>OQVQ01000008.1_pt1 | contig 89852 bp, 89 predicted proteins | sample 1691491 | NCBI WGS metagenome assembly OQVQ01 (sample SAMN03418252, study PRJEB22391) | human gut metagenome | biome: human-gut; feature: organic feature; material: feces | host: Homo sapiens | place: Tanzania | collected 2013-01
TCTGGCTTTGATTCGGCAATGGCTACGGGCGCATGTGGTTGTCTTCAGAAAAGATATAAAAAAAGGGTGGAAGACGGGGCTCGAACCCGCAACAACCAGATCCACAATCTGGGGCTCTACCATTGAACTACTTCCACCATTGTTCTACTGACTTGTGTAATATGCCGTAAGAGCGAAAAAAAGTCAATGAGTTGGTTCTACTCCGGTTTCTTTTGTTCCACTGCATTTTGCAATCAAGCATGACGTGTGCCACTCAAGAGGCGCGGCGCACAGCGAAGAGACGAGTTCCTTCTCCATCTTCTCGAGCTGGGAGGATGTCATATCTGGAACGACCTTCATCAAAGCAGGCGCATAGCTCTTCTTCATCCAACGGGATACGTCCTGTGGTGTGGCCGCTCTGGACTCGTTGAAGCGGTAGCTCTCTATCTCTACGGATTCAAAACGGGAGCGGAGAAGCCCAACAAGCTCCTCTTTGGAACGATATGCCTTGTAGATTTCTTTCTCGGCTTTCAGAAGCATGTCCTGAAGCGGCCCCATGTGTATGAATTCCGATATCCTTGAGGCTTCCTGTACCATCGTTTCGCACAACACTATGTCTCCACCTGGTACTAGGCGATCAGCGGTGGCATCAAGTATGCCAATTGCTGCATCGTCGCTTCCAATTGCAGACGGCAATATGTTCCTTGCCATAACGTGTTCGAACAGAACGCCGCTATCTACAGCGCAGTCCAAGTTTCCAATGGCCGTTGCAACATCCTTTTCACATACAACGACAGGTGCAGCTACAACGTTCTCTTCATCGAGGGACTCTATGTAGTGCGATATGTACGCCTTTTCCTCCGGAGTCCTCACAGCAGCAACCACCAAGCCCTCAGGCGTCCTTCTAAAGGCTTCCCATACTAGAAGGCCATGGCCTGCGTTCAATACCAGAACTCTGTCTGACCTGACGAAGGTGGTTTTCGAGAACATCAGGGTCCTCAAATCCTCCAAGGCTTTGCTGCGGCCTCCAACGGTGCGTCTGAGCCAAATGTCCCGGCCTTTGTCCCCAGGCGAGAACGTGAGGTTCTCTGGAAAGGCATCAACGTCAACGCTTTCAAGTTGGATCTCCCTGCGTCTGTTGACAAGGTCTGCAATGTTCTTTTCGTATCCAAGGTTGCCTACATGGTAGAAAACCTTGCCCTGCAGTTCGTTTGGCAGGTACTGTTGGGCCACCCAGTGGTCCTGATATGCATGTGGGTACATGTAGCCTTCGCCATGGCCAAATCCCTTGGCGTCACGGCTTGCATCACGAAGGTGGTTTGGAACTTCAGCGGCTGCAGCTTCCTGCTCTACGCTCTTGAGGGCGTCGAAGAATCCCATTGCACTGTTGCTCTTTGGTGCGGTCGCCAAATATAGGGCTGCATGGGTGAGATGGTAGCGGCCTTCTGGCATTCCTATCATGTTGAACGCTGCGGCATCGGACTGGACGACGACTATTGCATTGGGATCTGCAAGGCCTACGTCTTCGCAGGCACTTATCATCATGCGACGGAATATGAACCTTGGATCCTCGCCTGCATACACCATTTTGGCAAGCCAATAGAGTGCGGCGTCAGGGTCGCTTCCTCTGAGCGATTTTATGAAGGCGCTTATGACATCGAAATGGTAGTCGCCTTCCTTGTCGTACAGAACCGCCTTGCGCTGGATGCTTTCCTCTGCGGTCTCCTTTGATATGAAGACGGTCTTTCTATCATCTCCCGTGCGGGGAGTGGTCTCGACCGCCAGTTCCAACGCATTCAAAAGACTCCGTGCATCGCCTGAAGCAACGTCCACAAGATGTTCAAGTGCGCCTTCTTCGAACGATACATCCAAACGTCCGTATCCTCGTTCAGGATCCTTCAAGGCCTGCCATGCGATCTTCGTAAGGTCATCGCTTGTAAGCGGCTTGAGCTGGAATATCCTTGAGCGGCTGACAAGTGCGGCGTTCACTTCAAAGAAAGGGTTCTCCGTCGTGGCACCAATGAGTATGAACGTCCCGTTCTCGACCCATGGAAGAAGTGCATCTTGCTGGCTTTTGTTCCATCTATGGACCTCGTCCACAAAGAGTATGGTACGCTTTCCGTACAGATCCAGCCTTTGCTTGGCTTCCTGGATTTCGTCACGCAGCTCCTTGACTCCGGACAGTACGGCGTTTATCGTCGAGAAATGGCTTTTTGTTGTGTTGGCGATCACTCTTGCAAGGGTTGTCTTCCCCGTTCCCGGAGGGCCGTAGAAGATGACGGACGACAGCTGGTCCGCCTGTATGGAGCGTCTTAGTAGTCTTCCTGGGCCAACGATATGATCCTGGCCTATGTACTCGTCAAGGGTTCTTGGCCTCATGCGATAGGCAAGCGGTTGGGATTTGGTTTCAATGCGTGAACTGTCGAACAACTCCATGGCATGGATTATATCCAAAGGAGATGCGATTCACAAGGATATCGGCATCGATATAGGCATCTAGGACATCGGTCTAGAACGAGCCGGCTTTCTAGTCCAAGCCAAATACCTTGGCCGCCGTGGGGTCTGCGTTGGGGTCCGGGGTGGTTCTAAGCAGCGTCTCGGAGGCCTTGAGGTCCTCGAAGTAGAGCATGCTGATATATGCAGCCATGTCGTCCACGATGTCCACCTCGCCCAAAGACGGGTTCTCCTCCCCGTACATGGCCATGCGCGTCTTGGTCCACGCATTGTACTGCGCCGCCACCTCATCCCATTTCGTGAGGTCCGCACCCTTCAAAGTCGTCTTCACGTAGGACAGAATCGTTTCTCCATAGACCGATTCCATTGTAGTCGCTGCGCTGAAGTCGCTCTCAAGGACCATTTTCTGCGGGTCGTCGAACCGGAGGCCCTTTGCAAGCGAGGTCGTATACGTCGTGAAGCCTTCGAACCAGTCCAACGTGTATCGGCTCATGGACTGCGTCCATTCGTCGAGCAGTTTCCGGATCCCTGGGATTTCGTCTGCGTGTTGCAATATGAAGCTAAGGTCGTCCGATATGAACGTCTGTGTTTCCGTTATCCTGAAGAACAGTTTTGACAGGGTGCTTTCGTTGGCTTTGTCCAGTACGTAGTGTAGGGCGTAGTCGCACTCCTCCTGGGAGCCGTTGAAGGTCGTCGTTGTGGTGCATGAGGATGCGAGGGCTACGACCAGCATTGCCGCTGTGATCACAATGGCTGCGGTTTTGCTTCGTGTTTCATTGCATATTCTGCTGCGTTGGCTTCTTCGTCGTGAAATGCGTCTTCTCATAGCTCAATGATACCATTGCCGCCGGCTTTTGCAAACTGTGCCGCGAACCACGGGGTGTGGGGGAAGTCCTCTATTGAGAATCCCTTGTCAAGAAAGGTTTGGATGCATCCTTGCTGATTCCTGAAAGCGATTCCAACACACATGAGCTGTAGCTCTTGCGCTGGTTTTTGAGATGTGTGTTGTGCCGTGGTTTGCGTTGTTGGCTGAGCTGTGCGTTGGAGATTTTCCAAGCAATACAGTTGGTCTCCTTCTATTGGATGTCCCGTCCATGCAAGGTGCGCCCTTATCTGGTGTCTGAATCCTTTCGTTATTGTGCAGAGGAAGGCGTTGCCGGTTTGTTTTGCAAACGTTGTGTACTTCTGTTTTGGCTGGGCTTTCCTTTGGTCTAGGGTTGGACGTACTTGCTTTGATCCTGAGCCAAATGGTCTGAAATAGCTTGTTATAGTGATTATGTCGTCTTTTTCGTTGATGTTTATGCCTCTCAGGGCATCGTTTTCAACTGTTTTTGCTGTGTAGTACTTCTCGAAGAGGTCGTTTTGCTGAGCTCTTTGCATGTAGTCGTAGAAGGTTTGGTCCTTTGCGAACATTACGATTCCGCTTGTTGCGGTATCCAGCCTGTGTATGGCTCCGCCCTCCCATGGGTTCTTGCCATGGACGTCCAGTATCTGCGGAGCAATGCCTGCCGCATGCCAAAGCAGCGTTTCATTCGGGCTGTTTACGTCTGCCTGCTTCTTGAGAGGGACGGTTGCAAGTCCGTGGGGCTTCTCCATTAATATGAACGATGGACATTCGTAGAGCAGTTTTGGCATGTATTCCATGCTTTTGAGGATACAGCCAAAGGAGCGTTTGGTCTATGGTTGCGGCTGTGTGCAGTCCGCTGCAGAACTTGTTTTTGTGTTGGTTTTGTGTAGTTTCCTTCGTTTGCCCTTCAAGAAGTTGTCTTTTGCTTGACTTGAAGCGCGTTTTGCATGAAATTATTGGCATGAGTAGAGAAAACGTACTTTCAACACCAAAGGCCAGGGTCAACGGCCTTCTCAAGAATGTCTATCTGTGGATGACGGCGGGTCTCGCCCTGACCGGCATCGTATCATACGGCGTCGCAAACAACGAAAGGCTCCTAGCCTCCTTGTACAGCTCAGGTGTTCTGTTTGCAGTGATAATCGCGCAGTTCGTGCTTGTGTTCGTGCTGTCAGCCCGTTTGGAGCGCATGTCCACAGGCGCTGCGGTGGGTTCGTTCATAGCATACTCCGTGCTGAACGGAATCATGCTCAGCTCCGTGTTCATTGCATACACGTCAGTGACCGTGACGCGCGCATTCTTCACGACGGCTCTCATGTTCGCAGGAATGAGCCTCTATGCCATGTTCACCAAAAGGGACCTCTCTAGTTGGGGTTCTGTCCTTCTTATGGCTATTTGGGGCATTCTCATTGCATCCCTTGTCAACATGTTCTTCCGTGCGGAGTCCATCTATTATCTCATTAGCATTGCAGGGGTTGTAATTTTTGCCGGTCTCACCGCATGGGACACCCAAAAGCTCATGAGAATAAACGATTCCTACGGCTACGACATAGACGAGGCATCGTTCGTGAAGCTCTCCATAATTGGAGCTTTGTCTCTATATTTGGATTTCATCAACATATTCCTTTACCTGCTTAGGATCTTTGGTTCCTCACGCTCCAACAGGAACTAAGGGTAGCTAAGAGTGGCTAAGAGTAGCTGAGAGGGATTGGCCAAGGAGTACGAAGAGGTTCTGAAAGTTCCTCTTTAGACTTTTAAGCGAGATAATGAGCGGAAAAGTCTAATGATTAGACTTTTTTGTTGAAAATTCCATAGGAAAGTCTAAACTGTATCTATGACAATAGATGTTCTCAAGACTCTTCAAGGAAAAATCGATGAACTGGGTGCCTTGATCCAGAATCTGCAGACCCGTTTGAAGGACGCTCCTGCTGGAGTTCTCCTTTTAAAGACCTCCAATGGACATCAGAGCCGGTACCTGAAGTGTGAAACCATGGAAACCCTCGAATACCTAGGCAAGGACAAGGAACCTCTGGTCAAAGCCCTCTCACAGAAGAAGTACGACCAAGGTCTTCTCAAGGTTGCCACAAGACAGAAGGCTGAGCTTGAAAGGACGTTGGAGAGGCTTTCGAAAGGGAATGGCCCAAGGACGCTCGACGACGTGATGTCAACGATGCCGGAGTCCTTGAAACGTTACATAACCCCGGATCCCGCCACCAATGAAGGATTCATAGCCAAGTGGAGCCAGCCGTCTCCAAAACGCTTCTACAAGGGAGACGTCCCAAAGGACTCCCCTCACTACACCATGAGGGGCGAGCATGTGAGGTCCAAGAGCGAGATCCTCATAGCCGACAGATTGTACGTCAGAGGGGTTCCGTACCACTACGAGCTTGCGTTCTCACCAAACGAGGGCGTGTCCATAAGGCATCCTGACTTCACCGTACTGAACACGAGAACGCTAGAGGAATTCTACTGGGAGCATCTGGGGAAGATGGACGACCCCAAGTATTCTGTGACGTCAAAGGAGAAGGTTGAGTGGTTCGCCGCCTACGGCATAGTGCCCGGCAGGAGGCTGATAGTGACCTTCGAGACCTCAATGAATCCCTTGAACACCAGATATGTAGACAGGCTCATTGACTTGTATCTGAAGTAGAGGTCTGGGACTAGAATTCAGCCTCTGTTGTCGTGTCTGGACTGCCGCTTGCATATTCTTCAGTCATGACTCCTTCTGGGCTTTCGCCAGGTTTGCTTGTGACTATATCTATGCGGCGCTCTATCTTTGAAAGCTCGCTGTCTATAGAGGAGGCAAGCTTCATGCCTTCTTCGTAGAGGGCAACGGCTTTGAGAAGATCTGTGGCAGGATCCTGCAGAGTCTTGGAGATGTCCTCCAACTTGTCGAGTTTCTGCTCAAATGTGAGGTTTTCCTTCTTGATTGCCATTTCCAGTTCTCCTTTTTCAGTTTTCTTTCGTAGAGCCTTCCGAGGCGTTCTCAACATCGCTTATGACGGCTCCAATGTGTCCGTTCGCCAGCCTAATGCCTATTCTTTCTCCAATGCCTACAGCTTTGCAGTCTTTCAGAACCTTCCCATCCTGGGTGTTCACTATTGCATATCCACGTTCAAGCACGTCCAGAGGGGAGAGCGCCTGCATTTTGTGGGTCAGCATTTCAAGGCGGGATTTCCTGGCTGAGACAAGACTTGAGACCCCCATCCTCAACGATGACATTCCGTAGTCGAGCCTCATCCTGTTGTGTGCCAATCGTCCTTCCAACTGTTTTCCAGCACTTGCAGGAGAGAACGCTGCTATGCGAAGGCGTACAGTCGATATGCGTGACGACATGCTGTCCATGAGGGTGCGTCGCAGCTTCTCCACCGTTTCCCTCTGATCCATTGCGTTCTCGCACACAAGTTCGGCGGCTGCAGACGGGGTGGGGGCTCTAAGGTCCGCCACATAGTCGCTCAACGCCCAGTCGATTTCATGTCCTACGGCCGATATCACAGGGATTTCCGACTCATGGATGGCTTCTATCACGCTGTCTTCTGAGAATGGGAGGAGGTCCTCTATGCTCCCGCCTCCGCGACCTACTATCATTACAGGGGCAAGGAGAAAGTCGTTCACCTCTTTTATCCTTGCTGCAATGGATGCTGCAGCACCCGGCCCCTGTACGGTTGCAGGAAGTATGATTATGTCCATGGCTGGGTTTCGTCTGCCGGTTATCTGGAGTATGTCCTGCAAAGCCGCACCCGTCGGGCTTGTAATCACAGCAACTCGTTCAGGGTGCTTTGGCAGAGGTTTCTTGCATGAAGCGTCGAAGTAGCCAAGTCCTGCATAGTGACGTTTACGCTCTTCGAGCATTGCAAGAATATCGCCTTCTCCAAATGGATCCATGGATGTGCATATGAGGCTGTAGGTTCCACGGGGTTCATAGACGCTAAGGCTCCCTTTCACCACGACACGTTGTCCGTCCTTGGGGATGAAGCCAACTCTATGGATGTTGCTTCTCCACATGGCGCAGCCAATGACAGATCCATTGTCCTTGAGGGAGAAGTACCAATGTCCTGTGGATGCAGGCTTGAACCCTGATATTTCGCCCTCGACGGTCAGGTTGTAGAACGAGCCTTCAAGTGTGGTCTTGATTATGGAGGTAAGTTCGCTGACGGTGAGTTTTGGGACCGAGTCCAATCTGTCAGGCATTGGTTCCTCCTTCATCGTTGACACTGGAATCGTTGGTGTCTGTGGAATCTTTTGCGTCAGTGGTGTCTGAAGGCTGCTTTGCTGCATTTTTCGCATCTTTCCTTCGTGCAAAGGCTATTGTTATTACAGCTCCTGCTATCGTTAGTACGCTGCCCACTACCACGAATGTGACATTTGAAAGTGCGTAGAAGCCTTTGAAGAGCCATGAGACCAGGAATCCTCCAACTGCAGCGGCCTCTATGCATAGGTACGTCCTGAACATGAGGATCCCAACGACCACGAGGGCAACTGCATATGCGGCTGTAAGCCCTATGAACATTGTCTGCGATACATCAGGTGATATGTACAGTCCGCAGGCAAGCGGGATTGCAACGAAAAGTGATGATATCACCTCATAGGCTTTCCTGGGTAGCTCCGCAAGGAATATCGTGGTCAATGTAGCCACCATTGGAACAAGCATCTTGAGTATGGTCTCCCACCAAACGTGGGTTGTACTTAGAAGTTCAAGCGTGGTGGCGAAGCCCACTCCCTCCAGAGTTGCTTCATCGAACGATCCTTCCAAAAGCATCGTTAGGAGAAACAAAGCTCCAAAGGCAACCAAAACTGCGTTGCGCACATACAGATAAGGCTTTTCCTTAAATCTATAGCTGGAAAAGCACAGAACGAGTCCGAATACCGTTCCCAATGTCACGAAAACAACGCTTGTCGCCACAATGCACCTCTTTGCCTTGGTTCTACCATCACTTTCTATCATAGAAGGCAAAAAAAGGGCAGTCCCCATTATGAAGACTGCCCGATCTACTCAATTGTTGTTTTGGAAGTTACTCCTCAACGATTGCACCTACTGGGCAAACCGCCGCACATGTTCCACACTGAGCGCATTTGTCCTGATCGATGACGTAGATGTCTCCTTCAGAGATTGCTCCAACTGGGCACTCACCTGCACATGTTCCACATGCTGCACAAGCATCTGTGATTCTGTAAGCCATTTCGCTTCTCCTTTTTACGAATCGATACTGCAATGATACCTACGAAGGGCTGTTTGGTCAATTGGTTTTGGCCTTGCAGATGGTAAAGATGTCCTTGTAATAGTTAGAGTTATCTAACCAATCGGCAGGGGCGAAGCACAGGGACATCGGGCTATGCGAAGAGGGAAAAGAGAATGCAAGTGATGTGAAGCAATCTTGATTCTGTGGCCTTTTGGGCTGTATGATGCGCCTTATGAAGAATCTAGTTCTTGCTGAGAAGCCGAGTGTTGGAAAGGAGCTTGCCCGCGTGCTAGGGTGCGTGAACAGGGGCAAGTATCTTGAAAGCGATGATTATGTCGTGACGTGGGCCTTGGGGCATCTTGTCACGTTGTGCCCTCCTGATTTCTACGGGGCCGAATATAGGCGTTGGCAGCTGAGGGACCTCCCAATTCTGCCAAAGAAGCTTGAGACCATGGTCATTGACAAGACCAAGGATCAGTTCGAGATCGTGAAGCATCTTCTTGACAGGGAGGATGTTGGCGGTGTCATCATTGCCACGGATGCCGGACGCGAAGGGGAGCTTGTGGCTCGCTGGATACTCAAGCAGGCCGGTTGCACGAAGCCTGCGCAGCGTCTTTGGATAAGCAGTCAAACGGACCTTGCCATACGTCAGGGCTTTGCCAACCTGAGGCCTGCAAGTGACTACGACAACCTCTATGCCGCCGCAGAGAGCCGCTCTTATGCAGACTGGTATGTTGGCTACAACGTCTCGCGCGCCATGAGCTGTCATTTCGATACACGCCTCAGCGCTGGCCGTGTCCAGACCCCAACGCTTGCCCTCATAACCTCACGCGAGGACGAGATCGAGGACTTCGCAGGTAGGTTCTACTGGACCATCAAGGCCGATTTTGGCGTTTTCAAGGCTTCCTGGTATTCTCCCGAGGATCCATCGGGTGCCGCAAGCACCATAAGGATTCCTGACGAGACCACAGCCAATGCCCTGGTTGAGAAGCTCAAGGGTGCAAAAGGTGTGGTCAAGAGCCTCAAAGAGGTTCCAAAGAGTGAGAAACCACCACTTGCATATGATTTGACAGAGCTTCAGCGGGATGCCAACAACATCCTTGGATTCTCTGCAAAGGAGACTCTTGATACGCTTCAACGCCTGTATGAAGTGCACAAGATTGTGACCTATCCTCGTACCGACAGCCGCTACATCACAGCGGACATAGTGCCTACGATTCCAGACCGCCTCATGGCCTTGACCGCCACAGGTTTCTGGATGAGGGCCTCCAAATACATGAAAAGCGGCTTCAGGACGGATTTGTCCCGCTTGGTCAACGATGCAATGGTCAGCGACCACCATGCTCTTCTTCCAACGGAGCAGAAGGTTGACCTTACAAAGCTTTCCAACAACGAAAAGGCCTTGTGGGAGCTTATCGTAACCCGTTTCTTGGAAACCCTTTCCGATGACTACGAATACAAGACGACAACACTTGAGGCCTCCGTTGCAGGGGAACGCTTCATTGCAAGGCTCACCGTTCCAGTCTCCCAAGGCTGGCGTGATGTTGCACGCGACATTGGAAAGCGATCCGCCGCCCCTGCTGACGATGATGGGGATGACGAAAGCGGTCTTGCATCTCTTAACGAAGGTTCCGAACTTGAGATTCGCGATGTGGTTTTGAAGAGAAACTCCACTTTGCCGCCAGATCGCTACACAGAGGCCGATCTTTTGTATGCCATGGAGCATGCTGGACGCTTGGTGGACGATGCAGAGTTGAAGAAGAGACTTGAAAACGGTCTTGGCACGCCTGCAACCCGTGCCGACATCATTGAGAAGCTCATCCAGAACAACTGCATAGAGCGCCGTGACAAGGAGCTTGTGCCCACGGCAAAAGGACGTGAGCTGGTACGCTTGGTACCTGCCCAGCTCAAGAGCGCAGAGCTCACCGGCAAGTGGGAACAGAGGCTCTTTGCAATTTCCAATGGAGAGGAAAAAGAGTCTCAGTTCGTTGAGGATATAAAGAAAAACGCTACGGATCTAGTGAATCAGGTCATCGCAAACCATGACAAGTTCGACCCAAACCTTATGGGAGACAAGGAACGACTCTGCCCTTCATGCGGCTGGCCAATGATGACGATCCTTGACGAGTACGATAGGCCTCACCATGTATGCCAGCGTTTCTCCTGCGGCTACGAGGAGATGGAGGTCAAGAAGCGTGTCGAGACGGAACCTGAAGTAGTGGTTCCTACACATGCAAGTGCATCTCCTACCAAGAAGATCCTTGCGGTCGCCACCCCTGGTACCGACGGCAAGAAGCGCATTGTCATAAAGAAGGCTGCTGTTAAGGCCGCAGTTGCAAAGACTCAGCCTCAGGTGAAGTGGGAGACGGTCATTGAAGTTGTCAAGCCAAGCCATTACAGACCTCCAAGACAGGACTGGGGTTCTCGCGACAGTCGTGATTCCGGACGGGGTGGCCGTTTCGACGGCAATCGCAACGATCGCAGGCCGTCCGTGGGCACCGGCTATGATGCTGGTTTCCGCAAGGACGAGACGAAGTTCGCTTCCTCTTCACGTGACAGCGGAGGCGGAACTTTCGCCGACTTCATCCGCGCCTCAGAGGAACGCAAGAAGCGTGACGAGGAGAAACGCAAGAAGAAGTAGGTTCTTGGGCTTTTGAGGGTAGCTCGCATGGGACGCATGGGGCTTACGGGGTGCATGGTGCTCATGGGACGCACGGATACCGCACGGTTTTGGAGTGCTTCTTGCAAATTAGAGCGCTTTAGAGCGGCTAGATTGTCTAGATAGGCTAGAACGTCCAGAGCGGCTAGAGCGAACAGGCTTGTCAGAACCCTAAGAGATGAACCTACTTGTTTCTCCTGTATCCTTGCTCGTCCACATATTCCGGGTGGAGAGAGCAGTAGGGGTCTTTGTCACCGCAGATGGTGTAGTCGCATTTGCAGCCGTTGGCGCATGTGGTTGTACGGATGAGGCGTGCGTGGATGAGCTCCATGCCGGTGAAATCGGGGTTGCACAGGGCTGGCATGACTTCTAGTAGGCCATGCTCTTTTGCAAACAGGGCCGCAGGGCATTGCGTGAATTCGTAGTAGATTGGTTTTCCTTCTTCGAACGGTGCAACTTCCATTTTGTAGTCTCCCCATTTGTCGCATTGGCGTTTTGCATTAGAGAATGCCTTGTGCAGGAGCTTTCTGACCCACTTTTTATTGGCGTTGATGAATTTTAGTTTGCTAAGTTTTCTGAAAGAGGGTAGGAACAGGTTCCCTTCCATGGTCTCTACCCCGGAAAGGCTTGTGACGTCCTTGCATACCGTGTAGTATGCCATGAGGGCTATGCAATCGTAGTTCCCTCCCACGCCGTTGTGGAAGTTCTTCCTTCCTCCAAGGTCTGTGCGCCAACAGTTAAGGAACGAGGCGTACTTGAGCTGGACCTTCTCCCATACATCATCTCGTTCCCGTTCTGAAAAGTGGGAGGCTATGGCTTTCTGGATCTCTTTCTTGCACTGTTTTGAATACAGAACGTGCAGGCTACGGTCTATCTTTACTTCTTTGTCCTTCATCTCTTTTGGTTTCCTGTCATTTCACTGCGGCTTTCATATTCGAAGAGATCTTTCTCAAGTTCCTTCCAAGTGGGATAGCTTGCACCAGCTGCATCGAAGAAGACCTTCATGTCGCGGTTCAGCGCACTCATCTCGTCTACTGCGTTAAGTGCGTGGTCCGATGCGCATATCTTTCCCAGGAATGTTGCACACATGAGTTTTAGGAACCTCAGGCACATGTCGTGGTACTGCTGGGATTTGTAGTTCTTATCGGCATCGGGCTTGATGGAGCGGCCTGCCCTCTCTATGGCCGAATAGCCCTCAACGTTGGCTTGGACGATTTTGTTGAGATATGGTGCGTTGTGGAGGACCTTGCGGAGTTTTCCGTTGGTCTTGTAGCAGGCGAACACGATTGGAAGTACGTATGCGGCGTGGCACAGCAGGAAGTCCTCCATGTCTGGCTCGCATGTCACGTTGTAGCCTGTGCCCGCGAAGGTGCTGGAGACAAGATCCCGCCAGTCTGTGTTGGAGCTGCCTTGTGCGGGGCCAATCGTGATCTTCTTCATATCGAACGAGACGACTTCTTCATTCGAGCGGTGTCCGGCGCAGGACGCAAACCCAAACAGCACGTTCTTTCCTGGCAGCATCCTCTCATAGGCCGATGCCTTTGGATTGTTCCCTACAAGGACGATGTTCCGGGTTCCGTTGGCATTGAGGACTTCAATGATGCTGTCAAGCTGGGTGTATTTCATCACTACGAATATGATGTCGTACTCGTCGTTTGGCTTGAGTTCTTCTACTATTGGGATATGGACGGTTTTCCTGAACAGGAGCTTGTTTCGTATGGTTAGTCCGTTTTCTCTAAGGGTCTTGGCCCATTTGCCGCGTGCAAGCAGCGTTACGTCCTTCTTTGCCTTGAAGAAGTCGTTTGCAAGGTTGCAACCCAGAACACCTGCACCTATGACTAGAATCCTCGTGTATTCCTCCATGTGTGTGCTGTTTCTCATATGGGGCTGGCTCCATGTGGTTAGTATACTCTAACTGTGTGGTTTTTGAAAAGGTTTGGTTCGTGTGGGCTGTTGGGGCTTACTGGGCTCTTTGGACGCTTGAGGGCTTATGAGGGCACATGTAGAAGTGGTTTGGGATGGAAAAAGTGTTGAAATGCAGTATACTCAAGTTATGAACAGGATAATCCTATACCATGGGTCTCCCAATGAAACAATCAACCCAGAATATGGCCTTGGCGATGATAGGCATGACTATGGGAAGGGTTTCTATCTCACTGAAAGCATCGATTTGGCAAAGGAATGGGCTGTATGCCGACCAAACGAGACAAATGGGTGGGTTCACAAGTTTGAATTGGACACTAGCGGATTGAACATTGTGGATTTCCAAAAGCATGATGTTCTTTGCTGGTTGGCGGAGCTCATGAAGCATAGAGATGCTTCCGATTCGAAGCGATATCGTGTGCTGTCCGAGAAGTTCATTGCAAAGTATGGATTGAATACAAGTGAGTGCGATGTTTTGAAAGGCTGGCGTGCGAATGCCTCTTATTTCTTCATTGCAAAGGAATTTGTAAGGGACAATGTGGATGTTGACATACTTGAAGAGCTGCTTTCTCTGGGTGGTCTGGGGATTCAGTATTGTATCAAGTCAAAACTTGCATATTCGCAGTTGAGGGAGCTTCCTGATGGTTTGGTTAATGTTGACTATGCTGAGTTCAACGACAAGTACAACCAACGTGATGTCGCCGCTAGGAAGAATATGCGCGACCTTGTAAACTCCGATAGAAATAAAGTTGCCAATGTATTCAGTACGTTGATTGAGAGGTAATTGATATGGAAGCGTATGCAGAAGCATATTTAACTGATGTTGTAGAAAACCAAGGGAAACTGTTCGACTACGTTTCCCAACACTATGAGGGCTATGACACAGAAGATTTCATCAATGCCTACATGACAAGCAAGACAAGAAAAAGCATAGATGAAGCTATGGCTTACGTGAACACGATGGGTGCACTTGAACTTCTTGGCTATTTTTTGGAAACCGACAAGTACAGCTTCAAGTTGGGCGAAACCCTGAAAGGCTTTTTGCCTGAATGGATAGGTGAATTCTATGCATATTATCAGTGGTACTACTTCATGCCTAGTTCTGAAGTTGTAGCAAAAATCCCTGTTTCTTTTCTAAAGAAGGCATATCCTGGTCTTCACGATTTGGACCTGGAGCTTGCGGTCAAGAAAGTTGGTATTGTCTAAATTTTTACTTTGCCAGTGATTACATCAATAATATCCAAATGCTTCACTCCGTCCCTCTGGTTTTTCAAAGTATCCAGTGTCAGGAGATAGCGGGGATATCCATCTCTGATAAGAGAGAATGGTCTGTATTCTCTTTCCTCTGTGGATTTGTCGGCAACGGTTTGTGATACTTGAATATACGCATACTGGTTGTCTAGGTCTCTTGTTATGAAATCACATTCGAATTTTCCGATTCTTCCTACGCTTACCTTGTAGTCGTTGCTCAAAAGATACAGATATACTATGTTTTCTAGCGATGCGCCAAAGTTTATTCTGTTATCTACGTTCATTGCAAAGAATATGCTTGGATCCGCCAAATAGAATTTGCATTCTCCGCTGAGCACTCGTTTGCTTTTCTGGTCGAATCTTTCACATTTGTAGAGAATCTTAGCCGATACAAGGATGTCTATGTATTTGCGGATGGTCGTTTTTGTGACGTTTATTTTTTCAATATCCCTGAAATACTCATATACAGATTTCAAGGAGAATGTTGCTCCGTAGTTTCCAATCAGGTAGTTCTGTATTCTTTCAAACACTAGTCTGTTTCTGACTTTGTTTCTCTTTTTTATATCTTTTTCAAATATCTCATTAATTATTGATTCTGTATAAAGTTGTTTTGCTCTTTGGTCCTTGAATTCAAGACTCTTGGGGAATCCTCCGTTTACTATGAATTCTTTGAATTCCTCCATTCTGTCAGGAGAAGGACTATATCCATAAAAGACCTTCATTTTCTCATATTCTTGAAAATCCAATGTGTATACTTCGAATTTGATATAGCGACCCGTGAGTTTCGTTGATATTTCATCGCTAAGCAGGTATGAATTTGATCCTGTTAAAAAGATTGAGAAGTTCTCTTCCTCTTGATAACCCTGTATGACAGATTCAAAGCCTTTTACATTTTGTACTTCGTCAACAAAAAGATAGTAGAAGTTTGAATCCTTTATATAGGAGTCAATTACACTCTCAAGTTGTTCAGGGGTCTTTATCCATTTGAAGTTCTTTTTATCCAGCTGGATATATATTATATGATCCAGTGAAACTCCTTTTTGTTTCAATTCGTCTACGATGAGCTTCAGAATACATGATTTGCCACATCTTCTTATTCCCGTGATGATTTTGATTAAATCGGAATCATAGAAAGGTCTTATTTTTTCTAGGTATTTTTCTCTCTTGTATATTTTCATTTTCCTTCGACCTCAGACGTTTGCAATATACTCTATTTTTGCCAGTTAACGCTACTCTTTTTCAATTTTTATCAAAAAAGGTATCGTTAACTGCCATTTATCGGTTATTCGAAGGTTATGGTGGCTTGGATGATGTTGAACAGGCGCAGGCGTCGAAGGCGCAGGGAAGGGCGTTGGAGGAAGAATATCTCGGTGGCCTCCCATGCGAAGACCCATGCCACGATGTCTATGATGCTGTAGAGCACCTGGTCTACGTCATGGTTCTTTAGGAAAATGTTGAAAGTGAAAACTGCAGCGGATATGAGGACCATGATGATGGTCTGGGTCATGTTCTTTGCAAGTTCGCGCACAACCTCCATGAACTCGTTGTGGTAGTAGTTGCGAATGGCCTTTTTATATTTTTCTTTGTCATCACTGGAGAGAGATGCTCCTTCGAAAACGAAATGAAGCGATGAATCAGGGCGCAGATGCTTTGTGCTTTGTTCTAGGAACTGGGCGGTGTCGCTTGTGATGTACGGCTCTCCGTTTGGTGATAGAGGGGAAAGTAGGTCATAGCTGTCCGCTATGCCAATGCGAACCATGCGGAGACCATTTGCATCCTCCTGTGGTTTTTTCAAGATTCTTATCTCTTCTGTTAGATCCTTGAATTTCCTAAGGCGTTCAGACATGTTTGAGATCCTCCGAGTATCGGTCTTTGAAGAATTTATGGATAAGGAACATAAGCGGCATTCCTAGATTGGTTTCCACTAGGCTGTTGACGACAAGCGTGCGTATTTGCTCTGGCAGGGCGAATCCTGTACTGCGGATTCCTCCAACGAGCAGGGCGAACTCCCAACCGAACTGCACGGCAACTCCAATTGAGCATAGCCACAGTATGTTGACCATGGACTCCTTCTTGCGACATGAGAGGTTGTAGACAATCACCCCTAGATATGACAGAAAGAGGATGGCGCCCATTATGCCGTGGTATGCACCTGTTGTGCGTTGGATGTGGATCATTGGCGAAGAGATCATGCCTGAAATCATTGGACATGCTATCCACCATGAGAATATGAGGATCGTCCATTCCTTGAGATTTCCGTCCTTGTCCAGACACAGCCATATCCATGCAAAGTTCGTAAAGCCATAGCTCATACTCATCCAAAGGAGGGTCCAGAACATATTGCCGCCTTCAATGGATCGTGAACCCGTCCAGAGATAGAATACGCAGTAGTCAACGAAAAAGTAGAGGATTCCTCCAAAAAGACCCCACAATGTTGTGAGATAGCGCCGCCTCCAGCATAAAAGTCCTATGAACAGCAAAACGAAGGTGCTGTCTAAGACGATGTAGGCCAAGTTGAAATATCTTGATGCTATTATTCCCATGTCTCAATTCTAAGAAGAACCAAATTCAAAAACAATGGAGACTTCTTCGAAACAGTGCGTTTTCGTGCGTACAGTGCGTGACGTGCGTGACGTGCGTGATGTGCGTGATGTGCGTGACGTGCGTGACGTGCGTGACGTGCGTTCAGTGCGTGAAGTGAGCTAGACTCGTGCGTCCTCGATAAAATCAGTTTGGAGTTTTCCAGCTTTCGCAGAGCGTAGGGAAATCGGTCTTGTAGAGGGCTATGCGTGGCCTGACCTCGCCGCTTAGGACCTTGCCGTTGGTTTTGTAGCCTTTTTTGATGTAGTTGCGGCCTTTGAGCTGTCTCACGGTGAGGTTCTTGGTGTAGAAGCGGTCCACGCCGTCCTGCTCGGAACGGTCTTCTATGAGGAACTGCTTGGCGTAGAAGAGCACTGACATGTATGGCATTGTGTATGTTGGGTAGCCGTAGAGCCAGCAGCGAACGCCAAAGTCCAAAGCCTGCCAGTATGCACCGGTTATTTCGTTGTCATAGCCACGAAGCCGTTGAAAGAGGGCCCTGTCGTAGATGCCCATGCCTAGGAAAGGATAGAGCGTGGCATCACACTCCGAGTTTGGCATGAAGCTAAGCGGATCGACTTCCTTGCCGTTCATGCGCGGGGCCCTTAGTGTTGGAATCTTCTCGTTGCCTTTGTTGAACATCCATGGGCATATCACCGCAGGGTGCGGCTCTTCTTTGAGCTTGGCCTCAAGAGGGCTCCAGTCGAACGACATGAAGGAGGTGTCGCTGCGTGTGACGATGAAGTATGTGGTCATGCATACGTCTGCAAGGGCGTTGATACGTTCTGCAAGCGACGGTGCCTTTGGGAAGACTATGAAAGTCACGTCAGGGAACTGGCTCTGCATGACCTCTTGGGTGAACCTATCGCTTTGCGTCATCACATGCAGGCAATAGTTGAAGTTCCCGCTGAACCACGCAATTGAGTCTTCAAGGTCCTCTTTCGTGCCAGTGTCCATTATGCCCACCGCAAGGAACTCCTCCCTGTGCAGCTGGTTGATGAGATGTCCAATATCCTGTTTCCTACTGATGATTTGATACTTCTGGTCCACGACTGCAATACTACTATCAAAGAAAACGTTTGGCAATGGAGGGCTTTGAGGGAAAGCTCCAAACGTGCTATCATCACGACGATGAAGATAAACATAGTCCTGTTCCAACCAGAGATCCCTCAGAATACCGGCAACATAGCCCGCACATGCAGCGCAACTGCAAGCGCACTCCATCTTGTGCATCCGCTTGGCTTCTCGCTGGACGAAAAGCATCTGCGACGGGCTGGCCTTGACTACTGGGACGGCCTTGACATCACGCAATACGAGGACGATGAGGACTTCTTCTCTCGCTTTGCATTGGAGCACGACGGCGACCCCATGTTCTTCCTGTCCCAAAAAGGGGCTGTCTCGCTTTGGGAGACTCGTTTTTGGGAAAGCGCTTCATCCTGCGCTTCATCCAAGACCGATGCCCCTGTGCGTGATGATTCTGGGAACCTGTGGCTTGCCTTTGGGCGGGAAAGCCGAGGCCTTGACGACAGCATGCTTGATGCCCACAGAGACCACTGCATACGCATTCCAATGATAGAGGGAAGGCGCTCATTGAACCTTTCCAATGCAGTGGCAGTTACGGTGTACGAGGCCTTGAGACAGGCAGGAGGCCTTGGCCTCAAACAGCATGGAATGCTTTGGAAAAATGCCAATGAGTAGGATTTCAGCTGTTCTTCTTTTGGTCTTCATTGCCGTGTTTCCCATTGCGGCGGGGGCTGTGGACGACTACTGCTACAGCCAGCTTAGTCTTTCCGAGCAGATTGCCTACGATGCAATGTTCGACTGCATAACGACCCTGACCTCAAAGTGGAATTGTGGCTCCTTTTCGCAGGATACGCTTAAAAAAGCATACGACAGTCTAATGTTGGACCATCCTGAGCTGTTTTGGTCTGAAAGCTTCACATACGTTACAAGCTATGTGAACAACTCCATAGCGGGACGTTGCGTGGAGTTCGAATACACCATGACAAGGTCTCAGATAGAGAATGCCAACAGGGAGATAGAGCAGGCTTTGTTCGACATCGTGCGTGAGATAGGGACCGTTGAGCCTTCCTATGAAACGGCAAGGCTCGTCTATGCCTGGATGGTTGAGAACTGCACCTATGATGTTTCAAACATGGATCAGAGCCTGTATTCCGTGCTTGTCAACAAAAGCGGGGTGTGCGCCTCATTTGCAAAGGCCTATGAGTTCATAATGCAATGCCTTGGAATCCCCTGTACCTGCGTGAACGGTCGTCTTAGAAGCGGCTCCGGAATACTTGGCGTGTCATCGAACATAGGCCATGAGTGGAATCTTCTGTACCTTGACGGTTCATGGAGCCATGTGGACGTGACAAGTGCACTGGGGGTGTCGCAGGACGGCTTTGTGGACTATGGTTTCTTCTGCTGCACCACGGAGGAGATCCTTGAGACCCACATCATAGAGAACGTGGTTGCAGTTCCCAACTGCAACGATGAAACGCTTGGTGTCTTTGAGCGCTACGGACTTGTATTCGATTCCTACGACATGGATGCCGTGGCAGACGGCTTTGCACGTTCCGCTTCACTTGGAATGCTTCCGGAGGTGAGGTTCTCAAGCTATAGGACGTTCCTTGAGGCCAAGGAGGATCTCATAGACAATGCACAGCTCATTGGTGTCGTGGAGGCGTTGACTGCAAAAAGCGTGGAGAGCGTGGACTACAGCATAGACGAGAAAAGCCTGTCGATCAGACTGTTCAACGATATCGGGCTATGATGGATTGATGTAGGCCCAAGGTTGGTCCTTTGCGGGTTTCGTGCAAGGTTTGATGTGGGTTTTGATGTCCCATTGGAGGCCTTTTGGTGTTTGCAGTTGAAAACGGCTGTACGTTTGGGGTATCATTGGATGTGGCTTGTGGGCCCGTTATGGCCAAAGCCGAGAGGTGTTAGATGATAGACTATAGGGAACTAAAGACCAGACGTGATGAAATTGCGGCAAACATCAAGAACCGCAACATGAAGGTTGATGTCGATGAAGTCATAGCCCTTCAGGACAAGAGGGCCGTCCTCATGCACGATGCAGAGCTGCTTAGGGCTTCCAGAAACGAGAACGCCATGAAGATGAAGGGCAAGATGGAGCCTGATGCGCGCCAGAAGCTCATAGACGAAGGCAGATCCATCAAGGAAAGGATCGCCGCTGTGGAGTCTGAGCTGGAGGAGGTCGAAAAGAGCTACACCTCGCTTCTCAAGCAGATTCCAAACTACGCCCATCCAAAGGCGCCTGTTGGAAAGGAAGACAAGGACAACACCGCCGTCAAGTACGTTGGAAAGCCACCTGTGTTCGATTTCAAGCCTTTGGACCATGTCCAGCTTGGCGAGAAACTGGACCTGATAGATTTTGACACCGCTACAAGAGTGAGCGGTCCTAAGTTCTACTATCTCAAGAACGAGGCCGTACTTTTGCAGATGGCCCTTGAAAACTATGCCATGAACATAGTAGTAGGCCATGGTTTCACTCCAATGATTACACCTGATGTGGCCAAGGAGGAGATCCTTGAGGGCATTGGTTTCAATCCCCGTGGAGCTGAAAGCAACATATACACGGTTGAAGGTACAGGCACCGCTTTGGTTGGCACCGCTGAAATCACCCTTGGCGGATACTATAGCGGCATGACGCTTCCAAAGGAGTCCCTTCCAATCAAGATGACAGGCCTTTCGCACTGTTTCAGACGTGAGGCCGGTGCTGCTGGTCAGTATTCCAAAGGCCTTTACAGGGTCCACCAGTTCTCAAAGCTTGAGATGTTCGTCGTATGCCTTCCTGAAGAGTCGGATGCGATGCACGACCAGCTCCTTGCAATAGAGGAGGAGATCTTTGGCGGTCTTGGACTTGCATACAGGGTCGTTGATACGTGCACAGGAGACCTTGGAGCACCTGCATACAGGAAGTTCGACATAGAGGCTTGGATGCCTGGAAGAGGCGAGAACGGAGAGTACGGAGAGGTGACATCCACCTCCAACTGCACGGACTACCAGTCAAGGAACCTCAACGTGAAGTACAAGGACGACGATGGCAAGGCAAAGTTCGTACACATGCTCAATGGTACGGCTGTAGCCCTTTCCCGTGCATTGGTTGCAGTCCTTGAGAACTACCAGCAGGCCGACGGCAGCATACGCATACCTGATGCCCTTGTCCCTTACATGGGCGGACGAAAAGAGATAAGAAGATAGTTTCTTTGCTATGCGATGTGGGCTGATGAGGCCCACATTGTTTTTATGGACTTTTTTAGGGAAGGGGAGGCCCTTCCATGATGGATATGGAAGACTTAGAGGAGGTTCCAACGTGGATATTTCAGCCATTTCTGCACTTACGACCGATTTCTACGAACTTACGATGATGCAGGGATACTACCTGAGCGGTGAGAACCCCCAGGTCGTGTTCGATATGTTCTATAGAACCAATCCGTTCGAGGGCGGCTATGCTGTGTTCGCAGGCCTTAGAGACCTCCTTCCTCAGCTTGAGGGGTTGAACTTCAGCGAGTCCGACATTTCATACCTCAGGTCCCTGAACATGTTCGACGATGGGTTTCTTGACTACCTTGCAGGCTACAAGTTCCATGGCGACATCTACTCAATGAAGGAGGGGACGATTGTTTTCCCAGGCGAGCCTCTGGTGCGTATTCACACCTCCCTTATGGATGCTCAGCTCATAGAGGGGCTTCTTCTGAATACCATAAACTTCCAGACCCTCATTGCAACCAAGTCCATGCGTGTATGCAGCGCCGCAAAGGGCGGGGCGGTCATGGAGTTTGGACTAAGGCGCGCCCAGGGCATAGACGGTGCGCTCAGTGCAAGCCGCGCCGCATTCGTAGGAGGGGCGGCGCTTACCAGCAACACGATTGCAGGCAAGGTGTTTGGCATTCCCGTTGGCGGTACAATGGCCCACAGCTGGATCATGGCATACGAGAGCGAGCTTGAGGCGTTCCGTGAGTTCGCCCGCATATACCCAAACAACTGCATTCTCCTGATCGATACATACGATACTCTTGGAAGTGGCATAGAGAACGCCATAAAGGTTGGGCTTGAGCAAAAGGCCAAGGGTCTAAAGATTGGTGTAAGGATAGATTCCGGAGACCTTTCCTACCTTGCAAGGGAGGTGCGTCAGCGCCTTGACGATGCAGGTCTTACTGATGCCACTATATGCGTCTCCAACGACCTCAACGAGCAGATCATAAGCACTCTTGTAAGCGACAACGTCCCTATTGATTCGTGGGGCGTAGGTACGAACCTTGTGACCGGCGGCACGCAGAGTGCGCTTGGCGGTGTGTACAAGCTATGCGCCAAACAGAGGGCCGACGGTTCGTTCGAACCTACCATGAAGATAAGCAACTCCTACGCAAAGACTACGAACCCCGGCATCAAGCAGGTCTATAGGTTCTATGATGCCGATGGCCTTGCAATAGCCGATCTGATTGCTCTTGACGACGAAGACATAGAGGCTGGACAGGACATAATGTTCTACCATCCTTTCAGCGACTCGGACTTCTTCCTTCTCAAAGCCGACAAGTACGTTTCATGCGAAAAGCTTCTTGTAAAGGTAATGGACAACGGAAATCTTGTGTTTCCAAAGCGTCCGTTGAAGGAGATTCAGGATTTTGCAAAGGCTGACTTCTCAAAGTTCCACAGAAGCTACAAGCGTTTCATGAACCCCCACATATACAAGGTCTCCCTTTCACAGAGCCTCAAGAGCCTAAAGCACGACCTGATTCTCAAATCCAAAGGTATTGTGAAATAGGTTTTCATGTAAGGAATTGAACATCGAAAAGGAACCATCGCCACTATGCGACAGTCCTTTTTCTCTTGATTACTTGATGTTGTTGACTTCCTCAACGCTCAGGTTCGCGGCCTTGGCTATAGCTTCAATGGGGAAACCTTGTTCCTTTAGGCTTTTTGCCATGCGATTTGTGGCATTGGCTTCGCCTTTTGCTTCTCCTATGGAAATCCCCTCGGCCCTTCCGTCCTTGTAGCTTTCTATGAGGTTCAGTTCGTACTTCATATATCCCTGCCTCCACTCTTCGTCCCCGTTTATGTCAAGGACATACCTGTCCAGCTTTCTCACGAATTCGTCGTCGCTGTCCTCTCCTGTGCCTATGGAGGAGACCCCTCCGTTCAGATACCTGAAGAAGGCGTCCATGGCACGGCTCGAATCTCCTACGGAGCCCTTCGTGTTCACGAATATAGTATACCTGCCGTCGCCCAAAGGCAAGTCCGGCTCGTCCCTGCATAGGTTCTCGAAGAAGTACGTCTTCCTGTTTCGCCTGAAGGGGTCGAAGAGGCATATGAATATGACATAGCCCTTCTTGAGCGCATTGTAGTCAAGCCCCTTGTCCAGCATGTTCGCATCCATCATGGACGAGTACATCCTCGTCCTTCTTGGAAGGTTGCCCTTGTCCACCTTCTGGATCTCCATGTCATAGACTCCGTCTCCGTCCTCGAAGTACACGTCAAGTCGTATGCTCTTGTTGGCGGGGTTGAAAACCACGTACTTCTGTGTCACTGAAGAAGGGGAGTCCTTGTACTCCAATGACTTCACTTTGCGTCCGTCGAATATGGTCTCCAGCAGACCTATGCAGGCATCCCTGCACTGCATGACCGTTGAGAACATGAGGTCGTTCTCAAGGGGTATGTCCCATCTGTCCATTTTTCCGAAAACCTTTTGTGAATCGTTGTGCTTCTTTTTCATGGAAACACCTCCTTTGTTGTGGTATGAAGGTCTTGGAGAAGCCCTTCATACTACTAATTCCAAGAAACCTGCACTTTCCATTCACGGTTTTTGAAAGATTTTCGAAAAAGTTGAAAATAGAAGAGAATAAAGCCTAGATGCTATCGACAAGATCCTTTATCAACTGCCTTTTGGATTCATATGACAGCTTCTTCAAATCGACCTTTTCTGCATCGAAGAACAGCTGCCATACTTCCACGTTGAGACTATTGGCAAGTTTGACTATGGTTGAGAGATTTGGATTGCTTCTTCCTCCTTCAATATCCGCAATGCTGTTCAAGCCCGACATCTCAGCAAGTTTTTCCTGTGTTAGATGTTGCGCTTTTCTATATCGTTTGACATTGGAAATCAAAAGTTCCTTTGCTGCATCATTTCTCTCGCTCATGGAATATAAGGATAGAAAAGTTTAGTTTATAAGATTAAGTCGTAAATACACGATAAAACTATTGATTTCTTACGAAGTTGTGTTATCATAATCAACGGCGCAAAAGAGGGGATTGGGGAAGAATCCAATCCAGCCTTTGACGGTGCGCTGCGGACGTTGTTCGCAAAGAAAGTGCCAAAAGGGAGTTTGGGAAAAGAGAAAAACTGTTTTACTGTTTTTGACCATCATCCTGATGTTTGCTCTTGTTGCTTGTGATGTAGCATCCAACAACGACAACCACGTATGGGGAGAAGGCTCCATAGTGAAGGATGCAACATGTACGGGCCAAGGCTATCTGCTTTTCAAGTGCTCACACTGTGGAGCAACGAGAACTGAAACCATAGCCGCTTTGGGACATGATTTCTCCAATGAAGTTGCTGATGAGCGATACCTTGCGTCAGCAACAGAGGAAGGGAAGAATCCAACGTACTACAAGAGCTGCACTAGGTGCGGAGAGAAGGGTACGGATACTTTCAGCCACAAGCATGTCTGGAACGAAGGTGTTGTCACTAGGGAAGCCACCTGCGATGAAGACGGAGAAAAGGTCCTTGCCTGTACCTCCAACGGCTGCAATGAAACCAAGACCCAGGTTATAAAAGCCATAGGTCATGATTTCTCAGACGAGGTCGTTGAAGACAGACATCTTGCAACTCCGGCAACTGCAGAGACGGCTGCGACCTACTACAAGAGTTGCGTTAGGTGTGGTGCTAATGGAAATGAGACGTTCACATACGAGGAACCAAAGACACACGAGCATGTATGGGACGAAGGCTCCATCAGAAAACCTGCCACCTGTACGGAAACGGGAGAGAAGGTCTTCAGGTGCACGGTATCCGGTTGCAAGGCTGCAAAGACGGAGCAAACCAATGCCCTTGGGCATGAAAATTCCTTGAAGCTGGGACAGGACTCCACCTCCCACTGGAATATGTGTACTCGTTGCAACAGAGTTTTCGACAAGGAAGCTCATGATTTCGAGAACAAATCAAGGACTTGCAAATGTGGAATCACCGCAAGGTTCTATGCTGTTCCTAGCTTAGAGGAGCAGAAGCCCACGATTGAAGAGTCTGAGAAGGGCTATAAAACAGTCAGTGTTCTGTTGGGAAGAATTGAGAACGTTACGATATCCTCCGCTCCGTATCAGTCATACAATGGATTGGAATTCAAGGACTATGCTTGGACGATACAGGAGATCGAATCCGAGACTGTTCGTAACAGCGCTTCCGTGACACTCAGTGAAAGTGTTTCTTCGTCGGTTGAGCTGGGGATAAAGGCAACTGCTGGAGTCAAGTTCATGGGTGAAGAGTCTTCGATAGAGGCCTCTGTGAAAACTGAGATTTCCAAGGAAGTGGAATCTCAGTATTCGAAAGAGTCAGAGAAGACGAATTCGTATACTCAAGGCAGAACCCTTACGATTAAGAAGAAACTTTCTCCTGAAGAGAACGGCAGGGGTTTCTACAAGTACGTCCTCAGTGCAGACTGTGATGTCTACGGTCTAGCATTCTTTGACAGTGCAACGAACGACCTCATTGGTATTGCCTACAAGGTTGAGTACGTTCCAGATACCTTTGGAGCTGATGTGTACTTCGATCCAGAGGACAAGACCTTTGGTAAGAACAACTCTTCTCCAGAGCTTGTCTTTGATTTGTCGATGCTCAAAGGAACGATCACTTTTGATGCAAACGGTGGAAACGTTGACACCAAGTCCATGCAATACGAATGTGGCAAACCAGCTGGAGAGCTTCCTGTTCCAACGAAGAGAGGGTTGCTGTTCGATGGCTGGTATACTGCCTCAGAGGGTGGAAAGCTATACAGTGCCAACAAACCTATTCATGAAGTAGGTGATATAACACTCTATGCACATTGGATAGAGGATAATTCCTACACCATGGAAAGGAAGTCCGTTGCACTCGATTCCTATTACGATTCAAAGACCGATGAACCAAGCTGGGAGATAAGAGCCCACCACAACAATTGGGAACTTGGTACTTTGGAAGTAGAGGGCGTCTCCGATTCCCGTTATGTTGCAGGTATCCGCGATGAAAACGGCTTTGTAATCAACTACAAGCTTTCCTATGACTTGGGGAATCTCCCAAATCCAAGAGGTGTCGACATCGTGACCCATTGCATAACGGATGACGGTTGGAATCAAGGATTCAGAGACTACGACTGCAAGACTAAGGTTGAAAAGATCGGAGCCGGAACGTATGTAGTGAGGGTCGAGTATGAAGATGGCATTGAGGAGTTTGTAGGAACCAATTTCCTTGGCGGTATGAGCAAGGATCAGTCCAAGCAAATCTTCTCAAGCACTCAGCTTGATGCAACAAGACAGCTCAAGGGAATCCACGTCATGGTGGTCTATGAAACCCATCATAGCTTCCATTATGGTTTTCTCAATGCTGGATGGGCTGATGATTATGCCAACTGGATGTGTTGGTATGATTTCAGCTTCTAATTGAAGGAACAGGTATGGACTGTTGCAGAGGTTTCGCACCTTTGCAACAGTCTTCTATGTCTTAATGGATTAATACTATGAAAAAAATTTTATTGCTATTGGTTGCGATTGTGGCAACCTTCTGTTTCATATCTTGCAAGCAGGATGTTGAGATTAGAACCTATACTGTGACATTTGATACAAATGGTGCACAAGGCGAAGTACCGGCTCCCATTGTTGTGAAAGAGGGGGATTCTTTCACAATACCTTCAAAAGGAGATCTTTTACTTGAAGGATTGTATTTTCTTGAATGGAATACCCGTAAGGACGGTTCAGGAAAGTCTTATGAAGTATCCCAAGAGGTGTCGGTTGATGATGATTTGAAACTCTACGCCATTTGGACTTCGGATTATTTGAAATTCAATTTGCAAGGCTATTACTATTCCGTGTCTTGTCTAGACAAAACCATCTCTTCTGTTGTTATTCCTCGTGTTTACAATGGGTTGACTGTCGAAGAAATAGAGGCCGATGCTTTTTTAGACTGCAGTAAACTTTCAAGTGTATATATACCTTCAAGCATCACCTTCATATATGAGTCAGCTTTCTCTGGTTGTGGTGGACTTGAATCAATAAATGTTGAAGAAGGGAATAGGTACTATTCCAGTGAAGGGAATTGTCTTATTGTACGAGATACGAAGGAGCTTCTCCGTGGTTGTATGTCCAGCGAAATACCAGATGATGTTAAAACCATCGGCAATTCCGCTTTCTCCGGCTGCTGTGGACTAACAAGCGTAACGATACCATCAAGCGTTACGAGAATAGAGGATTCCGCCTTCTATGGCTGCAGCGGCCTGACTGGGAACTTGACGATACCAGAAGGTGTTACGGTCATAGGGGATTCCGCCTTCTACAACTGCAGCGGCCTGACAAGCGTAACGATACCAGAGGGTGTCACATACATAGGTGATTATGCCTTCTCTGGTTGTAGCGGTCTTGAGAGCATAACGATACCAGAAGGTGTGACGAGCATAGGTTATAATGTCTTTGCGGGTTGCAGTAGTCTTGCAAGCATAACGATACCATCCAGTGTTACGGAAATAGGTTCCTCTGCTTTTTATGGTTGCAGCGGGTTGGCTGAAATAACCTATTTGGGAACATGTTCACAATGGAATTCCATAAGAAAAAATTATTGGAATTCAAATACTGGCAACTACACCATCCATTGCACTGACGGAGACATAGCAAAGAACTAAGTTATTCGCTGTCTACAATCAATTTGGGCCGCTTGGCATTTGAAGCTGGGCGGCTCATTCTTTAGTTGTTTGCAAGTGTGTATTCTGTACTTCTGGCTTTTCCATGAGGCATTAGGATTCCTTCATCCACCATTCTTCTTATGATTCGTGAGGCTGTGGAGGGGCTTGTCTTTAGGATGTTCTCCGCTTCTGTCCGTGTAATAGAACCCTTCTTTTGTATGTAGTCGATGACCTGCGCTCTGCTTCCGTATGCAGCAGTTTCCTTTACGCCGTCAACCAGTTGGTACTCATGGTGGATTGACGGCTTCTTGGTTTCATGTTTTGCATTTATGTTGGGGAGTATGATCTTGAAGGTGTTTCTGGTTGTCTCTATAGAGGGCTTTGACTTTTCGTTTTCATACGCTTTAAGTATTTTTCCCATTCCTGTGCCGTATGCCTCTATAAGATGCAGACGATAGAATACGTTTGCAAGGTTTTGGTTCCTGCATATGGAGATGCCCGCCATGACGTCGTCAAGGTCTATCCCTGGCATGAGTCCTCCAACCGATACGAATTCTATTCTATCTTCGTAAATGCTTATCAAGGCACTTGCACTGAACGAATAGTCCCTATGCACCAAGAGGTTCAGCAGAGCTTCTCTGACGGCAACCTCTGGATAGTCCCTTACGTCTATTCTGACAAGACCTTCGATTGTTGAACGTGTCTGGTTTCTGAAGTCAATGAAGTCATACACTTCATTCATCTGCTTCATAAGAGAACCCGAGAACTCTCTGCGGTCTCTGAAGATTAGCTGATCTGTTCCTTGGAACACTGCGACCTTGATGGTGTGACTGCATTGGTCAGACAAAAGCAATGCAAGATTGCTGTATAGTCCGTCCCTGTCGATCAGCTTCAAGGTTTTCATCTGAGGCTGTCCAAATTCCACGTTTCTAAGATTGAATTCCTTTGCTGTGAATTCGAACGTCAGGTCTTGGTTTAGACTTTGTATGTCCTCGAAGTTGATTCCATAGTTGCTCACAAAGGCGATGATCTCCTTCTTTATGTCTTCAGTTACGATTCTCTTCAATTCTACGGTTTCGCTTTCTTGATAGTTCATAATCATCTCCCTTTGTTGAGTATTTAGTCATATTATATCAAATCATGTCATCTATGACAAGGAAAATGACGAGATTTGACTTGATTATGACTGGATTCTGACGAGATGTTATGAGTCGGTTTTCGTTTCAAGCTCGGAGGCCTTCTTGAGTTTGAGGCCTTTGGCGCCAAGCTCATGGACGGCTTTGTCCATCTTGCGTTTTTTGTGTTCGTCTTCGAAGAAAAGGTTGTCCTGAAGGGGCTTGTCGCCTTCGTAGGTGTTGTAAAGGCCTAGCCCTATGAGGCGTATGCCTTGGCCTGGTTTCCACTTTGAGGCGAGGAGTTTCTTGGCAATTGCATAGATTGTAGTTGCATTGAGGATTGGGTCGTCTGGAGAGTCTTGGACGGTTATGGTTCTGAAATCGCCCCAGCGCAGCTTGAGGCCAACCGTGCGTCCAATGATGCCTTCGTCTATTGAGCGTCCCATGAGTTCGTGGCTCATGCTAAGCAGCACCTGATGGAGGGATTCTTCATCAGTGATGTCCTCAACGAATGTTATCTCTGAAGAAATGGAGTGGCTCTTTGCCTTTTGGACCATCGTTCCAGGGTCTATGCCTCTGCATGCTTCATAGAGGTATTCGCCAAAGGAATCGCCCAGCATGAGCTTGAGTTGGTCAAGGGAGTACGAACGGGCCTGCTGTGTGGTCGTTATCCGGTGTTCTTCCAAAGTTTTCTTTCCGCTCTTTCCAATGCCCCAGATTTTGCCAAGGCCAATTGCGTCTATGAAGACTTGCTCCTTGCCAGGGGAGACGGCGCAAAGGCCATCGGGCTTATTGTAGTCGCTTGCCATCTTTGCGATGAATGGGGATGTGGCGATTCCAATGCTCATGGTGATTCCAATCTCGTCCTTGACGCGCTGCTTTATCTTCATGGCAAGTTCCCGTGGTGGTCCAAAGAGCCTTTGGGTTCCTGTCATGTCAAGGCTGGCTTCGTCTATGGAGCATTGTCGCATTGCAGGTGAGTATTCACGAAGTATAGCCATGACCTGACGGCTTACCTTTGCGTACAGCTCCATGTTGCCTGGTATGAAGATGCCGTTTGGACATAGCTTCTGGGCCTGTAGGCTTGGCATTGCAGAGTGTACGCCGTACTTCCTTGCTTCATACGAGCAGGTTGAAACCACGGCCCTTTTGCCGGGCATTCCTATTATGAGGGGCTTTCCTCTATATTCGGGATTGTCTCGTTGCTCTACGGAGGCGAAGAATGCATCTAGGTCTACATGGAAGAACACAGTATGCTCGGGCATGGCTTCATTCTACCACAATGGTGTGCTTCATGTGGATATCAAGTTGGTTTTCTGCTATATTCAAGGTATGAAGAAACTAGAGTATACCCCAAAGGGAATATGTGCCAGGCACATCACGGTTGAGCTTGATGACAACGATGTCATCCAGAACGTTGAGTTTGTTGGTGGCTGCGACGGCAACCACAAAGGGATCGTCTCCTTGTGCAAAGGCATGAAGGCAAGCGATGCCGTGGATAGGCTCAAAGGCATAACATGCGGTCCTAGAAGCACTTCTTGTCCAGATCAGCTTGCATGTGCGCTTGAGGAGTGCCTTTCCAAGAACTGATGAACGCAGCCAGATGAAAAGGACGTTTGCGACTTTCTTCATCCTATGCCTCGTGTGCCTTTGCATCTTTGCCGATTCATCCAGCGTGCGGCTTCGCTCAATGGGGGGCATTGGCATAGCCGTAAGCGATCCAAGGCATCCTGCAGTGGCAAATCCAGCCTCCCTGTATTTCCTTGAAAACGACAGCTCGTTCGTCCTTGATTCAAGCTACAGCGATTCGTTTCTTCCAAACAGCGGAGAGACGTTTCCAACGTATCCGGGATCAGGGCTCAAGGGAACGTTCATGGGAAAGCGCATATCGTTCTCAATTGGCTTTGACTACAGCGTTGAGTCCACAGGCATTGGGGATGGCATAAAGTACTACAATGTTTATCAGACGTCCGAGATAAGGCTTGATTTCTGTGCTGGCTACGGGAACTTTGGAGCCGGCATAGAGGTGTACGGAGGTTCCACCAAGCAGCGGGTGAACGTTCCAATCCATCAGAGCACTGCGCTGAGCGATTTTGTAATCCAGACATATCTTTCTCCATACGACAGAAGGAGCGACAGCGAATATCTTCAGATAAACCTTGGTTTCATGTACGGAATGGGAGGCTTTACCTTTGGACTCATGTTCGACGACATCCTGGACAATCAGGATTCCAAGACGGCATTGAGCTGGGATACCTTCGTAAATGAGGCTGGAATTGGCGTCTACTACGTTAGGGATGAGTACGGAAGGCGTGGAAGTCTGAACCACTTTGGTTTCAGCGCAGGCGTTGAAGTCTCGAACCTCTTCAGAAACAGTACAAGGACATTCCATGCTGGGTTGGAGCTCTCCTATATGCTGCTCAAGGACTACGGTTTCTACCTAAGGACCGGATACGAGGCTCTTTTTAGCGATTTCTCTCTTGGTACGCACTCGTTTGGTGTTGGCTCTAGATTGGACTATGTTGAGTTTTATCTCAACTTCCGTTTTCCATTGGCTGTCTATCGTGGTTTGAACAGCGGTGACAGATTCACCATGGAGCTTGCGGCTGCGTTTTCGTTTTGAATTTGGGCGGTTCTCATTTGAGTCGAGTTGACAATCATGTGTCAGGACAAGTTTCACGACTGCTGGTTTTCTTCCTTTTTCTTTTTTTGGGACTTCTATGAAGAAAACTTTCTTCATAAACCTACATTTCCAAAGGTTTCTGAAGAAACTTGCAGTGAGTTTCTTCTCCTTCTTGAACCAAATCTCTCACATTTTCTCGACTCACCTTCTACCATGGTCTGTGCATCACGGACTGAACGTACTGAAACGGGCTGTTTTGGAATCCTCTTTGGAAATTGTTAGCGATTTGTAGCGATGGTGAGTGTGGTGAGCATTGTGGGTGTGGTGGGTTGGTAAGCATGGTGAGCATTGTGGGTGTGGTTGCGATGGTTGCGGCTTGCAATAGATTGTGACTTGTAATTGACATGGAATGAGTTGACGGCTAGAATTGCATGGTAACGACAAGTCGGACAAAACCATACCTATAGGAGAAGCATTATGTCAAAGGCACATAGAGGTACAGGAATAAGAGAACAGGTCAACTGCGGACGCGGTGCATGTCCAGTCTGCAAGAGAGACGGAATCAAGGTTCTCTATGAGGTATCCTTGGACGGCGAGACCAAGAAGGTCTGCAAGCAGTGCAAAGCAAAGCTCGCAAAGTAAGTCGATCCGTTCACATTGAAGGGCTGCCTCTTGGCAGCTCTATTTTTTCGTAGAAAGCCAGATCCGTGCGACATCGCGCAATATGCAATGCAGTATTCAATGTGATGTACAATTCAATGTACACGGATCAGGCGAACCGCAAACAAAAAAGGAGCCTTTCCATGAAGAGCATGACGGCCTATGGCTACGCAGAGTACCAGACTGAAAGCTACATCCTCACGATGGAGCTCAAGAGCTACAACAACAGATACCTTGAGATAGGCTATGCATCGCCATCTTCCCTGGGCGCATACGAGGCGGAGCTCACATCTCTTGTCAAGGCGAACGCCCAACGCGGCCATGTGGACGTTTCGGTAAGGGTCAAGAACCTCAAAAGCGATGTAGAGCTGCACTTGGACGAGGCTCTTGCCAGCTCATACCTGGACGCAATCGCCAAGGTGAAGGCCATGGCCGCATCCAAGGGAATGGAAGTCGTGGTCACAGCTACAGACATCCTCTCCAAGGACGGAGTCCTGAGCAGCGTCAAGACCGATACCCTTGAAACCTACCGTGAAGGTCTGGACCACTGCAGCTCAATAGTCATGCAGCAGTTCAGGGACGCAAAGGCTCGTGAAGGCGAAGCCACAAGACGAGACCTTACGGCCATGATAGACAGCCTTGAAGCCTCCCTTGAGGTCGTCAAGGCGAATGTGTCCACCCTTGAGACCATGATAAGGCAGAACCTTGAAACAAGGATCAGGGAGATGCTTGGAGACAGCTCCTACGATGAGAACAGAATTCTTACGGAGGTTGCCGTCATGCTCAACCGCTACACCATAAACGAGGAGACCGTAAGGCTCAGCACCCACATAGCGGAGTTCAGAAAGCTTCTTGCAAGCGACGACGCCGTTGGAAAGAGGATGGATTTCCTAAGCCAGGAAATGAACAGGGAGATAAACACCATAGGCTCAAAGAGCCAGATGGTTGAGGTCAACATGCAGGTGGTCAACATGAAGGACTGCCTTGAGAACATTAGGGAGCAGGTGAGGAACATAGAATGAGGATTGCCATTTCAGGAAAGAGCGGATGCGGGAACACGACCGTGTCTACCATGCTGGCGCAGAGGTTGGGGTATGACCTCATCAATTTCACATTCAGGCAAATGGCTCAGGAAAGAGGCATGGAGTTCTGGGATTTCTGTGCTTTGGCTGAGAAGGACGACAACATAGACCGTGACCTTGACCGCAGGCAGGTCGAGATGGCGATGGCCAAGGAGAACTGTATACTGGGCTCCCGTCTGGCCATTTGGATGCTCAAGGACGCAGACTTCAAGGTATACCTCAAGGCAAGCGACCAGGAGAGGGCAAGACGCATCACAAAGCGTGAGGGAGGCTCATACGAGCAACGCCTTGAACAGACCCAAGGCCGTGACGGCCATGACAGCGCACGCTACAAGAGGATATATGGTATAGACAACTCCGATACCTCATGTGCTGATCTTGTCATAGACACGGAGAACCGCACACCTGAGAGCATTGTGGATGAGATCGTTGAGGCCGTGAAAAAGGCGCAGACTGTACAAAAGAATTGAAAACAGGTATAATTCGCTACTGATTTTACTGTCGTGTAAGGAGAAAGATCTTGAGCATTCCACTTGATACGCTTATTGACAAAGACACCAACGTTTACGAAATGACATGTGTAGCCATCAAAGAGGCTGCAATCATGGCGGCAAAGAAGGAGACGGAGGAAGAACTCGAGAAAAACCACGAAAAGATCGTCTCCGTGGTCCTTGAAAAGGTCCTCAACGACGAAGTCGAGTACTCCAAGCCTGAAGAGTGATTCAAAAGGCAACGTGAACTCTGAAACCAAAAGGAACGTAGTATTTCTCTTTGGGCCCACAGCGGTTGGTAAGACACAACTACTGTGTGACTGTTTCTCCAAAGTAGGCGAAGTCGTCAACGCAGACTCCGTTCAGGTCTATAGAGGTTTGGACATTGGGTCTGCAAAGGCTGACCCGTATGTGCAGTCCAGGATTCCACATCATCTCATAGATATTCTGGACCCTTGGGAGAACTACAATGTGGCTGACTTCATCCGCCTTGCAGATGCGGCATGCGAGGATATCTGGAGCAGGGGGCTTCTTCCTGTCGTGTCTGGAGGAACGGCTTTCTATTTCAAGCATTTCCTGTATGGACTGTCTCAGGCCCCAAAGAGCGATCCAGCAATAAGAGATGAAGTTGCATCATATATTTCCAAAGTGGGATTGATAGAAGCGCATAGGTATCTATCAAGCATAGATTCTGTTTCGGGTGCAAGGATAAACCCAAACGACGGTTACAGGATTTCAAGGGCCCTTGAGGTGTACAAGGCAAGCGGTAGGCCTCTTTCCTCGTTTGAACTTCCGCATGAACCGCGCAATGGAATGAACGTTGTGAGCATAGGCCTGTGCAGGGATAGGAACGTCCTGAGAAAAAGAATAAAGGCCAGGGTTGGCATCATGTTCGAGCAGGGGATTGTAGGGGAGATAAGGCACCTTCTTGAAATGGGAGCATCCCCCTCGTGGCAGAGCATGCAGGGCATTGGCTACAAGGAGTTTTTGGACAAGGTATGGCGCGGCGACAGCGCTTCGTCCATAAAGACTCTGGATACGCTTTCGAAAGAGGAGCTTTCATCCATTGCGGATGAGATTGAGATGAACTCAATCCACTATGCAAAGAGGCAGATGACTTTCTTCAAGAGCTTTGCCAATGTGAAATGGCTCGATCCTGGCGAGGACGAGTCTCAGAACGAATCTGTCCTCAAGACCATTGTGGAAACGGAGCTCTCCGTATCCTTGTAGGATACTTCAAAAACATCTGTAAGAGTCTCCTCCAGTACGTCTATGCTTGAGATTTCAAGCCATGTCTTGCGCTGGATGAACGAGAACTCCACCGTTTCGTGGTAGACTCCTGTGAATACGCTTGAGGCTGTGGTTGCATCGGTTTCCATCGAATAGTCTTCGTATGGTCTAAGGAAGTCGAACGTTGCAATTGCAGTCGCATCATCCATTGTCTGTACTTCAAGGTTTGCAATGCCATAGACCATTGTGCCCTGCGGGATTGCTGGCATCCCCTCGTCAAGCCAGCTTTGGGCTTCAATGATTGGATTCATGCCTTCGTATGCATAGCGTACCTTTTGGGTGACTTCCAGGTTCGTGACAGTCATTTCGTCAGGGCTTTTGCTGCCACGTACAAGCGAATCCTTCACACCTTGTAGGTCAAGGTCGTTGACGGCTTTGTAATAGGCCCTTACTATATCTTCCTTTGGAAGTCCTGCCGTTGCAGGAGGGGCTAGTGCCAGGGCTATGTAGTACCATGCAATTGAGACGACTATTACCGCTCCTGCTATGGTAGCTGCCAGCACCGCACCCTTCTTTCTTAGAAATCTGCGTAGGGAAGCCTTCTTTGCAAGCTTTTGTAAGTATTCCTTATAAACTTTGGATTTCCTTACTATGAAATCATTTGCTGAAACCTCGCCCTTTATGTTTTCCAATGCTGTGAGGAAGTATTCGTAAGGAGAGCTTACTTTGTACATGTCCTTCCTTGTCATGGAGAATGCTCTGTCCACTGCATTGCACAGCTTTCCAATCTCCTTTTTCTGGACGACTCCGTCATCGTCTGAAAAGAAAAGGCTCAAGGGTATCGGTCTAAAGCCACAGTCCCTTACGTCCTGGGGTGCGAACGGCATGGTTGAGGCCAGTGCGTAGTAGAGAAGTTGGAACAGGTAGTGGGCCTTTCCAAAGCCGTTGGCCTCGTTGTGGACGTACCATGCTTCGCGGTCAAGGAAGCGGTCCTCGTCCGGCATCACGCTGTCTATGAAGTCGCTTGTCCTTGCGGGTAGGAGCAGGACGGCGTCATCAAGGAAATATATGCTTGAAAGCGGTAGAGCGCTGAAGTTCCAGTCGAGTTCGCAGTCCTTGGCCCCCTCAAGACTTTGCAGTGTCTGGGCTAGGGTCTCCAGGTGGTCGAATGCGTTGGGGCGTAGGCTGTGTGCAAGCTCAAAGGCAGGGGCCGGGACTTCTTCGCCAAATGGCTTGGCATCGAAGCACAGGCAGCGTCTGTCGTTTTCAAGACGCACCCCCAGCCATGCCACCTGAGTGAAGGATCCGTCTTTGTACAGCAGTGCAGGAGGTCTCTGGGACGAGAGTTCGAATCCTCGTAGACCTGTGGCTGGATCCGCCACGGCTATGCACAGCATCCCGTCCTTTGCGAATATGTCCTTGGAAGTTATCATCTCGTTCTCCTTCAATGCTTTATGCCTCTATGTTCTATGCTTCTTGGCCTTTGGGGGTATGCCTTATGCCGATACCTTTGTGTTCAGTACCACATGGATGCACAATGTGTTTCTTCGTCGTCACTTACAAATATTAGGCTGTCACAGGCCATACGTCCAATTGTTTGCTTTATTTCTTCAAGATTGGCGTTGTTTTCTGGTGCCAGAAGGTATGCAACAGGGCTGTTCGGATACAACACGGCAAGGTATGGGGCTATGATTTCAAGGCTGTGCTCCTCTGTGCATACATCGTCGCTTTGCTCAATGCATCCCAAGGATGTGATTTCGCAAGGTGTCTCCAAGGGGATTTCCCAGTCGGAGCCCTTTAAACAGCCTTTGCAAGGTGTGTATGCTGCAAAGCGTTCTCCAATGATGGGGCCTTTGTGAAGTGGTGCCAGGACGAAGATCCTTTTGGGGCTTTTGTCTTGGAGGCCTGCAAATATTCTGTCAAGTTCGCCCTTGCACAGAGTCCAAGATTTGTGAGGGACCTTTATGTACTTGCAGTTGTTTGGCGCGGACTGTTGTGGGTATGAGGTTGCGCTTTTATAAGAGGCTTTTACAAGTGCAGCGGCGTCCTTTGGATACATCACTCCTTCGCAGGCATTCTTCATAGCTGCTCTTCCTTTGGAAGAAGCCTTGCTATCCGTTGTGGATCGGGTTTGATTGTAAGGTTCTTTTCCTGGCTTGGAAGGACGAGGCCCGTTTTTCCATCCTTGGCTCTCCTTAGGTGTTTGACCTGTGTGTAATACAGGTCTACGCTTTGTGCGTTGCGTCCCTTTGAGTAGAGTACGGCGATGTTTGCAGCATCCAAAAGCACTTCAAGGGGGACCGTCTTGTCCCTGCGGTGCTTTATGAAGACATATCCACCTGGAAAATCCCTTGTATGGAGCCACATGTCGTTTCCTTTTGCGTGGTGTCTCAGTAGCTCGTCGTTCTCCTTTGCGTTCCTTCCTGCAAGGATCTGAAAGCCTCCGCTTGTGCATCTTATGCCGGGGCCTTCCTGTTCCTGTTTGTGGGGCTCTGTCTTTTCTAGGATCGCCTTGAGTCTTCTTAAGTCCGCCTGTTCGTCGTCCGTAGGTGCAAGCGCCTTCTCGAATCTGGCTTTTGTGCTTTCGTACTGCGCTTTTAGCCTTTCAAGTTCGCTGCATGCGTTCTCGTATGTGCCCTTCGCCTTTTGGTAGCGGTCGTAGTAGCCTTGCACATTTGCACCTGGTGTGAGGCTTGGGTCCAACTGCAGTGTCACCTTTGCGTCTCCGTTGGGATCCTTGTTCCAATCAGTGACTGTCACGCTTGTCATGCCTTTTTTCATGAGGTATGAGTTTGCGGATAGTATGTCGCCATCGTATTTGAGCTCTTCGTATGCCGTGTTTGCATCCCTTGTGCGCTCTGCGCTCTTTATTGAGGATTCCAGTCGTGACAGCTCATGCTCCATCCTGTTTGCGACCTGTTTTGTAAGCGTTGCACGCAGGTCGTCGTCCTGCTGTTTGGAGCATGTCGTCTCTATGTATCGGTTGAAGGAGTCTCCTTCGTATTGTCGTACATGGAACTCCTTGTCGCTTTTGGTCCTTTCCTCTATTTCAAGTCTGCTTGCACTTGTCTCGTCCCGTCCAGGCCTTCTAAGCAACAGGTCCTGTATTACAAGGTCTTCGTCTGTGACGATTATGTTCGCACCTGGTCCGCTGTACAGTCTCGTGAATATCTTGAGCTTCCTTCCATGGTTGTCCAGATCCCAGACCATGACTCTGTCAAATGGAAGCTGATAGCACTTTGTTATTGTGGAACCCTCAAGGTTCTTTCTTGCGTACTGCTCGAAACGTTGGAGCTTTTTCGTCTTCTGAGGCTTTGTATCGACCGATATAAGGTTTATTCTGCTAAGTTGTGTGCCAATCTCGGTATAGAAGCTGAATCTTCCTCTTTCTCTGTCGTAAAGCTCCCAAGTGACGGAGTGGAATGAGTTCTGGACGACTCCCTGTATCTTGCATCCATCAAGATGGGCTTCCTTTATGATGAGCTCCATTTCTTTCCAGTTCAACGACATACTACGCCTCCGTTTGGTTCTGGGCTTTGTTCCTTCTCCTGTCTTTCAAGTTCCTCCTTGATTGCTCCTGCAAGATAGAACGAGCCGCATACGAGAATTGGTTCGTCAGAGTCTGTCAATTTTCTTGCAAGTTCAAGGGCGTCTTTGGCTTCGCATTCAAGGTACACCTTCTTTGATGCTTTTGATGCAGTGTCTTCGTCGATGTGCCTCTTCAGCATCTCATACAGAGCTAGAGGATCGCTTTTCTTGAAGGTCCCGGGTCTTGAAACTATTACAGTATCAAACGTTCCAAGTATGGCCTCTGCCATGGCTTCGTGGTTCTTGCCTTCTACTGCACCAAAGATACAGACTCCTTTGCCTTTAGGGTACATGTTCTTGAACGTTCCAAGCAGGTGTTCCATGCTGCTTTGCGTGTGTGCTCCATCAAGGATCAACGTCCTATCCCATTTTACAGTCTCCATTCGACCTGGAAGATGGTTGTTTTCAAGAGCCTTCTCTGTTTCTCCCCTCTTATAGAGACCAAGGTTCCTTAGCACCATGATGGCAAGTACGCTGTTCTGTGCCTGCACGTCACCCAGCATGGAAAGGTTGAATGAAGTCTCAAACCCATCGTTGAAGTTCACCTTTATATGTTGTCTGCCGCTTTCGAATGCGGTTTCCAGCCGTTTGACTTCGTTGTCGAATTCATGGAGCGGGCTTTCTTGGAGGGTCGCTTCCTTGCGGAACACTTCAAGGGCATCGGGTTTCTGAGGGGATGTGAAGACGGGTACACCTGGTTTGATTATCTTGGATTTCTCTATTGCTATCTTTGTGATGGTGTCTCCAAGTATGTTTGTGTGTTCGAGTTCTATTGGCGTCAGTACACAGGCCTGTGGCAGGAGTATGTTGGTTGCATCAAGCCTTCCTCCAAGTCCGGTTTCGATTACGGCCCATTGGCAGCCAAGTTCCTTGAAGAGGAGGAAAGCAAAGGCCGTGTAGAGTTCGAACGTGGTTGGTTCGTTCTCTCCCAAGGCATCGCAGAAACGAAAGCCCTGGAGCTTTCTGCAAAGAAGGTTTCCGGTTGCAACTAACGTTCCATCGTCAACGAAACGACCGCAAAGGGTGAATCTTTCCCTGTAGTCGCTTACATGTGGCGACATATATAGCCCAACTCGGAATCCTAATGCCTCAATTCCATTGGCTATGAAACTTGCAGTGGAGCCTTTTCCCTTGCTTCCAGCTACATGTATGGTCCTATAGCTGTTCTGTGGATTTCCAAGAACCTCCATGAGGGCCTGCATCCTGTCAAGCCTGTAGGTCCTTACGTTGTATTTGTCTGTCTTCCTTTCAAGGTTGGTGAACCCTTCCATGAAAGACACCACTTGGTCGAATGTTCTGAATTCCTGCCTTTCTTCAAGTGCCATGCGGACCTCCAGCTTTCAAACTGTTTTCAAACATCATTGCATTCTAGTTCATTGGTGTTGGGTTGTCCATTGTGGGTTTTTCGAATGTTTTTTGACAATATATAGAAAAGTGTCAACCAAGCTATTGAACTTGCGTGTTCTCCTTTGATATATTTTGCTGTATAATTTTTCATGATTCACATAGAGTCCGCCATAAGGATTCATAAGGAGAAACGATATGGGAAAGAAGCACAACCCAAGACCATGGGACTTCCTTGACAACTATAGAGGCAAATTCTTTGAAGGTGATTGGCCATCACTGCCTGAGATGTTCGACATCACGGTGGAGCGCTGGGGCTCAAGAAAATGCTTTGAGGCCTTTGCTCCAAAGCACTTGGTGTTCACATATACCGAGGCGAAGGCCCAGATAGAGAAGGTGTCCGCCTGGCTGTATGCCCAGGGCATCCGCAAAGGCGACAGAGTGGCCGTCACGGGAAAGAACAGTCCTGAATGGGCACTTGCCTACATGGGCATCCTCTACATGGGCGCCATAGTAGTACCTGTAGACTATTCCCTGTCAGACGAAGAGATCGAGCACCTTGTGGACTTCGTCGAGATCAAGGGGCTTTTCGTGGACGGCGAGCGTTACGAGAGGATTGGAAAGGACGACAAGTACGGCTTCAAGGTGAGCCTTGAGGAGAAGGGTCATGAGGAGCAGTACATACTAAACCTTCCTGACGTTGGACCTCAGCCGACCCAGAAGCCTGTGGCCGATGACCTTGCGGCCTTCCTCTTCACAAGCGGAACCACAGGCACTCCAAAGGCGGTCATGCTCACTCACAAGAACTTCGTCGCTGACTGCTACTCCGCACAGGCTTGGATGAACATCTACGAGACGGATGTCTTCTATGCAATCCTTCCAATACACCACGCATACACCATGCTGGCGGTATTCATCGAGTCCATGTCGGTTGGTGCGAACCTAATCTTTGGAAAGCGTCTTGTCGTCTCCCAGATCTTCAAGGAGATGCGCGAAGGTGGAGTTACGATGTTCCTTGCCGTTCCAATGCTCTACAACAAGATGATCTCATCCATGATGAAGGGCGTGAAGGACAAGGGACCGTTCGTCAACGGACTCATCCATACAATGATGAGCTTCTCCGGGTTCTTCAAGAAGGTGTTCAAGATAAACATTGGAAAGAAGATGTTCGGCTTCCTTCTCAAGAAGGTGTCGCTTGACAAGAACAGGATATGCATCTCAGGCGGCGGACCGCTTCCGGCATCGACCTTCAAGCAGTTCAACCAGCTTGGAATAGACTTCGTGCAGGGCTATGGCCTTACCGAGACAAGCCCCATCATAACGCTCAACCCAGTGTTCGACTACGAGGAGACGTCAATTGGAAAATGCCTTCCAAACATGGAGATCGAGTTCAGGGACAAGGACGAGCATGGCAACGGAGAGATATGCGTGCGTGGTGTCAACGTCATGCAGGGCTATTACAAGAATCCAGAGGCCACGGCTGAGATAATTGACGAGGACAGTTGGCTCAGAACCGGAGACATTGGCTATCGTGACGATCGCGGCTTCGTATACCTTACAGGAAGGGCAAAGAACATCATCGTCACTGAAGGTGGAAAGAACGTGTTCCCAGAGGAGATCGAGGACCACTTCCAGCTCTACTACGATGTTGATCAGATCTGCGTCATGGGCTATGTGCTTGATGCAAAGATGAAGACTGAGGGCGTGTGCGCCGTCATCTACCCATCCCAGGATTGCCAGAAGTCCATCACGGACAAGGATGCGATGCAGAAGCACATGGAGGAGATCGTCGATGCCGTCAACAAGGAGCTTCTTCCTTACAAGAGGATCAGAAAGGTTTTCGTCGTCGATGAGCCAATGGAGATGACATCTACAAAGAAGATAAAGAGGTTCGTCGTAGCCAAGAAGTACAAGGAGTTGGTCAATGGACAGTAAGTTCAGAGCAAGCCTAAGAAGCAAGGCCCAGCTGTTGGATCCTGTCGTCATGGTAGGCCATGGCGGCGTTTCCAGCGGAGTCGTCGAGGCTTTGGTTCAGGCTCTTGACTGCCATGAGCTTGTGAAGGTGCGCTTTCAGGACTTCAAGGACCAGGTAAAGGTCCTTGCCCCTGAGCTTGCACAGGCCACGCAGTCCGATCTTGTTGCCACTACAGGTTTCACTGCCGTATATTACAAGAGGAACGAAGAGCTTCACAAAAGAGGTTGAGGATATTGTCTAGGCTTTGTCCTAGACCTCTCCTTTGTGATGTTGCGACTGCTTTTTGTCAGTGGAGCCTGTTTATGAGGAAGGGAAACTTGAGGGCTGGGGAGCCTTTTAAGACAGTCTACTATTCGGACCCTGTGAACGATGACTTTGCACTCACGCATGACCACATAAGCAAGCGTGAGATCGACTGCGATGTGGAGTACTCCAACAGAGGCGTGTTGTGGAACACGGCTTCGTTCGTTGTCTACAGGCTCGTTGCTACTCCATTGGCCTATGTCATATGCAAGGTTGGCTTTGGCCTTAGGATAAAGGGGCGCAGGAACATCAAGGTCCTGCGTGGCCATGACAAGTGCGGCTACCTCATCTTTGGAAACCACACTCATTTCGTTGATGCCTTCATCCCAACGTTCCTCTCCTTTCCTCGCAAGGCCTCCATCGTCACATCCCCTGACGCAGTGTCTGTCCCTCTTCTCCACAATGTCGTAGAGATGCTTGGCGCCGTTCCAATCGCTCCTGGCCTGGGAGGTGTGAGACAGCTTGTGGGCGTCATGAAGAAGAAGGTCAGGACCCAGACCCTTACAGTGTTCCCAGAGGCCCATCTGTGGCCTTATTACAATGGCATAAGGCCGTTTCCGGCAAATGCCTTCTCATTTCCGTACCTGCTTGATTCCCCTGTCGTTGCATATGTGACGACCTATAGGAAACGCAGGGTCCTGTCCAATGTGCTGCCTCCTGCGATAACGGTTACTGTGAGCACCCCGTTCTACCCGTCCGACTACAGCAACAAGCACGAGATGCGCGATGCCGTCTATGCCTATATGTGCGATGTCGTTGAGAAGGAAGGCAGCTTCGCCTATATAAAATACGAGCAAAGGGCGGCTTCTCCCTTGAACGAAGGGGATGACTGAAAAATTTTTTCCACTGTTTGTTTTTGTTCTTTTTCATCATTCAACAAACAGCTTTCCTTCAATTGCATAGGAACACTCGTTTCCAGTCATTTTTCGTATGTCTTTCATATTGGCCTTGTATTCTTGCGCCAGTTTTTATTGAAAAGCCTTGAAATTGCGGAATACCTCAATTTGATGGTTTTGTAATGCTGTTTGTTTTCTTTTGACATAAATTTCATTTTATGGAATAAAATAAACAAAAATGAGAATAAACGAACATAAATATGTTCGTTTTGGCTAAAAAAGTGGGTTTTTATGAGTTTTTAGTCACAAAAAAATTGTTGACAGCTTGAAAAATGTGATTGTAGGATGAAGGCGTGTTTTGAGGTTTCCATCAATTTACGGGTTTTTGGAAATGCTTTGGAACCCACTAGTAAAGAGCTTTGTAAGGAGGTTTTTCATGGGAAAAAGGTATTCGCAGATCCTTAGGCTTCTCGACAATCAGGAGTTCATGTCCGTCTCTCAGTTGTCCCAGATCCTTGAGGTCAGTCCCATGACCATACGCAGAGATCTTGACGAGATGGAGTCCAAGAAGCTCATCCGTAGGTTGCATGGAGGGGCCGCTGCAATAAAGACGCAGAACAACGAACCTTTCTACAGGGACAGGGCTGTAGTCCAAGTCGATGAGAAGAGGCTCATAGCCCAGATAGCGAACGAGCTTGTGCAGGACAATTCCATAATAGCAGTGGACAGCGGTTCGACCTGCTTTGAGCTCGTGAAGCTGCTTCAGAACAGGCCAATTACGGTCGTCACCAACAGCTTCCCTGTCATGGAAGGCCTTTTGTATTCGAATACGGTCAAAGTCATAGTGCCATGCGGAAACCTGCGCTCCCATGAGGGCGCGATATCGGGCTCCGACACCATAGAGTACCTTTCCAAGCTCCATGTGGACCAGTTCTTCATGGGTGTGGGTGGAATAGACAGCAATGCAGGGATAACGGACTACAACATAGAGGATGCGGCGGTGAAGCGCATAATCATCTCGAACGCTTCCAAGGTGATAGTCCTTGCAGACTCCTCAAAGTACAACAGAGTGACATTTGCAAACATATGCCCGGTATCGGAGTTGGACATCTTGGTCTCGGACTCCAAGCCGGCGGGGAAACTATACGAGAACTTACAGCGCTCCGGTGTACAGATCATAACGCCATCGGAAGCCAAGGAGGATAGATGAGCAAGAAATGGCTTAAGGATGTTTACGGCGCAGAGAAGCCAATAGTGGCTATGTGCCATTTGGATTCACTTCCAGGCGATCCCAGATACGACAGGCAGAAGGGTATGCAGTACGTGATAGACCGCGCACATGCGAACCTCAAGGCCCTTCAGGACGGAGGGGTTGACGCCGTGATGTTCTCCAATGAGTTCAGCCTTCCATACCAGACAAAGGTGGATGCAATCACCTCCATGGCCATGGCAAGGATCATTGGCGAGCTCATGGACGAGATCCGCATTCCTTTTGGTGTCAACGTTCTTTGGGATGCAAAGTCCTCATGCGAACTTGCAGTGGCGACAGGTGCACGCTTCGTGCGTGAGATATTCACCGGCGCATACGCAAGCGACTTTGGCATTTGGGACACTGACTGCGGCAACACGGTACGACGCAGGAACGCCGTCGGAGGAGAGAACGTGAGACTCATGTACAACATCCTCCCTGAGGCCAGCGTATACATAGCCGAGCGCAGCATTGAGGACATTGCCAAGACGACGGTCTTCAACTGCCAGCCCGATGTCATTTGCGTTTCAGGCCGCACGGCAGGGGCCAAGACCGATACCTCAATCCTAAAGCGCGTCGTCGAGGCCATTCCTGACACACCGGTCTTCGCCAATACAGGTGTGAGGGTCGAGACCATAAGCGAGCAGCTTTCCGTAGCCGATGGAGCCGTCGTTGGAACGGCCTTCAAGAGGAACGGAGACTTCTTCGATATGGTGGATCCTGAAAAGGTTAGAGTATTCATGGACGCCGTTATGGCCGTCAGAAGCAAATAAAAGGAGAAATGCAATGAAAAAGATTTTCACACTGCTTTTCGTAGCTGTCGTCTCGATCTCGATGATCTTCGCCGCCGGTGCAAACGAAACCGCCGCCAAAGACGAGAAAGTGACCGTTGCCGTCGTTATCCCAAGTCTACTTGGAGATAGATCTTTCTGTGACAGCGCCAACGAAGGTGTCAAGAGAGCCAACGCTGAGCTCAATGCAAAGGTTGACCTCATAGAGACACAGGGCGTCCACGAGCATGAGAATGCAATGAGGGGAGCAATCAACAAGGGTTACGACCTCATCCTTGGTGTTGGACTCGACACTCAGATGATGCTTGACCTTGCAAACGAGTATCCAGATCAGGCTTTCGCTTCTCCAAGTGAGCTCTATGCCGATGTCCTCCCAGACAATCTGGCTTCCCTTCTCATCAATGTCAACAAATCCAGCTTCCTTGCCGGTCTCATTGCCGGATACATGACCAACACGGACAAGGTTGGCGTCGTAGCCGGTGGAGACGCTCCTGGCATCAACCAGTTCGTCTACGGCTTCAAGCAGGGCGTGCTTGTAACGAATCCTGACTGCAAGTTCTACGTCAACTACCTTGGTTTCGACTTCTCCAATCCAACGCTTGGAAAGGAAAGCGCAATCGCCCTCTATGACGAAGGCTGCGACATCATCTATAGTGTATGCGGACTTTCCGGCGAAGGTGTCCTCGCCGCTGCTGCCGAGACCGGCAACTATGCAGTTGGCGTAGATACGGTCCAGGACGAGTTCTATCCAGGTTCGATCATCACATCCGTCATCAAGAGAGTTGACAACTCAACGTACGATCTCATCAAGAGCTATGTCGATGGCAACTTCAAGGGTGGATTCAGAACTCTTGACATCGAAGACGGTGCAACGGGAATCTCCTGGGATGTTGGCTACACGACATTCAAGGACAACGCTCCTGCCGACATGGCGGCAAAGGTCGATCCTGCTGCAAAGATCGTGGAAGAGTACAAGGCAAAGATCCTCTCTGGAGAGTACAAGGTATACGATGCTCTTACAGAGGAGCTTTGGGATTCTCTCAAATAGTAGGCCAAGGGGGAACTTCCAAAGCGGGTGAATTGGTTTTGGAAGCTCCCTATTCAAGGTCATCGGCCTTGCCTTCCTGTGATGAGAACGGGCGGGCGAGGCCTTTTCTAGGAGGATGAATGAAAGAGGCAATCAGGTTCGACCATATTTCAAAGTACTATGCTTCGACATCCGTGCAGGCATCGGACGACATTTCCTTTTCCGTGCAGGAGGGGGAGATCCATGCCATATGCGGTGAGAACGGGGCTGGCAAGAGCACCCTTATGAACATCCTTTTTGGATTGGAGAAGGCGGACTCGGGTTCCGTGTACCTCCATGGTGAAAAGGTTGCATTCAAGGGGCCAAGCGATGCCATTTCGTGTGGAATAGGAATGGTGCATCAGCATTTCAAGCTCGTCTCTTCGTTCACTGTAAAGGAATCGATTCTCCTAGGGATTGAGAAGAAGGCTGTCCTTAACGGCAAGGAGGAAGCGGATTTCGTCCGTGAGCTTTCTTCTCGATTCAACCTTCCAATAGACCCTGAGGCTGTGATAGAAAGCCTTCCAATAGGGCTTCTACAGCGGGTCGAGATACTCAAGATGCTGGCACGCGATGTTGACATCCTCATTCTTGACGAACCCACCGCGGTGCTTACTCCGCAGGAAGTTGGTCCGTTCCTTGAGACCATGAAGAGCCTTTCAAAGATAGGAAAGACGATTCTCTTCATCTCCCATAAGCTTGGAGAGGTCCTTGAGGTTGCTGACACCATAACTGTCATGAGAAAGGGGCGTGTCGTCTCTACGGGCATCAAAGCAAGCGAGACGGACATCCCATCGCTTGCGGACCTCATGGTTGGCCGTAAGGTGCTGCTTCAGGTTGACAAGGGTCCGGCGAACCCTGGCAGGACGGTTCTTGAGGTCAATGATTTGAATGTGTTCAGTCCAATGGGTGTGCAGCTGCTCTCCAATGTCTCACTTTCTGTAAGAGCTGGCGAAATATACGGCATTGCCGGCGTTTCGGGCAATGGTCAGGAGGCTTTGGTTGCTGCAATAGCCGGTCATGTCCATTCCATGAAGGGCTCTGTGAAGATAAACGACGTTGAGATTGGACACATGCCCATAAGGGGCAAGAGGCAGCAGGGCATAGCCTATGTGCCAGAGGACAGGATCCATACGGGTCTCAATATGCTTGCGAACCTGTCTGACAACTCGCTCATGGGATTCCAAGGTTCCAAGGAACTCAACAAAGGCTGTTTTCTGGATTGGGATGCCATAGACGAGCGGGCGCACGACATGATAGAGCGCTACTCCATAGCTGGTTCCTCTCCAAAAGGCCTGGTGTCAAAGCTGTCCGGTGGAAACATGCAGAAGGCCGTGCTTGCAAGGGAGCTTGCATACGAGCCGCATCTTTTGGTAGTTGAGCAGCCCACCCGTGGTTTGGATGTTGGTTCCATAGAGGCCGTCCATAGAATGCTCATAAAGGAACGCGACAAGGGCGTTGCAATCCTTTTGGTGAGCGTCGAACTTGAAGAGATACTATCGCTTGCAGACCGCGTTGGAGTCATGTACTCCGGAAGGATACAGGGTGAGCTTGAAGGAGCCGATATAAACGAAACCGATATTGGACTTCTCATGGTTGGAAGCAAAAGGAGGGCACAGTGAAAAGGAAAAGCTTTGATCCAATGGTTCTTGTGATGCCTGCCGTAGCGCTTCTTCTTGGAGTCGTGGTGGCGGTGCTTCTCATTGCAATTACGGGGGTCTCTCCTCTTAGGTCGTTGGGTGTCCTCATCTCCGGAGGGTTTGGCTTCTCGGGCAAGGTCTGGCCAATCTTCATGACTTTGGGTTCCTCCACGCCGCTCATCCTGACAGGTCTTGCCGCCATGCTGTGCTTCAAGGTGGGAGTGTTCTGCATAGCTCAGGAAGGTCAGTATGTCTTTGGAGCCGTAGTGGCTGCTTGGTTTGGCGCATCGCTCAAGCTTCCTCCTGTCATAGCCGTGCCTTTCATAATGTTGGCCAGCATGGCTGCAGGAGGCCTCTACGGGGTGATTCCAGCGGTGCTCAAGGTCAAACTTGGCGTCAACGAGATAATCTCTTCCATCATGCTCAACAACATCTCCACTCTTGTGCTTGAGTACATGGTGGCGTTCCCCCTCAGGGCTGATGCCGGTCAGAAGGCCCAGTCCGAGGTCATATCCAAGGGCTACTGGCTGCCTCAGTTCATATACGGCTCCCGTTGGGGTGTGAGCTTCCTAATAGCCATAGCTCTCATAGTCTTCTTCTACTTCTACATCTACAAGACCCGTTGGGGCTATGAGATGCGCATGGTAGGGGAGAACAGGCGCTTTGCAGACTACGGCGGAATAAAGAGCGGCAACGTGATAATACGCTCGCTTGTGATAAGCGGTGCAATAGCTGGCCTTGCAGGCTGCATGGAGGTCCTTGGAAACTACCACAGGATAATGACGGGCTTCTCGTCAGGTCTTGGCTTCGATGGTCTTTCCGTTGCAATGCTTGGAATGTCCAACCCAATAGGAGTCGTGATTGTTTCGTTCCTGCTGGCCGGTATAAGGCAGGGTGCTCAGCTTGGGCTTCAGCTCAGCCTTCAGATTCCTAGAGAGCTTGGAGGTGTACTCATTGCAATGGTCATTTTCTTCGTAGCCATAGGCAACGTCTACAGACCTGTGGTTGAGAAGGCTGTCCGCAGCATTTCAAGAGGGAGGAAGGACGATGAATAGCATTTTCGATATAATCACATTGAACGTTCTTGCAAGTGCCATAAGGCTTGCAACCCCCGTCATCCTTGCGGCTTTGGCTGCTGCAATCTGTAACAAGGCTGGTGTTCTCAACCTTGGTATAGACGGCTTCATAACGATATGCGCCTTTGCTGGCATAGTTGGCGCCTACATATTCCGCAACTTCACGCATATAGGGATTGCGCATCCTGTGTTTGCAACCTACATGGGTGTCGTCTGCGCCATGTTGGTTGGTGCTTTGCTTGGTCTTTTGTTTGCATTCCTCAAGGACAGCTACGGCGTTGACCTTACGGTCCTTTCCATTGCCATGAACATGCTTGCAGTTGAAATCACCGTCTATCTAATGAGAACCATATTCCACCAGTCCGGAACGTGGTCGGATCCGTCCATCGTGCAGCTTCCATCCATAAGGCTTACTCTCATAGAGAAGATCCCCGTCCTTGGAGGACTTCTCAGCGGCTACAACATAATCGTCTACTTTACGTGGATCCTGGCCTTGGTTCTTGTATTCGTAATGCACAAGACCAAGTACGGTAGGTACATAACGGCTGTTGGCGAGAACCTTGAAGCTGCAAAGAGCGTTGGAATAAACGTCTCCAAGGTACGCTACGGGGCTTTGATATTCTCTGGAATCCTTTCAGGCCTCGCTGGTTCGTTCCTCTCCATAGGACACCTTACGCTGTTCACAAGGGACATGGCATCGGGACGCGGATGGCTTGGAAACGCCGCTGCATTGTTTGGGTTCAACAACCCGGGCGGGTCGTTCTTTGCAGGCCTTTTCTTTGGCTTCGCCGATGCCCTTGCATTGAGGCTTCAGAACGTGACCAAGATTCCGCCTTACATAATACAGGTCATGCCTTATGTGCTTACACTTGTGATTCTTTCGATAGTTTCGTATCAGTCCATAAAGAAGAAGCGCAAGAGATCCATATATTGACGTCGTTTCAGAGACATCGGTCTTGATGATAGGAGGTAGTGCAATGAGAAAGGTTATAAAGGCATCCGTGGTCCTTACCATGAACAAGGCTGCGGAGATATACAAGCCAGGTTACGTTGTCGTGGACGGCAACAGAATCGTGGAAGTTGGGAAGGGCGAGCCAAAGCTTGGACCGGACGACGAGCTCGTGGATTTCACGGGAAAGCTGTTGATGCCGGGGCTCATCAACGCCCATGCCCATACTCCAATGGTGCTTACCCGTGGTATGTGCGAGGGTGTCTCCCTGTTTACGATGGATGGCTTTCTCAACACCTTGAGGCGCTTTGAGAAGTATGCGGACTCGGACATGGCGGCCATGACATCCCCTTGCAACCTTGCAGAGATGATAAGGATGGGTACGACGTGCTTCGCCGACCAGTATTTCTACGCAGATCGCATCTTCAAGGCCACTGACGAGGCTGGGCTGAGAGGCCTTATCTGCTACGGCATAGTCGAGCTTGGAGACGAAGAGGCACGCAAACGCGAGACGGCGCGCTGCGAGGCTTTCCTTGAGATGTGCCAGAGACACCCTTTCATCCGCGGTTGGGTTGGCCCCCATGCGTTCTTCGTGGACAATTCCCTGGATTTGATAGAAATAGAGAAAAACCTGGCCAAGAAGTACAATACAGGCTTTCATATCCACTTCGCCACAAGCAACGAAGAGAACGACTACTGCATGGCGCACTACAACAAGAGTGCCGTCACCATGATGAAGGAGCTGGGGATCCTTGAGGTCCCAATCCTTGCAGCCCATGCCATCACGGTGTCCGAGGAGGACATGGAGACCATGAAGGGCTTCCCGTTCACTCCTGTCATGGCTCCTACTTCATCCATGAAGAGCGGTTTCCCTGCCGCGCCTGTCAAAGCCTACAGGGACCACGGCATAAACGTGGCTCTTGGAACGGACAACCTCTGCTCCTCCAGCGCCGATATGTTTGGAGAGATGGCAACAGGTGCAAAGCTCGTAATCCATAGGGAGCATGACGTAAAGGCGATCACTGCGTTCGATATGGTCAAGATGGCCACGATAGACGGTGCAAAGGCCATAATGATGGAGGACCAGCTTGGTTCCCTTGAGAATGGAAAGCTTGCCGATATGATAGCTTTGGACCTCTCTGATCCGGGTTGGGTTCCATTCTGTGGTCAGGACTACTATACTCAGCTTGTATACTGGGTCTCAGGTATGTCTGTCACCGATTCCATGGTCAACGGCCGCTTCCTCATGCGTGACAGGAAGCTTTTGACCATAGACTATGGCAAAGTAGCCTCAGATGTCGAAAAGGCCACCGCTGAACTCAAGAGGAGGATGGGAGAGTAATGTCTTCGCTTGTCATGGGGATTGATATAGGTACGACCGCCATAAAGGTGATTGTCGTTGATGCCTTGTCTTTGGACAGGATGGATATCGTGGCTGTAGACAGCATTCCCCATGATTTGGTGTCTTTGCACCCTGGTTGGGCGGAGGAGGATGCTTTTGTATGGAGAGACCACTTGTATGAGATTCTCTCCCGCATGGCATCCTCTGTGGATCTGTCGTCGTTGAAGGCAATAGGCCTTACCGGCATGGTCCCCGCCCTTGTGTGCTTGGATTCCAACTGTGTTCCTATTCGTAATTCAATACAGCAGAACGATATGAGAATGGGTTTGGAGCTTAAGGAGCTCTCTTCCGCTTTGGAAGGTCCTGAAAGTGTCTTTGGAAATGGTTTTGGAAATGGTTTTGGATGTGGCTTTTGTGCGGGCAGCTATTTTCAGACCACAGGCTCCCATGTCAACAGCCAGCACATAGCTCCAAGGCTCATGTGGCTGAGACGCAATGAACCATATGTCTTTTCCAGAATTTCTTGGATAATGGGGTCCTATGACTATGCTGCATATCTTTTGACGGGAGCCATGCACATTGAGTCGAACTGGGCTCTCGAAAGTGGCCTGTTCTCATTGGATGGTGCGCTTTTGGAACCTGTGCTTGGATATACAGGCCTTCCTGCATCTGTTTTGCCTCCTGTAATTGAAAGCCATGGATTGTGTGGAGTGGTTGAGGAGTCGGTGTCTCTCCTGACTGGTATTCCTGCAGGTGTTCCTGTCTATGCCGGCACTGCGGACCATGTTGCATCTGCATTCTGCACCGGCGCCCACGAGAATGGGGACCTTGTGCTCAAACTTGGAGGAGCAGGGGACATCCTTTTGTCCTTGGATCATTTGGCTATTGACGACAGGCTTTTCATCGACTATTTCGTTTCTTCGTCGTGTCCCTTCATCATAAACGGATGCACTGCTGCAAGTGGCTCCCTCATAAAGTGGTTCAAGAACGAATTTGGCGGTGACTTCAAGGATCTGGACGAACAGGCTTCTTTGGTACCTGCGGGGTCGGACGGCCTTGTGATGCTTCCTTATGTCCTTGGCGAGAAGACTCCAATATTCGATCCAAACGCCCGGGGTGTGCTCTTTGGTCTCATGCTCTCCCATACGAAGGCCCATGTCTATAGGGCAATGCTTGAGTCCGTGGCATACGCCTTCAGACACCATGTTGACGTCTTCAGGGAACTTGGCGTCGAGATAAACAACGTCTACATCACGAACGGCGGTTCCACAAGTCCTCTTTGGCGTCAGATCATGGCCGATGTCCTTGGTATGCGCGTAGACTATATCAAATCCAATCCAGGCTCGTGTCTAGGCGCTGCATTCATTGCAGGAATCGCCCATGGTTTGTGGTCTGAGGATGTGATTGGGTGTTTCACTTCGCAAAGGATTCCTTCATACCCGAATCCTGATGCAACGAGGGCCTATGACAGGGGCTATTCCATATACCGTGAACTCTATCCTCGATTGAAGGATTTGTTTGTAGCTTCAAGTTCAAACTGTTGAGTGCTTTGCTTTGATGGCGTTGTAGGGCGCTGTAGGGCGTTGTATGGCTTTGTGGGACGCTGTAGGACGCTGATGGCAGCGCAGACGACACTAACTGTACCTACAATCATGCATACACAATGCCGCACAGTGCTGACAACACGCTCTGTACGCACATCATGCACTGCATGTCCCAAAACGCACTGTTTTTTTGAACCTCCGCTTGGAAATTGTAAGCTAATTGTAGCAATGGTGAGCTTGGTTAGCATGGTGGGTGTGGTGAGTAATGTAAGCGTGGTTGAATCTGTAACTGTTCTGTAGTGGTTGTGGCTTTTGTAGTATTTGTAGCACCTGTGGCGGTTGTCGGGTCTGTAGCAACTGTAGGCAACTGTTGAAACGTGAACCCAAGTCGGTTCTTGCAAGAATCCAAAATGACAAAAAAAGCGACCCAAAACTGAGTCGCTTCATCTTCGAGATCTACGGGGCTCGAACCCGTGGCCTCCACCGTGACAGGGTGGCGTGATAACCAGCTTCACCAAGATCCCAATTGACTTCTTGAAGTTACAATAAAGGCTTTTCTTTGTCAACTATGCAGAAAAAAAATTTTCAAGATGTCTAAATTGCCTGAAAGTAAACACTTTCTCAGTCTTGTTGATACAATACTTCATTTCCGATTGAGTTCTTGTTCCAGCTCCTCTATGGTAGGCAGAGTGCCTTTGAATTCACTCTGAATGAAATTTGTTATTCTATATTCGGAGATTCCAATGGGCACCTTTACTGCATTGATGGAATACTGGGCAAGAATATTGTCTTTGGTTTTGCATATGAGAAGTCCTATTGTTGGAAGATCTCCTTCTCGTTTCATTATTCCATCGACAGCAGAGACGTATGTAAGAAGTTGGCCCATGTCCTTTGGGTCGAAGTCGGACACTTTTACCTCTACGACTACGAAACAATGGATTTGGAAATTATAAAACAACAGATCTATGAATTGCTCAGTTTTGCCAACAACAAGTCGGAACTCTCTACCAATAAAAGAAAACCCCGTTCCAAGTTCCAGTAGGAATTTCTGGATATTGTCCATCAATGCATCTTTGAGTTCTTTTTCATCGTACTGTTGTCGTATAGCCAGGAAATCAAAATTGTATGGATCTTTAGTTATCTCTTGGGCCAAATCTCCTTGTGGGGTTGGTAGTGACTGTGAAAAATTGGTTATTGCTTTGCCTTGACGTTCATATAAATCCGAATCAAGCCAATTGAGCAGGGTTGCCCCTGGCCAACTATTGTCTATGGTTTTCCGAATGTAGAACAGAGCCTTTTCTTCGTTTCCACCACACTTGTCCATGAGGATTCTGTGGTGTCCCCATGGAATTCTGAATATGCACTCTGTTTCATCCACAAGTTGTGGATGAAATGCACGAGGATGAAGTTCATAGAGGCTGTGCATATATTTCAATTTTTCATGTTATCTTTGTAGAGTCTGTGGGTGTTGTGGGGGTGCTGCGGGTTTCTTCTGTAACCCAAAAGGGTTTTGGAAGAAAAGTTTCTTTCAAAGGATCCAAGAACCAAGGAAGAAGAAACATCCTCTTGCGAATCCCCACGTTTTCGTGCAGGACCGTCATGAGACGAGACTACGCTTGGTGTGCCTTCTACAGTTCGACCGTCCAACCGTAAGGATCTGGCAGGTCACCGCGTTGAATCCCAACAAGGGTGTTGTACATCTCCTGTGCGACCTTTCCTATTCTGCGGTCATTGAGTACCATGGATCTGTCCTTGTATCTCATCTCCCCGACAGGTGAAATAACGGCTGCCGTACCAGTGCCAAAGGCTTCTGTAAGACTGCCGCAGGCATGGGCATCGAACAGCTCCTGCACGCTGATGCGACGTTCCTGTACCTGATATCCTTTGTCATGGGCAAGCTGAAGGATGCTCTTGCGCGTGATACCAGCCAGAATGCTGCCTTCGAGCGGTGCAGTGACGATTCTGCCGTCGATGACGAACATCATGTTCATGGCACCAACCTCTTCGACGTATCTGTTCTCGCGGCCATCAAGCCAAAGAACCTGGTCGAAGCCGTTTTCGTAGGCATCAAAGGTCGCTTTGAGAGAGGCGGCGTAATTGCCACCGGTCTTGGCTGCACCCAGACCTCCTTTGACGGCTCGGACGTAGCGATCCTCTATATGGATGCGCAGTGGTTTCAATCCCCCCTTGTAGTAGGAACCGGAGGGTGAGCAGATTATGATATAGAAGAAGTGCTTCGCCGGATGGACACCAAGCTCGGCACCATTGGAGATCATCATAGGACGAATGTAGAGCGACGTGCCTTCAGACGAAGGAATCCAGTCCTTGTCCAATAGGACGAGTCTTTTCATGGCTTCTACCTGAAACTCGGGATCAAGGGAGGGCATACAGAGGCGTTCAGCGCTGTTGTTCATGCGCAGGGCGTTCTCCATTGGACGGAACATCTGAATGCCGCCGTCATTGCGACGATAGACTTTCAATCCCTCGAATATCTGCTGACCATAGTGTAGCACTGGAGAAGCGGGGTCTATGCTCAATGTGCTATAGGGTACGATGCGAGCATCATGCCATCCTTTATCCACAGTGTATTCCACGATGAACATATGATCGGTAAAGACCTTGCCAAAGCCAAGGTTGGTTTCGTCTGTGGGTTTCTGTTTGGGTGATTTTGTCTCGACCAGCTTGATTTCCAAATCCATCATTGAAAGATCCCCCTTGGTACGCATGAAGCACCTCGCTTCAAAGCCTCAATGTTAAGATTTACAAGCCCCGCTTTGGGACCTGTGAACATTTGGACGAGCATTTCCCTTATGGTGTCGAAGCCAAGGTTTCCCATGGCTTCCAAGTATGCCCCAAGCATGACCATATTCGAGACCTTGAGGTTTCCTAGTTCCTGTGCGATTTCCAGACAGGGGACGTAGATTGCATGAAGATCGTTGCGCTGCACCTTCTCCGTGACGATGGAACTGTTGACAAAGACAACGCCATTTGCAACTACGCTCGGCTCAAACTTGATAAGGGACGGCAGATTCATGGCGATAAGTTCTGTCGGTTCCAGAACTATTGGGCTGACGATTGGCTCATTTGAAAGGACAACGCAGCAGTTGGCTGTACCCCCACGCATCTCTGGACCGTAGGAGGGTAGCCAAGAGACGTTTTTCCCTTCCTTCATGCCTGCTTCGCAGAGAGTCTTGCCAATAGCCATAACACCCTGACCTCCAAAGCCGGAAATGATGATTTCATTTGTCATTTTGCTTTCCCTCCGCAGTAATGTCCTTGTATACGCCAAGAGGGTAGTAGGGCATCATGTTCTCCTTGAGCCAGTCAACGGCAGCAATAGGGGTCTTCCCCCAGTTGGTTGGGCAACATGCCAGTACCTCCACAAAGGTAAATCCAGCCCCCTCCTTCTGAAGCTGAAACGCCTTCTGTATCGCCTTCTTCGCTTTGTTGAGCTGCGGAATGTCGGTTGCACAGACGCGTGCAGCATAAGCACAGCCTTCAATGGTTGCTAGGATTTCAGTCATGCGAAGTGGACTGCCATAATGATCCTTCTGTCGTCCAAACGGGGCGGTGGTTGCCTTTTGTCCAACGAGCGTGGTCGGGGCCATCTGTCCACCTGTCATGCCGTAGATGGCATTGTTGATGAAAATGGTGGTGATCCTCTCTCCTCTCATGGCGGCGTGGATGATTTCCGCAGTGCCTATGGCTGCCAGATCTCCATCCCCTTGATAGGTGAAGACGATGGTGTCGGAATCGGAAGCACGGCGGATGCCTGTTGCAACTGCGGGCGCTCTGCCATGGGCGGCCTCGTGCATGTCACAGTTGAAATAGTTGTAGGCAAAGACAGCGCATCCGACCGGTGCGACTCCAATGGTATGCCCCAATGCATCCATTTCTTCGAGCGTTTCAGCAATGAGTTTATGAACGATACCATGGGTGCAGCCAGGACAGTAGTGCATCTCGGCATCGGTCAAGCCCTTGGATTTCTGATATACAATAGCCATTTCAATCACCTCCCCAAAGCCTGTTTCGCCGCATCTGCGACTTCTGTCGGCGTGGGAACCACACCTCCCGCCCTGCCAATGAACGTCACTGGACGGCATCCTTCAAGAGCGATTCTCACATCATCTATCATCTGTCCCATGCTTAATTCAAAGTCCACGACCACTTTGCACGTCGGTTGCATCGCAGCCTGTTTGAGTGCTTTGCCAGGGAACGGCCAAAGCGTTATCGGGCGGAAGAGGCCTGCTTTTATTCCTTCTTTTGAGAGCTGTCGGATTGCGGCCTTTGCAATGCGCGAAGGCGTACCGTAGGCAACGAACAGTATCTCGCAGCCATTGGTATCCGTTTCCTCCCATAGAGTCTCGTTCTCTTCCATCGCATGGTATTTCTCTGCGAGACGTTGGTTGTGCTCCGCACAGGCGTTGGGGTCTATATACAGGGAGTTGATGATGTTTGGCTGTCGCCCTCCATGCGTCCCCGTGGTGGCCCAGGGCTTACTTGGCAGCGTGCGTTTTGGAACATCGTGCCATTCGATGGCCTCCATCATCTGGCCAATCATTCCGTCGGCAAGAACCATGACGGGGTTTCTGTAGATGTCGGCCACATCAAATGCCATACGAACGTAATCCGCCGCTTCCTGGATGGTCGCAGGAGCATAGACCAAATGACGATAGTCCCCGTTCCCTCCGCCACGTGTGGCTTGGTAATAGTCGCCCTGTGCAGGCTGTATCGTCCCCAGACCGGGACCGCCTCGCATCATATTGACGATTACGCATGGAAGCTCCGCACCGCATAGATAGGTTATTCCCTCCTGCTTAAGTGAGATTCCAGGAGAGGATGAAGATGTCATAACCCGCTTTCCGCAGCCTGCCGCACCATAAACCATGTTGATTGCAGCAACCTCGGATTCTGCCTGAAGGAAGCAGCCTCCGACCTCAGGCAGATGCTTTGCAAGATATTCCGGGATTTCGTTCTGCGGGGTAATGGGGTAGCCAAAGAAATGTCTGCAACCAGCTCTGATTGCGGCTTCGGCGACTGCCTCGTTGCCTTTCCAAAGTTCTTTATCCATAGTCTTCTCCTCAAAACCGCTCCACGGTTATAATGGAGTCGGGACATATCCTTGCACAGTTCGCACAACCAATGCATTTGTCCTCATCTTGGGAGCGAACGGTTGCAGGGTGATAGCCCTTGCGGTTGGTATTGGTTTCATCCATGACGATGATGTTCTTGGGACAGACCGTTATACAAAGCTCGCAGCCCTTGCACCAGTCACGGCGGAACGACACTTTTCCAGCCATGTTAGATTTCCTCCTCTTTCGTGGTTTCCCACGGTTTTTTCATGTATATATCTAGTGGCAGAATTGGTTCTGACAAACAATTGCCAAGCTCTGGTACAAAGTCCTTCCGTACTGCATGGTGGACAATCGGTAGACCTGTCTTGCTAGAGAGTGCCCGTGCAAGCACCGCACCTTTGAGAATCTCTTTGACTGTGGTCTGTTCGCACAGATGAGTGTTGTTCACCAGCCCCGTGACCTTTTGGCCGCAGGCCTCCTCTATTGCTTTCATGTACAGAAGAGCACCCTCTACATCGTGTGTTTCAGGGCGATTGGCGTTTACGACGAACAAAAAGTCAAAATCCTCTGTGTGCAGATGGTTGGAGAAACGGGCCAGGACACGCGCACCGATCGGGTCTCCTCCCATGTCAATGACACCAGACCAGCTTCCGTCCTGAAACAAAGACAGAACCGCTGGGTCGATTGCCGGCAGATCCACAGCACCACCGCAGGAGCTGACAATTACCCGTATCCCCGCCGCACGCAAGGATTTGGTTTGTTCGTAAGCACGGAAATAGGGGTTTACAATATCCAAATCGACCAATGCGAGTTTTTTACCCTTCTTTGAAAGAGAGAGAGCCAAATTGATTGCATACTCCGTTTTCCCTGTTCCGTAATGACCGCTTATTATCTGCAGACGCTTCATACGTGATATTCCAAAACCTCCTCCTGACCACGCAGCACGCGCAGTGCACCCATCGCCAAAGCGAGCATCTCGTCCTCTCCAGGGTATACGTGTACGGGTGCGATATAGGCGACGTGGTCCTTGATCCATCCGACGAGGTTCTTGTCGTAGGCAAGACCCCCTGTGAGTAGGATGGCATCGACTTCGCCACCCAGCACAACGCTCATCGCACCGATTTCCTTTGCAATCTGGTAGGCCATTCCCCGATAGGCGTGCTCCGCCTCCCTGTCCCCGTCTGCGATACGCTGTCCTATGATGCGACCATCATTGGTTCCCGCATAGGCCGTCAGACCGCATTGGGTCATATAAAAACGACGCTGTTCTTCGAAACTAGCACCATAGCGATGTTCGAACGCCGCACGGAGAACCTGTAGGACAGGCAGACTTCCCGGACGCTCGGCAGTGTAGGGGCCATCTCCCTCCAACCCGTTGTTTACGTCCACGACTTTGCCTTTTTTGTGTGCTCCAATGGTGACTCCTCCGCCTATGTGTCCCACTATTAGGTTCAATGCTTCGTATGGTCTGCCTGCCTCTTCAGCGTGTCGCTTGGCGATTGCCTTTTGGTTAAGGGCGTGGAACACCGAGCGTCGCGGGAAGTCGGGATGTCCGGACAGGTGTGCTATGTCCGACATCTCATCGATGACAGGTGGATCGACTATGAATGCGGGCTTGCCTATCTGTGAACCGATCTCTGCTGCAAGGATTCCTCCCAGATTGCAGACGTGCGTACCAAAGCGGCTTTCGCGAAGATCGCACAGCATGGCATCGTTGACGGCATAGGTGCCTCCTTCGATGGGTCTGACCAAGCCTCCTCGACCAACCACAGCGTCCAGGCTCTCAAGAGTGCAGCCGTGGTCAGCCAAGTAGTCAAGTATGAGTGGTTTTCGCATGGAGGCGTTTTCCTCCATGGTGTGGATACCTTCCATATCATTGCGAGAATGGAGGAAAGAGTGTTCCAATAGCTTCTGGTCCCCCAAGTAGACGGCGATTTTTGTTGAAGTGGAGCCAAAGTTCAGTGCAAGGATCTTGTAATCATTGTGTTCTCTCACGAGCTTCTCCTTTCTTTGCTGCCAGAGCAAGCGCCAGTGCAATGGAATTGATTTTGGTCTGTTCGCTGTCTGCACGCGATGTAACGATCACGGGGGCCTTTGCCCCTACGACAATGCCAGCAACGCTTGCATGGGCGAGGAAAACCAGTGTTTTATAGAATACGTTGCCGGTTTCTATGTTGGGCACGAGCAACACGTCCGCACGACCGGCGTTGGGGTCGGCGACTCCCTTCAGCCTTGCGGCCTCTATGCTAATGGCATTGTCAAGTGCAACGGGACCTATGACGGTGCAGTTAGTCAGCTCTCCGTTTCTTGCAGCTTCGACCAGTGCTGCGGCATCGATGGTGGCGGGCATTTTGGGATTCACTTTTTCTATGGCGCAGAGGCAGGCGACGACCGGGTTTTCGTTTCCAACGGCATTGGCAACGCTGACGGCGTTGCGGATGATATCCTTCTTGGCTTCAAGATCCGGTGCTATGTTCATTGCTGAGTCGGTCAAGAACAGGAGTCGTTCAAAACCTGGGATCTCGAACAGTGCCACATGGGACAAGAGCTTTGAGTCCCTTAAGCCGACCTCCCTGTCCAGGACCGCCTTTAGAATGATCGAAGTGTCTACGATGCCCTTCATCACTGCATCGGCTTCACCGTTTCTCACAAGCGATACAGCGGTGCGACAGGCTATGGCATTGTCAGGTTCATCGATGATGCGGTAGTTAATGGGATCAATGCCGTTCTCGACTGCAATTCGACGAATCTGAGTCTCTTTGCCTACAAGGACGGCTTCCGCGATCCCCAAACATCGAGTTTTCTCGACGGCGAGCAGCACATGGTCTTCCTGTGCACATGCAACGGCAAGACGGCGCATACCATGAGCCTTTGCCTCCTCTCGGAGCGATTCGATAGATCCAATCACAGGGAACTCTCCTTCATATAGGCAAATCAGAGGCGAGGGCATCCCTCCCAATTCACAGGATAAAACGAAGTACGGAAAAGTCAATTGTTTTTTTGTTTGGTTTTTTTGTTTGGCTCTTGATTGGCGTTGATTGATGTTGAAGACGTGCTATGGCAACGTGTTGTGGCATTGGTGTGAGGAAAGATACAGAAGGATTGGAGGATTTCTCCGTATGAGACATTCTCCTGTGCAATGATTCTATCGAGAAACTCCCAAAACTCCTTCTTGCACCTTGGTCATGCCTTGCACGGCTGGAACCAGCCTTTGGCAACTTCATGATACAACTTCATGATACACACGGCATAGTTTTGAAAGTTCCTCTATCTCCTGTTTTTAAGAGACATCAGTGTGTCGTTGGCTTTCTTCATGCTAAGTGCGATGAAAACAGGAAGTAGGACTATGATTTTGCGTATGCCTCGTTTTCCACATCTCGCTTTCCAAGTCTTGTCCAACCCTGTCCATATTGCAAATAGCTGAGGAAGAAAGTTGAGAAACAGCGCAAACGCTTTTGAGAACGAAAGATTCGAGCGTCCAAAAGTCAGTGCAGTCTCAACGTCCTCCAACGACTGTCGTATCTCCAAGTTGCTTGTGGTTCTGAAGAACACAGAGGTGTAGGACATGGCAACAACAAGGCGGGAGACAAGGAGTACGGAGCCATTGTTCTTCCAAGCACCATCCCTGAAGGATATGAAGAAGACACCTCCATACAGCAGAGATCCAGCGGCTTCGACAAGAGCAATGAAGATGCTGTAGAATACAACAGGCCTAAGATCATGCAGGAAATCCTTTAGCTGTATTTTCGAAACCCATACCAGAAGCAGTGCCACTACCATGAGAAGGCAATGTACACCAAATCCTGTCAGGTACAATGCAATGGCTATTCCCAACAACAGCGCCAGTTTCAACATTGCTGGGGTCTTATGTATGAGGCTGTTTCGTTTCTGGTACGAGAGGATTGGACTTGGCATTCAAAGAGCCTCCAAGGACACGTTGTCAAAACCTATTTCCATCGTTCATTTCCATACAAGTGAATCCAAGGAAGGGTAGGCGGACAATGGAAACCTTATTCCCCAGTCCTCCCAGGTTTCACCCCCAAGGGACAGTCCTTCCTGAGGGGTGCCGTCGAACACAAGACGCCCTTTCTTCAACACAATGAATCTGCCCGCCAAGGCAAGGCATTTTTCGATCTCATGCGAAATGATAACAAGAGTGACTCCAGAGGTGGACAGCTCCCCAATCAGCTTGTTCACGTCCTTCACCCCTGCATAGTCAAGGTTGCTGTACGGCTCGTCCATGATTATGGTTTCAAAGCCCAACGCCAGTATCGAAGCTATGGCAAGACGGCGTTTTTCACCACCTGAAAGGAAATGCGATGGACTGTTTCGTTTTTCATAGAGGCCAACCTTCTTCAACGCCTCGCACGCTGCATCCTTCGCACGGGATCCTCGCACGCCTGTGTTGGACAAACCAAAGCACACATCCTCCAATGGAGTCTCTCCAAGGATTTGGGAATCTGCGTCCTGAAACACCAACCCAACTTTGGAATCCGTTCGAATGTAGCCCGATGCTGGCTTTTCCAAGCCTGCGATTATGGTCATAAGGAGGCTCTTTCCTGAGCCGTTTTGGCCGCTGACCACTGCAAGCGAGCCCTTTAGAATTGCAAAAGACACTTCATCGAGAGCCTTGAAACTACCACCTTCTGCATTGAGGAAGGACTTCGAGACTCCGTGGACCTCTATTGCAACGGCTTCTTTTCCAAAGTCAGCCATTGGACACGTCTTCCTCTGGATCGTCCTTGAATATGTACGAAGATGCAGTTATTCTTAGCTTTGAGGAAAGCAGTACGGCAACGACCATCTTCACGATATCTCCAGGAATGTATGGTACGACACACAGCGTCATGGTCTGCGAGAAGGTCTTGCCCATCACTTTCATGAAGTGCAGGACTCCAGGTATGTACATTACAACAAAACCCAAAACAGTAGCTAAAACAAGCCTTAGCATTGGGGTTTTTACGCCATGCTTGGGTCTTTGGGCTATCAAACCTGCGGCAAGGGTTGCAAAAGCATAGCCGTAGAGGAATCCTCCGGTGGGACCCATGAACCTTGCGATTCCGCCTGTCCCTCCGGAGAAAACAGGCAGTCCCAAAGCTCCTACAGCTAGGAACAGAACCGTGGCCGCCACTCCCCAGACCGGTCCAAGCATGAGGCCTGTAAGCACCACAAGCATGTTCTGGAGCACTATTGGAATTGGCGTGCCCGGGACAGGTATTGATATGAAGCCGCAGACAGCGGTCAATGCTGCAAAAAGTGCAGTGAAAACTATCTTTTTGGATGTTCCTGTTTCGCTATTCATTTGGACTCTCCTAGGATTTCATCTATGATGGCAAACGCCTGCGATGGCGACTCGTAGGGGTGGAGCGCAAAGAAATCGGTCCCTGATATCATTGCGGACAAGCTGGTCTGAGACCTGCGGTATAGAATGTGGCATGGTTTGCCAAGGTTCTGTGCGTATGCAAGTTCGTAGCCCACTCCTAGGGAGGGGTTGGTGCACTCAGCTATGACAAGGTCGCATTCGCGCAGCCAAGCGGTGTCCTGTTGGTATATCTCCTTGTCGTGGCATTGGTCTTCAAGAAGGCTCAGCGAGAGGTCTCCTATGTGCTCCGTTAGGACTGCCGCCGTCTTCTTGATGTGTGCGATCATTTGCCCGTAGAGTTCGGCGTCCGCTCGGCCTCCGCGGATCGAGCCTGCGAAGTATACCTTCGTCGTTTCTTTTCCACTTGAGTTTTCCATGGATGTGATACTAGCACAAAACACCGCTTGTAATAAACTCTCGTTACATATACATTTTCAAGGAAATCGGCTTTGTTTGTACGATATGGATGGATATTGTGTGGTTGAGACCGGTTTGGAGGAGCTAAGATGGAGAAGGTTCTCGTTGGAATGAGCGGAGGCATAGATTCGTCGGTCGTGGCATATCTTCTCAAGGAGAAGGGCTATGACGTGCAGGGTGTGACCATGACCATGTGGAACGACAAGATTCCGTTCAGAGGGGACCCCCACAAGGATGCCTGCTTCTCACCTGGCGAGGTGGAGGACGTGGAGAAGGCCAAGCAGATTTGCTCTCGTCTTGGCATAGAGCACACATCTCTTGACGTGTCAGATCTCTACGAGTCCGAGGTTCTTGAAAACTTCAGGCACGAATACCTCAATGGACGCACTCCAAACCCATGCGTGTGGTGCAACCAAAAGATAAAGTTCGGTGCGCTTGTGGAGTATGCACGCAAGGCCGGCATACAGTTCGACTACTTTGCAACGGGCCACTATGCACGTATAGAGCACTCTCAGGATGTCCACAACGGTCGCTATTGCCTCAAGCGTGGCGTGGACCCCCGCAAGGACCAGAGCTACTTTCTCTACAGGCTTTCGCAGCAGCAGCTGTCCGGCATCCTTTTCCCTCTTGGCGACATGGAGAAGACCGAGACCAAGCGCATAGACCGCATCCTTGGCTTCCATCCCGTAGAGCAGACGGAGAGCCAGGACTTCTACAGCGGCCACTATTCCGATCTCCTTGACGTCAAGCCTACACCCGGCGACATCGTAGACACCCAGGGCAACGTTCTGGGCAAGCACGAAGGGATCTGGAACTACACCATAGGCCAGCGCAAAGGCCTTGGGGTAGCTGCACCGCGTCCGCTGTACGTCATAGCCCTTGACCCAAAGCGCAACGAAGTCCTGGTGGGCTACGAGGAGATGACAGGCAACACCTCCGTTACGGCCTCTCAGGTCAACTGGGTCAGCGCGGACTCATTCGAGGACGGACTTGTGGCGCAGGCCAAAATACGCTCCACGGGCAATCCCGTACCATGCAGGGTCTTCCATGCACAGGACGGCTCCATCAAGGCCGATTTCTTTGCGCCCGTCAAAGCCGCGACCTGCGGCCAGAGCCTCGTCGTCTACGATGGCGACTATGTCCTCTTTGGCGGCATCATAGACAAGGTTGACCACTAGGAGCTTGATTTATACTTATAAGATAATTACAGTTTATATATGCAAGAAGAAAGGACTGATATGCTTGATGAATATGATTTCTCGCATGCTAGAAAGAATCCCTATGCGAAACTGCTTAAGAAGCAAATAACCATAAACATAGATGTTTCCACTGTTGATTATTTCAAGGACATGTCGTCTGACAATGGCATTCCATATCAGACTCTTATAAATCTTTACCTTCGTGATTGTGTCGAGAATGAGAGGAAGATAAGGATAAACTTCAATTGATACAGTTGTTTTGTTGCGAAAAAAGAGAGGAGGGCCTTGTGGAAAAGCCCTCCTCGTGTTTTTGCTTCAAAGCTGTGTTGGGATTAGAGAGTTTCTCTAGAACGCCCAGTTTCCGTCCTTGAAGACCTGGACGGTTCTTCTGTCTCGTGTCTTTGCCGTGATGTTCAGATCCTTGCACCCTATCATGAAGTCCACGTGGATCATGGATTCGTTGATTCCCATCTTGCGGCATTCGTCAAGGGAGTACTTCTCAAAGTCCTTGATTGTGTCTGCAAAGCCCTTTCCAAGTGCCAAATGGCAGGCTGCGTTTTCATCGAACAGAGTGTTGTAGAAGAGGATTCCACTGTTGCTGATTGGCGAGTCATATGGAACCAGTGCGCACTCCCCAAGGTATGATGCACCTTCGTCCATGGTGATCATCTTGGTAAGAAGGTCCTTGTTCTTCTCTGCGTCCCATTCCACTGCCTTGCCGTCCTTGAAGCGGATCCAGAAGTTCTCTATGAGCTGGCTTTGGTAGCTAAGCGGCTTGGTTGCATATACGATACCATCGGCCTTGCCTCGCATTGGGGATATGAAGCACTCCTCGGATGGGATGTTTGGGTTGAAGAAGATTCCTTGCAGGCTTGTGTCCCCACCGCCTTTGAACTCGGCTTGAGGAATCATGCCCACAGTGAAGTTCGTGCCGTTTGAGGCTTCGTAGTGGAGCTCTTCGATTCCAAGCGAGTTGAGGTAAGCGCAACGGTCGTGGAGGTCCTTATTGTGGTCGGCCCAGGCTTGGATTGGGTCGTCAGTCACGCGGCTTGTGTAGAGGATCTTCTCCCAAAGCTTTTCGATGGCCTGTTTCTTTGAAAGCTCGGGGAAGAGCTTCTTTGCCCATGCGGCTCCTGGAACGGCTGCGATGCACCACTGGTACTTGTTCTCAAGTTTGTCGCGGAACGGCTTGATGATAGGGTAGAGAGCTTTGCGGGATTCTGCCACTTTGTGCTGGTTTATGCCTTTAAGTCCATCTGGATCCTCTGACTCTATGTAGATGCGACATGGAATCTTGTCCACATAGTGCTGCCATCTTTCAAGCTCCCACTTCTCGAGTGTTGTTAGGGTCTTCATGGATCTGTAACGGTAGTGAAGCTTTGCAAGTGGCTGGTAGGACCAGTCAACGATGACCTTTCCTGCTCCTGCCTTGTAGCATTCGTCAACGAGTATCTGGATGAATTCAGGCTGGTCCAGGTCGCAGCCAATTATGACTTCCTGTCCCTTCTGGATGTTGACTCCGCACTTTGCAATGAGCTGTGCGTATTTGCGTAGAACTGTCTTTTTCATGTTCTATTCTCCTTTGCTTCGTTTTTGACTCTCTAAGTAGCCGTTGGTAGCTGTTGTTTCAGCGTTTAGTTTATCTTGCACTGTACAAGTTCGTAGTCCGCGTTTCCTAGTCCAAGCTCCTGAGCGTAGCGGATTGCGTCTTTCCAGTCGGTTGCCTTGCAGTTGTTGTAGATGTTGTCAAGGTTCTTGTCGTATGGGTTGTCCGCATCCGTAAGGTGGCTGTGCTCCATTGGGTGCTGTGCGTTCACTGCGTCTATGCATGCCTTGTCTATTGCAACGGGGTCGCCTGATGCGAACATTCCAACATCTGGTACTATTGGCGTGTCGTTGCAGCCGTAGCAGTCGCAGAAGGGCGATACGTCCACGACAAGAGAGATGTGGTAATTGGGCTTCCCTACAAGAAGAGCCTTGGTGTATTCTGCGATCTTTCTGTTGAGGATTCTGAAATCGTCGGCAGTGTGAGTTGAGAGGGCTCCAGTTGGACAGGCTTCAAGGCAGCGTCCGCATCCTGCGCACTTGTTTTCGTCGAACACCATCTTGCCGTCCTTGAAGGTCTGGGCTCCATGGGCGCATACCTTGGCACAGCTTTCGCATCCTACGCACAGGTCTTCGTTGTAGAGCGGTTTCTCCGATGTATGCATGTCCTTCTTCCCGGCTCTTGAGCCGCAGCCCATTCCAAGGTTCTTCATTGCTCCTCCAAAGCCTGCAGCTTCGTGGCCTTTGAAGTGGTTGAGGGATATTACTATGTCTGCATCCGCTATTGCACGCCCTATCTTGGCCGTTGGACAGTAGTATCCGCCAGGTACGGGGAGGTCCACTTCATCGGTGCCCTTAAGGCCATCGGCTATGATGATGGGGGCATCCGGGCAGCTTACTGGGTTGAAGCCGTTTGCGTATGCGGTGTAGATGTGGTCCACGGCGTTGGTGCGGCTTCCCGTGTAGAGCGTGTTGCAGTCTGTGAGGAAGGGTATGCCACCGCGGGCTTTGATATGCTTTGCAAGTGCCTGTGCGTAGTTGTGCCTTAGGAAAGCGAGGTTGCCAAGTTCCCCAAAGTGGAGCTTTATGGCGACGAATTTGCCTGAAAAGTCAATCTTGTCCATGTCGCTGGCGCTGATGAGCTTTTCGAACTTCTTTACAAGCGAAATCCTGCTGTAGGTCCTGAAATCTGTGAAATAGACTTTGCTTTTCATGTTTTCTCCTTTCATTGTCTCTCCTCCCTTGCTGTCATTTCAGCGTCACATGTTTTCTGCGTTCGCTGCAGTTGGTGCGGCTGCTACGCCTGCTGCGTTCGCATATCTTGCTATGTTCTTCGTTTTGGTGAATATCTTCTCCATTCGTTGGATTTCGCCTTCCGTCATGGCAGCCCTTGCGAAGATGTCCCCAAGGAACTCCTTGGTGAAGGCCTTCTCGTCGTCGTTCTTGAAATAACCAATGCCGTCCAATGCGTTGGCGCAGGTCTCAACGGCTTTGCCCGCCCGTGCTGCATCCACCACGTTGCTGGTCCCTGCGTAGGGGTTGAGGCGGCAGAAGAGCGAGTAGGTGATTATCTGCACGGCTTGCGAGAGGTTGAGCGACGGGAAGGCGTCGCTTGTTGGAATGGTCACCACCATGGAGCATTCCCTGACCTGTTCGTCTGAAAGACCGTTGGATTCGCATCCAAAGACGATTGAGACTTTGCCGTCTCCCATTTCGTTTATCCTGTCGGCAAGCTGCTGTGGGTTGACCCTGCTTGTCTTACGGCCCTTTCCAATGCGCCTTGTCGCGGCTACTGAGAGCACGCTGTCCTTTAGGGCTTCATGAAGGGTTTGGAATTCCTTCCTTTCCTCGTAGAGGTCGTATGCATGAAGCGCAAGGGTCCTGATGCGGTCCTCGTCGTAGATGCGGTCAGTTACAAGCGTAAGATGCGTAAGGCCCATGGTCTTCATCGCACGGCATACGCTTCCAATGTTCGCACCGTCCTGCGTGTCGCATAGGATGATTTCGATTCGGTTAAGATTTTCCGTCAAAGACGTCTGGGCCGCCTTTTTTGCAACATCGTCAGCAACATTGTCCATGCCCGAATGATATGTCATATTGCGACTTTTTCCAAGGTGGGTTATCATTTTGGACATGATTTCAAGCATGAACGGAACACCGGACAGGAAAGAAAGGCTGCTCAAGCAGATAAAGACCCTTCTAAGTGCAATACTTGTGGTCATCGTCATGGCTATTTGCAAGGTCACTGGGGATGTGAGCATAACGATTGTGCTTTCGCTTTTCCTCTTCATCCTCATGCTTCCAATCGTCAACTCCCTTGAAAAGGCCAAATTCCCAAGTTGGCTGGCCACCTTGATAGCCGTACTCATAGTCGTTGTCCTCATGCTGGCCGTGGTCATGTTCCTTTTCTATACGGTCGATGTCCTTGTGCGCAAGGTTCCTACCTACGCTTCCAAGCTCAACGATTTGGATGTTTTTTTGAAGGGGCTCCTTGGCAAGTGGTTCGATATCCCTGAGGATGTATCGGTGTTCTCCATAATGAAGATAGACTGGGTAGGTGGTGTCATAATGCCTGCCTTGAGGTCCGTGTCAAGCTCCGCCGTTGGGATAGGGCGAAACGTACTCGTTACGCTCCTCATGTCTGTGTTCCTCCTCCTTGAGAGGCATACGCTCATTCCAAAGATCACATACGCTGCTTCCAAGGACAAGGAAGGACGTGTGCAGGCTATATGGGACAGAATCAACCGCCAGGTGTCCAAGTACATTGGAATAAAGACCATTGTGAGCGTCATAACCGGAGCGTTCTTCTATATAGTCGGAAAGAGCGTAGGTCTTGATTTTGCATTCCTTTGGGGTGTCCTTGCCGTCGTCATGAACTTCATTCCAACCATTGGAAGCATTGTCATAACGGTTCTGACCATCTTCATGGCGGTCGTACAGTTCCTTCCAAACTGGACCCCAATACTCATAGTCGCCGCAGGGACGATCCTTACGCAGAACATCATTGGAAACATCATAGACCCAAGGCTTCAGGGCAACCAGCTGAACCTTAGTCCGTTTGTGATCCTCGTGGCCCTGAGTGTCTTTGGCTATGTATGGGGCATAGTTGGAATGTTCCTTGCAGTGCCTCTTCTCAGCGTCCTCCAGATTGTATTCGCTAACATGGACGAGACCAAGCCAATTGCGATTCTGATGAGCTCTGGAAACTCCTTCAGAACCGAGACAGGTGCCAAACCATCCAAGTTTCAGAAGCACTCCAAGCCTCAGGATGAGAAGTTCGAAGGCGATATCCTGTTTCCTGAAGACATAAAGAAATGAGGGGAATGACGGAACCGGCGTTGTAGAAGTCTCTGCATGTGGAGTTGCGCCAAGCTGTGCCGTGTTTTTGCCTCAGGGTTCTTTTTATGGTTCTTGTTGTTGTTTGAATCTTGGTTCGTATCCTCACGTTTCTAGTATTCTTTACCGTTTTTGCATGGATTTTTCATGTGGGCTTGCTTTTTTTCCTTGACGTTTCCTCGATTAGGTATACATATTATGTGTCTGAGAAATTTTCAGGGGAGCTTGCAGAACTATGCTTTGAGCGGATTCAAGCTCCTCGCTGGGAGGTTTTGACGTATGTCCTATGAGATGACTCCTTTTGAAAAGGAAATGGAGCAGAAGCTTCTTGCAATGAGGGCTGAGCTGCTTGAAAAGATATCAAAGTCCGACGACGATTTCAGAAACCTGGTGGGCACCATGGGTGGCAGGGACAGCATTGACTTGGCATGTGATGACATGGCATCCAAGAAGATGGAGGCCATAAGCAAGATGGACGCCGGCCGTCTCAATGCAGTGGATCAGGCCATAACCAGGGTTCGTAACGGCAAATACGGCATATGCGCCAAGTGCGGCAGGAAGATCCCCGAGGAGAGGCTTAGGGCTATTCCATATGCACTCCTGTGTATCGACTGCAAATCCCAGAACGAACGCAGGTAGCTACGCATTTCTGTGAAATACTGCATCTCAACTCATTGGCATTGTACATAGCAGGTTGTGAGGTATTGTTGTCTCAAAACTCGAGTTCCTGTGAAAAAGTGACATCTGTGTCACTTTTTTTTGTCAAAATAGCAGTTTTTGTGACAATTGGAGGTGTCATAGGTTTGTGGGTCAGAAATCAATAGGTGAAAATGCACTGTTGTGCGAAGTCCTAGTAGACACAAACGACCAAAAATGAAGGTTTATAGGCATTTTGTTGCCTATAAAATGATGAAAAAGGCAATTTGTGTGCATCATTTTGACAGCTACGAGACCCTCTTGCAAAAGGTTATGAAATAGAATGGTTGAACTCTCTGCCAATAGTGGTGGGGTCTCCGTGGCCGGGGAGGACTTTAGTCGTTGGAGGCAGCTCAGCAAGGCGTGCAAGGGAGGTTTGCATATCGAGCATGGAACCGCCAAGGTCAGTGCGTCCGTAGCCACCGCAAAAGAGGGTGTCTCCGCTTAGCAGCAGGCCGTCCTTCTTGGAATATAGGCAAATGGAGCCTTTGGTATGGCCTGGGGTGTGGATTACAGTGAAAGGGCCTATCCTTGCACCTTCCTCAAGAAGAATGTCTACTGGAGGGATGACCAAGTCCGGATGGCTGTAGAAGGTGTATGCGCTGTCTAGCGGTTCATGTTCGCCAACGGCGAACAGTGCCGCAGGATGTGCCTCATGTACGGCCCCTAGGGCTCCAACGTGGTCGAAATGGGCATGTGTAAGTATGATGTGGGTCAAATTGCGAGGAAGGTTCTCCTCTATGGTCTTGGGATCGTCTCCCGGATCGACCACAGCGCAGAACCTTCCGTTTGGGGTTTCGTCCTCGATTATGTAGCAATTGGTTTGAAGCGGACCCACGCAGATGCGTTTAGTTCTCATCCTTTTCCTTGCTGTAGTTCATCTTGACCTTGCGGTTCTTGTAGGACTGTCCGTTGACTGCCTCTATGACACCGTTTGCCGCATCCTTTTTGATATAGATGAACGAGTAGTTTGGCTTGTAGGCGATGGTCACAATGTCATCGGCCTTGAGGTTGGCCTTTTCGCATACGAATTCGGCAAGCTCCTTTGCGGTGCCCTTGCTGGCCTTTCCCACGTTGATGTAGAAGGAGACTGCGTTTTCAGGTGCCTGCTTTGGGGCTGGGCGTCTTTCGTCCTGCTGTGGCCTTGTCTTTTGCTGTGCGGGTGCGTGGCCTGTTCCTTCGTGGCGTGTCATGTAGAGATAGGCAAGGAGGTAGCCCCTCATCGAGAGAGGGACGTTCTTGCGCATGACCCTGCGCATCTCTTCAAGTTCCTTTGGGTTGTTGTAGAGTTTCATCTCTTCAACAAGTTCCTTTATCTTCTGTCCTCTGATATCGGCAATGGATTCTGCCATTTCTATGCTCCTTATCGGTTTTTTGTGAAGTGCCACACAAGTATACTATATTTTCCTTTTTATTTGCAGACGGTTTTTCGTGGATATGATACAATTCGTCCTATGGCTGGTCTTACTGCTGAAATAGAAGTTCTTAGAAAGGAGATGGATAGGTCTCAGGCAGAGCTCTCCAATATGCATCTTGAGCTTGGAGAGGTGGCTGCAAGGTGGCATGATGCCATAAACTATGCGCCAAGTCAGGAGGCCTACGAGAAGCTGTGCGAGGTCGTCTCCCAAAAGGATGATATAGACGGTAGGATTGAGGCTCTTCAGAATGCGGTCAACGAGATGTCCGCTGGCGGTGAGCAGATGGCCAGGACCAAGTCTTCGATGAAGGATTTGGACGCTCGCCTTGACACCTTAATTTCCATGTTGGGCGCCGTTGCAATAGAGGTGGAGGCTTCTGGGCGCCTTCCACAACGGCTTTCCAAGTGCCTTGAACCCATGCGCGAGTATGAGAGGAAGGTCAAGGAATGCGAGGACAAAATAGCAAAGGCCGGTCCTGATTCCAAGATGGCAGGTTCAAAGGTAATTGGCGCCATCTATGTGAGAAAGCTCGAAAAGCTCAAGAAGAACCTTGATTCCGTGTTCGCACAGGTTGGCATGAAGCTCTACAAGTCTGGCGATTTCAGGGAACTTCCAGGAGACCATGCCAAGGAAATCCTTGATGAGATGGAGCAAATCCGTCTTATGAAACGCAGCTTCAAGAACACGCTTCTTGACCAGAAATCCATAGTGGATGGGGCGCAGGATTCGCTTATGAGCATGGGGGCCTACGGGGAGGAGGGGCACAGACTCAAGGCTTTGCAATCGCAGGAGAAGCAGATAATGGCTGTCCTTGGCGAGCGCTTTACGGAATACGGCAAGGTTCTGTCAGATGGCATGCAGTACTGGCTGGACAAGGATGCACCAGCTGAGCTCATGCAGTGCTGCTCAAGGATCATGGATCAGGAGAACGCAATAGCGCATCAGGGTTTGGTCATGGAACATCTTCTTATGGAGCGTGACATAGAGATCCACAACATGAAGCTTTCGCAGCTGTCTGAGCAGATGAATCATCTGAATGGTCAGATCCAGGCCATAGAGAACCAGAAGCGAGAGCTGCAGCAGAAGGTGGATGCAGAGCTCAAGGCGATCTCTGATCTTAGGATGAAGCAGAACAAGCTTGTGCAGGAGAACCAATAGACGCTTCAGGTTCTTCGCAGGAAACGATAAGGAGGAGTCGTGTTTGACAATCTTTTGAGACAGATATCTTCTTACTTCGAGAACTCGGGGTTCCAGCTCATTACGGCTATAGTGGCGGCGCTTTTTGGCACGCTTATAATCAAGAACATCCTAAAACTTGTAAAGGTTGGGGTGCTTGCAAGCGACCTTGACAATGCGCTGGTGCACTTCGTACTTGCAATCGTCAAATACATACTGTACCTGTTTCTGATACTGTACTGCATGAGTACGCTAGGGATTCCTCTTTCTGGATTCATGAGCGCGATATCGGCCTTGACTCTGGCCATTGGAATTGCAGTCAAGGATCTCATAGGCAGTGTAGCCAATGGCCTCATGCTTGTAAGCACGCATCCCTTCAAGGAGAACGACTACGTTGAAATTGGCGGCATTGGCGGCACTGTGAAGGAGCTCACCCTCATGCACACCGTTCTATTCACGCCTGACAACAAACGCATAATGCTTCCGAACTCCAAGGTCTTTGGCTCCGACATCGTCAACTTCTCCGCAAACGAATTCAGACGCATCACGATACCAATCGAGGTCGATTACGATGCCGATTACGTTGAGGTCCAGAACATCCTCCTCAAAGTGGCCAACGAGCATCCTTTAGTGTGTTCCGATCCAGCGCCAAGTGCCAGATACAACTTCAACGAGGATTCCGCCGTGCATTACGATGTGAAGGTATGGTGCCGCAACGAGGACTATTGGCCTGTGACCTACGATTTGAGCGAGCAGCTGTATATGGAGCTGTTCAAGAGAAATGTTGAGATTCCGTACCCACAGCTTACTGTAAGCTACAGAAAGGAGGACTCCAATGACTGATGCCATCATCAAGATGATTGTAACCTGTGTCGCTTGGGTCGTTGCATACTTTGTCGTCCTCTTCATAACGAACAAGGCCGGCGTTGGGTACAACGTCCTCAAGAACTCCCTCAAATGGTTGGTCGAACTCAAGAAGTTGTGCGCTGGTCTTAGGACACAGCTTTCGTCAAAGGGCTTCACTCTCCAATCCAAAAGTGCCATACATGGCTTGAAGAAGGTTGTAAGATGCGAGAAGGGCATTGCAAGGATCCTCACTGTGTACATGTTCGACAACAAGGACGACAAGAACGTTTCCCAAGCCATGGACCTTGTGTCCAGCGTCCCTGAGCTGTGCCGCAAGGCTGCTGCGATAGCGGGAGACGGCAGATCTGAAGACCTGAGTGCCGTGTTCTCCCAAGTTGACGACTGCATAAACCGTGCAAGTTCGCTCATAAGGCAGTCCATAGAACGGGACATGAAGGAAGAGCTGCTGAAGGTTTGAGTTGGAAAAGGAGTGTTTGATGGCTTCAAAACGGGTAGTGGTGCTGTTTTTCGTGTTGTTGCTTGCACTTGGAGCTGTCTTTGCTGAGTCTAGTTCCTCAGATTCATCAGATGGTTCCGGATTCCTTGAAGTCTCCACACCTCATTTCAAGGTCATATACGAAGCTGAGTGTGCGGCGACTGCAAAAGTGATTGCAGACGGCTGCGAGGACGAATACTCGCAGTTGTGCTCCTTCTTTGGCGTTGACCCTGACATTGTGATACCTGTCTACATAACGTCCAGCTACAAGGTGTTGAATGCGTACTATACGCCATATCCTTCCAATAGGATCGTGATGTTCGACACAGTCGCGGACAACGACGGCCTAGCGGTGTTCCCCGATACTATACTCTATATTTTCAGGCACGAACTGACCCATGCCTTCACCATGAACATAAGAAGCGGGTTCTGGCAGTTCGTCTCCACTGTCTTTGGAGATGTTGTCTCTGTATCTCCTGCGTTGTATGCCTATGATTCTTTGGTGGAGGGTGTGGCCGTGCTGTCTGAAAGTACAGACGGCTATGGAAGATTGAACGACCTGCGCTCCACAAGAGTGCTGCGCCAGGCCAAGCTTGAGGGTCGTTTCCCTTCGTGGATGGACATAGCCGGAGCCATGGATGTGTATCCTTCATCCAACTTGCCGTATATCTTTGGTGGTGCATTCCTTGGGTACCTGTATTCCCAATATGGAGTGGATGTAGTTGGCGAGGTGTTCAGGCGTTTTGGCCATGTGAACTGGTTCCAGTCAACGGAAGCTGTGATCGAGGACTGTGTTGGTGTTCCCCTTGAGACATTGTGGAATGGGTTCTACGACTCCATAGAGGTTCCAAATTCGTTCGTTCAAGCTTCGTGTGTGGATGCCTTTGATTCAAAATGTGCGATAGAAGACATTGCCGTTGGTTCTGATGGCAAGGCCTATCTGCTGGACAGGGCTTCAAGCGGGGTCTATGAATTGGAAGTGGAGGATTCCTATGAAGGTATCCAGAAGCGTGGATGGCGCAGTTGCCGTAAGTTGTTATCCGTTGCCACATACGGACAAGGTCTCGACGTTTCATCCTGTGGTGAAATCATGGTGCCCTATATTTCAAAGGCAAAGTCCTGTGTGAGGGTCTATGACTTAGATGGACGCTTGGTGCGTTCCTACGGGTTCAAGGATAGGGACGTAAGAGGAGGGTGCTTCGTAGAGCTTGGTTCTTCCAACTATGTTCTTCTGTACACTGCAAAGGAACAGGAGACCTTCATTGAACTTTGCGATGAGGATGGCGAAGTCGTTTCCTCAATTGCTTTGGCTTCTGGTTCGACTGCAAGTGGTTTCACATGTTTGAAAGATGGCCGCGTAGTGTTCATACTGACGAACGGTGGTGTGGATGGTATTGCCGTTCTTGATGTTTCCAAAAACTCTGAAACCTTGGGAATGACCTTTTCAGTGGCGACGCTTCAATCTGGAATCAGGTTGGCCTCGATGTCGCGAGGGTTCGATAAGGCTGGCAGTGAAGTTGTTTCTTTCTGTTGGTTTCCATCAGCTTCCAATCTGGTGGTTGGTTCCAATGTAAACGACATTCCAATTCTAGGTGGATATGGTGAATTCTCACCTGATGACTGGTATATTAGGCTATCATACGAAAACGTTTCCGGGGGTGTGAACAATCCTGTGAGGCTTGGAGGTGCAGTGTTGTTCTCGTCTGCGCTGTACGATGGCGACCGGTTGTGCACTGTTTCAGTAGATGAGCTTGATTTGTGCGAAAGCTTTGAGTTGGAGCCTTTTGAAGCTTCAAGTTCGCAGGTTCCTGATACTACTGCTTTTGTGGAAAACTCCAAACCGTACAATCCCGTTCTGAATGTAAAGAGGGGTGTCCTTCTGCCATTTGGAGTGTATGGTCCGTTGTCCAATGTCAAGGATATCGGTCTTGGACTTACGTGGTACGCAACGGACCCGACAAATACCGTTGCGATCACGGCATCAGGTGCATATTCTCCAAATGGCCCTTTCTTGTGGGCCGATGCTTCGTGGAGGGGTGTCGTGGACGTTGGCACGGGCGCAAGGTCAATCGTGGATTGCCAGCGCAGGACTGTGGATGCCTACATGTTCACATTCCATACCGGTGTACACCTGGCTTTTGACATTGGCAACGAGAGGTATGTCTCCGTTGAGGACTCGTTCTTTGCAAATTGGCTTCGTTTCGTGGAGGGCAGGTGGACGCAAGGCCTTTCCAACACGCTCTCTGCTACATACAGCTACGGAATATCCACCGGCTTAGGCAAGACCGATGTCTTTGGCTATGCGTTTGGCGTTGGTCTTTCAGGTTTGGATCCTTCATTGTCCGCTGCTCTTGTGGTTCCAAGGCTTCTGCCAATTCGCTGTGACGGCGTCTTCACCTATAATCTTCCTATGCGGATTGAGTGCAAAGTGGGCTATTCGTTTGGTATGGAGGATGTGGCTTTCTCTGGAAGTGCAAAGTTGACGCTTCTTTCCTATGAGATACAACGAGGTGTCCAACTGCTTGGCCTCTATTTTCGCAGAGCTGTGCTGGATGCCAAGTACAGCGCCCATTATCTGGTGTTTGCGGATGATTTTACACATTCGTTGGAGATCCAGGCCTTCGTTGAGCTCTCTCCTGTTCTAGGGCAGTACCTGACAGGCGTTGGTGTTGGAGTGGGTGCAAAGCTTGTTTGGAATTTCAAAGACCCATTGCGCGTGGAGTTTGCATCCTCATTGAAGTAGTTATTGAATGTGTGGGCGCATGTGGGCGCATCAAGGCGGACTACGGCGCACCAAGGCGCACCAGATTTGGACATCACCAACGTCCCTCTCGTTAAGCACATCACGGACTGCACGCACCAAAACGCACTGTTTTGGAACTTTCGTTTGGAGATTGTCAGCGTTTTGTAGCGATGGTGAGTATGGTGAGTGTGGTGGGTTTGTAAGCATGGTGAGAGAGGTGAGCGTGGTTGAATCTGTAGCCAATCTGTAGAGGTTGTAGTGATTGTTAGTGGTTGTGGCAGTTGTAGCACTTGTAGAATCCGTGGCGCTTGTAGCAAGTGTCGGATATGAGAAGTCAAACAAGTTTTGAGAAAATGCATCTTTGAGTTCTTCATTTGTACTGGAATATGGATGACTTTCTTCTTTTTCCTTCGTTTTGGGCTTTACTGAAGAAAATATTCTTCATAAACCTGTTTTTTTCAGGCTTTGTGAAGAACCGTTTGCCCTCCATTTCTCATGTCCATATGAGATTTCACTTGACAATGTGCGGGGGGGGGTAGTCTGTAACAGTTGAGTTTTATTAACCATAGAGTAGAAATTGATTCTTTTTAAACGGAAAGGAGGTGTTTTGAATTGTCATCTTTAGAGAAAATTTATCAATGGGCTTGGGTGGTGGTACCTATAGTAATCGCCATTATTACTTCTAAAACAAAGGAGAAACGAAAAATGGAATTGAATTGGAGAAAGAGTCATCCCAATGAAATTATAAAGAAGGAACTTGAACGGCATGCAGGCTTGAAAGAGCGAATGGATTCGTCGATGAATACTGATTATGTCCCTAGGGAAATTGGTAGAGATTTTACGTGTACGGTCCATTTCAGTGGAGGGAAGTTGAAATATAACAATTCCGGACTTTTCGAAATACAAACTAGGACAGCGGTTTTGGGAGATATGATAGGAGCTTGTTTTATTTGCAGTTGCGAACCTCCTTATGTTGATGGAAAAGATTTGTATATGAGGATTTGGGCTCGAAATGCAGGAAAAAAACGTTTTTATGAAATAGATGATTATGAGGAATATGTAGTAGTTGAAATTTGGGCGTGGGAATTGAACTGACCTCTTTTTTAACGAGACAAGCCTTGGATGGTTTTCTTTTGATAAGTACTTGCAAAAAGATTTTACTTAATGTATATTAATGATACATACTTCCTTGGGAGAGACATGATGCAAAGGCAGTGCGTCGCCATAGATTTGAAGTCGTTCTATGCCTCGGTAGAGTGTTCCAGATTGGGGCTTGATGCCTTGGACACCCATCTCGTTGTTGCTGACGCCTCTAGAACTGACAAGACGATCTGCCTTGCCGTGTCTCCGTCCCTCAAGGCCTATGGGATGGGTGGAAGATGCAGGTTGTTTGAGGTCAAGGCCGCTGTAAAGGCCGTAAACGAAGAACGCAGAAGAATGGCTCCTGGACACAGGTTCTCAAAGAAATCCTGTAGTGCAAAGGAACTTGAGGAAGATCCTTCGCTTGAACTTGATTTCAAGACAGCTCCTCCGAACATGGCACACTACATGGAGGTCAGCGGTCAGATATATGGAATCTACTTGAAGTACATTGCGCCTGATGACATACATGTGTACTCCATAGACGAAGTATTTATGGATGTAACTCATTATCTTGGCATGTTCAGGATGACTGCCAGGGAACTTGCAATGGCAATGATAAAGGAGATATTGGAGAAGACGGGGATAACCGCTACTGCAGGGATTGGAACGAATCTATACCTGTGCAAGGTTGCAATGGATGTAATGGCAAAGAAGGTTCCAGCGGATGAGAATGGGGTTAGGATTGCGCAGCTTGACGAAATGTCGTATAGAAGGCTCCTTTGGAGCCACAAGCCAATAACGGACTTTTGGAGGATTGGCCGTGGCTACAGGGACAGGCTTGCATCCCTTGGCCTGTATACTATGGGTGATGTCGCTAGGTTCTCGCTTTCCAACGAGGATGTGCTTTACAAGACCTTTGGAGTGAATGCAGAGCTTCTCATAGACCATGCCTGGGGCTATGAGCCTTGTTCCATGAAGGACATCAAGAACTACAAACCCAAAAGCGGAGGGTTCTCCACGGGGCAGATCCTTCCATGCCCATACATAGCAGACAAGGCAAGGCTTGTCCTAAAGGAGATGATGGATTCAATGGCTATGTCCCTTGTGGAGAAGGGCTATGCAGCGGACTCGGTGAGCATATATATAGGATATGACTCGGATTGGCCTGAAACATACGATGGTCCAATAGTCCAGGACTACTATGGAAGGTTCGTTCCAAAAGGCTCCCACGGAAGTGCGAAGCTTGGAAGCCCCACAACTTCATCCCAAGTCCTCATCAAGGCCGCCCTTGGAATCTTTGACAGAACGGTGAAGAGGGAGCTTCTTGTGAAACGCATAGGAATAGGAGTCGAGTGCAAGGACAAAGGCTACAAGGTGCAGCCATCTCTGTTCGACTTGGAGAAGAAAAACGTTGAAGAGGATGATTCCCTTGGGGCTGGCCTATCCAATGACAAGGAAAGAAAACAGCTTGAGGTCGCACTCGCTTTGAAGAAGCGGTTTGGAAAGAACGTGATCCTACGGGGGATGGACCTGGAGGAAGGGGCAACGGCAAGGGAGCGCAACGGCCAGATTGGAGGACACAAGGCATGAAGGTACAGCCTGAAAAGGACAAAGCCATGATTCCAAGAGAGGATGGACCAAAAGAGAACGTCTATGACGATATCATCGGTCTTGAGAGATGGAATCCCAGGCATCATGCAAGAATGTGCATGGACGACAGGGCGGCCCAGTTTGCGCCTTTTGCGGCTTTGGTGGGGTTTGAAGAGCTGATTGGAGACGTGCAGGCCAAGCATGAGGCCCAGTTCGAAAAGGAATAGGATTCAAGGAACCTTCTCTTTTACAAACAATTTACCGTACATCGCTTTGGCTTTTACATTCCTGTTTTACCTTATGGGCGTAACAGGAGATGTAAAAGATGAAAAAGAAAGTTGCATTGGTTTTGATGGTTGTCCTGGCTATGGCCATGGCATTTGCAACAGGTAGCAGCGAAAAGAGCGCAAACGGTTCTTCGGTATCGACTGACGGCTCGACCTCCATGGAGAAGGTGATTGGAGCCCTTGGCGAGTCGTTCATGCAGCAGCACAGCTCGATAACATTCACATACAATCCTACGGGTTCCGGTTCTGGAATAAAGGCCGTGCTTGAGGGACGCTGCGACATAGGGCTTTCGAGTAGGGCTCTCAAGGAAGAGGAAAAGGCGCAGGGACTTGTCGAGACCGTCCTTGCATACGATGGAATGGCATTGATCGTAAACCCCAAGAATCCAATCGATGAGTTGGATGTAGACACAATCGCCAAGATGTTCAAGGGCGAAATCACCAACTGGAAGGAAGTGGGTGGCGACGATGCAGGTATAGTTCTGATAGGGCGTGAAGCTGGAAGCGGCACTAGGGATGGTTTTGAGAGCATTACCAAGACTGTGGACGCTTGCCTCTACCGCCAGGAACTTACCTCCACAGGTGATGTGATAACAACGGTTTCACAGAACCCGTATGCGATAGGCTATGCATCGATTGCAGCCATAAAGGATACGGTCAAGGCCCTTGCCGTGAACGGTGTGGAGCCAAGCGAGGAGACGGTCAAGGATGGAAGCTATGCAATCCAGAGACCGTTCGTGCTGGTGACGAAGCAGGGTGTGGCCCTTTCGGGTGCAGCCCAGATGTTCTTCGAGTACGCAACTTCCAGTGAAGCGGCGCCAATCATAGGAGCAGCAGGTGCAGTCGCTGCGAACTGAGTTCCAAAAGACGGAGCAGGCCAAAGGGACAAGTCCCAAAGCGGCAAGCTCCAAGGGAACGAAATCCAAAGGGAAAGGTTTTGAGGCCGTTATGCATGGAGTATTCCTTGCATGCGGTCTTTTGACCATTGGATTCGTGCTGCTTATAACGGTATACCTTGTAGTAAGCGGCATCCCTGCAATCCATAGGATAGGCTTCTTCAAGTTCATGTTTGGAACCAAGTGGGCGTCCACCGCCGCGGAGCCTTCGTTTGGAATACTTCCATTCATCCTTACAAGCATATATGGTACGGCAGGTGCTATGCTTCTGGGTATCCCTCTGGGCTTCTTCACTGCCGTGTATATTTCAAAGTTCGCTCCCAAGGCCGTAAGGAACGTCCTTATGGGGGCCGTCGAGCTTTTGGCAGGGATTCCCTCCGTCGTCTACGGTTTGGTTGGAATGCTTGTCATTGTGCCGGGGATAAGGACCGTTTTTGGACTTCCTGACGGTGCCAGCCTCCTTGCAGCCATAATAGTCCTTTCGATCATGGTGCTTCCTTCCATAGTGAAGGTGTCGGTAAATGCGCTGGATGCCGTTCCCAGGGAATACGAGGATGCTTCCTTGGCCCTTGGAGCCAACGAAGTGGAAACGGCCTTCAGAGTGGCCGTACCTGCCGCCAGAAGCGGAATAGCCGCTTCCGTGGTCATGGGCGTTGGAAGGGCCATTGGTGAGGCCATGGCAGTCATGATGGTGTCGGGAAACGTTGCGAACATGCCGCTGCTTTCGAAAGGAGGGCTTTTTGAGAGCGTTAGGTTCCTTACGACTGCGGTTGCAAGCGAGATGGCCTATTCTGCAGGGTTGCAGAGGCAGGCTCTCTTCTCCATAGCACTGGTCCTGTACCTGTTCATTCTGTTGGTGAATGCAATCCTCAATTCAATCTTGAAGAAGGGAGGTGGCAAATGAAGAGGTCTGCATATACGAAGGTTTTGAAGACCGCAATGTTCGCCTCCGTTGCTCTTGTGGCTGTGCTCATAGTAGCGTTCGTGTTCTATGTGCTTGCCATAGGGGTTCCAAACATAAGCTGGAACCTGCTTTCCACAAAGCCCAGCTATCTTTCAGGCAACATTGGAATACTTCCTGACATCCTAAATACTGTGTATATGATAGTCACGACCCTCGTAGTCGTGCTTCCTTTGGGGGTTGCCGCAGCGGTGTATCTTACGGAATACGCCAAGAACAAACGGGTGGTGAATGCCATAGAGTACGCCGCCGAGACCCTATCAGGAGTCCCCTCGATAGTCTATGGCCTTGTGGGAATGCTGTTTTTCTGCCAGTTCTTTGGAATGAAGACATCATTGCTTGCAGGATCCCTTACTCTTGTCATCATGAACCTTCCAACAGTCATGCGCACGACCCAGGAAAGCCTCAAGACGGTACCCCAAAGCTACAGAGAGGGTGCGTTTGGCCTTGGGGCCGGAAAATGGCGGGTCATAAGGACCGTGGTCCTTCCTTCCTGCGTGGACGGGATTGTGACAAGCTGCATACTTTCATGCGGAAGGATCCTTGGTGAATCCGCAGCGCTTCTTTTCACCGCAGGGTTCGCACATTCCCTCAACGGCTATTTCAAAGCGTTGCACAATGCAGGGGCCACCCTCACCGTTGCGCTCTACTTCTATGCAAAGGACCAGGGTGAATTCGAGGTGGCGTATGCAATTGCAGCAATACTGCTTGTCCTTGCGCTTGTCATAAACCTAGCTGCCAATCTTGCAGGACGCAGACTAAAGGGGCGGCGCAAATGAACTCTATAAATGGAGAGAAGATGGAAGATACATACAAAAGCATAATACAGGTCGATGACCTGAGCCTGTGGTATGGACAGAACCAAGCCCTGCACAACGTTTGCATGGACATTGGAGAAGGCCGCATCACCGCATTGATAGGGCCAAGCGGCTGTGGGAAATCCACATTTCTCAAAACGCTCAACAGGATGAACGATTTGGTGCAAGGAGTCCGCATCCAAGGTACGGTATCGTTCGAAGGACAGGACATCTACAGTCCTCAGACCGATGTCTCCGAGCTGCGCCGTAGGATTGGAATGGTGTTCCAGAAACCAAATCCATTTCCAATGAGCATATACGACAACGTTGCATACGGACCAAGGACCCATGGAACGAAGGCGAAGGCCAGACTCGATGAGATCGTGGAAACCTCCCTTAGGGCCGCTGCAATATGGGACGAGGTCAAGGATAGGCTCAAGAGCAACGCATTGGGGCTATCCGGAGGGCAGCAGCAAAGGCTGTGCATAGCGCGGGCCCTTGCGGTGCGTCCAAAGGTGCTTCTTATGGACGAGCCTACAAGTGCGCTGGACCCAATCTCCACATCAAGGATAGAGGAGCTTGCGCTGCAGCTCAAGAACGACTATTCGATCGTGGTTGTAACGCACAACATGCAGCAGGCGGTGAGGATATCGGACGACACGGCGTTCTTCCTCCTTGGAGAACTCGTCGAGTTCGGCGATACTGAGCGCATGTTCTCCCAGCCTACGGACAAACGCACGGAAGACTACATAACGGGGAGGTTCGGTTGATATGAGAAGTAGGTTCGACGAGCAGCTTTCTTCATTGAACAGCGCTCTTATAGAGATGGGGGCGTTGTGCGAAGAGGTCATAGACATAGTCACAAAGTCACTTGCCGATGGAAACCGCCATTTGGCGAAGAAGGTGGCACCTCTTGACTGCGAGATAGACAGGATGGAGAGGTCAATTGAATCCATGTGCCTAAAGCTCCTTTTGCATCAGCAGCCTGTCGCGCGGGACCTTAGGATGATATCGTCTGCCCTCAAGATGATAACCGACATGGAGCGCATAGGCGACCAGGCTGAGGACATAGCTGAGATAATAGGTTTCTTGGACAGGGATGCCGGTATGAGAGGGACGTCCCTTCAGCGTATGGGGGAGGCTGCAAGCGGTATGGTGGCCCAAAGCGTAGAGGCCTATGTAGGAAAGGACCTTGACCTTGCACGCAGCGTGGTCTCACAGGACGATATAGTGGACTCCCTTTTCATAGAGGTCAAGAAGGAGCTCATAGGGGAAGTTGCCTCCAATCCTGATGAAGGCGAGTACATACTTGACCTGTTGATGATAGCGAAGTACTTTGAGCGTATAGGCGATCATGCTGTGAACATTGCCCAATGGGTGGTGTTCTCCGTCACTGGCGAGCACGAGGAGGAATGAATGATTTGGTGTGTGGAAGACGATCCCAGTATCCTTGATGTAGAGCTCTATGCGCTTGAATCGACAGGGTTCAAGACCCGGGGTTTTGAGGATGGAACCTCCTTTTGGAACGCTTTGGTGGAGGTTGAGGACAAAAGCGAACAATGGCCTGAACTCATAGTGTTGGATGTAATGCTGCCAGGTATAGATGGAGTTGAGCTATTGAAACGCATTAGGAAATCCAATGTGTTCTCCCTTGTCCCCGTGGTCATGGCTACGGCGAAAGGTTCTGAATACGATAGGATAAAGGGACTGGATGCCGGTGCTGACTACTACATTTCAAAGCCGTTTGGTGTAATGGAGCTTGTTTCATGCATAAAGGCCGTACTGAGACGATGCAAGCCTATTGAAAAGGAGCCAAACGTCCTTAAGGTGGACGGTCTTGTCCTCAATGTGGATGAGAGGACCGTCAAGGCTGGAGGTCGTGACGTTGTCCTTACATACAAGGAGTTCGAGGTCCTCAGGCTCTTCATGTCCCATCCTGGAATGGTGTTCTCGCGCGACAAGCTTTTCAACGAGATCTGGGGTTTGGACTTCTACGGCGAGTCCCGTACAGTTGATATGCACATAAGGACGCTTAGACAAAAGCTTGGAGACTACGGATACCTTATAAGGACAGTAAGGAACGTGGGCTATGGATTGGCTGCAGAGGATGCGATCGCTGACTCAACTGCCTGCAACTCCGATGCAAACGACTCCTTGGAGCATTAGCGAATGACACGTAGGATAGTCTTCGCGATAATATCGGTCTCCACATTCGCCTTGGTGCTTGGGTTCTTCCTTGTGGTGGGGCATGTGTATCTAAGCTATGCAAAGTGGACGTCCAATCAGCTTGAGGACGATCTTGCATTGGCTTCGAACGGTGTTGAACTTGCAGGGTTGGATTATTTGAGGGCGATTGGCAGGACTGGTTCCCTTGGAGCCGACGAATACCGCTTTACTTGGATTTCAAGCGATGGTCAGGTTCTTTTCGACAACGAGGCCAACCTTGCGTACAGCGAGAACCATAGGGACAGGCCTGAGTTCATACAGGCGGCGCAGACTGGAAGAAGCTCCGTTACACGGTATTCGTCTACTCTCCTTGAGACGACGACCTACTATGCCGCAAAGCTATCTGACGGTTCCATCCTTAGGATATCGGCAAGCAGGGAGTCCGTCCTTAGGGTGGTCCTTTTGGCAATGCTTCCGCTCTTGGTCGTGCTTGCAATTGCGTGGGTGTTTGCACTCAGCCATGCAAAGTACATAGCACTCAAGATCGTCAAACCTTTGAACTCCCTTGATCTGGACAACCCATTGGACAACGATGTCTATCCTGAGATAACCCCGCTTCTGAAGAGGATCTATACGCAGCGTCAGGAGCTAGATGCCCAGATGCTAACCTTGCAGCAGAGGGCGGATGAGTTCGACCAGATATCCCGCAGTATGAGCGAGGGTCTCATGGTTCTTGATGTGAACGGCAGCATAGTAAGCATAAACGATGCGGCAATGGACATGTTCGACCTTGACAAGTCATGCGTTGGACACAGTTTCCTTGAAGTCTACCGCACGCATGACTTCAGCACTGCAGTGAAGAACGCCCTCTCTTCTGGACACGAAGAGCTTAGGCTTGAGCGCAACGGTCGTGTCGTGCGCTTCTCGATGAGCCGCATGATGTCCGCAGGAACAGTCCTTGGGCTTGTCATCCTTTCGTTCGACATAACGGAGAAGGCTGCGGCGGAGGACATGAGACGCGAGTTCTCCGCAAACGTCTCCCATGAGCTCAAGACTCCGCTTCAGGGCATAATGGGCAGTGCAGAGCTCATAGAAGCCGGCATGGCGAAAGGCGACGATGCTAAACGCTTTGCGTCCAATATACGTAAGGAAGCCTCCCGCATGGTCAACCTTGTGGAGGATATAATGGGGCTTTCACAGCTTGACGAAGGTGTTTCGTCTGCATACGAGGTCGTTGACGTTGCGTCCGTTGCAGACGACGTCCATGACGAGCTTTCAGATGTGGCAAAGGCAAAGGACGTCTCGATCGAGGTCCATTCCCAAGGCCGTCCCGTTGAGGTCATGGGGGTTCCTCGTCTCATACATGAGATGCTCTACAATCTTGTGGACAATGCAATAAAGTACAACGTCCAGGGCGGTAGGGTGGATGTGTCCGTTTCGCATCAGGATTCGTTGGGCTCTGGAGATTCCGTTGTGCTTGAGGTTTCCGACACGGGAATAGGCATTCCAAAGGAGCATCTTCCACGGGTGTTCGAACGCTTCTATAGGGTTGACAAGAGCCATTCCAGGGCTTCCGGTGGCACAGGTCTTGGCCTGTCGATCGTAAAACATGTGGTAATGTACCATGGTGGCAAGGTGTCCGTGGAAAGCAAGGTTGGAAGTGGAACCAAGTTCACGGTCGTTCTACCTTGCAGCCCCGTTGGACGGACTATGTAGTTTCTGTGGACTTGTCCATTGAACCCGTTGCCATGGAAGTTCGTTTTTAGTAACTTCCTCGTATGAAAAAACGATTGGTTCTGGTTCTATGTGCGTTCTTGTGCGTACAGTCCGTGGTCTTTGCCATTGACATAGACTCTTTGGTGGACGGTGCGGTTGCAAACAGCGTTTCAATTGAGAAGCTTGGGATCACCAAGGAGAACTCCCTTGCATCCTCTCAGCTTGCGGACCTTGAAGACGAAACGAAGGTTTCCGTCTCATCCGGTACGGTCCTTCTGCAGAAGGATTCCCTTACGATGAATCCTTCCGTCAGTGTATCCCTTGGTGGACTTGACGATGACCTCTCAGTGGATTTTGGGGTTGCGAACCAAACCTCCATTGGCTTTGGCAACGAGCTGAAAAGCTCAACGGTAACTCCAAGTGCCAGCGTTTCGAAGACGTTCGACCTTTCGTCGTTTGTGGATGAGAGGGATTCGATAGCAAAGACCATAAACGCCCTGCAAAGGGAGCTGAACTATTCCAAAGGTGTTCTGGAGTTTGAAAACGGTGTGATAAACGACGTCATATCCATAATCCAGACCACCATTTCAATCGAAACCTCCCAAAGAGAGCTTGAGAGAAGGCAGAAGAATTATGAATCGGACATAGCCCTTGGTGTCATAAACGAGGGAAGCCTTTCAGACATGAAGACCCAGATGGAGCTCTCCAAGCTTTCCACTTCGCTTGAAAACTACAGAACCCAGCTTGAGACTGCCAAGCGTAGTTTTTACAACGACTACGGCATTGCATACGAAGACGTGGACTCGGTGCGTGAGGCTGTACTTGACGTTGCGTCGTCAAGCGATGGGAACACGAACGTTATGATTTCAAAGCTCAATCGGGACAAGGCCCAGCAGGAACTGGATGCCAAGACAGGTGGTGCAGGGGAGGCCCTGAAACTGTCCTCTTCTCTGGAGGCTCCTGTGACGTTCTCAAGTGGGACGGACGCAACGGCATCGGTCTCGGGAAGTGTGGGTGCAGAGATATCGGGCTCCAACTATAGGGTGTCTGCGACTGCGAACGCCAAGTACGATGGGTCTTTCTCTCCATCGTTGACGATTCAAGGGTCGTGGTCGAACAGGACGGACAAGAAGGCGACTGATTTGGAGGTCCTTACCTTGGAGAACGACCTTATCGTGGCCCAGATGAACTATGACAGTGCAAAACAGAGCTATGATGACACTGTTAGGTCATTGTCCATTGAAGTTCAGAATTTCAAGGCCTCGGTTGAGGCGTTCGAGGTTGAGGCCCAGTACAACCAAAGGATTCTGGAGTATACGACGGCGTTGTACGAGAAGGGTATGGCGTCTGAGTCTGAGCTGTCCGATGCCAAGGCTACGGTGGCCAAGGACGATGCGAACCGCATTGTATACGCGCTTCAAGCTTTGGTGCTTGAGAATAGGATAAAGATAAACGAACTGTAGAGATAGGATACGATTATGGCTAACATGACAAACGACAACGAAAACAGGGTTTTGAACGATAGGAAGAGAAAGCTCAAGAGGCGGAAGATAAGGACCGCAGTCATTCTGGTTCTGGTCGCGGTGGTTCTCTTTGGACTTTTCGAATGCTATAGCTTCTATATGCAGAACGGGCGTTGGCCTTGGAAGAAGGAAGCCGCCCCTTCCGTTGTCCAGGAGCTCACGACACAGGCCTACGAGAGCAGCTACAACACGCAAATAGACATTTCTGGCTCAGTACAGGCAATTGAGACTCAGGAGGTCAAGATCAGGGCCACCGGCGCCGTCACTGGCGTGTATGTGGAGGAGGGCGATAGGGTTGTCAAGGGACAGCTTCTTGCCACCGTGGACGATACGGACCAGCAATACACAGTGGCGAGCCTTGAAAAACAGATAGAAGTGGCCCGTGTGAGCGGAACTACAAGCCAAAGGGACATTGAACTTCTTGAGATGCAGCTTGAGAGTGCAAAGAAGAAGGTGGAGTACACGAAGGCATATGCGAACTTCGATGGCGTAGTAGTCTCCGTATCCATAAGCGAGGGCGACTATTTCGATGCCGGTTCAGCCGTCATGACGATAATAGACGACAGCAAGCTCAAGGCCACAGTTGAGATAGATGAAATAGACATCCAAATGGTGGATCTTGGGATGCCTGCCGTCCTTACAAGCGACGCCGTTCCAGGACAGTCTATACAAGCCAGGGTTTCATATATTCCAATGGTTGGGAGGTATTCAAGCCAGGGCATTGGTGTCATGGACGTAGAGATTGTCATAGACAATCCTCCCGCTGCACTCAAACCAGGCTTCTCCTTCGAAGGTACGATATCCATTGAGACCGAGCAGGTCATGCTTTTGGTTCCTCAGGCCGCCGTCACTTCAAGCAACGGGGGGAGCTCCGTTGTACGCCTGAATGCAGATGGAACCCGTGAGACCGTGGTGGTTCAGGTCAAATACCTTGGTGAGAACGTCTATCAGGTGCTATCCGGAGACATAAAGGCAGGTGATACGTTGGTTTACACTCCAGGTTCTGGGAGCCTTGGTGGCTTCATGTCAATGATGGGAGGTCCTTCGATGGGTGCTGTTCCTATGGGATCGTCATCCGTTAGCGTGATTGGCGGTTCTGACGGACCTGCCATGGTGTTTTGAGCCATTCTCATAGGGGGTCTTCAAATGCCAAGGAACACTAACGGGAAGGTGAACATTCCACCAGATTTTCCTGTCATATACATAGATGACGTACACCGCTACTACGTTGTGGGCGACTTTGTCGTAAAAGCGCTCGATGGTGTCTCTATGCGCGTAGGAAGGGGTGCTTTTACAGCCATAATGGGGCCGTCAGGCAGCGGAAAGTCCACTTTGATGAATCTCATAGGCTGTCTTGACACCCCAACCAGCGGAAGGATCCTCATAGACGGAGAGGATACGTCAGGCTTGAACGAAACTGAGCTGTCCTACATACGGAACCGCAAGATTGGCTTTGTGTTCCAGGGTTTTAACTTAATTAAGCGTACAACCGCGGTGGAAAATGTAGAATTGCCGATGATTTACAATCACACTCCCGCCCACTTGCGGCGTGAAAAGGCATTGGCGGCTTTGAAGGCGGTGGGCCTTGAAAAACGGGCTTTCCACTTGCCAAACCAACTTTCGGGGGGACAGCAGCAGCGCGTGGCTATTGCGCGCAGTTTGGTGTGTGATGCGCCGATTATCTTTGCCGACGAGCCGACGGGTAATCTGGATACCAAAATGAGTATTGAGGTAATGGATTTATTTACGCGCCTTAATAAAGAAATGGGTAAAACCATTATTTTAATCACGCACGAGCCGGACATTGCCGAGTTCGCTTCGCGCCTGATTAAATTTAAAGACGGCGAAAAAATAAGCGACGAGGTTC
>OQVQ01000009.1_pt1 | contig 86034 bp, 67 predicted proteins | sample 1691491 | NCBI WGS metagenome assembly OQVQ01 (sample SAMN03418252, study PRJEB22391) | human gut metagenome | biome: human-gut; feature: organic feature; material: feces | host: Homo sapiens | place: Tanzania | collected 2013-01
GCATGCTTAAGACGCGCCGCCAGCGTTCGTTCTGAGCCAGGATCGAACTCTCCATCATCTAAAGCCCGGTCCGAAGACCGGATGACTTCAATCTCCAAATCCTCCAACTCGGCACCCTCTCAGATGCCACACGAACCCTGATCGTATCTACTTTCTCAGTTCGTTCGAATTGACTAGGAAGCCCTCATGCTTCCAAAATTGAAGCTTGCAACCAACGGCAAAAATGCAATCGTTGCAAACTAATTTCTTAACCTTCTCTTCTCTAATATCTCTGTAAAAATCTGTTGCAGCGCTCGCTCAATTGGAGCGCGCTTGAGTAACATACTCGATTCGCACCAAAAGTGTCAACACTTTTTTTAAAATTTTTTCAAGGAAGTTCAAAAACCTCTTTCAAGCCTCTTTTGGCCCTATTTTTCACTATTCACGGCATTGGCCAAAAGACATGGATCATTGCCTATAAGACCGTACACGCGCATTCCCTTGGGGCCTTCGTTGAGAGACACAAGACGCCTTGCATCCTCAACGGTGTTCACTGTCCAGCACACAACCGGCATTCCGTGAACCTTATCCAGATATGAAGACGAAACCTGCTTGTACTCAGGCTTGAGGTAGGAGCTGCGACTCACGATATGACCTGCTCCGTTCCAAAGGGCCTTAGGAACGTCGTCTGCATGGCAGAATATATCGGCACGAGGGATGCTGCGCCTACACACAGATCCAAACCTTCTCAATGCGAACGGGTTGAAGGACGAAACCAGCACGCTCTTCTCCACTCCGCAGCGACGGATTACTTCAAAGGTCTTTCTGCAAAGCTCAGGGTTTACCTTGCCGGCCTTCACCTTGAGTTCTATATCATATATGAAGCGGTCGCCGTACGTACCAAGCAGTTCTTCAAGCAAAGGAATGCGCGCATCGGAAAAAGAAGGGCCCTTGAAGGAGCCAACATCCATACGTCTAAGTTCGTCCCATGTGAAGTCCTCTATCTCCCGGTCGATTCCAGCGGTCCTCTTCAGTGAGAAGTCATGAGCAACCACCACCTCCCCGGACTTGCAAAGGTGCACGTCAAGCTCAACGCCATCCACACCAGAGGCCTTTGCACAGTTGTCGAACGAAACCATGGTGTTCTCAGGGTACAGCTGACTGTATCCACGATGTCCAAAGACCAAGACCTTCCCTTCACGCCTACACTTCTCAAAAACGCCGTCCATGTCGTCCTCCACAGAGAAGCCTTACGCTTCCACGCAACAATCTACCCCAAACGCACGCGAAATGCTATCCTTCACGCATGCAACCTGACAACGAAACCCTACAGTACATGAACGCAATACAACCCAAGACCGATGTCCTTGAATCCTGGCTTTCCAAGACGCGCTCTGCCATAGAAGAAAGGTTTGGCGTCACAGATGGCGTTTCATGCATCATATTCAACGCAAACCCCTGTACGCTGGGGCACAGATACATAATGGAGATAGCTTCCAAGAGAAGCCGCGGAGTCGTAGTGTTCGTGATAGAAGGCAAAACGGACTCAGGAAGCCTTGGCAACCACGAGAACTCGAACATCGAGATTCCGTTCAAGGACAGGTTGGAGCAGACCCAAATGTGCGCACATGGCATTCCAAACGTTCTGGTCCTGCCGGGAGGCCCTTATATAATAGGAAGGGACGATTTTCCATCTCAGTGGAGCACGGTCGAGCGAAGCCGGGCGCATTCCTATGCAATCCTCAACTCCAAGCTGCTGTGCCAGGTGATACTTCCAGGTTTGGGGATCACAAGCATGTTCGCAGGAGACGAGCCCAGGGACGAAATGTCCGAGATGCACCTCAACGCACTGCGTCAGCAATGCAGAGACAGAGGAATCGGTCTAAAGGTTGCGGAGAGGAAAAGGCTTGGAGATAGATATATCTCGTCGGCCATGGTGCGTGATGCGGCGGCCAATGGTGACTGGGACACAGTGCGTGCGACCGTGCAGCCCTTCGTGTACGAATACCTTAGCGGGTCATGTCGTGGAGGGCTCCGCTCTTGACGATGGCCTTCACATATATGAGATAGGAAGCCACGGATGCGAATGCGGCAAGTGCGAAGAGTACGGTGAGTACGGTCTTGAACGTTGCAAGAGCAGAGGCATCGAGAGCAAGCATTGAGCACACCCTAAAGGCTATTCCAAGTACGCTGCAAAGTGCGTACAGGCAGGTCTTTGCCTTTCCAAAGATGTTGGCGGCCATGGCTTTGCCCTTGCCCATCATGAGCATGCGGGTGAACGACTGGCTGAACTCGCGCCACATTATGAGGATGAACGCCCACACAGGCATGATGCCGCTTGCAAGGAAGCAGGTGAAGAACGTAAGGTGGCTTATGACATCCGCAAATGGATCCATGACCTTCCCAAGGTCGGACACGAGGTTCCTTCTTCTTGCTATTTGGCCGTCCAGGAGGTCCGTAAGCTCCATGACCCCGTACATGAGAACAAGAACGATGCTGTAGGCCACAGGTGGGAAGGTTCCAAAGACATCTGGAACGAAGAAGAACAGGAAGAAGAACGGTGCAATGACAAGTCTTGTGACGGTGAGTTTGTTTGGAAGATTCATATCAGCCTCCTTTGTTTTTGCATTGCCAGAACCCTTGTTTGGGCTCCGGAGGGTCTTGGGCTCAGCCAAAAAGGGCCTTGTACTTGTCCTTTAGATACCTATCGAAATGGGAGGCGTCAAGCGCATGGCCAGAGCCTTTCTCAATGAGTTCGTTTGCAGGGTAGACGGCTCCAAAACGATAGTACCTCTTTGAAAGGTACTCCTTTATTTCAACGAGGTTGCCCTGTTTCACGGCATCCTTCACGTCAAAGTCCTTTTCCATGTAGTGCCAAAGATGGGCGTTTATGAGATTGCCAAGCGCATAGGAAGGGAAGTATCCGAACATTCCGCCCGGCCAATGAACATCCTGAAGGACTCCGCTTTGGATGTTGTCAGGCTTCTTTCCCAAAAGCTTGAGGGACATCTCGTCCCATGCCTGCGGCAGGTCCCTAACCTTGAGGTCTCCATCGAAGAGGGCTTTCTCCAGCCTGAACCTTAGGATTATATGAAGCCCGTATGTGACTTCGTCTGCATTGACCCTCACGTCATCGATCTTCACGTTGTTCACAGCTCTCATGAAGGCATCGAACTTCACGCCCTTGGTCTGGGTTGGGAACATGTCGCAGAAGATTGGAAGGTAGTGTTCCCAGAACTCAGGGCTACGGGCGACAAGGTTCTCCCAAAGCCTGCTTTGGCTTTCGTGGAACGCCATGTTCACGCCGCATCCAAGGGACGTCCCCTTTATCCAACCGGAGTTGGCGCCCATCTCGTAGATGGCATGGCCTCCTTCGTGGACTATTGTCAAAAGCTGGGATGTCACGTTTGGATCTTCGAACCTTGTGGTTATTCGAATGTCGTCGCAGCCAACTGTGGAAGAGAAAGGATGTGCAACCTCCCCTATCGAGCCCCTGTCGAACTCAAAGCCCATGTCCTCAAGGACCTGCCTTGAGAACTGCTTCTGCTTTTCCATGTCGTAGTGCTCGTACAGAAACGCCTCATCCTTGGGGGATACGGTCTTGGAAGAGCCTTTGACCTCGTCCTTCACAGCCTTTATGGTCTTTTCCATACCGCTGAACAGAGTCTCTATCTGAGCAGAGTCGAAGCCCATGTCGTATTTGTCCATAAGGGTGTCGTAGAGGCTGCGTCCCTTGCTTGTAAGGTGAGCCTCCTCCTTGGTAAGTTCGACAAGCCTTTCAAGATACGGGGCGAAGGACTTGAAATCCCCTGACTTGCGGGCATCGAACCACTGGTTCTGACAGCTGTTGGAGGCGCTGGACAGGTCCTCTACAAGCTTTTGGGGAAGGGATGCGCTTCTTTCGTATGCCTTCCTTCGAACCCTTACGAGGGCCTTCTGCTCATCCGTGGCGTCCTTCATGTTGGAAAGCTCTTCAAGGAGCTCGCGCATCCTTTCGCTTGAAGATATCTCGTGGTCCATGGATGAGAGGAACGCCATTTGGCTGGCCCTCTCGTCTCCGCCCTTTTTGCTCATGACAGTTTCGAAGTCATAGCCAAGAACGGCGCTTATATGCCCTATCAAAACAGATCTTCTATCAAGCTCCTCAAGAGCGTCGAATGCCTTGCGTTCCCTCTGTGTCATAAAAGTTCCAATCGCATCGAATGCACGTCAGTGTAAGTATCAATACAAGAAGAACTTGCACATACATGCAAGTTCTCCCCCTTTCACAGCAGCCAAAGGCCCAGCTTAGAGCTGAGCCTTGTCTGCAACCATCTTGTTGATTTCGTCTATGAAGGCCTGAATTTCAAGACCGTTGACCTGCTTTCCACCGCGGTAGCGGACGGAGACCAGGTTTCCTGCCTCTTCCTTCTCGCCAACGATCACCGTGTATGGAATCTTCATGTTGGCGGCAAGCCTTATCTTGTTGTTCATCCTTTCGTCGGAAAGGTCTGCACTGGCTCTAAGGCCTGCTTCCTTGAAGGTCTTTTCAAGCTTCTTTGCATAGTCAAAGAACCTGTCACCAACAGGGACAATCCTGATCTGCTCAGGAGCAAGCCATGGTGGGAAAGCCCCGGCATAGTGCTCCAAAAGGACTCCAAAGAAACGCTCTATGGAACCAAGGAGGGCTCTGTGGATCATGTAAGGCCTCTTCTCGACGCCGTCCTTGTCAACGAACGTGAGCTTGAAACGCTCTGGCAGGTTGAAGTCGAACTGAACCGTCGAAAGCTGCCACTCCCTTCCAATTGCGTCCTTTATCTTGAGGTCGATCTTTGGACCATAGAAGGCTCCGCCGCCTTCGTCTATGTCATATGAAAGGCCTTCCTTCTCAACAGCTTTCTTGAGGGCTGCGGTTGCAGCCTCCCACTTCTCAGGTTCTCCAACGGATTTCTCCGGCTTTGTTGATATGTATGCGTGGATGTCCTGGAATCCAAACGAATGGAGCATGTAGAGGGAGAACCTAAGGACCTCGATTATCTCCTCGTCCATCTGGTCTGGTGTGACGAAGAGGTGCGCATCGTCCTGAGTGAATCCACGCACACGCATAAGTCCATGGAGGGCTCCTGCCTTCTCGTATCTATAGACGGTTCCAAGCTCTGCCCAGCGGCAAGGAAGGTCTCTGTAGCTTTTCTTGCTGTTCTGATAGATCATGATGTGGAATGGGCAGTTCATTGGCTTTGCATAGTAGTCGGCCTTGTCCATCTCCATTGGAGGATACATGCTGTCTTTGTAGAAACCAAGGTGGCCTGATGTCTCCCACAGCCAGCTCTTTCCAACGTGTGGGGTGTAGACCATCTCGTAGCCGTTCTTGTAGTGCTCTTCGCGCCAGAAGTTCTCGATGAGCTGCCTTACACGTGCTCCCCTTGGATGCCAGTAGACAAGACCAGGACCAGCTTCCTCATGGAGGCTGAACAGGTCAAGCTCCTTTCCAAGCCTTCTGTGGTCGCGCTTCTCCACGTCTTCCAGGTACTGAAGGTATGCCCTCAGGTCCTTTGGATTGGTGAAGGCGGTTCCGTAGATCCTTGTGAGCATCTGGTTGTGCTCGTCTCCACGCCAGTATGCACCTGCAATGTTGAGGAGCTTGAAGGAATCCGCCCTAAGCTCCTTTGTGGATGCAACGTGCGGGCCTCTGCAAAGGTCTGTGAAGTTGCCCTGGTTGTAGACTGTGACGGTCTCTCCTTCAGGGATGGCTTCGAGAAGCTCAAGCTTGAACTTCTGGTCCTTGAACATCTCGGCGGCCTGTGCGCGGGTGACCTCTATGCGCTTGAACTCCTTGTTCTGCGCAATGATGTCCTTCATCTTCTGTGTTATGGTGTCCAGGTCCTCAGGCGTGAGGTTCCTTGGAAGTTCGAAATCATAGTAGAAACCATTTTCTATGGCAGGCCCTATCGCGATCTGGGCGGTAGGAAACATCTCAAGCACAGCCTCTGCCATGACATGGGCCATAGAGTGTCTTATCATCTTGAGCTTTTCATCCTGAGAGATTTTTTCCGACATTTGCAATCTCCTTATACAAAGCCATTGGCGTTGCCTTCATTGTAAACCAATGGCATGTGTTTTTTCAATAACCGCAAAGCAGGCAAGGACCAGATGCCGGTCAAAGCTCCTTGAGCCTTGCTTCGACCTCTTCTATGACCCACATTGGAGTGGACGACCCTGAAAGAAGCGCTACAGAACCATATTGGGCCATCTTTGACAACGCATCATCGTCAAGACCCGCAGCGTTCTCCACGAAGAAAACCGGCCTTCCCGTCTTCCTTACCTCGTTTGCAAGGTTCCTGGTGTTTGCACTGTCCGCACCTCCTACGACCACCGCGGCATCGCACTTGAGGGCAGTAGACACCGCATCGTCGATCCTTCTCTTGCAAGCAGGGCACGGGACATTTCCAAAACCGATATCCTTGAAACGGCCTTTGAGTATGGATGCTATCTCTTCGTATCTGTCCCTTGGAAACGTCGTTTGGGTAACGACGAAGACAGGGTTGCCGTCGTCCAAAGTGTTGGACTTCACAAAACGCTCTGCATCTTCCACGGACGTTATGAGATGGGTCTTCGCGACTACCCCCTCTTCTACCTCGACCCCCTGCAGTCCAAGCGTCTCGGCGTGGCCCGCAAATCCCAGAACTATTATGTTCCTGCCCTGGGAGGCAGCCGTCCTTATGGCATTTGCACCCTTGAGCACCGTTGGGCATGTTGAGTCAAGAAGCTCGAACCCTGCGTCTTTGAAAGTCCGTTTGTCTGCATCAGGTATTCCGTGGGCGCGGATTAGGGCGACTCCTGCAGATGCATCATCAGAATCCTTTATGACGCGCAGCCCCTTCTCATTGAAATAGTTGACAACGTCCTTGTTGTGGATGAGGTCCCCTATGCTGTAGCACGGAAGCCCTTTGCGTTCTGCGATTCTAAGGCATTCCAAGGCCATGTTCATCGTATTGGACACACCAAAGCAGAATCCAAGGACCTCGCCTCTTACAACCTTCAAGGAACACCTCCCAAAAGAAACTCCCCTGCCAGGACGCTGCCTTGCAAAGGGGAGTTCTCTACGCATCTCTATATGAGCATAGGGATAAGACCTTAATCAGTCCTTCTTCTCCTGAGACTCGTTGGACTCTGTTGCAGCTGCTTCAGAAGCGGCCTCAACCTTTGGAGCCTCGACCTCGGCCGGCTTTTCGACCTTCTCGACCTTGTCTGCCTTCTCCTTCTTGGAGGAAGCGGCGGTCTCTGGCTTCTTGTCAAGGATCTGGGAGATTGCGTTCTTGCTGAACTCGATCCTTGCATTGTCATCCACCTTTACGATGACGGTGCTTTCCTTGACGACGGCAACGGTTCCTCTGATTCCACCAATCGTGACGATCTTGTCGCCCTTCTTCATGGATGCGAGCATGTCCTTGGCTTCCTTGTCCCTCTTCTTCTGCGGTCTAATGATGAGGAAGTAGAATATGAGGATGATGACACCAAAGGTGATGAGCGTCGTGAACATGGAACCCTGAGTGCTGCCTGTCGTTGAGGATGTCGTTGCAGCTGTTCCCATAGCCATTATGAGTGAATACATTTTCTGACCTCTCTAGATTTGTACGTTAGGATACAAGATACACGTATGGGCGATGATTGTCAAACAACATCGGACCAAACAACGGCACAGATCCAAATGGGAGTTCTGCTCCAGTTCGAAGGAACCCATGTAAAGGTCGTGGTAGACCTCTCCCTGGAATATGGGTTCGTTTGGCTGCCACGTTCGATGATGCGTCCGTGGCAAAAGCCAAAAATCCCATCTTTTTGACTACAAACAGGGAGCTACTTGGAACTTATCACGATGCCATTGACCGCAACGTAGGGAACAACCATGCTGCCGTCGCAGACGACCTCCTTGGAGATAGCCTTTACGTTCTTGAGCATGTCGCCAAGGTTGCCGTTTATCATGGTCTCGCTCACAGCGCCTTTGATTTGGCCGTTCTCTATGTAGTAGCTGTTCTTGGCTACGCCTGAGAACTCACCGTTTGTTCCTGGCTGTCCACCGGAGAAACCTCCTACGAGAAGACCACGGTCGATGGACGCAACGATATCGGCATAGGAATCATTGCCTGGGGCTATGACGATGTCGGAGCTGGTGTTCTTCGTGACCGGGCGGCCCGTCTTGTTGGCAAGGTACAGTCCAATGAGGTGGTTCTTGAGGATGCCGTCCTTGATGATGTCCACGTCCTGGGTCCTGTAGCCGTCTGCGGTGTAGGTTTCGCCTTCCACAATGCGTGGGTCCGACGAGTTCATGGAGATTGTGATGCGTGGGTCTGCAACCTGCTGCCCAATCTTGTCCAACCACAGGCTTGTGCCGTCAAGAATCACGGACGATGAAACATAGTTGTTCAGCGTATAGGCGACGAACTGGGCAAAGCAGTCGGGAGTGAAGAGGACGGTGCCTTCGAACTTGCCCTCGAACGATGTGAGGTTGAGTTGGTTCTGTGCGCTTTCAAGGTGGACCCTGAAGCTGCCAAGGTCTATGAAAGGCTTGTCAAGGTTGGCGGTTGTGACATCGGCATAGTCTAGGCCTGTGGTCTTCTCGCCATCGTTGCCAGAGAACTCGATGCTGACCGAATAGCTGCCGCCAAAGTCCTCGAAGTCCGTCCCGTTGGAGTTCATGTACAGGGCATGGTCCTTGGTGTGGGATGCAAAGACGTTGAGTATCTTGACCTTTGGATACTGGGCCTTGATGTCTGAAAGAAGCTCCTCCACGCGGGAGAAGAACTTTTCAATGTCAGGCTCATAGCAGCCGTAGTGGAAGACCTCGGAGGGCTGCTTTTCAGCTATGTCGTAGGCGGGGTCCTCGACTGCGGACTTGGCTGAAAGGACGGCTTCGTCAACAGTTGTCTTGAGTGCTTCGTCGCTGAAGTCATTGCCGGCCTTTGTGCCCATCTTGTTGTCGTTGTAGACGGTGACGGCTGCGTTGTTGCCAAAGACGGTCCTGAAGAGGGAGAAGTCGCCAAGGTCTGCATTGAACTCCCTTGTCTCCTTTTCATGGAGCGCGAATGCGTATTTATCAACTTTGCTTTCGTTTAGAAGGTTCTGGATGTATTCTGCTGTTTTTCTTATTTCCTTCATTTAAAGACCTCCTTACCTTCCACCAATCATGATCTTGCATCTGAGCTGCGGTCCGCCGAGTCCAACCGGCATTGGCTGCTTCTTTCCGCAGAATCCGCTTGACGACCAAAGCACGTTGTCGGACACCATGTCCACGGTCTTGAGCATGTCGAACGCAACTCCTGTAACGGTGGTGTCAAGTATTGCACGGCCAAGCTTTCCGTTCTTTATCTCGTAGCCCATGTTGATTCCAAACATGAACTCGCCCGTAAGGTCAGCCTGTCCGTTGCCGGTGGAGAGAAGATAGTAGCCGTCATCGACCGATGCTATCATGTCCTCAAGCCTGTCCTTGCCTGGAAGCACTGCGGTGTTCCTCATCCTTATGAGAGGTTCGTCGCTGAACGACCAGCCCCTTGCGTTTCCAAGTGGCTTGACTCCGTAGTGGTCCGCCGATTCGCGGTTGTGCATATAGCCTTTGAGGATTCCGTTTTCAATGAGAAGTGCATCCTCTGCCTTCGTGCCTTCGTCATCCATATAGACTGGAAGTGGAGCTTCCTTTCCCAAGGCCGTGTGGGCGTAGTCCACCATGCTTACAAGATCCGATGCAACCTTTTGGTTGAGGAGCTTGCTTGCAACTGATCCTCCCATCACGAGGTCCGCCTCAACTGTGTGTCCAACCGCCTCGTGGGCGAGCATTCCTGAGAGCTCTCCGCCAAGGACGACCGTTTTATAGCCTGCCTGTGCATAGACACCCTCTTTTTTGTCCATAAGCATCTTGTACAGGGCATCGATGTCCTTGTACATCCATTCCACATCCTTGAAATGGTCTTCGAAGCTTCCCGCTCCGCCAAAGGCCTTGAATAGCTCGATTGGAACTCCGTCCTTCGTAACGGAATTGAGGAACACATAGATGTAGCATCTTGGGCTTGTGATGTGTCCGTCGTGGGCGTCGGACGTATAGATGACCTTGTCCATGGAATCCTCTGAGTACATGACCATGCGGCTGGTGAGGTCCGGATAGGTCTTCGCAATGTGGTCGTCTATCTTCTTGCAGGCGTCTATGATCCTCTTCTGCTCAAAGTCGATGATGGTGCGACCCGTTGGGATGATCCCCTGCCCGTAGGACGTTGCCATTGGCTTGTTCTTTGGTGCATGTGAATCCAGGAACAATGCGTTCCTTGTCGCTTCTGCAATGACTGAATCGGCTGCAGCCGACGAATACTCGGCCATGGACGCGAATCCATAGACCCCGTTCTTGCACACACGTGCGTTTATACCTCTGGTCTCCGCCCTTAGGTTGCGGACAAGGTTTCCCTTGAGGAATCCCACGGAACGTGACCTGTTCTCCTGTCCTCTGAGGATTGTCTGTACGCCATCTGCGAACAGGGCTTTCTATCGGTGAGCATTGGCACCTCCTACTTTGAGAGTATAGTGGTTTATGCGGCACAAGACAATTGAAGGAGGTTGAAAGAAGGCGGGAAACAACTGGAAGACGACAGAACTCAACCATGTAGCGACCTTTTAAACCACACTCATAATGCGCACCACACCCACCATGCCAACCACACCCACCATGCCAACCTCACTCACCATGCTCACCATCGCTACAAAAAGCGCACAACTATGAGAGGAAGAGGGAGATTGCTCGTAACGATGGAAAGGATATGAGGAGTGGATGTTTCTTCCGTAAACGAAAAAATGCAGGTTTATGAAGAAAGTTTTCTTCATTGAAGCCCAAAACTCGGCAAAAAGAAGAAAACCTATTCAGGTTAGATACGCAGGTCTATGTTGCTTTGTAGTTTTTTTGTAGGTGATTTGTAGCGGTTGTGAGCATTGTCGACCTGGTGGGTGGGGTGAGCATTGTGAAAGTTGTAAACTTAAAGGGTGTAGTTGAGCCACTGGGACGCACAGCTTAAGCGATGTGACGCAGAAGACGATTCAAAGAGAAGGATTTCAAAGTTCAAGAGCTTTCAACACACGAGAAACGAGACTGTCAACATCGTAGGTTTCATCCTCATTTTCACCTATCTCCACAATAGGGGATCCGTTGGCAATGCAGTCCTCCTTGAAGCCTTCGCTGCACATCACAAGACGTTCCATGTCAAGGCCGCTGTCGTCAAGACGCTTCTCAATGATATTGGCATAGTCCTTTATCAAGTCGAAGTGCTGCTCTATGTAGCTACGGCTCATGACGATGAAAGCACTGCGGATATTGGACATGTAGTCAACGGAACAAGGGCCTGATTCAAGGGTATTGGTCGTTGAAGATGTGAAATCATAGGATTTTGGGCTATCGAATTGTACTGTGAAACTGTCCTTCCAGTTGTGGGGGATGTAGCATCCTTCTACGATGAGGTTCTGATGGTTTTCAATTGCGGTTTTGACGACCTCGGCAACAAACGGCCACATCCAGTAGCGCATCTTCCAGTCGTCATTGACGGTGAGCGTCGTCATGCCGCTGCGGATGAATCCCATCTTGAGGTGGTCGAGCGAGATATAAGGGAAGCCAAGCCTTTCCATGAGTCTTTGCGCCACCAACGTCTTTCCAACATGGCTGCTGCCACCAAGAAGTATTACCACATGCACCTCCAAAAGCCTTCCTATCCACAGGGAGCTCGTTTCGTTGGAATTATCCCGGTTTGGCTGCTTTTTGCCAAGAATCTGCTAGCAATTTGGTTGATTTGGATGTCGGGATGGTGGAGAATCATCAAAGAGAGGCGCGTATGGAATCTGTCAGTGAAACGAAGCTTATGGAAGGAATCTACTTCGACGGCAAGAAGGCAATCTATCGTGATGACCTTCCAGTTCCAACTCCAGGCGAAGGCCAAAGTCTCATAAGGGTTCTTCTTGCTGCGGTGTGCAGTACTGACAAGGAAATCCTCAAGGGCTACAGGCCTGACTTCAAAGGCGTCATGGGCCACGAATTCGTTGGCGTTGTGGAAAACTCGGACGACGAATCGCTCATTGGCAAACGGGTCGTGGGCGAAATCAACGAAAACTGCGGTCATTGTCTCTACTGCACCACGGGCCGTCCCCACCACTGTTCCAACCGCCACACGCCGGGCCTCTCCAAAGATGGCTGCTTCTCCCAATACATGGTCCTCAAGACGAGCCTTCTGCACGTCGTCCCAGACTCTCTCAAGACCGATATCGCTGTGTTCACCGAGCCTTTGGCCGCCGCTTTCGAGATTCTGGAGCAGATCGAAATAAAGCCTGGAACGCCGGTTGCCATCGTAGGCGACGGAAGGCTTGCCCTGTGCATTGCAAACGTGATGCACCTAACAGGTGCAGACCTCACGGTCATTGGTAAGCACTCTGAAAAACTTGATGTCTTCAGACCACTTGGCAATGTCCTGCTTCACGCAGAACCTGAGAGTTTTGAAGTGGTAATAGAAGCTACAGGCCATCCTTCCGGAATGGAGGCTGCATTCCGTCTTGTGAGGAAGAAAGGAATCATCGTACTCAAAAGCACGTTCGCAGCCCCCGTTACATTGGACTTGAGCCAGATACCGGTGAACGAACTTACGATAGTTGGCAGCCGCTGCGGCCCGTTCGAGCCAGCACTCAACGCGCTTTCGTCTGGGCAAGTCGTGCTTCCGGCAATCGAGAAACACGAGCTTGCGGATTTCGAAAGTGCGTTTTCATCCCCCGCCTTCAAGGCCGGCTTTGAAATTCTTGCTCTTTGAATTGTCTTCTGTGTTACATCGCTCAGGCTGTACCTCAAGTACTATCCTTCGCTCGTTTCCTTGAATACAATCCAAATAGCTTCGATTTACTTTCAAATAACGTCGAATCCTGAAAAGTCCTTGCTCTTTGAATCGTTTTCTGCATCACTATGAAATTGTGCGCTTTTTGTAGTGCTGGTGAGTGTGGTGCGCACGGTGAGCGTTGAAAGCATTGTGAGCGTGGCGGGAGTCGAGAACGATACAAGCCCAAACCTCACCACACTTCATGGACACTTTTATCACCCCTCGCTTCTCACTCTTCGTTTGAAGAGAGGAACTCGAACACGCGAGACCAGTATGGGGCTATGATCTCGTCGGGACTGTTGAAGATTTCATGCTTGGTATCGGGACAGAACACCACATGGACGCTTGGAGCCTTCTCTGCTAGTTTGAGTTGCCTGTCGTTTCTGACAAGCGTATCACCATCGGCCTGGAAGAGGATGGTGGGGATGGTTATCTTGGAAGCGTCCTTGACCATCTTGGTGGTGGCCCTGAGGGAGGATTTGAGCCATGACCATGTTGCGCCGTAGGTTTGGTGGTAGTCGTCCGAGCGTCTCAGTTCGTTGTAGTATAGATACCTAGGGTAGCTGATGCCAGGCGAATTGAGGAAGTCTCCGTCGTTGCCGTCCCATGCACTGTGCCCAAAGACATAGCCGTCGCCCTGTCCAAAGAACACTGCGCTCCCTGCAATGAACTTGGAAAGGAACTCAGGCACACCATTGGTCTGCACGCCAATCATAGGAGACGTAAGCACGGCCTTGTCGAAGTAGCCGGGATACTCCTCCAGAAAGCGTGTACCTATGCCACCTCCCATTGAATGTGCAAAGAGGTACAGACCCCCGTTTCCCTTGCGAGGAAGGACCACTTCATCAAGGAACTGCTTGAGGTCTGCGGTGTAGACATCGAACTCCTTGACCTGAATCTTGGCAAGGTCCTCATTGAGGCTGTCGGCACGCTGCGAATAGCCATGGCCAAAATGCTCTATCATGAACACGTCGTAGCCTTCCTGCAGGAAGTAGTATATGACCTCGTTGTACTTTGCGATGAACTCCGAGAACCCATGGAGAATCACGACGGTCCCCTTCTCGCCCTCCACATCATACTGCTCGTAGTAGATTCGATGCCCGTCGCCTGCCGCCGCTATGGTCCCCACTTTGCGGATCTTGTCCAAATAGGGCACAACGGCATCCGTCATGGATTCCTTGTATTGGGAATCCTTCACCACAGGAAAATCCGTCCCCACCTTGTAGTCCAAAGTCTCCACAGGGACACTGCTTGCAGACGCACACCCCACAAAGAGGGCCACAACCGCAGCCGCCATAGCCAACACTAAACCGATATCCTTGAGTTCACGTTTCATGCCTTACCTCCATGCTGTGTGTAACAGAAGGTATTCCTTGGCTGCTGCAGGAGGCAAAGGAAACTCCTTCGCCTTGCTCTTTTTCACATCATTCTTTTCCTGGTCTTAACCGAGAACTTCTAGAAGATTCTAAGAAACGCCGTATGAGGTAGCAGGATTACCATTACTACTTCATGATTCATAAATCCCAAGTCCAAAGTATTTGTCAAAGAATGCTTTCAGCTTTTCGAGCACATTCAGTTTCTTCTTGTCCCTCTGTCCACCGAATCTGCTCACAGGCGGGAGGATTCCGTTTATCTCTGTTCCATTTTCCTTGATTGCCCCATCCCTGAATGCATTGCTCACGAACTTCCTTGTTTCAGCATCTTTAAGATGCTCTTCTTTGATAATCAAATCAAGGTCGTCTTTCTGCTGCTTTTCAACGAAGGCCCTCCAATCCCTATCAACTACGGTATCCACATTCACACTGGCAATAAATCCTTCAATGAGTTCCTTCTTGCTTCTCAGTTGCGGAGAACCGCCAATGGAGTTCGTTATTTTGGCAAGTATCTCCTTATCCTCGCAGTTGCTGTCATGGTATTTGGCAACAAGCATCAGTATGTAGTCAATATTGACTTCCACTTGCTTTATCAGTTCAATCTCAAATTCAAGGTCGTCGCTTATGTCTTCCTTATCCGCCTTGGTCCTTGGTCTAATCTCATCATAAATATCCAAATACACAGACTGGTAATCCTGCTGCTCCCTGTCAGTGAGTATATGCAACCCTTCCTCATCAAACCTGTCGAAGGAAGAAAGAATATTACGTAATCGCAGGAATAATCCAAATAGAGCAACAAAGCGTTTTTTCTCTTTCTCGCTGATAATCTGCAGTCCAAGGGGAAAGTCGGTTTTCAGTTTCTCCACAATCTCAGCATATCCGTCCTTGTGCCCTTCTGCATCGTCATACCCATTGTAATACTCATCAAATGTCCTGATTAGCACTATGCCTTTTGCTTCCTTATCTCCGAACAAGGCAATAGCATCATTGGTCTCCTGCTCCAAATCGCGGAAGCAGACAATATTACCGAACGTCTTCACTGAATTCAGTATTCGGTTGGTTCTGCTGAATGCCTGTATCAGTGAGTGGTATCTCAGATTTTTATCTACCCAAAGGGTGTTGAGGGTTGTGGCATCAAATCCGGTCAGAAACATATTGACGACAAGGAGCAGATCTATCTCTCTGTTCTTCATCCGCATCGAAATGTCTTTGTAATAGTTCTGGAACTTATCCCCGTCAGTTGAAAAATTGGTACCGAAGGTCTTGTTGTAGCCGGCTATAGCCTCATCAAGGAAGTCCCTGCTGGTCTTATCAAGATTATCAGTATCAAGTCCCTCTTCCGTAGGAATTCCATTTGGGTCTTCTTCGTTTGCTCCATAAGAAAAGATTGTAGCAATTACAAGGTCTTTGTGCTTTTCCTCTATCTGTTTTTTCAGTTCATTCCAATATTTCTTCAGAGTCGATATAGACGATACAGCAAATATTGCATTAAATCCTGCTACCCGTCTGTCGTTGAATTTGTAGTAGGAATTGCGTTTTGTCTTTTGATCAAAATGCTCCAAAAGGTAAGCTACTATCGCTTCTATCCTTCTGGGGTCTGCAAGGGCTTTCTCTCTATCTATGGCAGGGATTTCCTTATCGCGGATACCATCCTTTTCCTTCAATGTATTCACATAGTCAATGTGGAAAGGAAGCACATTTCCATCGTTTATTGCATCCACGATGGTATAAGTGTGCAATTTGTCACCGAACGCCTGTTTCGTGGTTATTATCAAAGATTTTGATGAATCCCCGGCATTCTGGGCAAAGATTGGAGTTCCCGTAAAACCAAAGATATGATACTTGCGGAATGCCTTCACAATCCTTTTGCGCATCTCCCCGAATTGGCTCCTGTGGCATTCGTCAAAAATAATCACGACGTGTCTATTATATACAGGATGTGTTTTGTTCTTTGAGACAAAAGTGTTCAGTTTTTGGATTGTAGTGACGATAATCCTATAGTTCTTGGGGTTGCCTTTCTCGTCTCGGTCTTCAAGTTGCCTCTGCAATATGGCAGTTGAATTGTTTCCGTTAGCACAGCCCTTCTCGAATTTCTCATACTCTTTCATCGTCTGGAAATCCAAGTCTTGTCTATCGACGACGAAAAGCACCTTCTCAATATATGGCAAATTTGAAGCAAGCTGCGCCGTTTTGAATGACGTAAGAGTCTTTCCACTGCCGGTGGTATGCCAGATATAACCTCCGCCCTCCAACGTTCCATAGTTCTTGTAATTGGAGGATACCTGTATTCTATTGATTATTCTTTCTGTGGCGCATATCTGGTAGGGCCTCATCACAAGAAGCATCTGCTCACTTGTAAATACACAATAGCGAGTGAGAACACCCAAAATTGTATGGCGAGCAAAGAATGTACGAGAGAAATCCACAAGGTCAGCAATCACCTTGTTGTTGCCGTCTGCCCAATATGACGTGAATTCAAAGGAATCGCTTGTCTTTTTGGATTTGGACTTACTTCCCTGCCCGAATTCCTTGATATGCGAATTGCGGGTCGTATTGGAATAGTATTTGGTGTTCGTCCCATTGGAGATGACGAATATCTGCACATACTCATACAATCCGCTTGCCGCCCAAAAACTATCCCTCTGGTATCTGTTTATCTGATTGAATGCCTCCCTTATGGCAACCCCTCGTCTTTTCAGTTCTATATGCACAAGGGGAAGTCCGTTGACAAGCACCGTCACATCATATCTGTTCTGGTGTGCTCCTGCTCCTTGCTCATACTGGTTTATGACTTGCAAGGCATTGTTGTGAATACTTGCCTTGTCTATGAGTTTTATGTTCTTGCTGGTGCCGTCATCGCGTTTAAGAACTTGGACATAATCCTCCTGTATCATCCTTGTCTTTTCAGAAATGCCATTATTGGTATTGGCAAGCACATTTGAAAAGAACGACTTCCATTCGGTATCGCTGAACTCATAGCGGTTAAGCCTCTCAAGTTGCTTACGCAGGTTTTTAACCAAGTCTTCTTCGCCGTGGATATACAGGCGATCATACCCCTGATTTTCAAGTTGTTTTATGAACTCCTCTTCAAGTTCTGCCTCGCTTTGGTAATTATCGCTTTTACAGTAAATAGGGGTGTATTCACTTACTACGGTCGATTCTTCGGTTTCTGCAATGATATTGTAGACCATTAAGCCCCCTTCCTCTGGAATGTGAGCAACTTATCCCTGTAATACTCGTACTGCTTCCTGCGTAGTTCAAGCTCCTTAGGCAGTCCTTGAGTCAGGTCATTACAAAGGATATCAAACTTGTCCAGAATAGATACTATGCGTTCTTGTTCGGCAAGTGGAGGAATTGGAAATGGATATTCCTTAAATGCATTCATATCAACAGACGGCATACTTGATATTTGCTGGTGCTCCAAGCAGTATTTGTCAAGATTAAACCCGGCGTAATAAACAAACTTTGTATTTAGCTTATCCTTGTATTGTGGCTTTGGGTACAGTGCAGTAAAACGCTGATTTGTAAGGCAGTCAGTCATCAACAGACAATGAACTCCTATGGTTGCACTTGTGGAAAAAGCAACAGTACCCTTAGGAAATAACCTTCCGCCTTTGATTGCTCTTTTATCAATTTTCTGGATTGCATCGTAAAGGATACCCCCATTTGTTCTAATGTCTTCCATTCTAAACCAAGGAACTGTCCCATCTGTCCAAAACTCCATATTGGATTTTGAAGGGGTATATCCATTTCGCATCTCAAATACATTACTTATCATTACTCTTGCCGTACCCCCCCCCTCAAAATTCAGAAGTTTGTCTCTATAGTACTCATATTGCTTCTTCCTGGCTTCAAGTTCGGCTTCAAGTTCGGCTTCAAGTTCGGTAAAGGTATCCAATATCCTAACTATTTCTTCCTGCACAGGCAGTGGTGGCACTGGAATTACTATCTCTGAAATGGAAGGGACACTAGAATGGACAACTTTGCTTTTTACTTTTCCCTTGCTTTTTTGAGCTCTTGCATCTTCCGTTGATAATGCGTAAGAAAGGTATTTCGGATTTTGGTTATGCCGCAATACAACAATATCCCCACCCGCAAGTGCTTTTTCCTTTCCCACATAAGCAGTACTCTTTGCAATATCCTCTACGCTTTCCCCTGTAATGGCGAATAGAACATCTCCGTATTGTATATATTTTTTACTTTCAATCTCATTTGGATCGGCATGGGAAATGCATTTTTCAAAGAAAATACCATAGGATGTATAAATCTCACCATATCGCACACATGGAATACCACTTTCTCTTACTTGATCTCTTTTTATTCCTGCCCCCCTGAAGATATCTATTGCAATGTCTCCGAGCCTCTTATGCTCAACCCCATCTGGGCAATACTGCCTAATCAAATCATCAAGTCTGCTCATAGTCTATCTCCATGTAGAGATTCGTCATTGTTAATAAATCTATGAAATTCGGCCTCAAGTTGCTCTCGTTTTGGGAGATACAACTGATATCTGCTGACAAATACTTGGTTCGGAATATTTTGCAGAGCATAGTGCATGACAAGTTTGTCCTCGTATGCTCCAAGGACTATTCCTATGGGCTCCGTGTCTCCCTCAGTATTCATTTCCTCTCGATAGTAGTTCAGGTAAAAATTCATCTGTCCAATATCTTCATGCGAGACCTCGCCACGCTTCAGATCTATGAGCACAAAGCATTTCAATATGCGGTGATAGAATACCAAATCAACTTTGTATGTCCGTCCGGCAATCTGGATACTCTGCTGCCTGCCTATGTATGCAAAACCTTTCCCCAACTCCAACAGAAAGTCGCTGAGGTTACTTACAAGTGCCTGTTCCAAATCCCCTTCCCGATATACTGGCATCTGAGGCAATCCCGTAAATTCAAATACATACGGCTCCTTAAGAATATCCTCCGTCTTTTCTATTATCTGGCCTTCTTCTGAAAGTCTCATTATCTCCTTTTTGTCAGTACTTAGTGCTAGACGGTGGAACAACATGCTTTTCATCTGCCGCTTCAGTTCCCTTACGCCCCAATGGGAATTCACACTTTCTTTCTCGTGGAAGGAACGCTCTGCCGTGTCCTCTATCTTAAGTAGCTCAATATAGTGACTCCAAGAAAGTTCAGACAGCGTCTGAATTATTGGGTATTCAAGATACAACTTTCTGATATAGAAAACATTGCTACGGCTGAATCCACCGCCATATCTGACAGATAAGTCATGAGAAAGCCTGTTTAGCAAATCAGTGCCATATTCAGCTCGAACATGTCCTTTCTGCTCAAATTCCACAATATGTTTGCCAATTCGCCAATACGTTCTTACAATGCTTACATTGATTGCAGATGCAACTTTCCACCTTCCTTCATTCAGTTCTTTTCCTATTTCTTCAATCAGGATTTCGTATTCAGATTTATTGATTTCCACAGGAAGCAATATGCCATTTTTCATAAATCAGCCCTCAATGTCAGCAATGATTGAATCAATACCATCACGCAAGTCATTAATCTTGGCAACAATCTCTTTGATTTGGATATTCAGCACTGTGATATCGACTTTCTCCCTTGTATCCTTCTGCTCAACATAAGTGGATACGGACAGGTTATAGTCGTTTTCCCCCACCACCTCGCAACCTACTACCTTAGAGAGATAATACGTATCTTCTCTGTGCTCATACATCCTAACGATATTAGAAATGTTCTCATCTGTCAGCTTATTCGAATTGGTAATCTTGATGCATTCCTTGGAAGCATCAAGGAAAAGAATATCATTGGACTTCTTGTTCTTCTTCAATACCATTACACAGGTTGCAATGCTTGTGCCAAAAAACAGATTGGCCGGCAACTGAATGATGCAATCAATATAGTTGTTATCCACAAGATACTTTCTAATCTTCTGTTCCGCTCCGCCTCTGTAAAGCAATCCAGGGAAGCATACTATGGAAGCCACCCCGTCAGAAGAAAGCCAAGCCAATGAATGCAATATGAATGCAAGGTCCGCCTTGCTCTTGGGAGCCAACACTCCAGCAACGGAGAATCTAGGGTCGTTGATAAGCACAGGGTTGTCTTCCCCTGCCCATTTGATGGAATAAGGAGGATTACTTACGATTACGTCAAATGGTTCATCATCCCAATGCTGAGGATCTTCAAGAGTATCCCCCAAGGCAATGTCGAACTTATCATACCCGACATTGTGCAAAAACATGTTTATTCTGCAAAGGTTATAGGTAGTGACATTGATTTCCTGTCCGAAGAAGCCGTTTCTAACGTTGTCAGCACCAAGTATCTTTGCCGTTTTCAGAAGCAACGAGCCGCTGCCACAGGCAGGGTCATATACCTTATTCACCTCGGTCTTGCCAAGCACAGCAATCCTTGTCAGCAACTCACTGACTTCCTGCGGAGTGAAATACTCCCCTCCCGATTTACCTGCATTGGCGGCATACATGCCCATAAGGTATTCATAGGCATCGCCAAAGGCATCTATGGTGTTCTCCTGATAATCGCCAAGTCTCATCTCTGCAACAGCATCAAGCAGTTTCACAAGTTTCTCGTTTCTCTTTGCTACTGTTGCCCCTAGCTTATTTGAATTGACGTCAAAATCACCAAAAAGTCCCTTGAAATCATCTTCGCTTTCTGTTCCCTGTGAAGATGCCTCAATGGAATTGAATGCCTTTTCAAGGGTTTCGTTCAGATTTTCATCATACGGTGCCCTCTTTCTGACGTTCTCAAACAATTGCGATGGTAGAATGAAAAAGCCCTTCTCAACGACAAGGTCTTCTCGTGCCACCTCCGCTTCATCATCGGCAAGAGTGGCGTAATCAAAGGATTTATCTCCGTTCTCCCATTCGCCTTGATTGATATATGAGGTAAGATTCTCACTTATGTATCTGTAAAACAAGGTGCCCAAAACATAGTTCTTGAAATCCCAACCATCGACAGAACCTCTAAGGTCATTAGCGATATTCCAAATTATTCTATGAAGCTCAGCACGTTCCTGCTCTTTCTTGTTGTCTGCCATTCCATTACCCATTATTAACGCTGTCCCAATAATACCATAGCGAGTCAACTCTCACCAGTGGAAATCAAGGAATGTAGAATTCTCCATAACCAAAAGCATACTTACTGAGTTGTATTATAGCGTGAACAAATTCTTGTTGGTTCGTAGCACTTCCAACCTGAAAAAACGAGTAGACACATCATTCTTCTCCAGGTCTTAACCATATTATTGACATTGGCACTTCAATTTGTTTATCATCACCTTGTTTTGGGGCTGTAGCTCACCTGGCTAGAGCGATTGAATGGCATTCAATAGGTAGTCGGTTCGATCCCGATCAGCTCCACTTCCAAAGCCGCACTCATTTGGGTGCGGTTTTTTTCGTAATCAAGTCTCAATCAGCTTTTGCCAATTCATGGACATTCATGGGTAGCGGATTCGCTGTTTATGGGGAAGAGTTTTTCCAGAAACGTTGCTATGCTCTTCGTTGGAGGTATATGGAAATGAACCAAATGAAGATAGGCAAATTCATAGCCACCCTACGGAAGGAGAAAGGCATGACGCAGGAACAGTTGGGAGAGAAGCTGGGAGTGACCAACAAAACCATTTCACGTTGGGAGAACGGCAACTATATGCCCGATGTCGAAATGCTGTTACTTCTGTCGAAGGAATTCGGAGTAAGCATCAACGAAATCATAAGCGGAGAACGGATTGCAACTGAGGACTTCAAGGAAATCGCCGACAGCAATCTTGTCACGGCACTGGACAACAGCTCTTTTACACTGAAGGAGAAGATAGCATTCTTCAAAAAGAAATGGCTGCGTGAACACATTGCAACCATAGTCCTGTGCATCGTAGCATGGATAGGTCTTGTCGTAATGCTTGCGCTGAAACTGCGAGACCGTAACGCATATGCACTTTTGGGCGCAATAGGCAGTACTCTTGGAATACTCTTCTATTTGGTGCTGTACAACCGCATGATGGCGTTCGTGGAAGACCTTGCCTATAGGCCGGTACCAAGAAATGAAGCAGAAAAAAAGGACACATAACACAAACCTAAAAACGAAGAGGATTGCTTTTCATCAGACCTTCAAATCTTCCATCCTCTCTTTCAATGCTCTCAATATCCGTACTCATTTTAAAAGCCTTTCTAGAACCTGGTTTCAAAGACCCTTTTCAAATAAATGCTTCACAAGCCTGCTGCTCATAGGATTGTCGAATCAGGCTCATGACATACTCCAACATTCCTTCATCATAAAGAGAAACCAGATAATCCCCATTTCCCCAGTGCCCAATTCGAGAAACATCTCTCGCCATGTATTTTGGGTCATTCAGTTTTCCCTTTGCAAGGTTGATAGTGATTTTTAGCTTTGTTTTTTGCACTTCGACATCGCATATGTTCGTTTTGGATTTAAACGCAATATAAAGCTTTTTAGGTTCAACCGTTATTCCTTCATCCAATTCGAGGATTCTTTCTCTTAGAGACTTATAAATCGCCCTAATCTCAGACCCTCCTTTTTCAAGATGTCCATCTTCAGAATAAACTACAACTCCAGAGTTCTGAATATCCTTGGCGATAGTCTCATCAAGAACCTCATGCCCTTCTGGAGACATTTTCTTCAGTTTGGAAGTCGTCCCAGATATTGATGCTATGCTATGAAGTATCTCAAAGGCATCCTCCGCTGAGATATTGTAGAACTCACGAACACGTGGTTTACCATCGAAAGTCTCGATTGCCCGTAAACCCGGGTTTAGCTTATCAATCAGGTTATGGACATCCTTATCTCTTAATCTGCCTTCGACTTCATATATGCAATACACCCTAAAGGCAAAAGGAAGACATGCACTGTTGTTGAACTGTTTAAGTCTTCTCTCTAGATTATCTGCATATCCAATCTTTACATATTCAGGGAAAGAAGGGTTTGTAAGAACATAAATGACGCCATTCGACTCTTTCCATTCGCCAACATTCTTCAAATTTCCACCATCCTTTTGATTAGTGTAACAAAAAAAACTCAGATATATCAATTAAGATTAAAGGAGCCTGTAAAATACGGGCGAAATACGGGCGAAATACGGGCGAAAAAGGCATCTCGAAACGCAAGCCTCAAACCAATACCAACAAGTAACTATTTTCATCAAAACAAATTATTCTGTAAACACATACATGGATCCATTTGTTAAATACGAGCGAAATACAAGCGAAAGAAAGTTTGAAATGACAATCTCTTTGCTTTATACTGTTTTCGTCACTGTATAAAATCAACGGAGAGAGCCTGTGCAAAAAGACAAAACGATAGACGTATTGAGCTACTTTCAATTGAACTCATCCATTGAACATGAGTCTCTTGAATGCAAAGAAGCAAGCAAAGGACTTCCCCACAGTCTTTGGGAAACATACTCTGCATTTGCGAATACGGATGGTGGTGTAATATTACTTGGAATTAAAGAACAGCCAAAAGGTATCTTTTCCGTAAATGGAGTAGAAAACCCACAAAGCCTAGTGAATACATTCTGGGCTTCTTGCTCAAATATGACAACAGTGAACCGAAACATCCTTTCCAATTCAGATGTACAGATTCTAACAGACATTACAAAGAAGAAAATCATAATGATTACAGTTCCCCAAGCACCGCTCAGCCAAATGCCAATATTTATCAAGGGTCACATGGAACTTTCATTCGTACGACATGGAGAGTCAGATGTAAAGGCAACACAGGACGAACTCAAGGCTCTGATACGGAACTCTCAGAACACTGTAGATTCTTTACCTCTTGCTTCCTTTTCAATGGAAGACCTTGACATTCCAACGGTAACGGCATTCAAATCCATCGTTGCATCCAGATTTCCACTCAAAGGCTATGAAAACAAATCAAACGAAGAATTTTTGATTGAACTTGGCTTTTTTGGACAAGAGCGAGCAACAAAGACCTTCCATCCCAAACAAGGCTGTCTTCTCCTGTTTGGAAAATACAATGCAATCAAAGATTTCTTTCCTTCCTACCATTTGGACTACATAGACTACAGGAACTCCACTTCAAGGTGGAGTGACCGCATAGCTTCCGATATGTCAACTGAGCAAGAAATGAACTTGTACAACTTTTTCAATATAGCTTACAACAAGCTGATTGCTGCGGATAAAAATTCATTTGAACTTGATGACAAACAGGTGCGCGTCGAACATTCACTTATTGTTGCCATCAGAGAAGCGCTAGTGAACATGATAGTACATGCCGACTATGCGATAACAGGAGGCTCTCTCAAAATAGAAGTCTATGAAGACCATTACAATTTCAGAAATCCTGGAAAAATGCTCGTTAGTGTTGAGGATTTTGAAAGAGGAGGAAGCACCATATGCAGAAATGAGACAATAATGAGAGCTTTCCGTTTCCTTGGCTTTTCTGAAAGACAAGGAATGGGAGGAAAGGAAATAGTCTCAATAGCAATTCGAAACAAACTCATGCTCCCAACAATAATCACGAATTTGGAATTCACAGAAATCAAACTGTGGAAAATCGATGCGGCCTCTTATCCTGAACTAAGCCATGAAGAACAGGCAATACTTCGTTACATCATCGACAAAACAGAACCAGTCTCAAAAGCTGACTTAAAGAATGCCTTTCCTCAATACACCGACTATAGAATAAAAGCAACTATAGCTTCATTGTTGGAAACCGACAAAATATCGACTTTAGGGAAAGGGAAAGCAACAAAATACATGCTAGCCCCTACAAGCATGGAACTCCGGTGGAAATTACAAAAAATGATTACACAGCTATGGGAGAGCATTTGAAATAAATCATTCGCACTGATGCGGTTGTGGATGCAAATGGCAAGGAATTCAGTCCACACATAGCCCTCCACATATACGAAAGGCAATTACAGGTTGAACATCCACCCCATCCTGCCGCTCTTGCCACTCTGGTCAATCTAGCCACTCTGGACGGTCTAGCCAATCTAAAACGGTCTAGACTGGAGGTTGTGGAACGCTCAGGTGCGGTCAGGTACTATCAGGTATCATCAGGCACGCTCAGGAGCACTCCAGAACGCTCTGCTTCATTCACAATTCAAGCGTCTTCAAGCGTCTCAACCGCCACAACCGCCATAATCGCCATAATCGCCACAACCGCCTCGTAAGCCCCAAGCGCCCAATAAGCCCCATGGAGACAACACAAAACCTGTTTGCACTGACGAAGTCATGGGCGCAAAGAGCAAGAACCTTGGTCCACACATAATCCTCCCATATACAAGGCGCAAGTGAGGGATAGTACTAGGCTGTACAGCCCGAACACGGCAACGAAGTAGATGGGAGGAGTATGTGCAAACTACTTGCGGCTGAGGCGTTGGCGGAGGTACTGGAACCATCGCTTTAGCCTGTTCTTCCCCTCGCTCTCCTTCATGTCGTGGGCGGCGGCTTCCTGGGTCGCATAGGCATCGGTCCGTTTCATTTCGTCCCAGCGGCGCACAAGCCACATGTAGATATCGGCCTCGGTGCAGCCGGGGAAGAGCTTCTTGAGGTGCTCCTTGTCAAGGGCGTCCACGATTGGGCGGTAGACGTTCTCGTACCAGCTGACGGCTCCTTCCTCAAAGGACAACTCCCTGTCTAGGTGCTCGTTGGCATAGTATTTGTGGACAAGTATATGGTTGACCATCTCAGGATAGGAACCAGGGGACGTGAAGACTATCTTGTCCATTGGAAGGTATGTGGGATGGTACTGCTCAATGAACTTCTCGCGTTCGTAGGCCACGACACGGCGCTTGAGCTCGTTCATCGTCATGCCCTCTTCAAGAGGGATCTTGGAGGAGAGCTCAACGACCTCGGCATCTATGAACTCCTGTCCCTTGGCCTTGGCAACGGAGACACGGTGGTTGCCATCGCGCACGAAATACCAATCCCCAAGCTTGTAGACCGATATCGGTGGAAGTGGAATATCGTCGAGGCGCGCTGCGTCTATGCTCTCCCATCGGTGCTGTAGGATGTGGGACTTAGGGTAGAAGGCAGCGGAGAAGTCATGGTAGCGGTTCTCGGAACCAATTATGTTCTTGACAGGGATGGTCTGCATTCCCTTGTAGAACTGAGCCTCCGGCTTTATGAGCTTCGTGACCTCATAGAAGGAAAGGAGGTCTGGGTTCTTCCAACGGAACGTGGAAAGGACCTTCTGGATCTGGGCTCTTCGGCGGGCTTCGTCGAAATCGCCTGAAACTATCATTCTGTCTGCCATGTCATAGACCTCCGGTTGTTTTCTCTCCGGCCTTGCGAAGGGAGCCGGTTCCAAGGGTTTCGTCGTCCAAAAGATAGGATGAATACACGTTCACGATCTTCGTATTGCCACGTTCCCTCACCCGTTGGGCGTTCATGTCATCCAAATGGATATGTCCGTGCACAAGGTATTGCGGTTGGTATTTGTCAATGAAATGCAATAGACACCTAAAGCCCATGTGGCAAAGGTCCGGGCCGTCTCCATAGCCAAACGGAGGCGCATGCGTCACAAGGATGTCCAAATAGCGGCCATAGCGGCGCTTGTTGTAGAGAAGCTGCGGCACGAGCTTCCATATACGGTACTTCATCTGCTTCTCGGTGTATTGGCTGTCCCCGTCGTTGTACCTCATGCTGCCGCCAAGTCCGGCGATCAGGAGCCCCGTGCGCTTGTCCCTGCAGCACTTGCCGTCAATGAGAAATCCATAGAACTTGGAAGTCTCGTCCTCGCCCATGATCCTGTAAGTATTTCCAAAACCAATCGATGGCCCTTCGAGCCTCATGGCGCGCCTAAAGTTCTTGAGATTGTGGTTTCCATATACGTAGTAGAGGTCTCGGCTGAGCATTGTAGATACATAGTCGTAGGAATCTATTGGAAGGTCCCCACAAGAGATTATCAAATCAACATCCTTGTATATGTCCTTCACGTTCGAAGAGAAAGCCAAAGAGCTGGTGGTGTCCGAAATGCACAGAATCCTCATAGAACCCTCATAAACTTCTCAAAGAGCCCTGAACAGACCCTCGTCACGGACAATTATATCCGCAAGTTCAGACATAGGAAATCTTTTTACAAACTTTTCCAACACTACGGCAAAAAGGCATGTTATCCTTACAGCAAAAAGGGGATGCCGACCAGGGAGGAGTCGGAACAGGCACTGCCAGAGCAAAAGCCCGGGCGAAGCGACCAAAGAAGCAAGCTAGGGAAAAACGAAGGAGGCGCAAAGGCATTGCCAAGGAGGCTTTCCGCCGGTCTGCATGTCCAAAAACAAAATCGGAGGAAAAAATGAAAAAGATTGCCATCATCGCATTGGTTGCAATGGTTCTCGCGACTCCTCTCTTCGCTCAGGCAGCAGCAGAGAAGAACGAAAAGGTCCACCTCACATTCGTAGAGGTCATGACATCACCGGAAAGAACACTCGTGCTTCAGGAAGCCATCAAGAACTTCGAGGCGGCGAATCCAAACGTTGAAGTAGAACTTGTGTCACCACCATACGAGCAGGCTGAGACAAAGCTTGCATCCATGCTTGCAGCAGGCCAGGACGTTGACGTATGCGAAATCAGAGACAACTCGGTCGCAACCCTCATCAATGGAAACCTTCTTCTCAACCTTGACGACTATGTCGCACAGTGGAACACGAAGGACCAGCTCGTGGACGCAGCACTCCTTGCAGGCGCATCCATTGGAGACGCAACCTACTTCCTGCCACAGTACCTCTATGTGAAGGCCCTCATGGTCAGGACCGATATCCTTGAGAAGTACGGAATCGAGTATCCAAAGACGACCGATGAGTTCTACGCAGCATGTGCAAAGCTCGCATCCCAGGGCAACGGTCAGTACGCATTCGCACTCAGAGGCAAAGGAAGCCCTTGCAAGACCACTGACATCATGATGCTCCCAGAAGTCGCAGACATAAACGAGGACAACCTCTATCTCACGAAGGACGGACAGTTCTACCTTGCAACGGAAGGTGGAAGAAAGGCCATGCAGGACTACCTCGACCTCTTCAAGAACTGCTGCCCATCCGATGCAGTGAACTGGGGCTACGCAGAGCAGATCAACGGCTTCATAAGCGGAACTACTCCTTTCCTCATCCAGGACCCAGACGCAGTCGGTTCAGTCAAGGATGCACTTGACGAGTCCCAGTACACAGCAATCCCAATTCCAGTAGGTGCATCTGGAAAGAGATACCTCGACTACGGCTTTGCAGGCCTTGCAGTCGCAGCCAACTCAAAGCACCCGCAGGAAGCATTCGAACTTGTGAAGTACCTCATCTCCGCAGAGGTCAACGCCCGCATATGCGAGTTCTACGGAGCCCTTCCTGTCAACAAGGAAGCATACGCAATGAGCGACATGTTCAGCATGGGCATCTACAAGGAGTGGGCGGACGAAATGGCTGACGAGAACACAATCTTCGTCAAGTTCCCACTCGAAGACCCGCGTTTCACAGAGTATCAGACAGTCCACATGACAGCAGTCCAGAACATGCTTCTTGGCAATGCGACAGTGGATGAAACGATCAAGATCCTCAAGGACTTCTGGAAATACTGACGAATGGACCGGCGTTGGTCGAAAAACTACGCAACACACAAACAGGGCTATGGCATCCCATAGCCCTGTTTTCAAAAGGGAGGATCAGTGAAAAAAAACAAATGGTACATCATAATGATGATTCCTGCCCTTCTTTTCATAGGAATCTTTATATACTACCCCCTTGTCAAAGGGGTTCAGATGGCATTTCAGAACTACAATCTGTTCAATCTGAATGACATTCACTACATTGGACTTGAGAACTTCAAGAAGATAGTCAACAGCACAAGCGTAAGCTTCTGGCAAATCCTCAGAAACACATTCGTATGGGTGTTCTTCTCCCTCATATTCCAATTCCTGCTTGGTTTTCTGCTTGCCATGATGCTGAGAAAGCCTTTCAGGGGAAGAAGCGTATACTGCGGCTTCGTCTTCTACACATGGGCGCTCTGCGGCTTTGCCATAGGCCTTATATGGTCATGGCTCTTCAACGGCCAGTTTGGAGTGATCAACGACCTTCTGATGAAGGTAGGACTTATAAAGAACAATATAGGATGGCTGTCCGAGCCAGGCGTTGCAATGGTGAGCGTAATCATCACCAACGTATGGTACGGAGTGCCGTACTTTGGAATAATGCTTTTGGCGGCGCTTCAGTCCGTTCCAAACGAACTTTACGAGGCTGCGACCATAGACGGCTGCACAGGAATACAGCAGCTCTTCTATGTAACCATACCATACATAAAGCCAACGATCATCAGCACGGTTCTTCTCAGAACCATGTGGATCGTCAACTTCCCTGACATCATCTATGCAATGACGCAGGGAGGCCCAATCAACTCCACCAACATCCTTGCATCCCACATGGTCACAAAGGTGTTCACGGAATATGACTACGGCCAAGGCTCGGCCATAGGAGTCATCATCATGGTGATCCTCCTTCTATACTCTATCATCTACCTCAAGGTGATGAAATCCACGGAGGACGACATATGATGGCAGGAAGAAAAGCAAAGAACACAATAGGAGCAATAGTCAGAGTCATAATACTCACGGCCTTCCTTCTTGCGGCCATCCTGCCGCTTTTCTGGATATTCATAACAAGCCTCAAAAGCGCAAAGGAGCTGTATGCACTGCCCCTCATCTACTGGCCAAAGGAACCATCGTTTGCGGCGTACAAGAAGCTTTTCACCTACAGCAACTTTGGAGTCTACTTCCTGAACTCCCTCAAAGTCACACTTGTAGCATCCGTAGGCGCAATGGCGGTGGCGATATGCAGTGGGTTCGCCCTTTCAAGACTCAGGGCCCAGAAGCTCAAGGGGAAGATAGAGATTCTCATGTATTTCACCCAAACCGTGCCATCGTTCATGCTCATGGTCCCCCTTTTCATGATGTTCTCCAAGCTCAAGCTGGTGGACAACCACATATCACTTAGCACCATATACATAGCAACCGTAGTGGCGTTCTGTACGATCATGGCAAGAAGCTTCTTCGACAGGATTCCAGTAAGCCTGGAGGAAGCAGCCAAGATAGACGGATGCAATCTGTTCCAGTCGATCATCCATGTGGTTCTGCCAACAACGCTCCCTGGGATAGCCGCCATATTCTGCTTTGCGTTCATAAACATATGGAACGAGCTGTTCATATCGGTCATGATCATAAACAAGACGAGCAAGTACACCGTACCGGTTGCGCTCAACTCGTTCATATCCAAGGCCGGTGTAAGCTGGGACCTCATGAGCGCAGGCATAGTCGTGGCCCTGCTCCCAACGATGATAGTCTTTGGAATAGGACAGAAATACATCGTTGCAGGCCTTACGGAAGGTGGAGTCAAAGGCTGACCCAAAGGATTTCAAAGAACAGCTTCAACACAAAGAGAAAGGAGTTCAAAGCATGGGAGAGAATAAAAAGGAAGCATTCAGGGAAACCACAGACATACTGCACCACATGGGGGAGCATGACCTGCCGTTTGGAGCGGTGAGCCCTCCAATCTTCCAGTCCTCGATCTTCAGCTTCAGGGACTTCGACGCCTTCCAGGACGCACTTGCGGACGAGCCGTCGCATTTCATCTATTCAAGAGGCAACAACCCAACGGTGAACCTGTGCGAAGAGAAGCTTGCGGCCCTTGAACACGGAGAGGCGGCAAAACTGGTCTCAAGCGGTGTAGCGGCCATCTCGACGGCCCTTTTCAGCTGTCTCAAGGGAGGAAACCACATCATAATGGTCCAGGACTCCTACGACTGGGCCCAGTACATAGTACGCACGTACCTCTCACGCTACGGTATAGAACACACATTCGTGGAAGGTAAGGACATAAAGGACTTCGAAGAGGCCATACGCCCGAACACACGTGTCATCTACCTTGAAAGCCCAACTTCATTCACCTTCAAGCTACAGAACCTAAGACAGGTCGCCAGCCTTGCGAAAACCCACGGCATCAAGACGATCATAGACAACACCTGGGCCACCCCTCTGTTCCAAAACCCGCTTGACATGGGCATAGACCTTGTAGTCCATTCCGCCACGAAGTACATAGGGGGCAATTCCGATATCGTTGCCGGGGTCATAGTTGGAAAACGCAAGGAAGACATAGTCCACCTGTTCCAGACGGAATTCCTTCCACTGGGCCCCACTCCCGACCCGTTCATGGCATGGCTCATACTAAGGAACCTAAGGACGCTCCACATAAGGATGCCGGTACACTACGACAACGCCCTCACCATAGCCAAATGGCTTGAAGGAAGGAACGAAGTGGAATCCGTACTGTATCCAATGCTACCATCCTACGAACAGTACGAGCTTGCAAGAAAGCAGATGCAAGGCGGAAGCGGCCTCTTCTCCTTTAGGCTCAAGACCCGTGATGTAGAGAAGGTCAAACGGTTCACAAACAGCCTCTACTACTTCAAGAAGGCTGTGAGCTGGGGAGGCTACGAAAGCCTTGTGTTCCCCGCCGCAACGCATTTCAAGAAGGGAGAACCTGTGCCGGAGGACAGAGTCAGCCTCATAAGGGTCCACATTGGACTTGAAGACAAGAACACCCTAATTGAGGATCTTGAAAAAGCCTTCAAAGCAATGGAAGAGTAACGAGAAGCGATGATCTACAAGAAAGCAGAGAAGAGAATAGACGCCATAATGGCGCAGCTGAAAGGTCGGATGACCCATGAACTGGACATCTCCAGAAACCTAGTGTGGCGAACAGCCTCCACGAAGGAGACCTACGGAGACGTTCCAGCCGGAGAGGAGCTCAAATGGAAGAGGATTCCAGGATTCCCGTTCGAATACGGCAGGCCATGGACGAACTTCTGGTTCTCCTGCTCCGTGGACTGCGAAGGAATGGCAAAGGATAGGGACGAAGACCTCTATCTTGAACTCCTTACAGAGACGGACACGATGGTCTACCTTGATGGAAAGCCACAAGGTGCGACGAACCCATTCCACCCTCTTCTCAGGCTTAACCAATTCATCCAAGAAGGAAAGGACACCTTTGAGATAAAGGCCGAATCCTGGGGAGGGCATTTCTTCCCTGGCTACCATCCTTCAGAGGGAGGACGGGTCATGACAGCCGTGGCGGTGAAGAAGAAATCCTACCCTTTGCTGCTATCCCGTCCAAGAATCCTTGCAAAGAACGATGCAATATGGAACCTCTACTACGATGTTGCTGTGCTACGTGGCTTGAGCCGCACCCTTGACGAAAACAGCCTTCACTACATGAAGATCGTATCTGTTCTCCACAACAGCCTTCTGCAGTTGGACTTCTCCTGCAATGATGCGGAATTGGAGGAACAGGCAAACGAATCCAGAACCTTGATAAAACCACTATTGGATGCGAAAAACGGCACGATATCGCCTCAGGTGATATCCGTTGGCAACGCCCACCTTGACCACGCTTGGCTGTGGCCAATAGCCGAAACCACGCGCAAAGCTGCAAGAACCGTACTCAACATGACGAACTACGCCATCGAATTCAAAGACTTCTCGTTCATGTTCACACAGCCTGTGCAAATGCTTGCAGTGAAGGAGCAGTACCCTTCCGTATATGAAAGGGTACTTGATGCATACAGGCAGGGCAGATGGGAGCCTCAGGGGACAAGCTGGGTGGAACCGGACTGTATGCTGCCTTGCGGAGAGGCTTTCATTAGGCAGTTCATAGAAGGGCTCAAAGCCAACAGAGAGCTCTATCCAGGCTACAAAGGCAAGGTCTTCTGGATTCCGGACTCGTTTGGATACAACGCCCAGCTTCCGCAGATTCTCAAGGGCTGTGGCATGAAATATTTTGTGACAAGCAAGATAGGATGGAACGACACCAACGCCTTTCCCTACGACTTGTTCGTTTGGGAAGGTATAGACGGGACCAAGATACCCGCACACATGATAATTGGCGCATACGAAGGAAAGAACGAACCTGAACAGATACAGCAATGCTGGGACAAGATACGCCACAAGGACCTCCAACCCATACTCATGAGGAGCATAGGCGAAGGCGATGGAGGTGGAGGAACCATGCTGGAGGACCTTGAGCAAATGCAAAGGGAGCACGACCTACAGGGTCTTCCTCGCAACCGTTGGGGAAGGCTTGAAAATGCCATGGATGAAATATTCACTGCATCACCTCCTTCCACCCTACCTATCTACAAAGGAGAGCTGTACCTTGAACTTCATAGGGGGACATACACGGTCCAAGCTGATATAAAGAAAGGTAACAGAGCCCTTGAGACGGCACTTCACAATGCAGACTATCTGCTAGCCATGGTGTTCGCAAACGAAGGGATGTCCAAGCGAGTCAGGGACGCAAAGGTCCTTATAAACAAGGCATGGAGGGAACTGCTTACGAACCAGTTCCACGACATACTTCCAGGCTCGTGCATAAACAAGGCCATGGAGGAGGCAAAGGATTCCTACAGGAAAGCCCTTGGTACTGTGAAAAGAGCAATGGAACTGCTTCAGGATGACAATGTTCCAAAAAGAACGTTTGATCTGACCTGCACTCCGCCGGCAACGATAAAAAGGAAGGTCTCAAGGACATCGGCCTGCATCGTGGAGGGAAGTACGATAAGGACTCCATGGTGCGAAATGCAGCTTGACGGATATGGCGGAATTGCATCGCTGTGTGCGGTGGGGCCAAATGACACGAGCCGTGAGATTGCAGGCAAAGGGAAAAGCCTGAATACTATGACATTGTCCCAGGATACGACAATTAACTGGGATGCGTGGGACATGGAGTACGATACGTTGGCAGGACGTACCCGCATAGAGAAGCCGGTTGGGATCGAAATTGAGACCAATGGAGGAAATGCAGTTGTCAGAATGCGATACAGGCTTTCCGAAAGGTCGTCTCTTAGCCAGACCATGACGGTGCATGCGAACGAACGCAGGATTGATTTCGATACAGTTGTCGATTGGCACGAAGAACACAAGATCCTGCGTGCGGAGTTCCCCACGACGATCCAGTCCCCAAGCGCCCAGTTCGCCGTTCCATTTGGTCACGTGGATAGGTCAACGACGGAGAACACTTCCATAGAGAGGGCGCAGTTCGAGGTTCCCGCCCATCGTTGGGTTCATCTTGGAGATGCATCTGCATCGTGCATATTGGCAAGTGCATCCAAGTATGGCTACAGGGTCAAGGCTGGGGAGATGAGCATATCGCTTCTTAGGAGTCCAAGTGCACCGGATCCCAAGGCTGACATGGGCAGGCACGAATTCAGCTACAGCTTCTTCGTTGAGAATGGACAAGAGGGCGTTTCAAAAGCCATAGACGATGGATACTGCGTATCCAATCCCCCTGTGAGGTTTGCAACGGACGCAACGCTTCCAATAAAGGCATCGACCGTAAACGGCAAGGTTGTACTTGAAACCGTGAAGGTGAGCGAGAAAGAGGACGGAATAGTCCTTCGCTTCTACGAAGCCCTTGGCTCTGTGGGGATTCTGGACCTCTCGCATTACGATTCCTCCGTTTTCAAGGAGGTATACGAATGCGACATGATTGAAGAGAACTTCACCAAACTTGAAGGAAGGGACCTCGAAAAGCTTGAGTTCACACCATTCAAGGTCCGTAGCTTTCTGTTCAAAAGATAGCGTCAACCTCTCATTGGCGCTATCTCTATGCTCTCTCCGTTTTCAAGTCTGGACTTCTCCGCCGCAAGGGCGACGAGATGGCTCTCGACGCTGGTCTCAAGGGTTGTGATGGTACCATCAGGCTCCTTGCCCTGCATGAGATCCACGAACTGCTCCATAAGAAGTCTATCCCCTCCGCCATGACCGGCGAAATCCTTCTCCTCCTTGCCAAGGTCTATGACCTGTGGCTCCTTTCCAAAGACCCCTATCCTAATCCTGTTTTCATGCATGTCGCCCCAAAGGTCTCCAAGGGTTCCCATGACCTTTATGGTCCTTCCTCCAATGCTGGTGAAGGCGCTCATGGTAAGGGACAACGAAGCACCGCCCTCCATTTGCATATTCACTATCTGGTGATCTACGACATCGTTGTCACAATGGAACACACATCTACCATAAGGGCCTGTTTCTATGGCATGACGCACTTTTTCCTCAGTTGGATTCTCTGCGAGGACATCGACAGGCCACTCTACGTTTCCACATAAGATTCCGGTATCCTTGTTCGTAAGGTATATCTTCTCGGCATCGTAGGGGCAGTTATCCTTGGCTTTGCAACCTTGGGTACATCTCAAGGCAGCTCCTTCAGGCGCATTGGACTCCTTGAAGTACATGAGAGATCCATAGGAGGAGACCCGCTCGCACTTTTTGCCGCATAGCCACACCAAGTAGTCCAAATCGTGGCAGCACTTTGCAAGGATCATTGGACTTGTGTCCTCCTCCCTTCTCCAATTGCCCCTTACGAAGCTGTGGGCCTGATGCCAATACCTTACGTTCTCAAGCGCCTGTATGGACACGACCTCTCCAAGGACTCCGCTGTCAATCGTCTTCTTTATCGTCTGGAAGAAAGGCGTATACCTAAGCACATGGCAAACCACAACACGCCTTCCGTTCTCACGCGCAACCTTGGTGATCTCCTGCAGATCCTCCAGCTTTGGAGATATGGGCTTCTCCATCATGACATCGTAGCCCTTCTTCAAAGCCGCCACGGCATGTGGAACATGCTGCCTGTCCTGAGTGCATATAAGCATTGCATCCGCAAGCTTTGGCACTGCAAGCATGGCTTCAGCGCTTGGAAAACGCATCTCGTCCGGCACCCCGTGGGCATCACCGGCAAGAGCCAACCTCTCTGGGTCTATGTCTGCAACGGCAACGACCTTTGCGCGGTCTTTCATGTTCAAAAGCTCAAGGCCATAGGCGTTCTTGCCCCTTGATCCAACGCCGGCAATGGCAATGCGGACGATCTTTCCACTCATACGGCTGCACTCCTTTCATGTTCCTTTAATCATTGTTCTTTCAATCATTATACCAAACAACTTGGAAAATGCATTACAATTGTTTCATGGACAAACGAATAACGACCAGCCACATATCAACCATCCTCAATGCCTTTGGAATATACGAAGAGCCCATCCGCACCACAGAGCTCACGAACGGCAACATAAACGGGACGTTCCGCATCGAGATGCCAACAGACCATGGCTACATCCTCCAAAGCGTCAACACGGACATATTCAAAGACCCCTACTCCATGATGCGCAACATAGACCTTGTCACAGACCACATACGAAGAACAGTCATTGCAGAGGGGCTGGACCCATCCCGCGCCACACTCAACTTCCATCACACCCAAGAAGGTGCCCTCCTGTTTCCGCACGAAGACCATCTCTTTCGCCTTGCAGACTACATCCACGACAGCATGGCCTTCAACACAAAGGCCGATACCTCTGTGCTCGCCAAGGCAGGCGAAGGCTTTGGCCGATTCGAAGCCCAACTTGCAGACTTCGACGCCTCCCTGCTTTCAGAGACGATTCCAAACTTCCACAACACGAAGCTAAGGATAGAGAGTTTTGAAAGAACCATTGAAAAGAACCCCTGTGGAAGGCTTTCTGACTGTGAAAAGGAAGCGTCCCACCTATTGGAGACGAAAGAGGAATCAAGCGTTCTCTGCAACATGCTGGAACACGGCGAGGTTCCACTTAGGGCAACACACAACGACACTAAGACCAACAACATACTTTTTGACAAAAACACCCATGAGTTTCTCGCCGTCATAGACTTGGATACCGTCATGCCAGGGCTTTTGGCCTACGATGCAGCAGATACAATACGGTTCTCTGCAAACACCGCAGAAGAGGACGAAAAGGATATTTCAAAGGTTTCCCTGGACTTGTCCCTATACGAAGCGTTCCTCTCTGGATTTCTTGGAAAGACAGCACATTTCATGACAAAACTCGAAAAAGAGACACTTGTTATTGGAATACAGACCATCGTATACGAGCAGGCTCTTAGGTTCCTTGACGACTACATTGCAGGAGACGTGTACTACAAGACCTCAAGACCTAGGCACAACCTTGACAGGGCCCGCTGCCAGCTGGCCCTGTACGACGACATGAAGAGAAAGGAAACCCAAATGCATTCGATAGCCCGCAGAATTATTAGGGCTAACCTTGGATGTTGATGCCCCTATCCCTGCACAGGGCCTCTATGCTCCTGTCGTATGTGGCCTCTGCAGCAGTAGAGAAGAAACAGCCAGGGACACCCTCGTTGTTGTCACGGTGATGTGCAACGCACTCGCAGCACCTACCGTGGCGTGGGCAGTCGAAGGTACAAGGACAGGGACGATTGTTACTACAGACACTCATTTTCAATTCCTCCAAATCAAAGGCTTATCACAAGGCGGTTTGCACCGTTTTCATACTCGTAGCCGCCGTCTTTCATAGCGGCCTTTACAAGACAAAGCGATATCTCATCGCCGTTTTCCAAAGGATTGTATTCCTCTCCATTCCACTTGAAACGCATCTCAAGTACATCCTTCTCACCATCGTACTCGACGGCAAGCTCCAAAGGGAAAGGAGAATGACAGTTTGGGAGTATGTTGACGGCGACAAGCTCTTCGAAAAGAAGTCGCAGGTTGCGGGTCCTCTTGGCACCAAGCATGTTTTTCTCGCCAAAGGCCTGAAGCTTTTCGTTCATTGCAATGAAATCGTAGTCCTTGGACTCCACAAGCAAGGAAAGCACCTTGAGACGTTTGACGAACGCCCTCGTCCTGTCCTTTTCAGGATGGTCGAATATCTGCTGAGGCGTTCCGTCTTCGTATATGACACCCTCGTCCATGTAGAAGATGCGGGTGGAGACGTCACGGGCGAACTTCATCTCATGGGTGACGATCATCATCGTCATCCCCTCTTTTGCAAGCTCCTTCATGACGGACAGGACCTCACCTACCATGGTAGGGTCAAGTGCCGATGTAGGCTCATCGAAGAGGACTATCTCAGGATCCATCGCCAATGTACGGGCAATGGCTACACGTTGCTTCTGACCACCTGACAACTCGTCGGGATAGGAAAGGGCCTTCTCAGCCATTCCAACCATCCTCAAGAGCCTCATGGCATTGCCGTATGCAGATTCCTTGCTTTCCTTCTTGAGGACCATTGGAGCCAACGTGACGTTCTCTATCACATTGAGGTGTCCAAAGAGATTGAAGCTTTGGAACACCATACCCATCCTGCGCCTTAGCATCCTAAGGTCCGTTTTCTTGTCTCCTGTGTCATAGCCAAAGACCTTTATGGTTCCGCTCGTTGGTGTCTCAAGACGGTTTATGCATCGCATCAAGGTTGACTTACCGGTTCCTGAAGGACCAATGATCGTTATGACCTCGCCCTTCCTTATCGTGGTGTTAACATCCCTAAGCGGCGTTATGTTTGGATATTCCTTCCTCAAATGCTCGACTTCAATGAGAACAGGCTTCTCCTGCGTTGAAGATCCAACCTTTTCATGCCTGTTTTCATGTAGTTTCTCTTCCTTGAACTCCCCATCATGGAAGGCAACCCTTCTTCGCTTCTTTGGATTGATTTTCACTTCAATTCGTCCTACAAGGGCACCAATCAAAGTGGAAAGGGCGAAATAGATGGCGGCTACGGCCAAAAGTGGAAAGAAAGCCTCGTATGTGCGGCTTCTTATGATGTCGCCGGCCTTGGTCAGATCTTGGATTGCAATGTAGCCAACGATGGATGTCAGCTTCATCATGCCAACGATCTCACCTTTGTAGAGTGGAAGGATGTGGGAAATGGCCTGAGGCATGATGATACGGCCAAAAACGGAGACCTTTCCAAAGCCAAGGGCTGTGGAAGCCTCCCACTGCCCCTTGTCAACGGCATTGATCCCCGTCTGTAGAATGCCTGCAACGGACACGGAGAAGATGACGGAGAACGCAACTATGGCCACGGCTATAGGGGAAGCGTCCACGGAACCAAAGACTATGAAGTAGACGATAAGCAGCACAACCAGTGCAGGGACCCCCGTCATAAGGGACGAAAAGGCCTTTGCAAAAGCACTCAGGCAACGGACCTTGCTTCTAAGAAGAAGCATCAGGAGGAATCCCAACACAGTGCCAAACACTGCAGAGCAAGCGGAAATGAGAAGGGTCACGCCCAAACCTTTGAGAATGAGCTTCCAGCGGCCTTCCTTCACAAAGGTCTTTTCAAAGCTCTCCCCCACCTTGTCAAGGAAGCTCCTTTCGTCCACAGCCCCATCACCAGATGCGTCAATGAGGTTCTCGCTGCGGCACACGAATACGTTTCCACCTTTATAGTGCGTAACAGGAAAATCGACCTCCTTGGCACGTTCCTCCGTGATTGAAATGCAGCCGGAGGCGACATCGGCCTTGCCGGTCTGGACGAAGTTGATGATGGATGAGAACGTCGTGGTGGAGATATCGGCCCCCATGTCGAGCCTGTCTGCAATCATAAGAAGCAGTTCCACTTCATAGCCTGCGGCATTTCCAGTGGAGTCCATATAGCTCATTGGGTATACGCTTGGCTCATAGACGTACTTGAGCTTTCCATTGGCCCGTTCGCCAATGTTGTATTGGGACCAATCTATATGCATCTTTCCTTCGTCGCCTGAGAGCCACTTCTCCCTAAGCGCTGCAAGCGTGCCGTCCTGCGAGAGCTCAGTGATGACAGCTGAGAACCTGTCCGTCAGGGCACTTCCCTTCTTCAGAATGAAGCCATAGCTGTCGGAGACTATCACTTCTGGGAATATTGCAAACTCCTTCCTTTGGCCTGTGACTACACGGGCTATTGGCTCGTCCACAATGGAGGCATCCATATCCCCTCTTTTGAGGGCCTCGAGGGCTCCGGCCTGGTCGTCGTAGTAATGCCAGGTGAGGCCGTCTACGACATTGTCCACAGCTCGATCGACCACAGTGCCTGTAATGCAGGCTATGTCGTGTCCTGAAAAATCCTCCTTGGAAGAGAATACCAAAGAAGACCCGGCATGGTCGTTGCTGCAGCCTACAAGAAAGACGACAAAGAGCACTGCAATCAGAATCAGACTTGCTATACGTTTCATATTTTCTCTCTCCTAACCCCGTACAAGGGTCTCCTTATCAAGCATGTTCAATCCACCTGAGGCCATGACTGCCTCCACCTGCAGGCATGTGAGGTTGTTGGCTGTCATTATGAAGTCTATTATCGAGTTGATCGCCACGGCTATGGCCACCGCCTCCATTGGAATGGAAAGCTGCGTGAACATAACGGTGTAGCAAGTGAGCGCTCCTCCAGGGATAGGCGGCGCCGCCATGGACAAAAGGCTTGTCACTATGACCATGGTCACGATCCAAGCCGGAGTGATTGAAACGCCGTAGTTCTCAGCCATGCAAAGGCAGACGACGGTAAAGCCAATGAGAGCTCCGGGCTTGAATATTACCTGTCCCAGAGGGACTGCGAAATGGGAGATCGTCTCAGGTATCCCCAGCCTCTTCTCGCACGTCTCCATATTTGTGGCGAATGCAGCCGCAGATGAAGCGGTCGTGACGCCTATGAGGAATGTAGGAAGTAGCTTTCTTACGAGCAGTCCAAAACCAACCTTATATCTTACAGAGAGCACGGCTATGAAGACGAGGCTCAGCACTGGACAAAGGACGAAGGTGATTGCCAGGGCCTTGAATATCCCAATCATTTCAGATCCAAAGTCCGATCCCATAAGGGAGAACAGGGAGAAGAATACGAATACTGGGATAAGGGAGCTTATGGCTTCCATGAGAAGGCTCACGACTTCGTTCATCTGTTCTATGATGGCACGGGTAGCAGATACCCTGTCTCCTAGAACCAACAGAGCGAATCCAACCGCAGCGCCAAGGAAGATTATCTGAAGGGTGTTACCCTCAAGGAAGGGAGAGACTATGTTGCTTGGAACTATGTCAAGGACGATTTGGTATATCTCAGAGAACCCTGAAAGGGACGCACCGTCCATTGAGAACTCCAAGGGGAAGAACCACACAATGAAAACCGTTGCTATGGCATCCACGAGAAAGGTCAGGATTACAAAGCGGGAGATCACCCTTTTGCCAATCCTTCCCATGGCAGACATGTCCCCAACGTTGAAGATCCCCCAGCAGATGGCAAGGAATATCATAGGAGACGAAATGGAGCACAGCAGGTTCAGAATCAGGCTGAAAAGCGGGTCGGTCACAGCCTTGATGGTGCTTTGGACCCCATTTGGAAGAAGCCTTTGGAGAAGACCCAGCCCAACGGCAAGCACGATTGCGACCACAAGCCTTTGCATCTGTCCTGTCTTGCGTTTCTTCCTAAGGTATACGCAAAGGGTGTTCTCTCCGTTGCTGTAGCCTTTGTTCAGACTAAGGCCTGCCTGCGCCAACAGCTTGTTCGAAAGCGCGTAGTCCTCCAGATTCTCCCCTGGAGCAATCTCATGGCCCCTTACACGGACCTCTGCATAGTCCTTTCCAAGCCTTCTTCTTGCAACATACGTGACAGGAGCATCTGGAATGGAGCCAAGCCATCCTTCGAGGATCTCCTCGAGGGACAGCCTAAGCCTTATGCAGTCCTTCTTGTCTACACCGGCCTCCTTCAACGTTTGCGAGAACTCCTTGGAAACGTCGTCTATCGCTTCCAAGGAAAGCCTGTACTCCTTTCTTTTCGCTTCAATCATCCGTTACCAAACCTCAGTCGAAGCTCTTTCTCAACGAGAGCCTGTTGTAGCCGTCCATGTACTCGTATGTGACCTGATCCATGGTCTTCTTCACCATGAAGATTCCAAGACCCCCAATCTCTCGCTCTTCCGCTGAAAGGGTTATGTCAGGATCCTTCGTCTCCAACGGGTTGTACGGCCGTCCATTGTCCATGAATACAAGCTGCACAGTGCTATTCAGTACGGAGCACTCGACCTTGGCGGTGGTGGCTCCGCTATACAGCCTTATATTGGAGTAGATTTCATCCACGGCAATGCTCATCTTCCTAATGGTCTTCACTGGAACATCGCTTGCTTCCAACCTCTCTTCCACAAAGCCAAGGAGGGTCTCCATGTTCTCTTGCTTTGGATCGAGGGAGATGCAGTCCTTCTCCATCAGGCGAAGGGAGAGCATGGTCATGTCATCGAACTGAGGGGCTTCGCCCACGAACTCATCCACGTCCTTCTTCACCGCACGGCATATCTCTTTGGCATTCATTCCAACAAGGCCGTTCAGACACTTTTCAAGACGTTCGTCCCCATAGAGCTCGTTCCTGCTGTTGGTGGCCTCTGTCACCCCGTCCGTATACAGGAAGATTTCATCGCCAGGCATAAGGGAAAGCTCTCCCAAACGGTACTTCATACCCTCCATGCCGGCAAGGACGAATCCCGGCCTCGTCTTGAAGAACTCGAACCTACCGTCCTTGTGTCTGACAAGAGGCGGATTGTGGCCTGCATTTGCAAACGTCACTATGTTCGTCCTGAAATCCAGAATCCCCATCCAACAGGTCACGAACATCTCGGCTTCGTTGTTCTCGCATAGATCCCTATTCGCCCTAGTGAGGATGAGGGCCACATCGCTTTCGTTGTCCGCATGGCTCTTGATGATGGTCTTGGCCTTCATCATAAACATTGCAGCGGAGATTCCCTTTCCGGAGACATCGGCTATAAGGAAAGCAAGTCTATTGTCATCAAGAAGATAGAAGTCATAGAAGTCCCCTCCAACCTCCTTGGCGGTGTCCATGGTGGCGAATATGTCAAAGTCGGTCCTGTCTGGGAAGGCGGGGAATACGGACGGGAGCGTGGACAGCTGTATGGTCCTTGCGAATTCAAGTTCCTTGTCTATTCTGGCCGCCGCCTCCTTGATGTAGCCCTTGAGGGTCTGGACGGTCGAATTGATGTCGTCTGAAAGCGAGACGAACTCCTTGTTGGTACGCACGTCCACGGATACGTTCAGGTTTCCACCTGTTATCTCCTCCAACGAGGAGTTTATCTTCTGGATGTTCTCGACGACCAGTTTCTTCACAAGGAAATAGATCAGAAGGAAGAGGAAGGCGAACACCATGATCATTATGAACACCGTGGTGTACAAAGACATATCACGACCGAACACGACTTCTCTCATGGGCATCACGCCTATGATGTAATAGCCTTCCGTAACGCCGTACATCACAAGGGAATCCTCACCATAGACAACCTCCCTTGTGAGCTGCCATTCGCCTCCTACCTCAGTCTTGAGGCCTGTAGTTGCATACAGGCTCTCCCCTTCGTGATCGTTCGGGTCGCTTACAAGGTTGAAGTTGTTGTTGGCTATGAGCATGAATCCGTCCTCGCCCACATGCCTGTTTCTCGTAAGCCCTTCGACCCTTTCGTCTATATCCCTTTGGAAGCGCTGTGAATTGTACCCAACCTGCACGAAACCACCCTGCGACAGGGTGACTGCGGCGTATTTCATGGCAACACCGGCTTTATGGGATACTGTCTGATATCGCTGGACAAGCTCATTCGTGCCATCCAGAAGGACAAGGAACTCCTTGGACTGTTCACCGCTTGCCATATCGAATCCGTAGTAGATTAGCGTCGTACTCTCTACGATTATGCCGTTCTCGTCTATGATGCTTATTTCAGAGACGTCGTATTTCTTAAGAAGCTCCACAAGAGCCGCCCTGTTGAGGCTTCCAAGGTCCTCAACCTCCTCCCTTATTGCCCTTGTAAGGGCAAGGAGGTTCTCGTCGGAAGCATCGTTGATGTCGTCTCTGACATCCTCTATGTAGAGGGTGAGCATGCTCTCGGCATCGCTGTAGGCAAGCCTCGTCTCAAGCCCATAGATGAAGAGGAAAGAGACGACGAACGCCAAAACGACACAGCAAAGAAGCCAGCGTGAGAACGCCTCTGCAAGCCTAAGCCTATCCTTCCTCCTTTCATTGTGTCTGAAATCCCCAGAGAGAATCGAGACTGCGAGCATTGAGAGCAGAACGGCAAGACCATTGATTGCAATCATTGGAAGCGCCGCACTCTCCACGAGAAGGAAAGACTCCCTTACGTTCTGCATGTTCGTAAGGAACACAAGTAGCATGTTCACCACTTCCAGGACAAAGGCAATGGCCGTACCGTAGAACAAAGAAGGCCTCTTGTCGTCGAACATCCATTTCCTTAGGGCCGCACCAACCATACCGGCAAGGATGGTTGTAAGGCTTGCTCCAAGGGAAGTGTATGTATCCCCATTCAGGAACCTTCCAACTCCTCCAATGAAACCGGCGACAAGACCGGACGGAGCTCCAAAGACCAAGCCGGCTGTCAACACACAGGCATCCCTTGCGCTTACAAGAGCTCCTCCAAGGGGCACGCTAAGTTTTGTTGAGGCTACGGCGGCCCACCCAAAGACGAGACCAAAGATGATTTCCTTGACGGTCTTCCCTTTGCCTGCGAAGAACGACGACCTACTGCACCATTTGTTGCACCAATACAGAAGACAGGTGACAACGGAAGGAAGCAAAGTCAGGAGGATAAGTTGTACATATACCATGGCAGTCTCTTTTCCTAAGCTTCTTAAGTCTTCCTAGAGCCTATTCGATCGTCAGGATATCCACGAAGCCCGTGACCTCAAAGACCTCCATGACGGTTTCGTTCACATTCCTTATCGTCATGGAACCCTGCTTGTTCATGATCTTCTGCATTGCAAGCAGAACCCTAAGTCCTGCCGATGAGATGTATTCAAGCTTCTCGAAATCGAACACGAGACTCTTCATTCCATCTATACTGGAGCGGACGTTCTCCTCCAGCTGAGGGGCGGTGGTTGTGTCCAGCCTTCCCTCTACAGCTACAAGCAGTTCGTTTCCATTCAGCGTCTTTTTGATTTCCATAATATCGACCTCTCCTTATCAGGTGTTTTCCAGAGGAACTTTCAAAACTATGCTTTGTGTGGATTGGACATGGATTGCCGAGATGGAGGCCGTCTGAAGCAACTGAGATAATACTTTGTGTATTATGAAGTTGCCGAAGGCGGTATTCCAGCCGTGCAGGACATGGCCAAGACACATGAAGGAGCTTTGAAAGTTGCCCTCCAATCAATCATTTTCCAAGAGCCGCGGAAAGCCAAGGAGTCGAAGGCATCCAGCTCTTGTCCATATAGGCAGCATCCACGACATCTCCAAGGTTGTCTATCGAGACCCCTTCCTTTGACATGACTTCATTCTGCCTTACTATCACGGATGGAATCTCCATCCACATTCCAGGGCTCTCGTAATAGCACGAAGCAGCCTTGATGGAATCATAGTCTCCAGCTATTTCCAGCGCAAGGACCCTTAGAGCGAACTCTCCGTTGAGGCTCCAGTTGGTGGTGGCGCAGGCTTTCCAGTTGAGTCCTTCCTGCATACTCAGAATATCTATGTTCGAAATATCGACCGAAACAAGAGGAATGCTGCTCCCGCACTCCTTCAAAGCCTGATAGACGCCTTGTGCGTAGGCATCGTAGCAGCACCAGATTGCATCTATTTCACCATCTTCGTACTTGCAGAGAACGTCCTTCGCCACTTCCTTGATGGATTCGACGGCATCCAAATGGTCGCTTGGAGCTATCGTTTCGACAGTTCTGATTCTTCCTACGGTCTCGTACAGTTTATACCCAACCTCTCTGCGGTCGAATGCCGCAATATACCCCTCTTCCTGGACCTTGAGGATGTTCACCCTCTCCTTGTTTGCAGTCTTCTCCGGATACATCGAAAGAATCTCTTCGACAAGCACGGCGGCAAGTCCAGAGTCCCTCTGGAAGAACTGGATGACGCCATCGATCGTCCTCGTGTTGCCTTCGTCATCCTTGAAGAATGTATCGAATGTCGCAATCTTGAAGTTTGGATATCTTTCGATTATGTCAGACAAGAAGGACCATGCGTAGGTCTCTCCTCCATGGGATACGACCACCCCGTCGTAGCCTTCCTGTGCACACAGCTCAATCCTGCTGCGCCATTCTTCGTCGCTGTCGTTGCAGAAGAACGTGTCTGCGGACATGCCAAGCTTTTGTGCGGACTTCTCAAAGGAATCGGCCCAAAGCTCGAAGATCTGGGAAGGGGCCATGTACATGATGTATGCGACCTTCTTCCCCTGCGTAGGGTTCTTCAAGGAGACGCAGCTTGTGAAAGACACAGCTACAAGCAGTGCAGCCAAAACCAAAGCAACGGTTCTTTTCTTCATCTTCCAATCCCTGCCTATTTGTCCATGTTGTCCATGGCTTCCTGGATCCTCTTCATGTCGAAGGACTTCGTGACATACGATATCCCATCCTTGTAGTATGAGGAGGTGACAAGCAGCTCTTCGCGCTGAGAAGTGTAACCTTCCACGTTTCCATACCAGAAGATCACATCAATCCTCTTGCTCGTAAGGGCGACGAGGCGCGCCTCCGCATCGACCTGGACGAACGTGAACGAAACGCCCTGGGTCTTTGCTATCTCGTTCATCAATGCAACGTTGAAACCCGATGGATTGCCATCAGATGCAACATAGTCCATTGGAGGAAGGTCTCCCGTCACACCAACCACATAGGTTTTACCGGTCTTTGCAGTTTCGATGCCGTCATCGGAAACCGATATACTTGCGATGTATTCGTCCACAAGCTTCTCCAACGTTCCATTGTCCATTAGAGTTGTGATTCCCTGCTCAAGTATTCCAAAGAGCTCACCGTCATCCTTTCTTACAGCCATCCTTATCTCCGTAGGAACCCCCTTTCCTCCAGGAGCGACGGTCAATGAGTCGTCCTGAGCCTTAAGGTAGTTGGCAACCGATGTTGGAACCAGCAGATACTCTACGTTCCCTGCGTTCAGGTCCAGAATCATCGAGGTGAGGCTCGTGTACTGCTTCCACTCTCCAATGGCAGGATGAGGGAAGATTTCAAGATCGGACGGCTCCTGCCAATTCATGATTCCACATTCGATGTCGTTGGTCGTAGCCTTTTCACTGGAGGCACCGGCGAATGCCAAGGAAAGAGACATCAACAAAACCATAGCGATTACAAAAGCTTTCTTCATTTCCAACTCTCCTTTATTCTCATAATTCTTGTTCTGTGAACATTTTATATTTCGATTTCAAAAAGGTTTTCACGGTTTCCAGCATCATAGCGATACTCGATCTGCCTGGCGGTGTTCTTCAGAATCGTTATGCCTAGGTGGACCATATCGTCGCCACCGACTGAGACATCGGCCTTGCCATGAATCCCGTCTCCAAGCCCATTGCAGGCCTCTTCGAAAGGATTGTATTCCGCCCCCTTGGAGGAGAGCCTAATCAGGGAGCTCTTCTCCTTTTCGTCGAAAGAAAGCTCCAGGGACATATCCACGCAGTCGCTTTTGCCATAGTCGAGCATCTCATAGATGAGCTCTTCCGTGCAAAGCTGCAGTCTATATGCTTTCTTCTCGCCAATCCCGTACTTTGAGGCGAAGTCCCTGATACTCCCCTGCAGCTGCATGAGATCGAACGAGCGGGAGTCTATTTTGTACGAAAGGTACTTCATCTTATGGATGAAATCCCTTGTCTTCTTTCTTTTTGGGTTGTCGAATATCTCCTGTGGAGTGCCCTCTTCATAGATGCCTTTTTCATCCATGTAGAGGATTCTTGTCGCAATCTCGCGGGCGAATGACATCTCGTGCGTAACTATCACCATTGTCATGCCGCTTTTGGCAAGGAGTCTGAGCGTTGCAAGGACCTCGCCCACCATTGTTGGATCCAACGCACTTGTAGGCTCGTCGAACAGCATGACCTCAGGTTCCATGATGAGGGAGCGGACTATGGCAATACGCTGTTTCTGACCACCAGACAGTACGTCAGGCATTGCATGTTTCTTACTCTCAAGACCAACCATCCTAAGAAGTTTGAGGGCCTTCTCCTCTGCTTCAGCCCTCTTCATCTTCAACAACCTGATTGGCGCAAGGGTTATGTTGTCCAACACACACAAGTGGGAGAACAGGTGAAAGCCCTGATAGACGAAGCCTACACGGCGTCTTATCCGGTTCAAATCCGCCTTTGGAGACGTAAGCTCGTCGTCTCCAATGTAGATGGAGCCCTTATCAGGAACCTCAAGCAAATCCATGGAACGCAGGAATACGCTCTTTCCTCCGCCGGATTCACCAATTATGACGATCCTCTCACCCTTCTCCACAGTAAGGCTTACATCCTTGAGTACCTCAAAGGAACCAAAGGACTTGGAGATGTTCTCAACCCGAATCATGCTCATTGCCTGAGGCCTCCTTTTTTCAAAGATGTTTTCTTCAAGGGTTTCTCCTTCAAGGATGAAAGCCTATCGACCAAGGCAAAGATTCCGTAGCACAGGTAGGACAGCCCTAGATAAAGCAGAAGGCCTATGACAATCATGAACAGCGGCTCGATCGTGCGGCTTGAAATGTTGTTGATCACCCTTGTGAGGTCGGTTATGGTGACATAGCCCACAACGCTGGTCCATTGGATCAAAGTGACTATCGTGGATTGGTACGTCCCTTTGGCAATGGCAGCAGCCTGCGGCAGCGTAACAAGGAAAAAAGCCTGATATTTGGAAAAGCCAAGGGTCCTTGCAGCCTCCACCTGGTTCTTGTCCGTCGCCTCGATGGCCGAATAGAAGCAGGCCGCCGAATAGGCGCTCATATGCAGTGAAAACGCCACTATGGCGACGAAAGTGGGAGAGACGTGGCTCGAAGCGAACACCACATAGTACATCAGCATGAGAAGAAGCAGAACAGGACTTCCCCTAAGGATGGCAATGTATAGGGACGCGGCCTTTCTGACAGGCCAGATGCGGCTTCTTCGCATTGCACAGACGGCTATCCCAAGCAAAGAGCCAAGGATGACGGAAAAGACGGCAATCTGAACAGTCACACCCAAACCCCTTAGTAGGGTCTTGTAGGAGTCACCGCTTATGAGAGTTTTATAGACAATCTCCTTGATCTTCACCTGAGTCATCCCTCTGTGGGAGATACTACTCCAATCGCCGTTCTACAGTGCGGGACGACTCCGAAATTGGTCAATTGGATTCCGAAATTGGAACACCCCGGCAAAGGAGGCGAAGAAGGAGAAAAGGCTCAAAAAGCCCTACTATGGACTCAGGACCACGCAAACTGTGCAGATACCATCCTCAACTTTATATTTGACCTCCCCATTGTATCTCTTGGAGGCTGTGATGACGCTGTCTATTCCAGTGCTTCTATTGATGGGGAGGCCATTCTCCAACTTCAAGCCCAATGGCGCTGGGTTGCACACGACGATCACCGTCTTCCCTCCAATACCCTTGACTGTAGCACGAATAGGCCCAGAGCTTTCCATGCCTTTTGCAGCATTGAGGGCGTTCTCCAAAAGGTTTGCAAGTATTGCAACGTAGTCCACATCCTTTATTCTGGAATAGAACGGGGTATCGGCCTGCGCAATGAATGAAACGCCTGCATCCTTGGTCTTGTTCCTATAGGAGGAAAGTATCCCATTGACCATGACATGCGGGCAGAACGACGATGGACGCTCCTGTCTTTCCTCTTCCTCACCCAGATATCTGAGGATGCCTTCCGTATCCCCCTCTCTGGCCATGGAGGCAATGCAGTCATAATGATGCCTGACATCATGCCTGATACGTCTAGTCTCCTTCTCCATCTCCTTCACACCTTCTACATACGAGGTCAGGTATTCGACGTTCTGCTTCACAAGCTCATCCCTGGCTTCCTTCTTCATGTAGTAGATGTTGCTTATGTTCACGAGAGTCACAGCAACGAACGAAAGCGCAACGAAGACATAGAACAGCAGCACACCAACATCCTTCTCATTGGACCTCAACTTGACCATAAGCATGGAGAACATGATGAAGTAGAACAGCGATACGATGAACAGCCTCCTCCAGTTCTTGGAGTGGAATCCACTGACCTCCCTTATGAAGCTACGTCCATATCTCCTGTAGACCAATAGAATTGGAAGACAGAACGCTATTTGGATCAGGCTGCGCAGATAATATACGAGAACCACCGAACCTTCTATAGCTAAAAGATTGCTTAGAATCGAAGAAAGGGACCAGAAGAAACAGAACACGCATCCGTATGACACCCAAAGATAGCACTTCTTCCAAAAACCATCGGCCGATGCATATATGAAAGTCCCCCAAAAGTACAGGAACGACCCCATGAACGAGGCTGTGAACCTAATGGACTTTGGCAAAAGGCTATGGCACAGGTAGACGACGGCAAAGAACACGATTCCAGCCACAATCCAAAGCAGAACCGTCTTCTTCTTCGAGAATCTCCTTTCCTCCAACGACAGGACAGCGACCAGATGAAGGGCGAAAAGGAAAAAGCAGACGAAGAAGGTAGTCACGGTATACTTCAGACCTAACACGTTTCCCCGGCCTCCTTCAGATAATAGTCAACGTAGGCCCCCTTAAGAAATGTACGGAGCCTTCGAGGAATGGGAATGACCGATCCGTCATCCATTACCAAACCCTGCGAAAGGCTGCGGACATGCGAAAGGTTCACGATGAACGAACCTCCACACCTTACAAAACCCTTCTTGCCAAGCACAAGCTCCTCAACTTCCTTTACGGAGAGCCACGAAGTCAGTTTCTTTCCAGAGGACAAAGCAAAGACCTTCTTCTTGTCTATCGTCTCTATGTAGAGGATGTCCTCCAACGCTATGCGGTTGAGCCTCCCTTCCGATGAAAGCAGAATCCACGACTTCCTTTCCCTAAAGGAGAGGACGCGGTCGAGCGCAGCGTCGAACTTCTCCTGGGTGTATGGTTTCTTTATGTAGTCGGAGACATGCAAGGAAAAGGCGTCCACTGCAAAATCAGAGCTCGTAGTCAAGAATATGATGTTGGTGTTTTCACTACGGGAAAGAATCTCATGCGCAAGCTCAGTCCCCAGCATCCCCGGCATGCATATGTCCAAAAGCGCGACATCGGGCGCCCCTGTCTTATCAAAGGACTCCAGCATGTCGAACCCAGAGGAATAGACCTCGATCTTCATCGCCCTCTGAGGGTTCTTGCTCGAGTAGACCAATAGATTGTCCTCAATGCCCTTACGCTCTACAGCATCGTCATCGCAAATGGCTATCCTAAACATCTTTATCCTTTCCATCCAACGCATCTGCCGAGTTATATCATCATTCTATCCACGATGTACATCTCGGTCGAGAAATCGGGCCGTATGCGTGTAAGCCTTATATCCCCGGACCCAGTGAATCGCTGTCCGAGCACGATGCCCGCACTTTCAAGCTGTCCCGCATAGACCGATGTCTTTAAACCCAACCCTCGTTGGTCTTCCTTAAACTTCGATGCATTGTCTCCAAGCCTGCTTCTATCGATCCGTTGTGCACGGGAGGAGACAAGAAGGCGCTCGGTTCCGCGAGCATTGAAGCCTGCATCCAACAAGGGTATCACAAGCCTGTCATTCGGCATGTTCGGAACATTGAGCATACAGGCATCCAGCATTACAAGATGCTCTTCGTCAGCCACAAGCCATTTGAGATTGTTTCCACCATTGAAATAGGAAATGTCCCTTGTGAAGGTTCCAAATTGGAAAAGCCTTCTGTTCTCCTTGTAGAACCGTATCTGCTCCTTAATGATGTCAAGTTCGTTTGAAGGAAGCCGCGTGAGGTCCATTTCATACCCAAGGATTCCAAAGGCAGCCACATTGAAGCGGTCCTCAATGGAGCTTATTCGAAGGCTTTGATGGTTTGGAGAGGCCGATACATGACAGCCCATAACGCTTTGAGGATAGAAGAAGCTCGTACCCCATTGGATGAATTGGCGCATTAGGACATCTGTGTCATCGCTCGTCCAAATCTGGTTCATGTAGCACAGCACCCCAAGGTCGAATCTGTTTCCACCTGAGGCGCAGCCCTCGAAGAGAATGTCCGGGAACTTTGCCGTCAAAGCTTCGAGCACCTTGTAGAATCCAAGCACGTACCTGTGGAGGAACTCGCCCATGAAGTACTTGTCCTGCCCTTGTGTGTTGAAGTCAGAGAAAAACCTATTCATATCCCATTTCACATAGTTGGCCTTGGATTCTTCAAGAAGAGTCGAGATGCAGGCTATCATGTAATCCGTCACATCCTCTCTTGTCCAGTCAAGGATGTACTGGTTTCTGCCAATGCCGGGCTTTCTGTTTGGTATTGCGATGCGCCAATCAGGATGACTTTCGAAGAGTCTACTCTTCTCGCTCACCATCTCAGGTTCTATCCATATTCCAAACATCAAGTCCTTTTCGTGCAGTTTGGAGGAAAGACCTGCAAGTCCGTTTGGGAGCTTGCGCCCATTGGCCGTCCAGTCCCCAAGGGAGGTTGTATCGTCCTCACGTTCACCAAACCAGCCATCATCCAGAACGAAAAGCTCTATACCTACATCTTTGGCTGTGTCTGCAAGATCCAGCAGCTTCTCTTCGTTGAAGTCGAAATACGTCGCCTCCCAGTTGTTCACAAGAACAGGCCTCTCCTTGTCCCTCCAAGGGCCTCGGCACACGTTCTCATTCACAAACCTATGCATTTCATGGCTTATTCCGTTCAAGCCTTTGTCAGAATAGACCATCACGGCCTGAGGGGCCGTGAACGACGATTTTGCCTTGAGCCTCCATGTAAACGTATTTGGGTTTATCCCGGTCAGGACCCTGACCCTGCCGTAGGGGCTTAGCTCAACGGACTCCTGATGGTTGCCGGAATAGATAAGGTTCAATCCAATGACATCGCCTTGGAACTCAGTTGCATTAGGGGCTTTCAGTGCAATTGCGGGATTGTGGAACGCTCCGCTCGCACCTGTCTTGCTGTCGTTTATGTGGATTCCCGGTCGCAGAGGCCTGTCGCACACCATGCGCTCTCTTGCCCATGCACCGTCAAGAGTGACAAGGTTCCAATCGGGGTTTGGAACATCCAGTTGCAATGAGGACAAGGCTTGAATGTAGACATCCTCGCTTCCTTCGTTTTCAACTCTGGAAAACCGTACAATTGCATCCTTTTCATCGCTTACAAGGTAGTAGAGTCTTAACCGTAGAGGAAGCAGCCTCTCCTTGAGCACAACTTCCAAAGTACTGAACTCATCACCATAGACACTGGGAAGCCCCTCCATTGATGGGATTCCGTGGGTGATCGAATATGTTTCGTAGACGAAGTCAAGGACGCTGTGGCCGTTGTCGTATGAAGCCTTCATGAATGTGAGCCTATAGTCGCCCCTTCCCTCTGTTGAGAACTCCGTCATGAGGTTGTCGAGGAAAAGCAGGCTGTGGTCCTTGTCGTATGCAGTTGCATCGCAGATCTTGACGTTCTGGACGTTTGACATGAGCTCTGCATCAAAGGCATCGAGCCTCTTTCCATAGTACAGATGCTCAAGCACTCCGCACTCTCCAACCTTGAAGATATACGAGGTATTTGGCGTTGCAAGGTTGAAAACCCCATTCTTGGCTTCTATCATTCTGCGTTCCCTTCTCGTTGTTTCACCGCCATTGGCTGTTTTGGGTTAATTTGGATTATAACATGCCACCACCCTGTTTGACATTGCCTGTTTTTATGATATATTGGCAACGTTGCAAAGGTTGCTTTGACTGCAACCTTTGTCATGACCAGGAGCGATGTCCGAGTGGTCGAAGGAGCCAGACTCGAAATCTGGTGTGGGGCTCGTCCTCACCGTGGGTTCGAATCCCACTCACTCCGCTTTTTATTGTTTTGAAGAGACGCGGCTTTTGACAGCCGCGTCTTTCGTTTTTTGGCATTGCACTTGGATGGTTTTCTTCATTTCTTCGATTTTTCGCCCTTACTGAAGAAATTTTTCTTCACAAACCCACTTTTTCCACTTTACAGTAGAAACCATCCTACTCAACGAGACTAAAAAAGAAACCCATTGAGACATCTCCAATTTGGCGAATCCCAATGGGCGTGGTTCTAAACCCTGTTTACGTTCTATTTGAACAAATTACTGTAAAAAGCATCTATTACGGCCTGTCCATACTTGGAGAAAACGTATTGCCTGAGAGGCACTCCATCTATAGACTCTGGAGGTTCCGCCCCCAATCTTGCCAATGTAGAAACCATATTATGCATTCCAGTTCTAATCACATGTTCCAACGCATTGTACGGTTCTCCATCAATATGGCCATTTACATTTGCTCCACCTGCAACTGAAGCAGAAACAACCCGTGGATTCATATTCATCTTCACAGCATAGCAATAAACATCGTTAACCCCATCGATTTTCGTATTGACATCAACACCAAGAGAAATAAGATTCGGAAGAAAATCAACACTGTAATCTGCAATATGAACTCCAGAAGAACCTTTTTTCATCGCCGTAATTATAACTTCCGAATCCATGATATCTGCACCAGCGCTAATCAATGCATTCGCTATTGAAGGGTCTGAATGCGAAGATGTTATCTGCTTAATTGCTTGAACAAGCGCAGAAGTTCCATTTATCGTCATGTTTGCATCTGCACCATTATTCAAGGCAGTTTCCACTTTGGAAAGCTTGTTGCTTTGAATTCCTTCCTGAAGCATTTTGTTATAATCCGTTTTTGGTCGAAACAGAAGAAAGGCTCCAAGCCCCAACAGAACAACAAGCACCCCAATAAGAATCTTCTCAAGAGTTGTCAATTCCCGCATATACGAACTCAGTTTCTTATCGTGTGACCATATTTGTCTGTAAACTTCTTGGCTTTTATGGTTGCGAAATCATAAAGCCACCATACAATATCAACGGCAACAAGAGAAAGCATCTGCAGTTCCCTGTTTGCTATGGCCATTGCAATTCCAAATACAGCAGTCGCTGGCATGATTATACCTGTCAAGAATTTTCCAACTGCAAACCTATGTGCTCCAACAAGACCTGCAACAAGGCAAAGATGAGAGATTTTCTCCAAACTCTCATCACTCGTAACTTTTGAATCCTCCAGCTTTTTGGCTGCAGCAGCCTTCTTGGCCTCTTTTTTAGAAGCTTTCGCCTCCTTTTTATTCATTTCTTCAGGATGAGTTAGAATATATTCGTTATAACACCTTTCACAACAAAACTTACCTTGTTTTGGAGAGGTGTCTTCCGAATGATTCAATACAGATAGCGTTGCCATCAACCTTCCTTCGCTTTTCTGCTTCTTCGAATAATAGCCACTTCCAGAAGGGATGTATTTCCCACAGTTAAGACAAGTTCCAGCCATTTCTTTCCTCCTTAAATTTTAATACCTCATTACCCCATAGATACCAATCAGTTTCCCTTCTAGTACCTTTGAGGTGATGGAATTCCTTGTATTTCTCACATACTTCAAAGTATGTTTTGTAATCCTTTAGTCCCTTATGGGTGACATGTACATCAAACAAATCAACATGTTCCAAAGCGAATCTGTACATAATACTTTCAACATACCTGTCATAGATGTAGAAAGAGTCGGTTTGATTGCTGTTGCAGCAGTATTTCGTTGCAAACGACAAGTAATCAGATGAACCAGTCAAAGTCCTCACCAATCTGACAGCATCCAAGTCCCCGTCTTTGATTTTCTCATCCAAATTCTCAGACGCAGACAACTGAACGATATGCCCAGCCATCAATGAAACACCGTTTTGCCTATACCTAAGACTTGAATTATAGAAATAGTCCAAAATCAAAACCTTAATAAGGACGTCATCATAATTGGAATTTGATGGGTGTTCAGCAAAAACTTTTCTGACCAACTCATCTCCAACAAAATAGTGATGTAGAAGTTCATTCGCCTTTAAAGATGCGACTTCTGACTGTAGATCTATGTTTTTTGGAGCCATTCCCAAACCTCTTCGTCAAGAGTACCCCCCCCCGCAGTTTGTCAACACTTTTTCAAACTTATTTCTTTACTTTTATACTAATATAATCAATAATATTAGTATAAAGGTAAATAGCTATGGCATACGAGAGCAGGATATCCAAACTACTGAAAAAAAACGATGGACTCATAACTACAGCAGAAATCGTGAGCGAAGGAATCTCAAAACCTTCTTTTTATGAGTACATAAGAAAAGAAAACCTAATAAATGTTGCCCATGGAATATATGTAGCCAAAGATGCTTGGCGGGATACAACGTACATTCTTCATCTACGGTATACGAATGCAGTGTTCTCGCATGAAGAAGCCCTTTATCTCAACAACCTGACGGATAGAGAACCGTTGAACAACGTCCTGACATTCAAGACTGGCTACAACCCATCCAAACTCACTCAGAGAGGAATAAAAGTCTACACTGTGAAGGCCGAACTTCTTGAAGTGGGAAAAGTTATGCTTAAGACAAGCTTTGGAAACGAAGTCCCTTCGTACAACCTTGAGAGAACAATCTGTGACATAGTCAGAAGTCGAAGTACAATAGAAATCCAAGATTATCAGACCGCCATCAGAACATATGTAAAAAGAAAAGATAGGAATCTAGGTCTATTATCAGAATATGCAAAACTGTTTCATATCGAAAAGCTTATCAGACAGTATATGGAGGTATTAACATAACAAATACACATCTCAGAATGTGCGCACATCCCTTACAATTTATAAACTTTTTTCAAAATACTTTTTATTGTAGCTTCAACGGGGTCATTTGGGCTCACTGGGCGCTTGGGGCTTATGGGGCTGTTGGGGCTCTTGAAGACTGTTGAATTTCAAGCGAACCACAGCGTCCCACAGCGCCATACAACGCCCACAAAAGCCCCAAACGGCTTTTCATTTCGTACAATTGCCCAATTTATGTCAAAAACAACGCAAAACATTGCCAAACCACAGGGTCCAACAGTAGAAAAAACAGCAATCTTAGGGTATTTTGACGCATCATGGTGGTGTTTATAGGAATAGTTCTATTGACTGCGGCGTTCACGGTACGCTCGCTCATAAATGGATCTCTCATAAAGGTATGGTATGACCTATGGATTGCCCTACCCATAGGACTTGGATGGTTCTTGGCGTTCACCGCAGCATACTTTGCATTCCTCTACCTTCTATCCCTCACCATAGATTTGGAGAAACCAGTCACGAAGAGAAGCGGCTTCTACCGTTGGCTTTTGGATCAAACGGTCAGTCTCATACTCACACTGGGAAGAGTCGAAGTGCAGGCTACCGGACTTGAAAAACTCAATGACCTTCCACCGTTTCTGCTCGTTGCCAACCACAGGTCGAACTTCGACCCCTTTGTTGCAATAGCTTCATGTCCAAAGGCACAGCTTGCATACGTTGCAAAGCCTGCAAGCTGAGCGCCGTCCTCACCAACGACACACTGGACTTCGTTGACGTGACGACAATCGAAGGCTATGCCTCTTTCATTGAAAGCATCCCTTCGCAGGACGGCATAATCCTAGCAGGAGGGGATGGCACACTCAACCGCTTCATCAACGACTGCAACGCAAACAATGCCCTTCCAAAGGTGATTTCCCGTGAAATCCAATACTATCCAGCAGGAAGCGGCAACGATTTTCTACGAGACCTTGGAATAGCAGCACCAGAGAAACCAATCGTCATAAACAAGTATCTTGAGAACCTTCCAACCGTAGAAGTGAAAGGAAAGAAACACCTGTTCCTCAATGGCATAGGCTATGGGATAGATGGATACTGCTGCGAGGAAGGCGACAAGCTCAGAGGCAAGTCGGAAAAGCCGGTGAACTACACGGCAATAGCGATCAAGGGCCTTCTCTTCCACTACAAACCAACAAGTGCAACCGTTACGGTGGACGGCAGGAAACATACATACAAGCATGTGTGGCTTGCACCAACCATGAACGGACGCTTCTATGGAGGAGGAATGATACCAACCCCATTCCAAGACAGACTTGCTCAGCCTCGTACACTCTCCGTCATGGTGTTCCGCAGTGCAAGCAAGCTCAAGGCCATCATGGTGTTCCCATCGATCTTCAAAGGCGAGCACATCAGGAAAAAGAAGGTCGTGGAGATTCTCTCTGGCAAGGACATAAAAGTTGAATTCGATAGACCTTCCCCTCTTCAGATAGACGGCGAGACCATAACAGGAGTCTTCTCCTACCGCGCAAGCACGGCGAAGTAGGACAATCAACAAACTTTCCTGACAGGATGCCTTATGACGGTCCGCCACTTTTCAGGAGCGACCTTTCTGGCATCAGATAGGTATATCTCATGGTGCCTTCTTGTAGATGAGAAATCGTTTTCATAGCCGTTGTCAGAAACGAAGGCATCCATCAATGCAATGGTCGCAGGTTCGTCGTCGAACGGACCCTCGTGCATGATTTGGACGCACAGGCCTTCGTCCAGCGTCAGAAACTCCGCACAGGAACAATCCAGGCCCTTCTTCTTGGACGCAATGGACACCGCCCAGTCGAAATCTGCCTTCGTTATGAAGTCCGGCAGGCGTATCACGGATATCCAGTTGAAAGTCTCCTTGCTCGAATAGTCTATGCCATCCACCCCGTCCTGCCACCAAAAGCCCTCAAGAGGAGGAACCACATACTCGAAGAATCCATCTATCTCATGGCCGGCCTTACGGCTCATCCTAAGCGTATACGCCACAGCATAGAGGACTTCGATTGCCTTCTTGTAGGCTCCTCCCTCTTCGTTGGGATTCCCCTTCCCCTTCACCGCAATGTAATTGGCACGAGGGACATCGACGATTTCAGGTATGCACTTTGGCATATAGAACTCCTTGTATTCCTTCTTGAAATCGAATGCCATGATACAAACCTCCAGAACTGCGTCGATTGAAAAGTGCAAAGCCATGCGAACTATAAATATCATAACATATAATAAGTATATTGTAAATAGAAACACCATATAATACGAACCAAGAGCATACACGATGCAAAGGAACCTAACGACCGGCAGCATATTCAAGAACGTTGTATATTTCTCGTTGCCGTACCTACTCTCCTACTTCCTGCAAACCCTCTATGGGATGGTGGACCTTTTCATAATAGGCCAGTACGAAGGAGTAGCCAGCACAACGGCGGTCTCAATAGGCTCTCAGGTCATGCACATGATAACGGTCATAATCGTAGGACTTGCAATGGGCTCGACTGTGAGCATTGGCCAGGCCGTGGGAGGCGGCAACGACAAGAGAACTGCATCCTGCATAGGCAACACAATAACCCTATTCATGGGGCTTTCCATAATACTCACAGCAGCACTCCTCCTTCTCAGAAGGCCAATCGCAATTGCAATGTCCACCCCAGCGCAGGCGCTTGAAGGCACCATCGACTACCTTACGATATGCTTCATGGGAATCCCCTTCATAACCGCATACAACATAATAAGCTCAATCTTCCGTGGCTTGGGCGACAGCAAGAGTCCAATGTACTTCATAGCCATAGCCTGCGCAGCGAACATCGGTCTAGACTATGCATTCATGGGTGCGTTGCATCTGGGGCCTGCAGGTGCAGCTTTGGGGACGACGTTGTCCCAGGCTGTCAGCGTGGTGGTCTCGATCATCGTTGTACGAAGGGCAAGAGCGGGAATCAGGCTGAAAAAAGAAGATTTCAAGCCCAAAAGAGACGTCATGGGAAGCCTCCTACGAATAGGGATTCCAATCGCGGTTCAGGACGGGCTCATCCAGGTTGCTTTCATTGTCATCACGATAATCGCCAACCGTAGAGGACTAAACGATGCCGCTGCTGTGGGAATCGTAGAGAAAATCATGTCCTTCATCTTCCTCGTGCCATCGTCCATGCTCTCAACGGTATCGGCATTGGGAGCCCAGAACATAGGAGCCGGCAAGCCGGAGCGTGCAAAGACGACCATGCGCTACGGCATACTCATCACGACCTGTTTTGGGCTTGCAGTAGTAACGCTTATGCAGTTCTACGCAAACTCCTTCGTGTCTCTCTTCACGGACAGCTCCACACAAGACGGCCTACAGGTCGTGACCATGGGGGGCCAGTACCTAAGGGGCTATATATGGGACTGCCTCTTTGCAGGCATGCACTTCTGTTTCAGCGGATATTTCTGTGCATGTGGCAGGTCTTCACTCTCGTTCGTGCACAACATCATAGCCATAGCCCTCGTGCGCATACCCGGCGTGTACATCACTTCAAAGATGTTCGCAGACACGCTCTTCCCAATGGGACTTGCCACCGCCGCAGGATCGCTACTGTCTGTCATGATATGCCTAGTGATGTACGCAATGCTGTCACGCAAGGAATCAAAAACCAATTGAGAACATCTTCAAGTCTTCAAAGGCCTTAGTCCCTAAACGCCACGAGTCTTGGCCCTTTTGGGAAATGAGTATTCACCTCTGTAGTTCGAAGCATTGTAGCTAGGATATTTCTCTGGAGAATAGACGGCATCCCCCACTTTGGGTTTCCTGTCCTGCGTGTAGACGAACAGCCTCTTTCTATCCCAAACGACAATCCCATCCCTTTCTCCATCCAAAGAGTCCAGAACCTCGCAGCAAAGGGAGGGGTGTCCGTCATTAGGGAATGGGACGACAACATCCCCCGTTCCGTCCATCAAGCCACCATTGAATGGATCTGCATTCAAAAGGACCAAATCCTGACCGGACCCATCCCAATTCACAGGAGCTATGACGTTGCCGTTGCAAAGAGCCTCTCTATGCCAGATCTCCCTGCCTTTGGAATCATGCATGTAGATTATGCCGTTGTTCTGCCAATATGTCGTAGTGCAGATTTGAAGGCCTTCCCTATCAGGGCAGTAGTTCCCAATGCTTATTCTCTGTCCATGTCCATTTATATCCCGCAGAAGGATTTGGCCTTCCTTGGATACCAACATGAACCCTTCCCATCCCGAAACGATTGCAAGACAGGGCTCTGAATCATTGTCATAGCGACCAAAGACAATCTCGTCGGTGTGGTCGGTGTCAATTGGCAAAGACCAGACGAGGGACCCGTCATGATCCACCATATTGTAGCATGAAAACAATTCATCCTTTCCGTCCCCATCGAAATCATAGTTGTAGGGGAAATGTCCTGTGTTGTACTTTGAAAAGGTCCAGACGAACTCCAAGTTGCTGTCATAGACCCAAAGACGGGAATACCTGTCCTTCACGAGGATGTCACTGGGCCTGTCCTTCCCTGTTACATTGACAATGCGAATTGCATCCACATTGAGCCTGTCAAAAGCATAGCGTCCAAACTCAAGGCCAGTAACGCTTTTGGGATCTGCAGTGTTGAGGGGCGTTGGAATCTCTTTTCTTACTTCTCCGGTCCTGCCATCGAGGATTGCAATCTTGAAGTCATAGCTGACTATGACCTCATCCACACCATCGTTGTCTATGTCGTAGATCTGGAAAGGAAGGTCCGTTGTGAGAAGAACCACATCTTCATCGTCTATAGGCTCCCCTTTCTGCCAAAGGACCTCCCCGCTTTCGAGACTAACGGCGGTCAGACAGCTGATGAAGGGATAACGGTCCTTATAGACCCGTCGCTGATGTTGGGCTATGACGAAAAAGAGCTCCTTTGTTCCTGTAAGATGCCCAAATCTAATCTCCCTTCCCGCGCCAAAATCCTTTAGGTCTATCACCTTCGAAAGCTTCATCTGTGGGAATCCGGCTCTCTTCCCCATCACCCTCTTCTCGTCGCGTGAGAGTCTTTTGTCAAACGCCTTCTTCTCGTCATTGGTCATTTCAACCAAGACATTGGAATAGGCTGCAGGCATAGAGGATGAAAGTGCGATGCAGCCTTCCGAATACATTTCATCCTTGACTTCGAAGACTTCCTCGCCATCCAAAAAGCATGTAAACGAACCACCTTTGCACAAAACGCCCAAAGAGTGGAAGGAATCCGTTGACCATTCGCAGGCCTTCGAAGCCAAAACGGTACGTTCCATTTTGTTCACTCTGTGGAACTCCACACCATTGCCCTTTAGGAAAAACCCGTAGTGCATCATGCTTGTCTGGTAACGGAATGCAATGCCGGATATCTCATCCCTCCTGTATGCCCGCATGACGACCGTAAGTTTGTAGTCGCCCATACGGACATCCCCTTTTCTAAGGCAAGGGACTGCGGACCTGTCCTTTGGAGGTTTGATCCGCATCTGTTCCATGAAATGCCTTCCATCAAGACAGGGAGAAGTCACAAGCCACGAAGGCCCTCTGTAGTTGAAGTCCGCAATGGGATCGAACCATCCGCCTTTGTAACCTTCTTCAGGATAGTAATGGTATTCCCCCATTGCGGAGTGGTCCTTGTCATAGGGAAAGGCACCAAGGGGAAATGATGAGAAGTCTTCGAAGAGTATCGTATTCATCCTACCACTCCACAAGACCTTTGATGTCCACTGGAAGCCCAGATGCAATGCTCTTGTTTGCAGCTATTCCAACAAGCGCGGACTTGATGCCATCGACGTAGTCTGCTGCACGATTGAATTCGTCATACGGAGGACAAGGAAGGAAAACATCGTCAAGAAGGGCGGGATCACCACCACCATGCCCTCCCGCCCTGGTTTCGACAGGAACCTCATAGGCCTCTCCAAACATAGGGCAGACCCTTATTTTATGGTAAACCGTTGCCCCTTCGCCGCTTTTGTCCCCTCCTGCATTTATGTAGGGTTTCTCAAGAGCAGTGTACTCTATCCTTCCCGCGCTTCCATTTATGCAAACGTTGAAGCCCTCCCATGGAGAATACGAGAAAAGGGAGTACGACATTTGGACTCCGTTCTTGTACCTGACAAGAACGTTCATCGTATCTTCAATGGAAATATCATCCCTGAACACGCTTCTATCCCTTATGTAGCCATTGTCGGCCTCGGCATCAAGGTACAAAGCCTTGAGGGTTGGATTGGTTTCCATGTCTATGGCAAACGGATCACCCTTGGCCGCTTCCTGTCCATGACAACGATAATAGAACTTCTCCACACCCCGTTTCTCTGCGGCCTCCTTGCCATAGAAGTTCAGAGAACCAAGAGCAAAGACCTTCTCGGGCTCGGTGTTGAGCCAGAAGTTCACAAGGTCGAAATGATGCGTGGCTTTATGGACAAGCAGTCCTCCGCTGTTTACTTTGCAGCTGTGCCATCTCCTATAGTAGTCGGCTCCGTGTGTGGTGTTGAGCAGCCATTCGAAATGAACCTGGAAAGGAGTACCAATGGCGCCATCCCTTATCAGCGCTCTCATTTTCGTATGATATGGAGAATACCTATAGTTGAAAGTGACCCTTACGTGATGTCCCGTCCGTTTCACGGCATCGATTATCCTCTGAGCCCTTCTTTCGTCTATTGTTATAGGCTTCTCAGTCACCACGTCACAGCCCTTCTCCAAAGCCCTTACGATATAGTCGTCGTGGGTTCTGTCAACAGTAGTCACGATTACTATGTCAGGCTTCGTTTCATCGATCATCCTCTCGAAGTCATGGGGAAGGTACATTGGGACTTCTTCAGCCCCCAACTCTGAAATCCGGGAATTCGCGTATTTCATCCTTGTAGGACTCAAATCACAGAATCCTACGAGCTCGTCTACATCCTTGTATGTAGTTGCAATGGCTTCGTAGTACATACGGGCCCTTCCGCCTGTTCCAACCTGTGCATAGCGTGTTTTGCTCATGGCTTCACTCCTTTCTTGAAATTATATTTCCCTCTGAACGTATACCATCACCCAATCGCATTAGCCAATCATGTGATTGGAGCTGGGTTGAAGACGAGGAAATCGTTGTAAAGATGATACTTCTCCGTAGCCGTTTTCTTTGTTCCGCTGACGACGTCAAGGATATCGGAATAAAGGATATGGGCCATCTGGGGTATTGTCTTCTCGCCGATGACCACGTAGCCTGCATCCATATCGAAGAGGTCCCCCCATTGGGCCTTCATGGAATGCTGCGTGCAAATCTTGTAGATTGGGATTTCCTGAAGACCGTATGGCGTTCCACGCCCCGTACTGAAAAGCTGCAGAACAATGCCGGAGGCAAGCTGACTGGAGCCACAGCCCAGATCAGATGCCGGAGTCGCCGCAAAGATGAGACCATGGCACTTTGGGAACTCTCCAGGGCCAACGACCTCTGCAATTGGGGAGCTTCCGCTCTTTGCAATTGAGCCCATGGCCTTTTCTACGATATTGCTAAGTCCGCCCTTCTTGTTGCCAGGGGTTGGATTTGCACTACGGTCAACATGGCTACGGGCCAAGTAGTTGTCATACCAAGAGATCTCGGATTTGAGACGCTCTACGGAAGCCTCGTTCTGGCACCTGTCCGCAAGATAATGGACACCGTCGCGGACCTCTGTGACCTCAGAGAAAAGCACCTGGGCGCCGCCTGCTGCAAGCATGTCAAAGGCATATCCTATCGTTGGGTTGGCGGAAATTCCGCTGAAGGCATCCGAGCCGCCACATTGGGCCCCAATCCTTAGTTTTTCAAGAGGAAGCTCAACCCTCCTGCGGGCGTTGAGGATTTCAAGCTTCTTCCTTGCCATGGCGCAGATACGGTCGATCATCTCTCCATAGCCCTTGCAATCCTGAAGGATCAGCACGTTTTCACTGTTGTTCTCCTCCGGCTCAAGGATCATGTCCATTTGGAGCTTTTCACAGCCAAGGCCAACGCACAGGATCTGACCGCCAAAGTTTGGATGGTGGATCATGTTGCGTACACCACGAATTGGAATGAAAGCTTCGTCTGCAGCGATTGCGACGCCACAGCCGTAAGGATGAACGACGGCGACTACATCATCCACGTTGGGATAATTGGGAAGCAAATCCCTCTTGATGATGTCAACGGCATTACGTACCACACCAGCGACACAATGTACCGACATGGTGATACCAAGTATGTTTCTGCTGCCAGCTGGCAGATTTGGGCCATTGTCGTAGCCCATCCAAGTCCTGCGGGAAGGCAAATCCCTACAGACCGTGCCCTGCTTTCCAGCCTTCAATGAAGAGACGGCCGGGGAACTTGGAAGCTGTAGATTGCGCTCGTTGATCCAACCTCCAGCCCTAACGTCTTCAGTAAGATATCCCAGAAGAACGCCATAGCGAATTATGGCGTCTCCCCTCTTTAGATCCTTCAATGCAATCTTATGCCCCTGTGGAATATCACAAAGGGCAACCAGAGGCATTGCGCCAACGCTATAGCCTTCAATGCCGTCCCCCGCCTTGGTAGGGCCAACCACTACAGCGACATTGTCCTGCTCCAGTATCCTAACCGCCTTCATACGTCTATACGCCTTCCCGCAAAAACATCAATGATCATACTTGTTCCTATATGACCTTACTTTTCAGCTTTACTTTTCAATGGTTACGTTGATGATCTTCTCATAGTACTTTGCAAGCGCACTATGGTCCTCTGCACCGCAACCATCGTTCTTGACTGCCTGCATCATCTCCATGACCTGACCAGTAAGAGGTACATAGCCATTGATTGCATGTGCGGCATTGAGTGCATTCGTGAGGTCCTTGATATGAAGCTCAATCCTAAAGCCAGGCTTGAAGTTCCTTGAAAGTACCATTGGAGCCTTGGCATCCAAAACCGTGGAGCCAGCCAAACCACCCCTTATAGCCTTGTAGATCAGCTCAGGGTCTGCACCCATCTTGGTGGCAAAGGCCAAAGCCTCGCTCATTGCAGCGATATTGCATGCAACAACGATCTGGTTTGCAAGCTTTGCAACATTTCCAGCACCAAGATCACCACAACGCACGACGGAGCCGGCCATTGTCATAAGAAGCTCCCTATACTTCTCAATGGTCTCCTCCTTCCCTCCGCACATGACGGAAAGAGTACCGTCGATAGCCTTGGGCTCTCCACCGGAAACAGGAGCGTCAACCATCTCGATACCCTTCTTCGCCAACTCCGCACCAATGCTTCTGGTCTCAACCGGATCAATGGAACTCATATCAATGACCACCAAGCCGGCCTTGCCTCCCTCGACGATTCCATCCTTGCCAAGGGCGACCTCCCTTACCTGAGGGCTATTCGGCACCATGGTAATCACAACTTCACTGGCCTGTGCGACCTCAGCGGCATTCTTCTTGCCTTTCGCACCCAAGGCCTCAAGCTCCTTCACCACATCATCGTGTCTTGAATAGAAGCTGACTTCATGCCCGGCCTTGATGATATTCTTGCACATGGGCTTTCCCATAATCCCTAGCCCGATAAATCCGACTTTCATTTAATTACATCTCCTTTGAGGTTCTTCGAAAACCTCTCGTATACATTCAATCGACTTTTATCAGCCCTGCATTGACAAGCTGAGCCTTGAGACCTTCAATCTGTGCTTTGGTGGAGTTCTTGGAAGGAAGATACGGCGCACCAAGATCCAGACCAAGAAGGTTCGCATAATCCTTTGTCGCCACAGGAAAACTGGACTTGTCCATTTGAAGCCTAATTGGATTGAGCCTGAACTGTTTCTCCAAAGCCTGCTTCAAATCTCCAGCGACGAAGGAATCGTAAATGGAACACACCATTCTGGGCACAAAGTTCGCCATGCAGCAAACAGCACCAACGGCACCAACGCACAGGCCTGCATAGATCAGCGTGTCCTTGCCGCACATGACCTTGAAACCAACATCTCTGTTGCGGCGAATGAACTCCTCCGTCTGCGTGATGTCTCCAGAACTGTCCTTCATACCAACAAGATTCTCATGTTCGTGGGCAAGCTTCTCGACGACAGCTTGGGAAATCCCATACGAAACCCTACCTGGATTGTTGTATAGGAGCATTGGAGCGCCACCGATATTGTCTGCAATAGTGGCGAAATGAGTATAGAGCTCGTCCTCGCTTGGCTTTAGGAACATAGGCTGCAACACAGACACGGCCTTGGCCCCATGCTCAAGACCCATTTGCGCCAGCCTTATGCATTTTGATGTCCTAATGGCGCCAATGCCCATAAAAACCGGCACTCTGTCTGCAGCTTGGTCTATCATTACATCAAGAATCTCTTTCATTTCAGATTCTTCCTGCATGTAGAATTCACCATTGGAGCCAAAGGCAAGAATAGCGCTCACCCCATTGTCTATGACGAAATCAACATGCTTTCTAAGTCTTTTCTCATCAAAATTCTCATTCTCATCCAACGGAATGGCGATTGGAGGAACGATTCCTTTAATAAAAGAAGTATCAGGTCTCATACACACCTCAAAAACTAAAACCTTTCAAACATCACAGCCGGTTCGACATTGACTTTGACGTTTTCAAAGGTCGCATCCGCATTTATGACTCTAATCCCCCTGTAGGACGATTCAGGAATCCCCTGACACATCTCCGGTTCAGTGTTCTCTTCAATCGTGTCAGTCAACTCAAAGGAGCAATCCCTGAACACCACATTCTGAAGCTCTGACTCAGGAAGCCCTGCAATGAAGCCGGCGCTGTTTCTACATTCCTCAGCATGAACATTCTCAATTAAGACATTCTTGATGACAGGAGTGTCCTCAGTAACAGGAAAAGGCTTCAAAGAGAAAAGAGAGGGATCATCAGAACCACAACGATAGAACATGTTTATGGAAATTGGACAAATGACATCCTTCATGTAGATGTTGGAAGCGACGATATCTGTCATATGCCCACCTCGGCAACGTCTTGTCTTGATTCTTATGCCTCTATCAGCGCCAAGGAACCTGCAGTTCTTGACATAAGCGCCTTTGACGCCGCTTGCGGTCTCGCTGCCTACGACAAAACCGCCATGGGCGTTTCTGACAACGCAATTGCAGGCGCTGATGTTCTCGGATCTCTGAAACTGCATCATCTCTTTGCCGCTTCCGCATTTTACAGCAATCCCATCGTCACCAACATCAATGTCACAGCCCCTGACCTCCACGTTTACACAGGACTCGATATCAATGCCATCGGTATTTGGAGAATCGGCGGGGTTGCTGATAACAATGTCCTTGAACAGCAAATTCGTACTGTTTATTGGGTGGATAGTCCAAAATGGGCTATCAACAAACGTAATGCCATCAATCCTGATGTTCTTGGAATCCAATATCTGAAGCAAAGCAGGACGTAGGAACTGACAGGGTCTGCCACCTCCGCCACCCGGTTCATTGAGATAGTTGGGGTTCAAACCTGCAAGCTTTTTCTCGATAGGTAGATTTGGAGCAGCAGGACGACCGCCGTTCTTCCATTTCCAGATATAATCCCACCATCTTTGGCCATGGCCATTCAAAGTACCAGAGCCTTCGACGACAACGTCGTTCGCGTTGTTGATAAGGAAACAAGGATGCATAGCCCAGCAGCACACACCTTCCCAGCGGGTATGGATAGGAGGATATGCCTCGAAATCATCCACATAATCCAGAACGGCGCCCTGCTCGAAAATCAAGTGGGTATGGGACGGCACATCAATAGGCCCAACCTCGTAATGCCCAGAGGGAACCACAACCGCCTTTTTGCCGGCGTTCTCCTTCAATACGGCATTCAAATCCTCGCCAGGCTTCAGTACATGGCTTTTTCCATTCAGCTGAGCTGGAAACTCCAACTCCAAAGCCGCCGATATGAACGGCCCTACCCCATGGAGGTTGTCCGTAACCCTAGGTTCGCCTTCTGTATAGTACTTGAAATCGGCAGGCCTATACGGGCCATCGTCAGACGCACGCCCCAGACCTGCACTCTTGCAGGTATCATGCAAAAAGAGCTCCCCACCCTCATCGACAGTCACAGAATGCCCACACAACCCTGAAAACGCCACCTGGGCAGCCTTCCTGTAGGACTCATCCAAGAATCCAAGCCTATTCATCTTAGCAAAGAAGTACACGAACATGCACGTGGACGAGCTCTCCAGGTAATTCGCCCCCTCGCCTGCCTTGTCCATCACCTGATACCACATGCCGCTTGCCTTGTCCTGATAGCGCAGAACCACGGGAGCCAGCTGCATCGCCAACCTAAGCAATCTAGACCGATATCCTTGATAGGCGTCTTCTTCTGGTATTATTTCAAGAAGATCGGCCAAAGCCATGACATACCAGCCCAAAGCACGAGCCCAGACCTCTTTGCTCCGTCCCGTTTTGGGATCGCACCAAGGTTGGCTGCAGGACTCGTCCCAAGCATGCCTGAGTAGACCCGTATTCGTGTCAAGAGTCTTCTCATAGACCAGTTCGAATTGATAGACGATGTCCTCAAGGCACTCCTTGAGCCCACCGAACTTCTTTGTGTATGAAGCATAGAAAGGCCCCTGCATATAAAGACCATCCAACCACATCTGGTTTTGGTATCTCTTTTTGTGCCAAAAACCCTTGGAGGGAGTTCTAGGCTGCCCTTGAAGCTGCTTGTAGAACAAGTCCAAAGCCGTTTTGTATTTCTTCTGGCCGGTAAGCTTATAGAAATCAATGACAAGATTTCCCATCCTCACCTGGTCCATGCTGTAATCTTCGAGTTTATAAGTAGTCACTACACCATCTTCTGGAATGTAGTGGTTGATCATGTCGTTGACATAATTGAAAATTTCTTCGTTTCCAAGAATCCTGGAAGCCCTGAAGAGAGCCTCAAGCAGAATGGAGGACTTGTAGCTGTAAGGAGTATTCTCCTTGTTGTATTTTTTCAAAGCGGACAGACACATGCGTTCTGTCATTGATTTTCTCGTATCAATCATACTTGTCTTCACCAAAAGGAAGGGGCTGCAAGCGTTCAACGTACAACCCCCTCCTTACAACATCAAAAACTATACTTAACTACTGAAGGAGTCCGTTTGCCGAGGCATAGTCATAGCCTGCCTTCTCCCAAGCAAGTCCGCCAATTTCGTCGAACTGCTTTACGAATGCATCCCAGTTGCTCTTTGTAAGCTCTCTTGTTCCGTTGAGGAACTCAGCAATGCCCTGCTGATAGAAAGTCGTTACGTCTGTGCTGGTTGGTGCCGGCATGCTGTTCTGACCTGGTGTATTCGTCCATGTCTTGCTCTGCATCTCAAGAAGAACGTCACCGGCGCTCATGCGCTTCTGTGAAGTTGCTGTGATGTATGCAGGATAGCGAAGAGCGATCTCCTGAGCGTTGCTGTAGTTGAATGCGCAGTTTCTGAGCTGGATGTACTTCTGACCGTCTGCGCTGTTGTAGCCAAGGGAACCAAGGCTTGCATCAGACTGAGGAAGACCATCTGCATCAAGGATGTAGTTCTTTCCTTCTTCGCCATAACCGCAAAGGAGGTAGCCTTCGCCGTAGCTCATCCACTCGAACATCTCAACGATCTTCTTTGCTTTCTCCTCTGAGACATCGGAATTGATTGCATAGATCCTCATGCCCTGGCAGCGTGGTCCAACCGACTGGTCGCCATTTGGTCCAATAGGAGCATCAATGACCGTGAAGCTTCCAGTTGGGAAGTTGTCATCGAATGGCTTGTAGTTGTTCTGGCTTGCATAGGCGGAGTTCTGCTCTCTGAAGACACCAAACTTGCCCTGCTTCCATGCAGCACGGAAGTCGTCCTTCTTGTAGGACATCCAGTTTGGATCGATGACGCCAGTGTCGATGCACTTCTTGAAGAACACCATCCAATCGTAGTAGTTGGCATCGTGGATCTTGAGGCCAAAGTTGCTTGAACTCATATTCCAAGTTCCCTCAACACCAAAAGCACCCATCAAAGGCTCGAAACGGCGGCCTGGGTAGATTTCGTAGGAAACGGACTCTTCTACGAAAGCGCCAAAACCGTAGGTATCGTTCTTGCCGTTGCCATCTGGATCGTTGTAGGTGAAGGCATAGAGGACATCATAGAGTTCGTCCAAAGTCGTAGGAACGGAAAGGCCAAGGTTATCGAGCCAGTCCTGTCTTACCAAGAGACCTTCGTTGCCGGAGATTGCAGATGGAGTTGCAAAACCATAGATCCTGCCTTCGTATGTAACATAGTTCTTTGCAGCATCGTCGAACATGACAGAGCTTCTGTTTGGCATAAGAGCATAGTAGTCCGTTACATCAAGGACCATACCATTCTTTGCAAGGTCAGCCCAAACTTCCCTTGAACATGTGAAGAAATCAGGAAGCTCATCTGCAGCCGCCATAGCCCTGACCATGAGATCCTGGTCGTTTGGGTTAGATGGAAGCATCTGAAGCTCAAGCTTGATTCCAAGCTGGTCTTCAAGGACTGCATAGCCTGCCCAGTCCGCTGGAAGAGCACCGGCCTCAGTCTGTGTTGCAGAATAAAGCATTGCAATGGTCATTGGTCCAGTGGTTGTTGTCGTAGCTTCAGTACCGCCCTGTGCAAAAACAAAGCTAGAAGCAAGAAGGGCAACAAGAAGAATAATAAGAGTTTTTTTCATTTAAAGTTTCCTCCTTTTAAATGATCGCGAATCTATGATTCACAGAACGCTTTTCCAGCATCCTGCAAAATCCATATCAACCTTTGACGCTGCCTGCCAAGGTCCCCTTTGTGAAATACTTCTGGATGAACGGATATGCAACGACCATAGGGATTGCACTTATGAAGACAGATGCAGCCTTGATCGCTTCGATGGGGGCGGAACCAAATGCACTGGCTTCCAGGTTGTCGTTCATGCTTGCACCAAGCAGAATGTCTCTGAGAAGAAGAGGTAGAGGCTTCAGGGAACTCTTCTGCAAGTAGAGCAGACTTCTCATGTAGTCGTTCCAGAAGGCCACTGCATAGTACAATGCAATGGTCATGATTATTGCCTTTGAAAGAGGCAGGATGATCTTGAACATGATTTGGATGTCATTGCAGCCATCTATGAAGGCACTCTCCCTTAGGTCGTTTGGGATGCCTTCGAAGAACTGCCGCATGATGATCATATTGTACGTGTTGATTGCAACAGGCAAAAAGACCGATGCCAACTTGTTCACCATACCCAACTTGGAGATCAGCAGGTATGTGGGAACGACTCCAATGTTGAAGACATAAGGTATCATGACGAAGATGACAATCCACTTCTTTCCAGGAACGCCCTTGACGGAAAGGGCGTAAGCCATAGGAACGGTAAGGAAGAGAGCCGCACAGACACCCATTACAGTGATCTTCACACTGTTGAAGAAGGCGCTCAGGAAGCCCGAGTTGCTCAAAAGAGCCTTGTACGCAAGATTCGACCACTTCCAAGGAGCAAGGAACATGCCATCGAGATAGGAACCAATATAGCTGGCAGGTCTGAACGAAAGAGTGATTGTACTCCAAATGGGGATGAAGATCACAACCAACAAAAAAGCAAGGAAGAGGCGAACGCAGATCTGAAACACCTTGTCGCCGGCAGTAAGTTTGACGGCAACTGCGCCATTGTTTTTCCTGGACATCCTCACACCTCCTTAGAACAAAGAATTTTCAGTGAACTTCTTGGAAGCCCAGTTGGAAATGAACAGCAGCGTCATACCAATGACGCCCTTGAAGATGCCGGCCGCCGTTGCAAGGCTGAATTGGCCGTTGATTGTTCCCCTGTAGACCCAAGTATCAATGATATCGCCAACGCTGTAGACAGCTGGGCTATACAACATGTACAACTGGTTGAAACCAGCATCCAGAATGGTACCAATCTTCATGAGAAGGACTACGACGATAACGGGTTTGATTGCAGGAAGGGTGATGTATCTTACCCTCTGCCAGCTGTTCGCCCCTTCCACCGTTGCAGCCTCGAAAAGGGTTCCATCAATGCCCATAAGAGCGGCAATGAAGATGATTGCACTCCAACCCATCTCCTTCCAGGCATCGGAAAGGATGACGATGATTGGGAAGGCTTTTGGGTCTGTAAGGAAGTTCCTTGGTGTTCCGCCAAACAGCTTGATTATATCGTTCACGATACCTTGGCTTGGAGAAAGCAAGGAAAGCAGGATTCCGTACATGATGACCCAGGAAAGGAAGTGAGGAAGATAGGACAAGGTCTGGACTATCTTTCTCAAAGGTGCACGGGTGCACTCGTAGATTGCTATTGCAAGGAGGATCGACAAAGGAAGGCTGACAAGAAGCTTTCCAAAACTGTACATAAGAGTGTTTCTGATAAGATCCCAGAAATAGTATGAACCAATGAATGTCTTGAAGTTCTCCAGTCCAACCCAAGTGCCACCGGTGATTCCGGTTCTCTTCAAGGAAATGAAATCCCTAAAGGCGATCTGGGCGTTCCAGATTGGAATGTACTTGAAGACGAAATAGTATGCCAAAGGAATGATCAGCATGAGATAGATGAACTTGTGCCTATTGATCTCGGCAATCAAAACCTGATTTTCAGATTTCTTGAAAGCCTTTTGCTTTTCCTTTAGATCAGCATTGACGGAATCAAGAGCCAAAGTCGCCGCATCAATGTCACTATCGTTCCTCTGTTTTTCAGCAGCCTTAAGACTTTCAATGAGAGACTTCTTCTTTGCCTTCAAAGAATCGATCTCAAGACTCAATGCATAATTCTTTCCACTTCTCATTTGGTGCTTGCCGTCTACAGGCTATAGACAGCCTCTCCTTTCTCCATCTTGAGAACAGTCTATACCGAACCAAATTTAACTTATGTTACCTGTTTTTGTACTTTTCCGACCTCTTATCTCTTCTTCACCTTGACCGGACTGTATCCCTTTATCTTCTTGAAAACCCTGCAGAAATAGGCCTGGTCCTGGAAACCAGTCTCATTGGAGACTTCGTTGACTGACATTCCAGTGTTCCTAAGAAGATTCTCTGCAAGCCATATCCTGTATCTGTTGAGATACTCCCAAGGAGAGAGGCCCAATTCCTTCTTGAAGATTCGGGTCAGATAATCTTCAGACGTATGGACTTCGTCCGCCACCTGCCATCGGCTTATGGACAATGTGGAATGCTGGCACAGGTAAAGCTGGGCCTTCTTCACGATCTGGCCCGTCAAAGGGGCAAGCAGCTCAGAGCCCCCAAGAATAGCACGAACGCGCATGGCGAATTCGTCGCTTTCAAGAATACAGGAATTGACGAACAAGACGTTGGGGATGGTGCTTATCTCCTGGATAAGTTGAGCGTTGATATAGTCCGAGCAAATGATTATAGGGGAAAGGTATTTGTTTCTTATGCCGTGCAGACAATCCACAAGCTTCTCCTGTGACTGCTCGTTGGATTTGTACTGCTCAATGGAGAAGATGGCAAGTCTTGGATTGTACCTACGGAACATGGAAAGCACATTGGAAAAATCACATGCTATGATATTGGGACTCTGTAGCCAGCGATGCAGGTTTTCAGAAAGAGGACCCACTTGGAGAAGGACCTTGCCCTTTGCCTCCACATAGGAGCGCATGGAATCTTCGAAAGTCCTCTGATTGGAACATTCAAGGCAGATGAAAGGCAGTTTTCTATAGACATCGTTTGAAATCAGGCTCAAAAGACCTGTCAATGCATTATAGCCCTTGAAGCTGCCATCCCAATAAACTGCACTTGCACCGGAAGGCAGGCGCCTTTTTACAGCCAGCGTAGCACCATCCAGTTCAAGGAACTTCACGCCGTCAAAACCCGTGGTATTGGTAGCAAAACCGGGCATTCCATTGATGCAGACGACGATTGCATTTTCTCCAATTGCAGAAGGCACAGAGCCGTCCAAGGTTGGATATGGCAACGTAATCGAGATGCCATGACGCTCAATCGAATAGTTTCCATTGTGGAGCAGAACAATCTGCTTGGCGTAGTCCAAAGAAGGGTTTTCGCTGTATTCCCATATCCCATCTTTATCGAAGATTCTAATCTTTACACCGTTTCTACTCATATAGGCCGTTATCTGGGGGTTCAAACCAACCTCAGAGACAATGATCTCAACGATTTTCCTGAAAAGCCTTTCATCCAGCATCACACAAGCCAAAGGCCCCTCATCCTTGTAGCAGGCAAAGCCCTTCAGGAATTCGGATACATTTGTGCAGCTGCAGTTGAGCTCAAGTTCACCAGTGGAGATAAGCGACAGATCAATGGTCCTTTTGACATCCACGATTCTATTGTTTATTTCATTCCTCGCACTGTCATCCAATTGGGAATTCAGCACAAGCTCAGAAATCTCCGTAAGAGGGCTTCTTAGGTTTTCAGTGACATTTGCAAAGAAATGCGTTCGTGAGAAGTCCGCCTGTTCGGCAGATTGCTGAGCCTTTCTTGCCGTCTCGAAAAGCCTGGCGTTCTTTATTGCACTGGAAACGGCGCTTCTGACCTCTTCGCACATAAAGCCATCGAACCTGCTGGCTTTAAGAAGAAGGTACCCCATGAACTCCGTCTCTGAGCAAAGAGGGGTGGCAATCCAAACCCCAGGATCCAACAATGTCCCCATGCTGGAAGGAACCAGCATCTTTTCAGGGAATTCTATTGGATTGGACTCTTGTTGTATCAAAAACGACTTTCCGCCATCATTATAAACCAAATGAATTTTGGAAAACCCAAGAGCCTTGGCGTTGTTGTTCAGGACAGTAACGATTTCTTGGAAATTGCTAGTCTCCAACAGCTGGTTTATGAAAGAATTGAAAACCCTTCTGCTGTTGCGTTCATCAAAGCTCAGTCGTGACATGCGATTGTCCAGAAAAGAAGGAACAATGGAATAGGCGTTCTTGGAAAGCAACAAGTATTTCTCTTTGGAAAGTATGTCCTTGAATCCGTTTATAACCTTGATGACCTCATGGTTGTCGGCTCCCTCCTCGAACAGTTTCTCCAACATAGCACGAACATTGGCTTCAGAAGGCTCTTTGGCGACACAATTGACTATTCCCCTAGCCTCTGCTGAAGAGAACCCAAAGTCCTTTACCAACTGCGCTGCAAGGTCTGAAGCACTGGAGATTGCAGATGAGAACTCAAAAGCCTCACAACCACAGCTTCTTCTAATGATTGGAGTGGTAGCCAACACCTTGTCGTAGCATCTTTTCCCTTCAGCCAATGAATAGAGGGTGCTCAATGCAGTCCTGCCAATACCTGAATATGGGAGTCTTACCGTAGTGGCGGGAACCTTCAAAAGCCTAGAGTCTATTGAATCATTGAATCCGCAAATGAAAACATCTTCCCCAACAACATATCCATAGGACTTAAGGACCTGCTCCGACTCGTACGTCATAAGGTCGCTAGCGCAGACGATCATGTCGAAATCACGGCCAGGACGTAGATTCCTGGCTTCAAGCATATTCCTAAGACCTTCACCGCCTTGAGACCATTCAGTAGGCTCGGAAATCAAATTGTAGTTTATTGGGATGCCGTTTTCCTTCAATGCATCCAAATATGCCTGATACCTTTTTATAGAGGAATTATGGTTAAGAGGCCCCCTAAGATATAGAATCCTTCTAGCCCCATGAACCGTAATACAGTGCTGGATAAGAAATCTTGAGCCCTCATAAGCGTCGAAACAAACATTTGGGATCTTTGGAAAGGAGTCGGACTTGCCGTCGATTGTAACAAGAGGCTTGGAGAGAATCTCCTCAAAACGCTTCAATACAACAGTGGAGTTCACACTTCCGGAAAGAGAGGAACTCCAAACAATGGTGCCATCGATATTGTCCTCATTTACGAGATCATAGATGGAATTCTTCATCTGCTCCAGCGAATTTGGGCTATTGAGTTTGCCACCAGGAAAGATTATCAGCGTGTCTTTGCCGTCATCAGGAAACAAAGAAGCCACAGAAGGGCAAAGAGCAATCGAGGATCCTGTAAAAACTCCAGCAAGGACAAAACCAACTCTCATGCAGAGAATTATAAATGCAGATGCAAGCAAAACCAACAAGTTTAGAAAATTTCAACCAATGTACGCTATAATTTCACCAAAGGAAAGACATGAACAGCCCAGACTACGACTTCCACCCAGACCTCAGACCCTACTCAAGGATGAAAACTCCACTCTCCCCGGCATTCGTCTCATTGGTGCAAAAACCAATGCGCCTGCTATACGCACTGGAGCACGACGACAAGTCCCTCCACGTGACAAGGGCTACAGCACCAATCCCCAAGACCGATATCCCTGCGCCCGTCCCTTCCAACGCAAAATCCATTTCAGGCATAAAGGTCCTCATATATGAAACCAAGGATTGCGAAGAGCCATTGCCATGCCTTTACTTCATCCACGGCGGAGGTTTCGTATTCAACGCTGCGCCGCACCACTTTGCATTGGCTCGCCGATTCACGAATGAACTTGGCATCAAAACGGTCTTCATAGACTACAGGCTTGCTCCAAAACACAAGTTCCCTGCCGCCCACAACGATTGCCTGGCTGCATACGAATGGCTGGTTTCAAATGCAGACAACCTAGGAATAGACCATCGACGGATAGTTGTGGCTGGAGACAGTGCAGGAGGAAACCTATCTGCGGAGGTATGCCTTATGGCTAAGGAACGAAGACTTCCAATGCCAAAGGCCCAGATGCTCCTCTACCCGGTTCTTGATTGCAGGATGCAGACCCAAAGCTATAGACTCTATACCGACACACCAATGTGCAACACGCAGGACATGGAGAAATACTTTGAAATGTATGTTGGGGATTTAGAGAAGATCTCCACATCTCTGGTTCCATACATCTCCCCACTGGAAGCCCCTTCGCTTGAAGAAATGCCTCCTACGTACATTGAAACCGCCCAATACGACTGCCTCCATGACGAAGGAGTCCAGTATGCACAGGCATTGGAAAGCACCGGTGTACCGGTTGAGCTTCACGAAATCAAAGATGCAATGCACGGCTACGACATAGCAGGAAACAGCGGTTTCATGGACAGCATCATGACAATGCGAACTGCATATCTCAAAGGGGTTTTCTGCATATAATTTCTAGTTTTTATATGCAGATAAAAGCCAAAAAATGGAAATGAAACTTGATTTACTGCATATGAATTGCTCAATCAATATGCAAGGAAACACCATGTTTCTTCTTGTTTGCCGTATTTTTCTGAACGCTCCATTCAAATTCCATTGAACACCTCCTTAAGGATAACAAATTGCAATGCAATTCGCATTGCAAATAAAACTTTTTAGAAACGTATTCAATGGATACGTTCCATATACATATCAAATACATGGAACCAAACAATCCCATTCACGCAACACATACGGAACAAAGAGGAAAACTCAAGCTAATTATATTGGAAGCATATAGTTATAACGTCTATAAATATTTCTCTAACTCTGCCAAATCACCCTCTGTCGTGGACCAGCTGGTAGCAAAGCGGACTACGCTGCGGGACTCGTCGTATTTCTCCCACCATCCAAACGAAACATGTTTGGAAAGCTCTTCCAGCTTCGAATCCTCCATGACTACGAACTGCTGGTTCGTAGGGGCCTCAAGGAAGAACATACAACCCTTGCGCTTGAGAACATTCTTGAGCTTCTCCGCCATCTCAATTGCATGGCGGCTTATCTCAAAATAGAGGCCGTCAGTAAAGAGGACATCGAACTGGATTCCAAGAAGCCTACCCTTCGCCAGCATTGCACCCCGTTGCTTCACCTGCGTAATGAAATGCTTTGGAGCATTGCCGTGAGTGAACACGACAGCCTCACCGCACAAAGCGCCAACCTTGGTGCCTCCAACATAGAAGACATCGCAAAGAGCATGAAGGTCACATGGCTTCACATCATTTGAAAAGCCTTCCAAACCATAACCCAATCTGGCACCATCTATATAGAAAACCATGCCATACCGCTTGCATACGCCATAGATATCCTCGAGCTCCTTCTTGGAATACAGTGTGCCGTACTCCGTTGGAAACGACACATAGACCATCCCCGGAAACACCATGTGTTCATAGCTGGCATCACCGTAGAACCTCTTCACATAGTCCTCGATGGCCTTTGCAGACAGCTTTCCATCCTTCCCTCCAAGACCAACAACCTTGTGTCCCGTATACTCTATGGCACCTGCCTCATGCATATTGACATGTCCGGTATCGGCTGAGATCACACCCTCATGGCTTGCAAGCATGGTGCTTATGATGACCTGATTCGTCTGCGTTCCACCAACAAGGAAGAACACCTCCCCTTCCGGACAGCCGAACGCCGCCTTTATCTTCTCAGCAGCGCTTGCACAGTACTTGTCTGTACCATAGCCACCCAAGGCCTCGAAATTCGTATCACCCAACCTCTTGAGGATTGCAGGATGCGCTCCTGTAGTGTAGTCACTTGCAAATGAAAGCATATCGTTCACTCCTTGTCGTTCTCTCATTTCATAGAGAGCTTTATAATATCGTATATCTCGTGAAGGTCCCTTATCTCGAAGTCAATCCTTACAGCGCCTTTGGCTGGCAAGCCTTTTGGATTGTACCAACAGGTTGGAATCCCCGCATTCGTACCGCCAAGGATGTCGCTTGTAAGCGAATCGCCAACCAACAGAATCCTGGACTTGTCAGTTTCCTGTATATGCTTCAAAACCTCATCGAAGAAGCGGACATCAGGCTTCTCGAATCCAACCTGCTCTGAAAGGAACACCCCGTCCATAAGCTCACCCAGGCCAGAGACCCTAAGCTTCTTGGTCTGGGCTAGTATAGTGGCGTTGGACACCACATACTGCAGGACCCTTCCTCGGAGCGATTTCACAACTTCATAGCTGTCGTCCTTGAATACAATCGTATCTCCCAGCCTTTCCTGGTACTTGTCATTGAACTCTTCAGCACAAGACGAATCCACACCTACCTCTTGGAAGAAGTCCCTGAACCTTCCAACAAGGATCTGTGGCTTTGAAAGCTCCTTTTTCTCAAGGCGCTCCCAGTAGCCTCTGTTTATGGCAGAATACCTCTTAACCATCTCGTCCGTGCATTCGCCAAACCCATATTCAAGAAAAAGGCTTTGCATGGCAGCCTTTTCAGGTGCTTCGAAATCAAGGAGGGTTCCATCAACGTCCCATAGAATCGTAGTAAAAGCCATACCCGCATTGTTCATGCCAAGCATTATACAGAAAAGCATGCAAAAAAGCTGGCTCTTCACGGAAAATTCGGTTCTTCTCGGAAAGTTGGGGAATTGGAAGACAGAAATCGAAGGAGAGCATCCATCCTTGGGGCTGTTGGGGCTGTTGGGGCTCTTTGGGCCTACTGGGCTGTTGGGGCGCTTGAAGACTGTTGAATTTTGATTGAAGCAGAGCGTTCCAAAGCGTGCCTGAGCGTACCCGACCGCACCTGAGGGTACCTGATGGTATCTGAGCATCCCACATCACTGAATCTAGACCGTTTCAGAGTGGCTAGATAGGCTGGAGTGGTTAGATTGACAATGGCAGCGCACCCTCTTCCCCAATCCTTCGGCTTTTCCGTGAAGAACAAAAACTTCTCTTTGTCATGCATCAAGGAACATCTTGCATCAAGGGGAGCAATCACAAAGACATCGGTCCTAATGGGGAATCACCCCTTCACGCTTCCCGATGTCAAGCCAGCGATGAAGAATCTCTGGAAGCAGATGAAAAGGACGACTACTGGAATGAGGCTGAGTACGGACATGGCGAACACGTAGCCCCATTGGGTGAACTGGTGCTGTCCAAAGAAGCCAGCTATTGCAATCGGCAGGGTCCTGAGGTCGTTGTCGTTTATGACGGTGTTCGCCCAAGGATACTCCTCCCACGAAGACAGGAAGTTGAAGATGGAGACCGATGCTATCGCTGGGATGGAAAGAGGGAAAGCAACGTTGAGGTATATTCTGAAATTGTCCAATCCATCTATTCTTGCAGCATCGATCAGATCCAAAGGGATGTCCTCCATGAACCCCTTTATCATGAACGTGGAGAACGGAATCACCCAAGCAACATAGAAAGGGATAAGCCCCAAGAGCTTGTTTATGAGCTTCAGTTTGAAGGCAAGCTCGAACTGAGGGATTATCAAAGCCGTACCAGGTATTATCATGGTCACGATTATGAAGGAGAAGAGGACTCTCTTTCCTTTGAAATCGAAGACTCCAAGTACAAAGGCAAGAGCGCTTGAAACGATGGCGGAGATGATGACGGCGGACACGGATACGACCATGCTGTTGAGGAAATTTATATAGAACTTGCTCTCAGAGAGTATGAACCTGAAGTTCTCAAGCGTTATCTTCGAAGGGGAAGGAAAGAAATGAGGCGGATACTCATAAAGGGCTCCATTTGGTTTGAGTGCCGTTGAAATCATGTAGAGCATTGGAAGACTGGCAATCACAGATATGAAAACCAAACACAGATACCTTAGGAACAAAGTGGTTTTTGACGAAGTCCTACCGCCAACCATCACGCCGCCTCCTTTCTCTTCATTGCCTTGAACTGGAACACCGCAAGTACAGCCAAGACAACCGCAATCACGAACGAAAGGGCTGCAGCATAGCCAAACTCACCCTGGTTGAAGGCTTTGAAATACATCCAAGTAAGGACTGTGTCCGTTTGGTGGACGGGGTTCCCTCCTGTCATGAGCTTTATGGAGGTATAGACATTGAATCCACCAATCGTAAGCATGACCCATGCGAAAAGAATCGTAGGGACGATTTGAGGGATTGTAATGGAGAAGAACTTACGCCAACTTCCTGCACCATCCATCTCCGCAGCTTCGTACAGATCTTTGGGAACCTGTTGGAGAGCGGCAAGGAACACAACCATGTTCCAACCTACACCCTTCCAGGTTCCAAGGATCATTGCAACGGCCAATCCCGTAGCACGGCTGTCAAGCCATCTTATATTGGTCTTCGACACATGTATCACTTCCGTAAGGAAATAATTGAGAAGCCCCTCAGTATTGAAACAGTATTTGAAGACTAGAGATGCAATCACCCAAGATGTTATCACAGGCAGATAGTTGATCACTCTGAATGTAACGGAAAAGCGCTTTATACCGTTTATAAGCCATGCCACAAGCAATCCTATTGCCATCTGGGCGGGTACGGTTATGAGAGTGTATAGAAGCGTGTTCACAAATGTTATGGAAAAAGTTGGATCCTTGAACACTGTGGCATAGTTGGATAGTCCAATGTATTTCTGGTCGAACATGGAGCCAAAGTTCCATTCGAAGAAACTCATTGCAAAAAGCTTTGCAATTGGGTAAACGGTGAAGAAAACAAATACAAGAAGACCCGGAAGGACAAGAAGCCACAACTGGAGTTTTCCTTTGACTGATTTTTCCCTAAGCATCTCTATTTCCCAAACGATCCATCTGCAAGGGAATCCCATTGCAGATGGACCAATCAAAAAAGATTCCTTCTTATTTCAGAAGAGCATCCATCTTCACTGCAAGCTCGTCCATAGCCTGCTTTGCAGACTTCTCTCCGTTGACTACGCTGAACACGGCGGCTTTGAGCTCGTTGTCTATCTGCGACCATGCAGCAACGGTAGGTCTTGCCTTTGCAGTCTTGATTGCCTCAATGAAAGGAGCAAACGACTGGGACTTGACGGTGTCGCTTTCAAGAGCGTTCTTGTTCACAGGGATCTGACCGTTCTTGGCCATCTCAGTCTCTGCGTATTCGCTTGTCATGAACTGCATGAACTTCCACGCAGCCTCCTTGTTGGCGTTTGTGAACATGGCAATATCCTCTCCTCCAAGAACCGAGACGCTTCCACCCTTTCCTTGAGGCATTGCAAACGTTCCATACTCGACATCAGGATATGCACCTGCAAGCTCGGCGCTCTTCCAAGGACCTTCAAGCATCATTGCATACCTGTACGTTCCAAAGCCATCGGTCATTGGAATATCGCCTGAATTGAAACCGGTAATGCAGCCCTTCTTGCAAAGCTCTGCAAACGTCTCTATTGCAGCAATCGTAGCCTCGCTGTTTATATAGCCCGATGCCACAGTCTGGTCCTCGTTGGTGAGAGAACCGCCAAAAGTCCAAATGAACGGACAAATGTTCCAACCTGCAAGATCAGGTTCGTTCCAGCCCCACACCTGCTGGCCCTTGTCGTTCTTTCCAGAAAGGGCTTCTATTGCGGCGACCAGCTCATCTGTCGTCTTTGGAACCTCTATACCGGCATCCTTGAGCATTTTCACGTTGTAGAATACAATCTTGGAGTTGGTGTTGAGAGCCAATGCATAGTAATGTCCGTTCACAAAACCAGTGGACATTGCGCTGTCTAGGAGCTCGTTCTTGACATCGACGAAGTTTGGGAACTCACTGTCCAAAGCAGTGAGGATTCCCATCTTTTGGAATTCCGGAACCCATGCAATGTCCAACCTAGCGACATCTGGAAGGCTCTTGCTGCTTGTGCTTATGATGATCTTGTCATGAAGCTCCGCCCACTCGTGAGCTACGGCATTCACCTTTATACCAGGATTCTGTCTTTCGAATTCTGGAATCAGAACTTCCGTAAGGGTCTTGTTTTCCGCCGACTGAGCACTGTAATGGTGCCAGAAGTTGATTGTCACAGTGTCTGAAGCTTCATTCTGGGCCTGAGCGAAAGCGAAGCCTACGACAGAGATGAGAACAAATGCCATGAGAGCAAATCTCTTGATTCTGTTCATTTCATTCCTCCTGTATTTCTATGAAGAATCTGATAGGACTTCCCGTTTATCTTCAACGAAGAGATTCCAAAATAGTCCAACACAGACCTATCATCAACAATCTGATCCTCTCCCGAGGAATTGAATGCAAAGCCAATGCAATCGGTTGCATTAAAGCGTATAAAAATGTAGATGCCTTGGGACTCGGACACATACAGTTGCCTGAAGTCGCCATGCTTGACGATTTCACTTTCGTTTCTGAAACGTACCAACCCCCGCACATAGTCGTGAAGCTTGGAATTCGCATCGCACCATCTCATGCCGGCCCTGCAAAGAGGGTCGTTTCCTCCTGACATTCCAACTTCGTCGCCATAGTAGATCGAAGGGGATCCAATGAAGAACATCTGGAACGCAATGGCAAGCCTCAGCCTATCTTCGTCCATCCCGCAGCTTGTAAGGAACCGCTCGGTGTCATGGGACCCCAAAAGATTGAAGTTGGCCTTGTTGGTTCGCTTGTGGTACCGCATAAGAAGGTTGGAGATGTCCTCTGCAAACCTATGTGCACTTCCGTTTTTGGCAAAGAATCCAAGACAGGCGTTTCTGAAAAGGTAGTTCATAGAGATGTCAAGTTGATTGCCGTCTCCAACGATTCTATAGGCATCAGACCAGCATTCACCCAATAGAAGTGCATTTGGATGCTTCGTTTTAAGAGATCTTCGTATGAAACTCCAACAAAGAGGCTCCACCTCGTCTGCGACATCCAGACGCCATCCATCGATTCCAAACTCCTCTATCCAATACTCCATCACGGAAAGGATGAAGGATTGGACTTCAGTGTTCCCCGTATTAAGTTTTGGCATGTAGCAGTAGTCGCCAACACACATGTAGTTGAGAGGATCTTGGGACACCGGGAATGAATCGAAATAGAACCAATCGATGTATTTCGAAGCCTTTTCGTTCCTTACTACATCATCAAAGGCATGAAAACGAGTGGAAGTATGGTTGAATACGCCATCAAGAACGATTCTTATCCCCGCCGAATGCAGGGATTCCACAAGGGAGCGGAAGTCCTCTTTGGTTCCAAAGCCCTCATCGATCTCAAAATAGTCGATTGTCGCATATTTATGGTTGAACTCTGCTTTGAACACCGGGTTCAAATAGATGCAACCAACGCCAAGATCCTTCAGATAAGGAATCTTGGACTCTATGCCCTTCAGGTTGCCACCAAAATATCTGGAATCAGGAACGGAGTCCCACGGATGCATGTCAGTCCTGCGCTTCTGGTCCACGCTGGCAAACGAGTCCGGGAAAATCTGATAGAACACTATCCCCTCCGCCCAAGAGGGAACGACAAGGGAATCCATACTCCCCGCACACAAAAACTCGAAGAAGCCATCGCTTGGAACATCTTTGGACAGCCCGATTTCATTGAGGAACAATCTTGTACCAGACTCTGTCTCCAACTCGAAATAGTACTTTATGTAATGGGCCTGTTCAGGAAAGGCTATGACGGACTCCCAAAGCTTTCGCTCACAGGTAGACAGGTCGCACGTCATTGTACTTTTCCTGAAATCCAACGTGTTTCTCTTGAAATAATGAAGGATGACATCCTTCACACAGGTTTCCGTGAACAGTCTGAACTCAAGTGTGTCCAAAGCCAAAGGGCAAAGGAATTCCCTAGTCGCTCTATGTTCACATACAAGATTCTTCATCCCTTTACCCTCATACTGGACTTTCTTTCAATCAGATCCGTGGAGATCAAGGATTGCTGTGGATGGGAACCGTTTATCTGGTTTATGAGGATCCTGGTCGCCTCGGCGCCTTGGGCCAAGGTATCTATGTCTATACAAGAAAGAGGGGGATCCATATACGGAGCTATTGGATAGTTGTCGAACGTTACGACACCAACATCATTGGGGACATCCAGATTCAATGCCTTTGCAGCCTTGAGGATTTCAAAGGCCGCAAAGTTGTCGTTGCATACAAAACCATCAAATTTTCCTGAAGACAGGATATCAACAGCGGCACATGCATCGTTTAGAAACGAAACCTCCTCCATGTTTTTGCCATTCGCTTCAAGACACTCAAGGAAACCTCCCAACCGCCTTTGCACAAAGCCATCGGTCTCCTTACCTCCAAAGAAAGCAAGCCTTTCGTATCCGTTGTCAAGAAGGTGCTGTGCCGCAATCATTCCACCCTGGCTGTTGTTGATATCCACCCAGCTGCACAGCGACGACTGCTTTTGAGGCTCCCCCAGGACGACAAAAGGAATGTGTCCTCCTATCAGCTTGTCAAGCACAGACTTGCAGGCAAGCGATGGAGGGATGATGATTCCATCGGTCTTTCTTTCAAGGATGAGTTTGTCAAGCGTCTTGGAGACCTTTCCATCGAAACACCCCGTAATCAAAAGGTCATAGCCGCATTTCTGCACTGCCTTTTCTATCCCAAACACAGAGTTCGTGAAAAAGGCGTTGGAAAAGGCTCCGGAATCCTCCGATGCATCTATGAGGAGACATACCGTTCTTGCAATTCCGTTCGCCAGATTCCTGGCAATGGCATTGGGATGGTAGTTGAGCTCTTCGACAGCCTGAGAGATTCTTTTCCTTGTCTCCTCGCTTATCGTAGCCCTCCCGGTAAGGGCCCTGGAAACAGTTGAGGTGGAAACCCCCACTTTCTTCGCTATATCCTTGATTGTAACAGGCACGGCAATCCCCTTTCTAATGCAACCGCTTGCATTAATCATGTTAATACACCTTTTTCCCGCTGTCAAATGAAAACTTTTGGCTCTTCACGTTTTTCTAGGTAATGGTCCTCTGATGGATGGTCTTGGATGCCTCATGGAAGCGAAGGGGAGGTTCTCTTCGAGGCGGCCGTCAAGGCATCCGCTCCATGGCCGAAATGACATGAAAACATCG
>OQVQ01000010.1_pt1 | contig 84128 bp, 76 predicted proteins | sample 1691491 | NCBI WGS metagenome assembly OQVQ01 (sample SAMN03418252, study PRJEB22391) | human gut metagenome | biome: human-gut; feature: organic feature; material: feces | host: Homo sapiens | place: Tanzania | collected 2013-01
GGCTGTATTCCTCCTCCATGGACATAGCCATGCTGGACAAGGGAGAGGGCTTTGGACGCATGAGAACAAGCTATGTGATATTCCTGTGCACGTTCGACCCTTTTTCAAAGGACGAGAAGGTCTACAGGTTCTCCACGATGTGCGAGGACGTACAAGGCTTGCCACTTGGGGACCGCAGGTATATCATGTTCCTGAACAGCAGAGGTTCCAAGGGCGTCTCCAATCTGGACATGGATGAGCTGTTCAGGTATCTGAACGGCGGTGTCGAAGCCATAGGCATGGAGACCAGAAGCGGGCTTGTGGCTGTTCTGGACAAGTATGTGCAGAAATACAACAGAGACGACGACTGGAGGAAAGAGTACATGAAGCTTGAGTTCCTTCTAAAGGACAAATACGACGAGGGCGAAGCACAGGGAGAAACCAACGAACGTAACCGCATGGTCAAGGCCATGTATGCAGATGGCGTCTCCGTGGACAAGATCTCACAGTACGCTGCAATTCCTGTCGAAGAGGTCAAGGCAATCCTCAAAACCTAATGAACACAAAAGGCACAGGCCCGCAACAAAACGAGCCTGCACCTTATCAAACAATTGAAGAAAACTCACCTGAAACGGTTTAGATGACCTTGTACTCCTTGAGGAGCTTTTCGACATCGGTATCCTTGACCTTGCCAAGAAGCGTCTTGAGAGCGATGCGTTCCAAGAGGTTGGTGTCCATGTCTGTTATCTTCTTGCCGTCGCGAAGTTTGACTGTAGCGTCAAGGAGTGCACGAATGTCATAGACGCTGCCCCAGACCTCAGGTACGCCGCGGTCCACGCCAAGAAGCGTGTAGACGGCCTCCATTCCGGTACGCATTGAATACTCTGTCGTGAATATGGTGTCTCTAGGGGTCTCTGCGAACTGGCCAAGGAATGCGAAGTTCACGGCTCCCTTTGGAACGACAAGAGGTCTGTCTCCGTATGCACGAGGCATGAAGAAGGCATCGATGTACGGCATCATGACAGGTACCGTGTTGGCGTGGTTGGTTGCGTAGTCTTCTATCAAGTCAACTGGAACGCCAATGTGGTACAGCCATTCCATGCATATCTCACGGCCTGTGCAGTCGCGCATAGGTTTCTTGACGTAATCGCCTTCCTTCTCTGAGAAGAGGCCGTAGAGCCATACAAGAACGTGACCCTTTGGCTGTTCGCGGAACTGAGGCTGGCGGTTTATGGTCCAGCTCATGAGCCATGAAGAATCCTTTACCGTCACGATGCCGCCTGTGACCACCTTACCGCTCAGAGGATCACGCTTGCAGATCTTCTCTATGTATGGGAGTATCTTGCAGTCCAAGGTTTCAACCGTGGCGCTCTCCCAGTTGCAAAGGTCAGGGCGACTGCAGAACTTCTCAGGATGTCCAAAGGCAGGGTCCTGTGCGGCGATCTTCTTCCACATATCCCAACCGCCGCCTTCCTTCAAGGCAGTATTGAACTTGGCTGGCTCGTTCTGTGAGCCCATGCTTGAGTTCTCAACGCATCCGCCGTTGGTGATGAACACAAGGTCGTCCTCCGTAAGGGCTATCTTCTCCTTCTTGCCATCGCGCTCGACCTCTATTGCGGTTGCGACCTTCTTCTGATTGTCGCCATCGCCTGTGCTGCGGAACTTTACATTTAGGACCTTTGTTCCAAACTCGAACTTCACATTGGCCTTCTCAAGGTACTTGATCATTGGAAGGATCATTGACTCGTACTGGTTGTACTTGGTGAAGCGAAGTGCAGTGAAGTCTGGAAGACCGCCAATGTGGTGGATATAGCGCTGGATGTAGAGCTTCATCTCAAGTGCGCTGTGCCAATTCTCGAATGCGAACATTGTGCGCCAATAGAGCCAGAAGTTGGAGTTGAAGACTTCGTCGTCGAACACTTCGTCGATCCTCTTGTCCTGAAGCTCCTCGTTTGGAGTCATGAAGAGCTTCATGATCTCCATTGCGCCCTTGTCAGACAGGCCAAACTTCTTGTCAGTATGGGCATCCTGGCCGCACTTCTCCGTTGCCCTGCAAAGGGAATAGTTGGGGTCGGCCTTGTTGAGCCAGTAGTACTCATCCAACACGCTCACGTTTGGGGTCTCTATGGACGGGATGGAACGGAACAGGTCCCACATGACCTCGAAATGGTTGTCCATCTCACGTCCACCACGCATCACATAGCCCACGTCCTCGTATTTGTATCCATCGCAGGCTCCTCCTGCAATCTTGTCCTTTTCAAGGATGTGGATGCGCTGTCCATCCATTTGTCCGTCACGCACCAGATAGCACGCTGCTGTGAGTGCGGCAAGTCCGCTTCCCACGATGTAGGCACTTTTCCTCTCGACCCCTTCAGGTTTTCTAGGACGTGCGAACGCTTCATAGTTACCACTTGAATAATACATATTGAACCCTCCTAAACAGGTCTTTTTCCAATTGGGAACTTTTAAAATCCCTTAGATGCACGGAATATATGTAGGATTCCTTTGGACGGCTACGTCCATTTGGCTAAGATTTGGTGAAATGGGGCAACTTAACCAAATCTTGACCAAGAATGTCTATTTGCATATCATGCAGGTCATGAAAGATTTTAAAACACTTGATGCAATAAAAACCAAAAGACATCTTGCTGTGGTTCTCTTGGTCATATCGACAGTCTTTCTCTTTGCTTCCTGTTACAACAGCAACATGAGCACGTTCAATGGAAACCGAGTTGGCAACGACGACTACTTTGCAGTGGACTGCACCATGATGAACTGCAAGGAAATCCACACGATTTCCATGGAAGAAGGCGATGATTTCCAAGTGGTCTTCGAAGTAGTGTCCGGTGAGATGAACGTTGCAATCAAGGCCCCCTCTGGGGCAATCGCATACAAAGGGAATGGTGTGTACTCTTCAAGGTTCAGGGTGACGGCACTAGAGACGGGGGAATATGAGATAACCCTTGATGCCAAAAAGTTCAAGGGATCCGTCTCGTTCACAAAGGTCAAGAAATAGCTCAGAAGGAAAGACCTTTCAAGAAGTCTTTTCAGAAGTCGTTTCAATAGCCAAAGCGGTTCTCCGACACTTTCAAAGCGGTCGCCGCAGCGTAGGTCTCAACCACAATCTCCCTTGAAGCTCCATCAACGCCCACGACATACCAGTTTCCCTTGCCTTCCAAGTCGAAAGAGGATTCATATCCGTGATATGCGGCAAGGTTCATCTCGTAGCAACCGCCGCCATAGCCGTATACGATGCCTCCGTTGTGGGTGTGGCCTGTAAGGACAAGGGACACACCGTTCTCACTCAGAATCTTTGAAAACCTTGCAATCTCCGTTGCACTGCAGTTTCCAAACACCACAAGGCTCTGGTCCAGCTTCCTTCCGGTGAACACGTTCTCGTGGACCAATACTATCTTCACTGGATTCGAATCCTTTTCCAGAGCCGCTTCAAGATAGTCGAGCTGCATGCTGCCAAATATGCGCTTTGCGTTGTCCATCACATACAGCGAGACATCCCCAAAGCTGTAGACGGCCATACGCTTGGTATATACCTCCAAGCCTTCTGAAGCTGGAATCGACGACTCCCAATCCTCCATGGACGACACATGCGTCTCATGGTTTCCAATCACGCCAATGTACCTGTCCGAGCAGTAAGGAGCGAACGTCCTGACGAAATCGTTTGCAGAAGCCCTACCTACATTGGCCTCATCCACGAAATCTCCAAGAGACACCAATGCAGAACAATGTCCCATTTCAGACTCAAGGAACCTTTTGAACGTACCATCATAGCGTCTTGTGCCATCGTCGTTGGACTCTCTTCCAAGATGGACATCTGTGACCACGACGAACCTAGGAGTCTCTTCACCTGCACGAAGCTCTAGGTCATAGGCATTCTCCAGGAAAGGATTTCCCTCAACCCCTCTGAAAAGGTCGCCGTTGAACTCGCACGAAACGGCCGCGACGAGCAGAAGAACGACGCAGGACGCTATACACAACCGCCTCATATGCACCCTCCTGTCCTGTACTCGCACGAAAGCCTGATTCCAAAGGCCGATACCATTGTGCGTGTATCGGTGAGGAACTCCGCATACTTCACGAAGGCCTCCACTCCTATCCAGTATGGATCCAAGACACCTACCGCAACCTTGCCACCAACCGTTGGAACGGCCTTCCATTCACGACAGAATGGAGTAGTAAAGCTCATGTAGATATTTGCTTCAAAGTCAGTGGCTCCAATTCCTACTACTGCCTTTGCAAGAGGTGTAACGGAAAACAAAAAGCCTCCAAAGTACGGGCCGTATGCAGCTGCAAGTTGGGCGCCAATGTCCAAGCCTAGTTCGAAAAGCCCTCTTCTGTAATCAACTCCAAGCATATAGCCAAGGCCGCTCCAACCGCAAAGTCCATACGAATATGAGGTATTTGCAAGAATCCTATGCGAAAGAAGAGAAGAAGTCGTTGGATTGTACTGCACAGAGACATCGGCCTTTCTTCCTCCGTGCTCGACCATATCGAACGACCAAGGCCCTTCCTTGTACGAAACGGCCTCCACAAGCCTTTGCGGGAATTCCATGTTTGGCGAATAGGACAGCGAAACGCCAATTGTCCGGGCATAGGTGGCCCCAAGAACAAGGACCAAGACGAATAATAGTGACAATCCCCTCTTCACAACCCCTCCTGATGCGACAAGCGCACATTAGGGATTATACAACATTGGAGGGCTTTTGGAAATTATGCAGGCCTTTGGAAGCCCCAAAGTCAAATGACGTAGTCGAACCCGTCTGGGTCTGTACGGACAAGATCAGCCAAAGTGACGCCGTCCATGTAATCGTTTATGACCTTGTCCAAACCTTTCCAAAAGGATAGGGTCCTGCATTCCGAGGCCCTTGGACACGCATTGGAGGAAGGTTCAAGGCACGATACAGGAGCCATAGAGTCCTCAGTGACCCTTAGGATGCTTCCAACTGTGTATTGTTCAGGTGCCTTTGTAAGCTTGTAGCCACCGCCCTTCCCTCTAAGGCCTGTCAGAAGCTTGGCCTTCACCAAAAGCTTTATGATGCTTTCCAGATACTTCTCGGAGATTCCCTGCCTTGTTGCAATGGCGTTCAAAGGAACGAAGCCGCTGCTTTGATGCTCTGCCAAATCAATCATGACTCTAAGTGCATAGCGGCCTTTCGTTGAAATGAGCATAGTCCCCTCCGTTTGGTTGTAGTACAATCGTGCATCCCCATTATATGTCAGTTTGCTTGAAAAAAGCAAAACCGGTTGTTGACAAATGAAGGGGGAATAAGCATAATTCATATAAACCTACAGATTAAGTGGGTTTATAAAATTGACAAAGACGTAGGAGGAATCCAATATGAGTAGGGTTTATACATCGGCAGATCAGCTGATTGGAGGGACGCCTCTTCTTGAGCTGACACACATTGAAAGGGACGAAGGCCTTGAAGCAAGAATCCTTGGAAAACTGGAGTACTTCAACCCGGCTGGGAGCGTCAAAGACCGCATTGCAAAAGCCATGATAGATGATGCAGAGAAAAAGGGTCTGTTGAAGGCGGATTCCGTAATAATCGAGCCTACGTCCGGCAATACAGGCATTGGATTGGCGTCTGTCGCAGCTGCACGTGGCTATAGAATCATCATAGTCATGCCTGAAACGATGAGCATTGAACGCCGCAAGCTCATGAAAGCCTACGGTGCGGAGCTGGTACTCACGGAAGGTTCCAAAGGAATGAAGGGTGCCATAGATAAGGCAAATGATCTTGCAAAGGAGATTCCAAACAGTTTCATACCAGGTCAATTCATCAACCCTGCAAACCCAGCCGTACATAAGGCCACTACAGGTCCGGAGATTTGGAATGACACGGACGGTAAGGTTGATATCTTCGTAGCAGGAGTCGGCACTGGCGGAACCATCACAGGTACAGGAGAGTACCTGAAGAGCCAAAATCCAAATGTCAAGGTAGTTGCTGTAGAGCCGGCTTCGTCACCGGTGCTGAGCAAAGGCACTGCAGGCAGCCATAAGATCCAAGGCATTGGTGCAGGGTTCGTTCCGGATGTCTTGGATACGAAGGTCTATGATGAGGTCATTGCAGTCGAGAACGACGATGCGTTCAAGACTGGAAGGCTCATTGGCAGAAAGGAAGGTGTACTGGTAGGCATTTCATCTGGAGCTGCGGTCTGGGCCTCCATACAACTGGCAAAACGAGCCGAGAACAAGGGAAAGACCATTGTCGTCCTTTTGCCAGACACTGGAGACAGATACCTCTCAACGCCCCTCTTCGAAGACTGAAGACCTAGAACGACAATAGACAATAGAATCAAGAGATGCTTTGGGAAGGCTCCTATTTAAGAACCTTCCCGTCGCTGAATGCGTTGCCAACCCTGCGGCCCAAAACGAGGTAGCCGTTGTTGACGGGATCGAATGCAATTGGCTGGAGCTTTTCAGGGTCAATTTTGCCATTCTCTCCAAGGATGCTTTCGTCTGCACTTACATTGACGATGTCCCCTACTATAATTCCATCCTCATTTATATGGTTGAGGGTGCATTCCAAGGCCATTGGAAGCTCGTTTATGACAGGTGCGTCCACGAACTGGCTGCGTTCTGTCGTAAAGCCGGCCTTCTCCATTTTGTCAGGTGTGTTGTTGCCTGATGCAAGTCCCACATAGTCGCATGCAGCCACATGGGATGCCGTTGCAAAGCTTACGGTGAACGCCTTTCTAAGGTTGATGTTCTTTGCCGTCTTATGAGTGGCGCTCAGGCACAGCATGACCTGATTGGTGTCATAGATTCCGCCCCACGCAGCATTCATTGCGTTTGGCTTTCCATTCTCGTCATACGTTCCAATGATAAGCACTGGAAGCGGATACATCCACGTGTTCTTTCCAAAATCCTTTCTCATATCCAACTCCTATTCAATTGATGCTTGTAGTGCTCGAACCAACGACGTAATGCGCTTGAAAACTAGAGCTCCGCTCGACGGAATTTGCCCAAGGGTTTTCAAGATGCAATACAAGGCGGAAGAGCATGGACAGTACTAATTTGTACGGCCATGCTCGAACCAACGCAGTAATGCGCTTGAAAACTAGAGCTCCGCTCGACGGAATTTGCGGTCAGGACAAGGAAGAAGAACGGTGACAGTACTTCGCTGTACGGCACCGTTCGCCCTGACGCAGTCATTGACCGCAAAGTCCTAGAGCCACCAGCAGGACATGGCGACGGCGGCGATAGCCAGTCCAAAGCACACCAGCACCACGCATATGCAGTTGAGCACCAAGCCTACGACCGAGCACACGAAACCTGCCGTGCGCTTGCCGTTCGTACATCCAAGGACGCTCGACTTGTGAGCCATCACAAGACCGATGATTGCAAGCACGATTCCTGCCACTGCACCAATTACGGTGAATCCTGCAACTACACAGGCCAGTGAAATGATTCCAAGGACCAGTGCTGTGACGGCCTGGCTTTCGCCGTTGTTGGCCGGCGCCACTGCGGGGGCCTGTACCTGAGAAGTCTGCTCTATTGAGTTTTCTTTGTATTCGTCTGACATTTTCTCACCTCCAAATGAGTGTTTATATCCCTAATATAATGCAACATCGTGGCAAGTCAAACCCTGTTCTTGACTTTGTCGTATGAGCCAAACTTGCAGCAGATGCTTCGTGCTCCGGTTGAGCGTATTCCAAGAAGGCTGTCCATTTCATCGGCGGCATTGAAGTAGGAGAAACAGCGTGTATGATGGACCACAATGTAATCGGCCTTGTGTATGAGTCCGCATGCCTTGCGGCAGAACGACCTCACGGGAGCGCAAAGGGCGAACACCCATATTGGAGTGCATATCGTGACGTGGTCGTATGAGGCCAGATCAAGGCCTTCCAAGGATTCGATTGGCATGTCCCAGCGATGCATTCCAAAGCGTCCGCACCACCAGAATCCAAGCGTGCCGGCCGTCAGTTCTGTGGATTTTATCTCGTAGATGGCCGATCCGGTCCTGTTGGCTTCTTCGTATGCAATCTTCCTCACTTAGCCCATGCGTGAGAAATAGACGACAAGCTTTTTGGTGTTGCGGCCTACGTTTGGATACTCGCTTTCGTCGAAATGGAAGTGCTCCTGTGTATAGAACACCCATGCGGCGTAGCCTGTGAGGGCCTGGGCAAGTCCAAAGATGAAGAACGACGTAGACATGAAGTTGAACGGGAAAATGTAGAACTGGATGCATATCCACAACATGAGCGTTATCCCAAAGATGCCGCCGCATATGATTCCCACCTTCTTCTTCCGAATAAGGAGTGCGGCGGCTGTGAGGTTCGTGATGCCGTTGACTATCAAAAGAGCGATTCCTGGAAAGAGGAAATCCTGGTAGAGGACGCTAGCGAACGGAAGCACTTGAAAATATGGAAGCATCGCATCCATGCCCATGGAGCGTCCCGTAGTGTCAACCAACATTCCCGTAGCACCCGCAACTGCCCCTATTCCAACGAACAAAGTCCAGAAAAGAAGGATCCTTCTGGCAGTTTCATATCGTGAATGGTTTTTACTGCGTTTCACTTTCACCTCTTGTTTTTTGCGAATAGGTTTGAAATCAGATGATTTCAGAGGACGTTAGGATATTCCCTCTTGCTTTTTATGTCAACGAGAACAGCAAACTTGGATATCGAATAGCCTAATTTGATCCTTTTTTCAAATTTTTAGGTTCTTCACGTTTTTATGGGTGATGGTGCTCTGACGGATGGTCTGGGAATGCCTCATGGAAGCGAAGGGGTCTTTTCGAGGCGGCCGTCAAGGCATCCGCTCCATGGCCGAAATGACATGAAAACATCGAAAAAGCGCTTTTCTAGGCAAAAACATGCACACAAACAGCGGAAAAAGGGTCTTTCATGTCATCATGCGCCGCCACAATCGCCACAACCGTCTCAAGAGCCACGGACACCCTCCATTGTTTCAACGGTCTTCAACAGCCCCATAGGCCCAAAGAGCCCGAAAAGCCCCAACGGCCCCAAGGATGGATGCTCTCCTTCGATTCCCATCACCCAATCCCCCAACTTTCCGTGAATAACCTTTTTTGTTGCTACATCTCTTACTATATGCACGCACGATAAAAAACCGTGCACGGAAACATGCACGGTCATGATGTCTATTCCAAACTGTCTTATGAAAGGGCTTTTCTCGTAAGCTCAAAGACCTGGGCTGGGGTGAGGTCATTGTTGGTCTTGACCTCTCTGATAAGACCCTTTGCCTTGTAGTAGTTGATAAGAGGCTCGGTCTGCTGGGTGTAGACATCAAGGCGGTGCTTGATAGCTTCCTCCTTGTCGTCTTCACGCTGGATGAGGTCCTCACCTGTCACATCGTCCTTGCCCTCCACTTTTGGTGGGTTGAAGACTATATGGTAGATTCTTCCTGTAGATGGACACATTCTACGCCCTGAGAGCCTTTCGACGACTTCTTCTGCGGAGATCTGGAAATCAACGACAGCGTCGAGGTCCACCATCTCCGCAAGGGCATCGGCCTGTGGGATTGTGCGTGGGAAGCCGTCAAGGATGAAGCCCTTCTCGCAATCGGGTTCAGCCAATCTGTTGCGTACCATCTCAATCGTGATGCTGTCTGGAACCAAACCGCCTGATGCAAGGATGGATTTCACCTTGAGTCCAAGCTCCGTCTCGTTCTTTATGTTGCTGCGGAAGAGGTCACCTGTAGAAATGTGTGGGATCCCATAGTAATCCTTTGCTGCAGCGGCTACGGTTCCCTTCCCTGCTCCGGGAGGGCCTAAAAAAACCATCTTCATTGGAAGCCTCCTAACACTACAGGTAGAGCGACCTGCAGATGCCCTCATACTAGCAGAAAAACCGTGTTGTGTAAATTCAAGTGCTGCTATATTATTTAGCAAAAATAGCTCGGAGGGCGCAGAATGAACGCAAAGGAAGGCAGGAAGGTCATACTCCACGCAACGGATTTGGACGGTTTCCTAAAGGATGACGACAAAGCAAAGATTGAGCATGTGAGGAAGCTCTACGAAAAGTCCTTGGATGCATGTGCAAGGATCGAGTCTGAGGACACTGCCCACAACAAGGCCAAGGCCGAGGACGACCTTGTGAAGTCCTCCTCTGAGATTGGTGCTTACCTGGAGGAAGTAGTCTCCCAGGAGCCTTCCATTCATGTCTACTGCTTCGAGTCCCCTCAGGAGCAGCATGGTGCGGCAAGCCGCCTCATTGCAAAGCTAAGGGATCCCAACACAGACCACGAAGAATTTCTGTACTACATACAGAGGGCATATGAGCTTCTTTTTGCACATGTGTTCGCCGACACCGCTCTTCCAAAGAAACGATCGATAATCACAAAGACCCCTGTCGTCAATCCGTGCAGGAACTATGCTGTCCATAGAATACCTGATGTCGATAGCCTTACAAGCAATGCTGTCATGTGCGTTATGCTAAGGGGTGCGCTCCTTCCAAGCATGATTATAAGCAAGGAGATCCAGGACTACTCCTCCAACGACTTCGTAACACCGTTTGCGCTTTTCAAGATAAAGAGGGACGACACCAAGAAGGAAAGGAACATGGATTATGTCCTTGATCTTGACAGATCCTTCTTTGACCTCAAGGAACTTGATGGCAAAGATTTGATCTTTGCAGATCCAATGAACGCCACGGGAGGCTCCCTTGTAACTATCGTCAAATACCTCAAGGACAATGGAGTCAAGCCAAATAGCGTAAAATTCATAAACGTAATATCAGCCCTTAAGGGCTCTCTTAGGATAGTAAGGGCCATAGAGGGCTGCGAAGTCTACACCTTATGGATGGATCCAATTCTCAACGATGCTGCATATATCCTTCCGGGTCTTGGAGATGCAGGAGATCGTCTCAATGGAATGGATCTCCCTGGAAATCCAAGGAACATGATCCAGCTCATAGCGGACTACGGAGCGAACATAACCAACCTATACAGGGCTCAGGTAAAGAAAATTGAAGATACTGTCCTTGGTTGATGGATCCAAAACCACTTCTTTTCTTGCGGTTATGCTTGCAATTGCTGCATTTCTGTTATGTGGATGTGCATCGACTGCATCCAATGGCAACGACCAGATTGTCAAGGCCGCAATAGAACTTGCAGAGGAATACCGCAGCCTTGGGCGTTTGGAAGACTCCATTGGTGTCTACGACAAGGCTCTTGAGAGGACATACGATTATAGGCTTCTCTACAACAAGGCGCTGACTATAGCAAATCTTGGAGATTTTGAGCAGGCAGCAGCACTGTGCCAGGAAGGTCATGGAAGTTTTCCATACATCCTGGCATTTAAGAAAGCCCAAGCGAAGTACTACATAGAGCTTGAAAGATGGCAAGACGCTGCATCGTCCTACATTGAAGTATTGGAACTTGACCCTTACGACACTTCCACACGTAAGGCTCTCATTTCACTATATGTTACAAACAATGAACCTTCAAAAGCCGCCGAACAAGCGACCATACTATGGAACCAAGGATACAGGACAGCTGAAACAGTTGGTCTTATGAAGGTGTCCTTGGATCCTTCGTTGGAATCTTCACAGGAAGACTAGTCCAAACACCGCTCCAAGGCCAATCCACACCACAGGATGGATGTTCTTGAACTTGTGCATTGCGGCGAGCATTAGAATGCAGGCTGCACAAGACAAAGCCATAAGCCCGTTGCTTCCCACAAAGGTCAGGCGAGCCACTTCGTATAGTGCATACGAGATAAGTCCAATCACAGCTGGTCTCAGATATGAGAAAGTTGTCTTTACCAAAGGGTTTTCATGAAACTTCAGCAAAAGCTTTGCTATGACGAGGATTATCACGATCGAGGGAGCAATAAGTCCAACCGTTGAGCTGAGTGCACCAAGGATTCCACCGGTTTCATACCCTACGTATGTAGCCATGTTCACTCCTATTGGACCGGGAGTGGATTCCGAGACAGCAATCATATCTGCAAGATCACCAGTGGTGAACCAACCCGTTCTGGTACTCATGTCCATGAGGAACGGAATGGTCGCCATTCCACCGCCAACAGCGAAAAGCCCAACCTTGAAGAATTCCCAGAAAAGACTTAAATACATCATAGGGTCTTTCCCTTCCCTTTTCCAAACTCAAACGCCGCAAGCCCAATCGCTATTCCGCCAATCACGATATAAACGGGGGAAATGCCAAGAAACACTTGAAGCATCAACGAAGCCACAGCGACGATGGCCGTTGGAACATCTGTGACGGCTTTCCTTGCAAGTCTCAGCACCGCAGAGAGCATGAGAGCGCATACAGAGATGCGTATGCCTGAAAAGGCCTTCATTACATAGACATTGTCCTGAAACATCTTCAAGACAGATGCCATTGCAACAATTATTACGAAAGAAGGAAAGACAACTCCCAACGTTGCAATTAGGCCACCAATTGCGCCACGCGTCTTATAGCCTATGAATGTCGCCGTATTTACGGCAATGACCCCAGGAGTGCACTGTCCAACGGCGAAATAGTCCATCATTTCGTCTTCAGTGGCCCACTGATGCTTCTCTATGCACTCCTTTTCAAGCATTGGAAGCATTGCGACCCCACCTCCAAATGTGAGCACCCCAATGCGCACAAATGCGGTGAAAAGCTCCCAAAGCGTAGGCTTTGGCTGCAGATCCGCCAAGTCATTCATTTGGTGAACTTCTCCATCTCCTTGCGTACCAAGGAATCGCACATCTCGTTGTACTTTATCCCCGCATGACCTTTCACCCACACCCATTTTATGTCGAACACCTTTGAAAGGAAATCAAGCTCCTCCCAAAGCTCTTTGTTCTTCACTGGGTCTTTGGATGCAGTCTTCCATCCATTTCGCTTCCAGTTGTGGATCCACGTCGTTATGCCGTTCTTCACATATTGGCTGTCAGTGGATAGGCAGACCTGTTTGGCTTCAAGTACCTGACACGTTTCAAGTGCACGTATCACAGCCGTAAGCTCCATCTTGTTGTTTGTAGTCTGAGCATCGCCTCCGCTTGAATACGAAAGGAGGTTTCCATTGTCCAAAGCAACGAAAGCCCAACCTCCAGGCCCTGGATTCCCTGAGCATCCGCCATCTGTGAAGATATCTATCTTTTCCATAGTACGAAATCATATATCAATTGTTGCTATGTTATCAATCCAAGCTTGACACAAGACATTGTCCAACCTATAGTCAATGGCGGTAACACTAATGTCCAAACAAGGGAAACCGGTTAAAGGCCGGTGCGGTCCCGCCACTGTATGGAGGTGTGCATCTGCGTTGACCACTGGAGAGATCCGGGAAGGTGCAGGTGAAGTCCTCCGAGCCAGGAGACCTCTTGGACATGTAGCCTATTGGCCTTGAGGCCGGGTCCACGGTGTATGGACCCAGGGGTCTGTTAGAAACCCCTATCATCTTATATTGGAGGGGTTTTTTATGAAAAGAATCCTAGCCATCCTACTTACGGCGCTTTGTCTTGTCGCTCCAATCTTTGCGCAGGCACAGCTTGAAACATCTACAACGGATGAAGACCTTAGAATAGTCTCCCTTGCTCCAAACATAACTGAGATAATCTACGCCCTTGGAGCCGGTGATGAGCTTGTTGGAAGAACTGACTACTGCAACTACCCTGAGCAGGCGTTGGATGTTCCAAGCATTGGAACGCTTTGGGAGCCAAACCTTGAACTTGTCGTATCGCTTGAACCGACAATCGCTATTGCATCGTCAATCGTCGATCCAAGCTTCATCGAAAGCTTGAACAAAGCGGGAATCAAGGCCGTTCAAATCCTCAAAGAGGAAAGCCTCGATGGAACGTTCGAGCTAATTCAGGAAGTTGGAGATGCTATTGGAAGGACAAGCGAAGCCAAAGAGCTCGTTGCTGGCATGAAGGACAGAATCAACGCTGTTACTGAAATCACGTCCAAGATTCCAGAAGACCAGAAGAAGAGCGCAGTCTACATCATCTCCTGGGGCGACTGGGGCGACTATGCGGCAACAGGCGACACATACCTTGAAGGCGTATTAGAAGCAGCTGGTGCCGTCAATGCAGCAAAGGACGCTTCAAACTGGTCCATAAGCAAGGAACTTCTCATCTCGCAGAATCCTGATGTCGTCATCCTTCCACGCTATTCCTATTCCGATTCCCAGTCCGATATCCTTGCGTTCACCACAACCGAGCCTTATTCCAAGCTTGGTGCAAGTGTCCTTTCCCATGTATATGCAATAAACGGGGATGCAGCAGAAAGGCAGGGAGTGAGAACGGCCGACACAATCGAAGAGATTGCAAGGCTTTTGTATCCTGAGTTCTTCTAATTAACCAAGGACTCACATGAATCATGAATAGAACTGCGCTCTTTACTGCCCTTCTTTTGGTGCTTCTTTTGGCACTGATTGTCGTTGGTGTGTGCATTGGATCAGTTGTAATCCCGTTTTCTGCTATAGCCGAAGCCATATTGGGCGTGGGTAATGGTTCAAGCGCATCAAAAAGCGTGGTCTATATCATTAGAATCATAAGACTTCCTCGTGTCATGTGTGCGGCCTTTGCGGGAAGTGCCCTGGCACTTGGAGGTCTTGTTTTCCAAAGTGTTTTCAGAAACCCCATGGCTGATTCCTACATACTTGGTGTTTCTTCAGGAGCCTCATGTCTAATAGGTTTCAACATGCTTCTTGCCATTGGACTTGGCAACACTTTTGCAGCCCTTGTTGGTTCCCTTTGCACCACAGCACTGCTGTTCTCAACGGCAAAGGGAGACCACAATAGGCTTCTTTTAAGCGGAATTGCCGTTAACTTCCTTCTAAGTGCCCTTACAACCATTACAATATATCTTGGAAGAAGACAACTTGACACGGTTCTATACTGGACCATGGGAAGCCTGAGTGGTTCGTCCTGGCCAAGGGCAGTGGTGCTTTTCGCTGTTGTCTTGATTTCGTCCGTTGTGCTTACTGCAAGGGCATCGGTCTTGGATATACTGCTTTTGGACGACAGTACGGCCATATCAAGCGGTTTGGATGCAAGGGTCGCCCGTATGCTGCTTTTGGCTATGGCATCGGCTTTGACTGCGGTTGTAGTGTCGTTTTGTGGAATCATTGGATTCGTGGGACTCATGTCCCCACATTTCGCACGCCTTATAGTTGGCGCAAAGCACAGAAGCCTGATTCCAACGTCAATGCTACTGGGTGCCGTGATCCTCCTTCTTTCAGATATTCTTGCAAGATGCATCGTAGCTCCGTCAGAACTTCCAATTGGAGTCATAACGTCGATCCTTGGCGCTCCAATGTTCCTTGTTCTTCTAAGGAGGCATAGAAATGGTTTCTGAGCATTCCAAAGCTGCCCCCTGCCCTTCCATTGAAACCGTTGGCCTTTGCGGTGGCTATGGAGAGACAATCGAAGGAAAGGAAGTCATAAGGGACATATCTCTTGGTTTGGAGCCTGGGAGCCTAGTTGCCATCATAGGCCCAAACGGATCTGGGAAAAGCACTTTTCTAAAGCATCTTATAAGGGAGCTCAAGGCAAAGGAAGGTCGCATTTTTCTATGTGGGAACGATATCTCCAGTATGAAACAGCGGGATGTCGCAAGGCTCATAGCGTTCGAAGGACAGCACTCGACCTGTAGCGGCGATTTCACTGTAGCACAGATCGTCGCTTTGGGGCGCTATGCCCACGGAGACGAAAGGACAAGCTCAAGGAAGGTTATGGATGCATTGGAAAAGGTTGGAATCGCCCACCTTTCAGACAAGAGCGTAACAAGGATCTCCGGTGGGGAGTTCCAGCTTGCCATGCTTGCACGTGCAATATGCCAGGACACGGACATCCTCGTCTTGGATGAACCTATCAACAACCTAGATCCAAAGCATCAACGGATACTCATGGATCTTTTGGTTGGGCTGTACAAGGAGGGAAAGACCGTTGTCTGCGTCCTTCATGACATAAACGCTGCATTGCGATACTGTACGCATTGTGCAATAGTGAAGGATGGAAGGCTCTTTGCATACGGAAAAGCTATGGATGTCATAACTACAGAGAATCTGTGCAATGTCTATGGAATAGAAGCAAGGATGGTTGAAGACCCGGTTTCCGGTTGCAGCATAGTGGTTTTCTAAAGCTGTTTTTCCAAAAGCCCGTCAGCCTTTTTCATGCCCAATTGCCTTGAGCATTCTGTTGTATCCCAAAGACTCTACAGCGCCCTCGTCCAAACCCACAAGCGAAAGGATTTCACGTAAAGCCTTGTCCTCAGCCTCAAGGTCCTCATCATTGGATTCTTCAGAACATATCTCCATTTCAAGGAACCATCCAAGATATTTCACTTCAAGAAGCTCTGCATGCACTTCAAACCCATTATGCACCAGCGTGCAGTGCCATCCCTTCTTCCATTTGACCCTACAGACCTTATAGCCTGTTCCATTGGCGAATTCCAGGATTCTGTCCCACTGGCTGCCAGGTGCTTCGAACTCGAACTCTTCATTGTTCTCAGTACCGCTTGCACTTTTCGTCTTATGTGGTTTCGCTGTAAAAAGAACCCTAACTTTGCCGTCGTTCAACTCCTTTCTTGTTCTGAAGATGGGATCACCGTCGTCTGAAGCGGCCCAGTATATGTCGAATTTTGAGATATTGCCGTGATCCATGCAGGATTGCATGGAAAGGAGCTTTGATCTGACGCTATCGACCATGCTTTCATCTACATGGGCTTTTATCTCGGTTTCTATCGACATGTGCGGCTCCTTTCAAGGAAATCGGGCTGGAAATCGCTTAGTCCTTCCAAGGGAATATCATGTTTCGTATGCTGCGAGGCCCTACCAACTCCCTTTCTTCGTAGAGAAGGTCGTCCCAGTTGATGTCCTTCTTGGTGGTCCCTGGATTGTTGGCCAAAAATTCGTACTTCTTCATGAGAAGTCGTACCGTATCCATTCTGGAAAGCCCTATTCCTGCAAGTCCTGGAATCAATGATGCCGTGAGAACTGTAAGGACTGCATCTATGATCGTTCTGAGTACAAGGAAGAAAGATGTTCCAATGTTGTCTGCAAAGATTCCAAAGCACTTCTTGAGGGTCGCCTTTGGGTTGTCCGCTTCATAGTGGAAGCAAAGCGGGTAGTAGAACTGAAGGGCTAGGATCAAAGCGAATACAACCCAGAATAGAAGCATCCCAAGGCAAAGGCCCAGCATGTTCTGCATTGAGAAGTAGAAAGGAATAACGAATATGAAGCAAAGGACTATGGCCATGCACAGCACGAAATGAAGCAATGCATGGGTGAAATGGTCCTTGAATGCATCCTTGAAGGCTCTGAAGCCTAGCTTCTTGTAGCGGCTGAGTCCAAATGTAACACCGCTTATCCCAAGGGAATAGAGGCTTAGGTACAGTATGGCCATTGCAAGGATTGCATAGCCTCCTGCAACGGACGTCTCTCCCACGTATGAGGAAAGCACCACCAGTCCAAGCACTGCAAGGTAGCCAAGGTTCATGACCACTATGGAGACAAGATTGTCCCAAATATCGAAGAAACCCTTCTTAATCAGAAAGCCAATCATGGTGTAAATCTATACCCAAAATAGGAGTATTGCAATAGATTTCACTCGAAATCTATGTATACAGGTGCGTGGTCAGACCCCATGATCGCAGCATCTATTCCTGCGTTCTTGACTCTGTCCTTGGATGCGGTTGACACAAGCCAGTAGTCTATACGCCATCCAGTATTCCTTTCACGGGATTTGAACCTGTAGGACCACCAGCTGTAGGCGTCTCTGAGGTCTGGATGGAACATCCTGAACGTGTCGGTGAAGCCGCTTTCGAGAAGCTTCGTGAAGCTTTCCCTCTCCTCTATTGTGAATCCGGCATTTCTGAGGTTCGTCTTTGGGTTCTTTATGTCTATCTCTTTGTGCGCTACGTTCATATCCCCGCAGATGAGGACCGTTTTGGTTTTTGCAAGTCCTCCTACGTATTCTCTGAACCTTTCATCCCAATCGAGTCTGAAAGGAAGCCTTGCAAGGCCATCCTGAGAGTTTGGTGTGTACACATCCACGACGTAGTGGTCTTCGAATTCAAGTGTACATACCCTTCCCTCGTCGTCACTTCCGAATGTAACGGAGATAGGTTTCTTCTTTGTGAACACAGCTGTGCCGGAATACCCTTTTCTCTCAGCGTAGTTGTAGTAGCTGTGGTATCCTTCTGGTTCGAAGTCCAGCTGTCCTGCGCTGAGTTTTATCTCCTGAAGGCAGAATACATCTGCATCCACCTTTGAAAAATAGTCCAGAAAACCCTTGTTCATTACAGCTCTAAGTCCATTTACATTCCAGGAAACCAGTCGCATTTGAATACTCCTTTTGCTGTATTCTAGCGTTTTGGGTACGAAAAAGGCCATAGTTAATCATAACTAAGGCTAGTAAACTTGACCCATTCGTCCTTACAGTGCTATAAATTACGCGTGCCTAGCACGCAAAGCTAAGAAACGGTTAAGGAAACGACTTTCAATGAGCGAAACCAAAAGAAAGAAACTCAAAGGCGAAACGAAAGATGCCTACCTTGTACGGGACATGGATCCTTTGCATGTCTTCATGACAGGCATAATGGGCCCTAGGACTGAAAACGAGGCCGTATGCAAGGTTGAGATTCCAATGGACGGTATCTACAGGTGCCTTGAGACCCTCAACGCCTCCCAGCCTGAGTTCAAGTACACGTTCTTCCATGTAATCTGCGCTGCAATATTCAGAACCGTGCAGGACAGGAAGATGCTGAACTATTTCATACGTGGTGGAAAGTTCTATGAAAGGAAGAAGATATCCCTCGCCTGCATAGCAAAGAAACGCAAGGCCGATGGCGCAGAGGAAGGTCTTGTCATAATGCACTACGACAGGGATTCGCAGGACAGTCCCCTTCTTCAGATACACAACAAACTCTTCAAGCAGGTGTCTCTTATAAGAAACACTACGACCAACAAAGACAATACAAGCGTCGTAGTCTCTAAACTGGTGAACCTTCCAAAGCCTCTCTACAAGTTCGTGTTGTGGATGATAAACAGGCTTGACAGCAAAGGCAAGCTACCAAAGGAACTACGGGATGCAAGTCCTTACGAAGCTACATGCTTTGCCTCCAATCTTGGAAGCATAAAGATGGATGCAGAGTACCATCACCTAATAAACTTTGGAACAAATTCGTTCTTCCTCATCGTAGGAGAGAAGACGAAAAAACCTGTGTTCCATGAGGATGGAAGCTTTGAACTCAAGGAGTTCCTGCCTCTTTCCCTGACGATAGACGAGAGGATTGCAGATGGGGTCTATTTTGCAAACAGCATAAAGGTCCTCAAGGCATTCCTTATGAAACCCGAATACCTTCTCAAACCTGCAAACGAGGTCATAGACACTCTGATGCTAAGGGAAGAGACTGGTGTGAATTGATTGGACCAACAGATTCAAGAACGAAAGAAATGATTGAAAACATGAATACCGCAAATAACGACGCCTACAGCGAAGAATTCAAGACCGCACCCTGGCTCAGAAGCTACGGAGAGGTCCCTTTCCATTTGGAGTATCCCGATTTCTCGATAAGCGATGCCTTGTTCGAATCCGCTCGCAAGTACCCAAAACAGGTTGCACTCACCTTCCAAGGACTCAATACGACATACGAGAAGCTTGTACCTCAGATAAGGAAGGCTGCAAAGGCATTCCATGCAATGGGGATCAAGGAAGGCGATGTGGTGACTGTGTGCATGCCCAATATGCCGCAGACCGTCATTGCCCTCTATGCAATAAACAGCATTGGTGCAATCGCAAGCATGATCCATCCTCTCTCCGCTGTCCATGAGATTGCTTTCTACCTCAACGAGGCCCAGAGCAAGACGCTCATTTCCATTGACCAGTTCTATTCGAAGATAAAGAAGGTCATGGGTCTTGTGAACCTGGACCATGTCATCATTGCAAGGGTCTCCGATGCCTTGGATTTCGTAAAGGGATCGGCCTACAAGATGCTCAAGGAGCGCAAGTTCGAGAAATTCCAGGAGACAAGCCAGCTCATCACGTGGAAGACATTCATGAAGATGGCTGACAAGTGCGACTGCGACCCTTCAGTTAAGAAGACAGGCAAAGAGCTTGCTGTAATCCTCTTCTCCGGCGGCACCACAGGTGTGACCAAGGGGATAAAGCTTAGCAACCTCAACTTCAACGCCCTTGCAAAACAGACCGGAACGATGTGCAACAAGCAGATACAGGGAAAGACGATGCTTGCTGCAATGCCAATGTTCCACGGCTTTGGCCTTGGCGTTTGCGTCCATACCATGATGTTCTGGGGTGGACGCAGCGTCCTTGTCCCACAGGTAAGCGTAAAAGGCTACTCCAAGCTTCTCAAGACGGCAAAGCCAAACTACATTGCAGGAGTCCCTACGCTATACGAAGGAATCACCCGCAACCAGGAGATGGACAACGTTGACCTTTCCTGTCTCATGGGTGTCTTCTCAGGTGGAGACTCTCTTTCCATAGAGCTGAAGAAGAAGCTCGACAAGTTCCTTGCAGACCATGGTGCAACGGTTCGTGTACGTGAAGGCTATGGTACAACGGAGTGCGTCACTGCAAGCTGTCTCACTCCATACAACAAGGAGAAGGAAGGTTCGATTGGTCTTCCCTACCCTGATACGTACTACATGATATGCAACCCCGGCACAACAGAGCAGGTTCCATACGGTCAGGATGGAGAGATCTGCCTTAGAGGTCCCTCTGTCATGATGGGGTACATCAACCATGAGGAGGAGAACAAGTCAACGCTGAGGCTTCATGAAGACGGCAACGTCTGGCTCCATACCGGCGACCTTGGAAAGATGGATGAGGATGGCTTCATCTACTTCAAGCAGCGCATCAAGCGTATGATCGTTACAAGCGGCTACAACGTCTACCCTTCCCAGATCGAGAACATCATAGATGCTATGGACGAAGTGAACATGAGCTGCGTCATTGGAGTCCCTGATCCATACAAGATCCAAAAGGTCAAGGCCTTCGTCCAACTCGCTCCTGGTTTCGAGCCGTCGGACGATCTCAAGCAGCGCATATTGGCACATTGCCGCGAGCGTGTTGCAAAGTATGCAATGCCTTATGACATAGAGTTCCGCGAACAGCTTCCAAAGACCCTTGTTGGAAAGATCGCCTACACTGTGCTTGAAAAGGAAGAGGCTCAGAAGCAGGCTTCGAAATAAGACACGTTTTCTAAACCGATTTCATTGAAAAAGGCCATGGATTGCATTCGTTCCATGGCCTTTTGTTTTCTACCCAATGGTTTTGATTTAAATGGATTTTAATCAGATTGATTTGAATCAAATCTAATTGAATCAAAAAAACTTGAATAAAAACCATTTGAATGATACTCAAATGCTGAAGAGCAGTTCTCCGTACGTTGGATACGGCCAGTATGAGCTGGCAACAAGGGACTCGGCTTCATCGGCGACTGTCCTTAGGCTTTGCATGCAGGGGATCACCTTTGTGCTGTAGAATCTTCCCTTCTCTAAGCTTTCCTTGGAAGCAGATGCCGCTGCAATTGAGGCTTCAAGCTCATCCATTTTTGAATACAAGGATGAAAGCAGTCCGTTCAAACGACGGGTGAAGTCTTCGTCACAAGAAGTGTCTAGGGCAGGACAAAGGGCTTTCCTCTGCATTGCATTTGAGGCGTATGCACCGCTATAGGACGAGACAGCCGGTATGATCTGAGCCCTAACCATATCAAGCATCGTCATAGCCTCTATGTTCACAGTCTTGTTGTAGCTTTCAAGGACTATCTCCTTGCGGCTTTCGAGCTCTGATTTGGTGAAGATCCCATACTTGGAGAAGAGTTCAACGTTTACAGGATTGGAGAATGCCGATACCGCATCAACGGTGGTCTGAAGGTTCAACAGACCTCTCTTTTCGGCTTCCTTCCTCCATTTTGGGGAATAGTTGTTGCCATTGAACACAATCCTTCTATGTTCTCTGTAGGCCCTTCCAACCAAGGTCGTGAGCGCTTCGTCTAGGTTGCCTCCATTGGACACCGCAGTCTCAAGCTCTGTTGCATAGGAATCCAAAACCGATGCCAAAGCAGTATTGAGCACTATGTTTGGACCTGCTGCATTGAACGATGAACCCAGCATACGGAGCTCGAACTTGTTGCCGGTGAATGCGATTGGACTTGTACGGTTTCTGTCAGTGGCGTCACGAGGAAAGTCTGGGAGGACATGTACACCAAGGACCATCTTGTTCTTTCCCCTTGCACTTGCCACGCTTCCGTTTGCAATGCTTTCAAGAATCTCTGTAAGCTCATCTCCAAGGAACATGCTCACTATTGCAGGAGGTGCTTCGTCCGCTCCAAGCCTATGGTCGTTGGATGCGCTTGCAACCGTCACCCTGACAAGGTCCTGATATCTATCTATCGCTTCGATCAGAGCTGTCAGGAAAAGCAGGAACTGTGCATTCTCCACCGGTGATTCTCCTGGTTCAAGAAGATTCATGCCATTGTCAGTGCACATGGACCAGTTGTTGTGCTTTCCTGAACCGTTTATGCCTGCAAACGGTTTTTCATGCAAGAGACAGGCAAGGCCATGCTTGTCAGCAATCTTTCGCATCTCCTCCATTACAAGTTGGTTCTGGTCAACGGAAAGGTTCGTAGTCGTGAAAAGGCATGCAAGTTCATGCTGGGAAGGAGCAACCTCGTTGTGGCGTGTCTTCGCCACTATTCCAAACTTCCAAAGCTCCTCGTCCAGTTCCTGCATGAAGGCAAGGACCCGTGGTTTAATTGCACCAAAGTAGTGGTCGTCAAGCTCCTGACCTTTAACAGGCTTTGCCCCAAGGATTGTACGACCGCAGAACCTGAGGTCTCTACGTTTTAGGAAAAGCTGTTTGTCTATAAGGAAATACTCCTGCTCAAGGCCTGTAGTTGGGCTTACCCTGCAAGCTGTTTCGTTTCCAAATAGCCTTAGGATTCTCAAAGCTTGGTCGTTGAGTCTCTCCATGGACCTAAGAAGAGGAGTCTTCTTGTCCAACGTCTCACCTGTGAATGAACAGAACGCCGTTGGAATGCAAAGCGTCCCTTCCTTTATGAAGGCAAAGCTCGTTGGGTCCCAAGCTGTGTAGCCTCGCGCTTCGAATGTTGCACGAAGACCCCCTGATGGGAATGAGGATGCATCGGGCTCTCCCGATACGAGCTCCTTTCCACTGAACTCCATTATGGCGCTTCCATCCTTGAGTGGTGAAAGGAAGCTGTTGTGCTTCTCCGCCGTTGCTCCTGTAAGTGGTTGGAACCAGTGTGTATAGTGAGTCGCCCCGTTCTCCACGGCCCAATCCTTCATTGCATTTGCAACGATGTTGGCAATCTTTATGTCAAGGTCGCGCCCTACCCTTATCGTGGCCTTGAGGGCTTCGTAGGTATCCTTTGGAAGATACCTTCTCATCATTTTGTCGTTGAAGACCTTGCATCCAAAAGTATCGGCAACAGATTCCATAAACGACCCTCCTTGGCGCACTGGGCGAATACCCATGCAAAAAGCATGGAAAAAGGATAAATTATGGGATTCGTTCTAGCAAAACGTGGACTGATAGTCAATTGCAATGATGTATTTTTTTACGAAATTCATGCATTCGTGAATGTGCTAACAAATCAAGCACATGACAAGACCTTGTATTCGAACTAGGACTTCACTATAATCGCGCGTTGGAGAATCCAGGAGGAATCCAAGATTCGGGAGAGTGGTCCATGAAACATGAAGCAATGACGGCGGAGAGCTTTGGGACAGGCAGGATAAGTAGCATACTTATACGTCTTACACCTCCTGTAATGATAGCCCAGTTCATTCAGGCCATGTACAACACAGTTGACAGCTTCTTCGTAGGAAGGTTTTCCGAAGACGGACTTACAGCCCTTTCTGTAATCTACCCTTTGCAGCTTCTCATAACGGCATTGGCAGTGGGAACCGGAAGCGGCGTCAACACCCTTATGGCTCGTCTTTTCGCCCAGCACGAAGAGGACAAAGCCAACCATACGGGAGGCATGGGAATCGTACTTGCCCTCATGATGTGGTTCGTACTTTCCATTCTAAGCGTGTTCTTCATACGCCCTTTCGTTGAAATCTCCACGAACTCACCACAAGCGGTCGAATATGCAATGCAATACGGACGCATTGTAATCATTGGAAGCCTTGGAATATTCCTCGAAAGCATCTTCACCAAGATACACCAAGCCAACGGCAACATGGTCCTTCCCACAATCGCCCAAGTCTCAGGAGCTGTAACGAACATCATACTTGACCCAATCCTCATTTTTGGACTAGGCCCCTTCCCTGCTCTTGGCATATCAGGTGCCGCGATCGCCACAGTGATTGGACAATTCGTCGCAGCAATCATCACAGGAGCCACGGGCTTCAGAAAGCCACCTGTGCTGCATGGTTCGAAATGGTACGTCAAGGGCATCTACCACTACGGATTCCCTTCCATACTCCTCCAATTCCTTTGGGTCGTTTACATCACAGCCCTAAATATGATACTAGCAGGCTTCACGGACGCAGCCATAACCGTGCTTGGACTCTACTACAAGCTGCAATCCTTCTTCTTCATACCGATGTTTGCGTTGCAGACAAGCATAGTCCCGGTACTGAGCTACAACTATACGCAGCAGAGCTATTCAAGATGTCGTGAGATAATGAAGTTCTCAGCCATAGTCTCTGCAAGCCTAATGACCGTGGGTGTGTTCTGCTTCGAGGCCATTCCCGGGACTTTGATTGGACTCTTCTCAAGAAGCGATGAGGTCCTTTACGTTGGCGTTCCTGCATTCAGACTCATAGGACTAAGCTTCTATCCGGCAGTGCTTTCCATGCTGTCTCCAACGTTCTTCCAAGCCATTGGAGCTAGCAGACAAAGCTCTATTTTGGCAATAACACGTCAGGTTTTCTGCCTTATCCCCATTTTTTGGCTGTTGTCCAAGATTGGACTTGCATATACATGGCTTGCCTTTCCGGCCTCAGAGATCATAACCGGAGCTATAGGCAGTGCCATGTACATGAAGGAAATCAAAAGCTGGAGCAAGTGACATTCCTGTACTCTATTGCTATATTTACATGTAGCTATATGAACGCAGGAGGTCTCCATGGAAATTCCAAAAGCAGATGTCGATCTTGCAAGACTCAAAGCGGTCATGCCTCGTGTAGTGTTGGCGTCAGGTTCTCCAAACAGGCTGGAACTTCTAAGAAGCGCTGGCATACAGGTCACAGTGAGACCTCAGGACATTGATGAAGATGAACCAAGCGGAGAACCTGGACCTGCAGTCCTCTCAATAGCACGCAAGAAGCTTGAGCACTACATAAAGAGCAATGACTTCGAACCAAACAGCATTGCCCTGTGCATGGACACCCTCGTCTACTTTGAAGGACGTTTCCTTGGAAAGCCAAAAGATGCGAAGGAAGCATTCTCAGAGATATCGGCTTTTTCAGGAAGGAAGCAGGAAGTGTATTCGGGCTACTGTATCTATCATCCGTACAAGGGGATACTGGAAGGATTCGATGTGTCGTATGTGGTGTTCAAGGATTTATCTGCTGACGATGCCAAGGCCTATATAGACACAGGGGAATGGCGTGGTGCTGCCGGTGGATACCGCATCCAAAAAACAGGATATAAGCTAATAGACTATATCGAAGGCAGTTGGACAAATGTAATTGGAATGCCGGTGGAAGCCATAACGAAGGCTTTGGAAACGTAGTTCGTTTGAACTTGCATGATGCAAGGCATGCAAAGGAGGGTCTATGAAGGTGACGTTCTTTGGTGGAGCCGGAACAGTAACGGGAAGCTGTACACTCGTTGAGCACAATGGGCTTAGATTGCTTGTGGACTGTGGTCTTCCTCAGGGAAGCGATGAAAAACGTCTAGGAAAATGCCTTCCATTCAAGGCCTCAGGCATTGATGTCGTGCTGCTAAGCCATGCCCACATAGACCACAGCGGCAGGCTTCCCCTCCTTGAGAAAAACGGCTTCAAAGGCCGCATATACAGCACCAAGGCCACTATGGACCTTTGCTCCATAATGCTTGAAGACAGTGCAAGAATCCAAGAGGATGATGCCAAATGGAAGAACCGCAAGTTTCTTAGAGCCGGCAAGAAACCCGTCCAGCCACTGTATTCCGTAGAAGATGCACATAATGTCCTAAAACGCTTCGTCCCTGTGGAATACGGACAAATAACAGAGCTTTCAGACACCATTGGTGTCCGTTTCACAGACGCTGGACACATGCTGGGTTCGTCGTCCATTGGAATATACTTCACTGAAAAAGGCCATGATCCTGCCAAGGATCTTCGTTGTATGGTTTTCTCTGGAGACATTGGAAATCTGAACCAACCAATCATCAAGGACCCTGAATACATCCATCATGCCACTTTCGTTGCCATGGAGTCCACATACGGAGACCGTAACCATGATGGTTCGCTGCCAAGTACAACCGAGCTCTCTCATACATTGCAGCGCATAATGGAGGAGACGTCCGAAATGGGTGGCAAAGTCATAATTCCAGCGTTCTCCGTTGGAAGGTCTCAGGAGATACTGTATCTCCTAAGCGACATATACAGAAGGACGAAGAATCCAATGCCAATCTACCTTGACAGCCCTCTTTCAGTTAAGGCTACATCCGTTTTCACTCGCAACGTTGACGGATACTACGACGAAGAGGCCATGGCATTGGTCCGTCAAGGGAAGAACCCAATTGTCATCCCCACATTGCACGCAATCACATCTGTGGAAGAATCCAAGTCCTTGAATGATTTGAACATACCATGTGTGATAATCTCTTCAAGCGGGATGTGCGAAGCTGGTCGTATACAACACCATCTAAAGCACAATCTATACGACAGCCGCAATACCGTTGTATTTACGGGCTATCAGGCGGAAGGCACCCTTGGAAGGAAGATACTGTCAGGAGCGAAACAGGTAACGATCCTTGGAGAACGCATCGCCGTGCGCGCACGTATAGAGAAGCTTTCAGGCATAAGCGGACATGCAGACAAGAACGGTCTGCTCAAATGGATAAGCGAATTCTCCCCTGCCCCAAAGAAAGTCTTCGTCATGCATGGAGAATCCAAGGTCAGTGCAGGGTTTGCACAGCTACTTTCCACTCAGATGGGTCTTGATGCAACTGCACCGCATTTCAAGGAAAGCTTTGAGTTATAACCAGTTGAAAGTCAAATGAATGCAAAAATGTCATTGTATCAACATTTTGGAATGCAAAAATGTATGAGCTATCAACATTTTGGAATCTTTTGGTATTTCAAACAGGAAACTGTCCAGATTTGCAATTGAGTTGAAAACTCCATATCTACTCCATTTCTTCAAGTAGATTCTCACATCCTTCCACTATGTCGTTGTATGCAGTCTCGAAGTCGCCGGTATACCAAGGGTCGGCGACTTCTCTGTCATCCAGAAGCATTGAAACCTTTCCTTGTGGGTCGTTGCCTGTCATTCGCATCATGTTGGAATAGTTGTAGCCATCCATGACCTTTATGACATCGAACTCCTTGTAGTCATTGAAAGTAAAGCGTCTTGCGAAATGAGAAAACCCTTTGATTCCATGCCTTTCAAGTGTTCTTCTCGCAGGAGGATACACACCGTTTCCAAGTTCTTCGCTGCTAGTTGCAGCCGAGTCCACAAAGACTCCGTTTTCAAGTCCTGCATCCTTGGTCATTTTCTCAAAAACAGCCTGAGCCATTGGGCTACGGCATATATTTCCATGGCATACGAATAGAACTTTGGTCATAAGTACTCTCCTCGTAAACAAAAGTCAATGTAATCGAGTATACCTTATACTCTTTCCCTGCCCTTCCCTTCGTATTGCGCCTTCTTCAACAAGCTCTTTTATGATCGCTGTTTTCAATTCCGCCGTCAACTTCAAAACGAAACCCCCTTGTATTTGGATTAGTCCAAACTTTGGGGGGTCACATCATCATGGCGCTTGAAGACGATTGTACCAATACTGAAGCAGAGCGTACCTGATAGTGCCTGACCGCACCTGAGCGTGCTTGAGTGTGCCGCATCCATGGAACCAGACCGTTTCAGAGTGGTTGGAGCGTTAGGTTGTACGATGGCGGCGCATGATGACATGAAAGGCCTTGTTTCCGCTGTTTGTGTGCATGGTTTTGCCTAAAAAAGCGCCTTTCCGATGCTTTCATGTCATTTCGGCCATGAAGCGGATAGACGGCCGTCTCTTGGCTTCCACGAGGCTTCTCCTGCCCATCCGTCAGAGGCCAATCCTCCAGAAAAACGTGAAGAGTCAGATTTTTAATCACTCTCTTTCAGCAAGGAGTCGAAGGATCTGGACGGCATTGCTGGCAGCTCCTTTGCGAACCTGATCGCCGCAGCACCAAAGCGTGAGGCCTTTTTCGTCAGTCAAATCGTCACGGACTCGCCCAACCCATACAAGATCCTGGTCGGTCGTATCCAATGGAGTTGGGTAGTTTCTCCCTTCAAAGTCCTCTATGAGGCGGCAACCAGGGAAGGATGCAATGGCCTTGTTGGCTTCTTCAATGGAAATCTTGCGCTTTGTCCTCACAGTAACGGCAATGGAATGCGATCTCATAACCGGAACACGTACACATGTGCAAGTCACTTTGAGGTCTGGAAGTCCAAGGATCTTCCTACCCTCGTTCTGCATCTTCATCTCCTCAGTCGTATAGAGGTTGTCCGTTTCGCTTCCAATGAAAGGAATAACATTCATGGCTATCTGGTGAGGGAACACCTTTCTTTCTATGGGCTTTCCTTCATGTATGCTTCCCAGTTGACAGACAAGTTCATCGAACCCTGCCTGTCCTGCACCCGATACCGCTTGGTATGTGCAGGCTACCATGGTCTCGATTGGCGATATCTTTGCCAAAGCTGCTACAGCCATGAGCGTGATTATGGTGGAGCAGTTTGGATTCGCGATTATTCCTTTGTTGCAGAAGGCTTCGTTTCCATTGATTTCAGGAACCACCAAAGGTACATTTGGATCCATTCTGAAAGCAGAGCTGTTGTCTATGTAGACTGCACCTGACTTGACTATTGCGGGAGCGAACCTCTTTGACATATCGTTCTCGACTGCGCCAAGCACAAAGTCCATACCAACGAAACTGGAATCCTTTGCCTCTTCTATCTCTATTTCCTTTCCATTGAAGGGAATCACCTTCCCTGCGCTTTTTGCACTGGCAAGAGGCAGGAGCCTCTTTACAGGAATGTCGTACTCCTGCAATACCTTTATCATTTCCTTTCCAACAGCGCCTGATGCACCCAAAACCGCAATGTTGAACTCTTTCATAAAAAACTCCTCTGTCATCCTGCGAATCCCTGGTAGAGGATCCTTATCGTATTTTCGAATTGGCTGTTGTCAACGCCAACGATGATTGCAAGCTCATCCGACCCTTGTGCGATGGTCCTAATGTTTATGCCCTCGTTTCCAAGTGCATTGAAGAGCTTTCCTGATATTCCAGGGCGGAATATCATCTTCCTTCCAACGGCTGCAACCAAGGCTATGTTGTCCTGGACCTCAACGGAGTCAGGCTTGCATTGCCCTTTTATCTCGCTTATGACGTCGTAAAGGCCATCACCTAGAGTTGCAAGAGGAAGGACCAAAGCGAACTGGTCTATTCCAATGGTTATGTGCTCTGCATGGACCTTGTGCCTGTCCAATATCTCCAAGACCTTCCTCAGCGTTTCATTCGTTCCCTGCATACGTTTCGTGACGGTGAGGATTACAAAGTTCTTCTTGCCTGCAATTCCTGTTATGAACCTGTCATGTTCAAGGCTCTGTTCGTCGATCCTTTCTACAATCATAGTTCCTGGGTGGTCTGGCTCGTTCGTGTTCCTTATGTTCAAAGGTATGCCTGCGTCCTTCACCGGTGCAACGGAGTCCTCATGCAGGACCGATGCCCCCATATATGCAAGTTCCCTGAGCTCAGAGTACGTTATCTTTGAAATTGGACTTGGATTCTCAACTATCCGTGGATCCGCCATGAGTATTCCGGAGACGTCCGTCCAGTTTTCGTAGAGGTCAGCTTTGCAGGCGGCTGCCACAAGTGCCCCCGTTATATCGCTTCCTCCCCTGCTCATGAGTCTTATCTTCCCTGATGGCAGTACTCCGTAGAAGCCTGGAACCACAACACCTTTGAATTCTCTAATGGCATTGCGGACAGCAGTTGAAATCCTTTCAGGAATGAAGCTTCCATCGTATTCCATGAATATGCATTTGGATGCATCCAGGAAATGAAAGCCAAGATACTCGGCCATAAGGCGGGATGTGAAGTACTCTCCCCTTGAGACAAGTTCGTCTATGGACATATCCTTCGACAGCTTTGCCTCAAGCGAATCAAGGTCATCTTCGATTCTGTAGGAAAGCCCAAGTTCATCCCTTATCTCAACAAGACGTTCCCTTATTCGTCCAAAGATCTCATCACAAGGTACCCCATATGTCAGATGTGCATGGCATAGGTATAGAAGATCCGTCAGTTTATGGTCGTTTGGATCCTTCTTTCCTGCCGCGGAGACAACGACAAGTCTCCTGGAGGGATCTGATTTGACGATATCCTTGACCTTCTTGAACTGCTGTGCACATGAAACGGAGGAACCTCCGAACTTTACAACCTTTATCATTGGCTACTCCTTTCCTAGTCTTCGTATTCAGCAAAGAACACACGGGCTCCTTGCGCTCTCATATTCCTTGCATTCTCATGCATTTCCTTTACATTCATTTCACCTGCAACGAGATAGACTTCGTTCTCTTTCCGTTCGATGACATTTGATGCCCTCAAAACTGAACCAAGGAGTTCAAAATGGGCGTTGTCGATTCGTATGAAGTACCTCTTAAGGCATTCAATCGCATCATTGGTCACAGCGCCTTTCGTGCAGGTGCCTTCCAGCATGCTCTTTTGGCCGCTTGACACAGAAGAGACATCCCTCAGTACTGCCGATGCCGTTGGATAGCGTCCGGCTCCCTGTCCGCATAACGTCATGACACCACAGTTCTCGCCTTTGTATTGTGCAAGGTTCAAATTCGTGTCCACACCTGCATATTGGCTGCTCCTACTGCACAAAATTGGCTCAACGTATGCATACACACCACCGTTTTGGGCAAGGCCAGTCCTTCCAACAAGCCTAATGGTGTATCCTAGCTTTTTTGCAACCTCAAAGTCATCGGTCTTGATGTGTTGTATGCCCTCCATGTCGAAACCGGATTCAGGCAAAAGATTAAACGCCACCATGTCCAGGAGTTGTACTTTCCTAAGCGTATCAAGACCCGTTATGTCCGCAGTGGGGTCGGATTCCGCATAGCCAAGATTCTGGGCCTCCGTCAGCGCCTGCTCGAATGAAAGTGACCGCTTGTCCATTGCATCCAGTATGTAGTTGGTGGTGCCGTTCAGGATGCCTCCTGCCCATAGGATTTGGTCCGTCTGCCTTGCAAGGAACAGGTTCTGGAGGATTGGAATTGCGCCTCCACATGCGGCGCTGAACAAAAATGAAAGGCCCTTTTTTCTTGCCAAGGCTTCAAGTTCGATTCCATGGGATGCTACAAGGGCTTTGTTAGCTGTTATGATGCTCTTTCCAGCTTCCATGCACATATGAACGTATTCGAACGCTGGATCTATTCCTCCCATGCATTCGATTACAAGCTGGGAGTCGCTGTCCAATACATCCTCAATTGAATCGACCATGTAGTCTTTTTGAGGATCAGCGTGGCCTTGTCTTACCAAAACCTGATCTATTTGATGTTCAGGACATGATGCAAGCATATCGAACACTCCCTTGCCAACAACGCCATGTCCTAGGATGGAAACTTTCATAACGACTCCAGTGGATAAAACATAGGATATAGATGGAACATATCGGATATTTTGTCCGCATTATAAAGACACTTGTCTTTTTGTTGGCGACACTGTATCATACACCCACCAAATATGCAAGTAGCTCCAATTGAGCGTTGGAAAGACTTGTAAACTGGAGGAGAAAATGCTTGAAAACTACCTTATCGTGCATAAAAGCATCCTTCCCGACTATTATGAAGCGGTTCTGAAAGCCAAGCATCTTCTTGAAGAAGGCGGTGCGGACAACGTCATGCAGGCCACGAAGATGGTTGGTATATCGAGAAGCACATTCTATAAGTACAAAGACTTCATCCTTGAACCAAGCAGACTGTCTGATGGAAGGAAAGCCGTCATTTCAATGCTTCTGTCCCATGAAACGGGGGTGCTAAGCACTGTTCTTTCAAAAATATCGGAAAACGGGGCAAGCGTTCTCACCATAACGCAGAGCCTTCCAATACGAGGAAAGGCAAGTGTAACGATAACTCTGGACATAAGCGCAATGGCCATGCCACTTTCCAATCTCCTCAAGGAGATGGATAGCTCGACAGGTGTAGAGAACACGAAGCTCATAGCAATTGACTGATTGGAGGAAACAATGGACGACAAACCGATATGCTGTAAAGAAAAAAACTATAGAAGCACAAGAAGCGACTACTCCTGTTCCTCCCTTCAGGCCGTACTGCAGGGAATCTCCCCAGATGGAGGGCTTTTCATATCGTCTGACATCCTTTCCAAGAAGTTCGATTGGAAGGCTTTGATGGGTAGGCCAACACTTGAGATGGCTTCTGTAATCCTCTCATGGCTGCTTCCTGACTTCAAGGATATGGATAGCCTTGTCAAAAAGGCCTATGAAGGCAAGTTCGAGACTCCAGACCTCACCCCTTTGGTTGAAGTTGGTGACAAATACATCCTTGAACTGTTCCGAGGTCCAACCTCAGCCTTCAAGGACGTTGCCCTTTCCATGCTCCCCTATCTCATCACAAGTGCAAAGGCGCAGTGTGGAGCGACAAATGAGACCGTGATCCTTACGGCTACATCAGGGGATACTGGCAAAGCCGCTATGGAAGGCTTTCATGATGTACCTGGAACACGCATCATAGTGTTCTACCCCTACGAAGGTGTATCTCCAATACAAAAGGCACAGATGGAGACGCAGGAAGGGAAAAACGTCAAGGTCTGCGCAGTACGTGGAAACTTCGACGACTGCCAGAATGCGGTGAAGCAGGCTTTTGCGGCAGTCAATTTCCTGGAAGCTTTCAAAAAATCAAACATGACGCTCTCATCAGCCAACTCAATCAACATTGGAAGGCTTGCACCACAGGTCGTCTACTATTTCAAGGCATACTCGGACCTCGTTGGCCAGAACAGAATTGGTGTTGGAGATGATGTTGATTTCGTCGTACCATCCGGGAACTTTGGAGACATCCTAGCCGGTTATTTTGCAAAGCTCATGGGCCTGCCTGTAAGGCATTTGGTCTGTGCTTCGAACGAAAACAAGGTGTTGACCGATTTCCTCACAACAGGCACCTACGACAAGAGACGCCAATTCCTTAGGACGAGCTCCCCTTCAATGGATATCCTTGTATCATCCAACCTTGAAAGGCTTCTTTTCCTTGCTTCTCAATGCGATGCAACGATGGTCTCAAAATGGATGAAGGATCTTAATTCCAATGGTTTCTTCACAGTTGACGATACTGTTATGGAAAAAATCAAAACAACCTTCAAAGCATATTGCTGCTCTGAGCAGGAGACGATTTCAACCATTGGCGATATGTATAGGGAACACGGATACCTTTGCGACCCCCACACTGCAGTTGGAATCAAGGTTGCAGACGACTACAGAAAGGACTACAACGACAGTACACCTTTGATTGTACTTTCCACCGCCTCCCCTTACAAATTTCCATCTCCTGTATCAAAGGCTATTGGTTTGCCGTTGGATGGAGATGAATTCGATCAGATCTCCGCTATAAACAAAGCAACTGGTGTGCCTGTTCCAAAGAACATTGGTTCATTGAAGGACAAGGTCGTTGTGCACAAGGACGTGATAGGCAAGGATGAAATACTTGCCTATATCCTTGGAGTTCTTGGAATAGAGGTCTAAGTACATTTAACGAATCGATGAAGAGACTGTGATGGAGGTGAAAATGGAGATTGTATGCCTGGATCTTGAAGGTACGCTCGTACCTGAAATATGGATTGCATTTTCAGAGAAGACAGGGATTCCGGAACTTAGGATAACTACCAGAGAAGAGCCCGACTACGACAAGCTCATGCATTATAGAATGGATATCCTAAGGGAGCACGGCTATACCCTGAGCGATATCCAGGAGGTGATCGCCACAATTGAGCCTTTGGATGGAGCAAGGGAATTCCTTGACAAGGTGCGAAGGCTTACTCAGGTCGTGATTCTGTCCGACACCTTCACGGAATTCGCAAAATCTCTCATGGAAAAACTTGGTTGGCCCATGATTCTATGCAACAGTCTCACTGTGGACGAAAACAACATGCTCACAGGCATAGTCATGCGTCAGCCCGATGGTAAAAGAAAGGCGATCGAAGCCTTTAGGGCAATCAACTACAGGACCTTTGCAGCAGGAGACAGCTACAATGATCTCACAATGATTCGCACAGCGGACTCCGGATGCCTGTTCAGAGCACCCTCGAACATCCTTAGAGAGGAACCAGACTTGGAGCTTTGCACTACATACGATGAGTTCTATGAGCAGATAAGACGATTCGTCCAGTGTCAGTAGAATCTGATTCCGTCATCCTCCATGACTACATCATAATGGCAATTCTTCTTTTTGTATGTAGCCGCGAACTCTTCAAGGTTAAGCCTATCCAAATTGGAAAGATCTTCAAGGCTGTAGTGCAAGTCGATCTGAGCCGTCACGCAGGTATCCGTCACGAAGCATATTCCTTGGTGCAGCTCCATGTAGCTTTTGATTGCATCTAGAAGCTTCCTCTTTCCTGAAGAAACGAAGAGGTCTGTAATGAAATCGTCCTGAAGGATCCAAATGTCCTCTTCATCAGCATCTTTGTTGTTTTCACTGAGCCAATCCATGAAACTGATGAAAAGGTCGCTTGCAGAGATGCCAATGGCTCCAAGGACAGAGTGCAGCCACATGCAGCTTTGTCCCTTTGTAAAGAAAAGATCCATTCCAGCCTTTATCCTCAAAGCGGTCTCTATGTCCTTTTCGTCAAAGCTTGGGGTTCGAAGGATCGTGCGCTCGACGTTGTCATGCGACACAAGTCCAAGTTCCCCTGCCCTTTCTGCAAGCTCCGTCCCTGGAAGCAGAGACAAAAGGAAGCAGTCTATGTTGCTTGGCTTTAGGGAAACGCAGAAATCTATCGTCCTTTTGAACTTTTCAATGGTGTCTTCAGGAAGTCCAATGATCACATCAAGTCCAAATGGAACACCCCTATTGACCAAAAGCATGACCTTATTTGAGAAAAGCTCTATATCAAAACGGCGTCCAATCTTCTTCAATACGTCCTGGTCGGAGCTCTGCAGTCCTATCTGCAACGAACAGTTGAGCTGTGCAAAAAAGTCCGCCAGCTCTTCATCCAAGAGCTCAGCTCTTATCTCAAAGGTGAAATGCATGTCGTAAGGTGCTTTCTTGACAAGCATACGTAGGATGCTCTTCGCCCTGTCAGGATTCAGATTGAATGTGGGGTCAAGCACAAAGACGTTCTTCGTCCCATACTTTATGAGGTAGTCAAGCTCCTTCTCTATCCTTTTCATTGGATAGTCCCGCACTATCCTCTTGCCTCGCGATTCAAAGCAGAATGTGCATGCAAAAGGACACCCTCTTGTCATTTCCCAAAGTACGGAGTCGTATCTCCCCATAAGAAAATCCGCTTCGCCTGAAAGGAAAGGAGATTGCAGCTCTTCAAGGTTTGGAAGTTTAGAATTCACAGGCGAAAGAAAATGCTTCGTGATAAGGCCTTCAGTCTTTAGGTCCTTGAGTGCTGTTCCATCCTGAAGTTCTTTCAGGACTTCTACCGTAGATACCTCCGCTTCTCCTAGGACTGCAAAATCCAACCACTTTGGAAGTCCTTTTGTATAGGCTATGGCTTGGGGGCCCCCTGCGAAAAGAATTGTCTCAGGTGAGAGCTTCCTTAAGTTCTTTGCAAATGATTCGAACCATTCTGCGTTCCAAATGTATGTTGCAATCCCAAGCGCCCATGGCTTTCTCCTTGCAGCTTCCTTGGCCGCTAATACGGGGTCGTTGTCCAAAAAATGCTCGAAGAGCTTTGCCTTTGGCAAGAAGCCACTATGGTTTATGGCTGTCTTTATGCACAAGGCCCCCATTGGAAAGCTCATGGTGGATTTCTCTGCGGCGCAGCAATGGATCTCTATTTCCTTCATTCTTTGAGTCTAGCTCAAAAAGCACTTCGCTACAATGGTGATGGCATTGGCATATCTGTTCTTCATTTTTGGTAATTTTTGACCCTTGTGAAGAAAACTTTCTTCATCAACAAGCTTTTTTGCCGTTTACTGAAGAAAAACGAGACAAAAAATCCAGTAATTTGACATCAACGCTCGTTGCATCCAACTGATATATCACATTTCATGAGGGAATATTAGATGATTTCTCACATTTCATGAGCCATTCTGCTTTCATTCATCACAAAAGATGAGCGTTTAATGAGGCATAGCTAGAACTTTATCGAATGGATTTACAGAGGATATCCTCCCTGTTCATACATCTCGAACTCGACTGTGATTGGAAATGAGACACCTTCATTTGGAACCCAGTACCAAGTATTGTCTTCGTTGGTGACTTTTGTACCAATGCCGTAAGTTGATGTGAAATTACCCATGTATATAGCCATTGAGAGATAGCCTCTTGGCATTCCATCATCTCCCTTTTCTATGATGATTGCAGCTTCACCTGTATCAACATAGTAATAGTTTGGCACAACAGGAAGTACAAGTTCTTGATCTAGAAACCTGACGGTTACGAAATCACCCCATGTGAATCCAAACGTTCCAAAGAAATCGGAAGCCTTGCATGTCGTATAGATGTTTCCCCATTTCGTAGTGAAAACATTAGCTTCAAGATTTGGAATCTCACATGAATACTTTTCTTCTAGAACATCTGAAGTTTAAGCTCTTGAGCAAAAAGGAACGCTTCTATGCGACTTGTCGAATTATGTCTATTACTACGCGAAAGATTCAAAGAAAGAACAATCGCAAACGTACTCGGTTTTTGACCTTATGTACAATGATTATGCTCCTATCTTGAGAGAAATGAAAAAGAAACTTCTTAGAGTTTCTGAATTTAGCAGTGAGAACATAGTCGCAACTATCATTGAGGAAATCTGCAAGTCAAATAAATATGGATTGATATCATATAAATTCAATTACCCACTTAGAAAGATAATAAACGTAAATTTACTTTCTAATTTGGAAGATTACAACTTTGCCATGCGTTCTGGTTCCCATTGTGATTTTGTTATCTATAATCAATTGAACAAACAAATCAGACTTGCCATAGAAGTTGACGGTAAACAACATGAAGAAGATCTTCAAAAGAAAAGAGATAGCAGGAAAGACAGAATCCTCCATAGTGTCGGAATATGTTTGTTGAGAATAAAAACAACAGATTTTAACATCAAGGAAAAAATCGAATCAAAACTAGAATACCAAGTGAAATAAATCAATAACGGACGCAACTCTTAGAACTCAATTCCCTTTCTGGCGTAGACGCCGTTGTCGAAGGGGTGCTTTTCCTTCTTGAGGTATGTGATGTAGTCTGCGGCATCTCTTAGGGCATCTATTGGGATGCCTTTGTATTCGTGACCGGTCAGGATGAGCTCAGTTCCTTCGTTCTTGGTTTTCATGAGCTCTGGAAGGTTTTGGAATATGCCAAGGTTGTAGGCATCAACAGCCTCATCCAATACGACCATGTCATAGCTACCGTCAGTGGTCTTTTGCACGATTTCATCAATTATGGGCGAATACATGTCCTTGTATGCATTCGCTTTCTCTGCATCTCCAGAGAAAACGAAGGTGTTCGAGATTGGATTGTCAAGAAAGTCAATTCCCGGAATGCTTTTCAGGACGGACACTTCACCGCTGTCTCCATTCTTAAGGAACTGGAAGAACAGAACCTTGAATCCGCTTCCCACTGCACGTATTGAACTTCCTACAGCAAGGGATGTCTTCCCCTTTCCATCTCCAACGAACAGCTGAACAAGACCTTTTTTCATAGACTCTCCAAGAACTCCTTCATTCGAAGGATAGAATTATTTGGTAGAACAATCCTCTCCCCTTCGAAGTCCTCCTGACATGTCTCCACAGCCTTGCGGATGGTATCAGCGGAAACACCAGACAAAGAAGCCATCTTTTGAAAGGCGTCTCTGCCGTAGAGGACGAAGAAAGCGTTGTAAAGGCAAAGCAGTCCTTGAGCTTCAGTCTGTGCATGTAGATACCGTCTATAGAACTGCTCTGCCTTTGGATCCATACTCTACCTCATTCCGTAGTATTCAAGTATGAACTGGATTGTGTCAAGCTGGTCGTAGACACGCCTGTAGATATCGAAGCCTCTTAACGTCTCAACGGTAATCACTGGGATTCCCAGCACATTTGTGACTGTGCTGTTAAGACTTCCTGCCGGACCCGGCCCCGTTGCAGAGAAAGCATTGTGGCATATATCTCCATCCTCAGTTGCTGCAAGAAGGTCGAAAATTAGCATGTCTATGTCTTCAAGGGTTGTGAAGATGTAGGTGCTGCCTAGAAACTCCCTGCTCTTGGATACGACTATAGCTTCATGAAGGTCAAGCACAAGGTCAGGGTTATTGTCCTGTATGTCAGAGAATATGGCGTAGTCAAGGACCTGTGTAAGCGTACCGTTTGGATCTCCAGGGAAGAATCTGTTGGGGTCGTCCGTTCCGGAAACCCTACGGCTTACCTTGTTGGCACCAATGATGTTCGCTTGGGAGAGCACATACAGATCTCCACAGGAAATCGTGCAGTCCTTCATGAGGACACCTGCATACCAAGCGGCCCTTTCATCTCCATGGATTCCACCTGATATGTAGATGGTAGGACCTTCGTTCTCGCTATGGATATGCCAAACAGTCGTTTCTGCCGCAGAACCTTGGGCTATGGTGTAGCTGGAGACCTCTACGGAGTACTCTTCTTCAAAGAAGTCTCCAAAGTCAGAGAACTTCATGTCAAAGATATCAAGCTTGCTGTCCGGTTCGATTGCAACGTTCCATTCTTCGTTCCATGCAACCTTCTCCCCTGCAACGACAACGTAAGTGGAAGGGTCGTTTGGGTCGTATAGAAGGCTCTGTTCCTCTTCTACAAAGGAATCATCCACGCTCTGATCGTCCAAGGACTCCTCCGTGGAAGCGACTTCAACGACAGGCTGTGCCTCCACTCGAGGAAGCACAGCGCATGAACAAAGCAAAAGCGAAACAAGAAATAAAACTATGGTCTTGTACTTCATTCTGGACTATGGAGATAGGCTCCAATTCCGTTTTCGACCATCTCATCGAATGATGGCATGTCACCCAAGGAGATGTATAGGTCGTCCTCTGGAAGGTATTCATCGCAGAAGGCCACAAGACAGCTTATGTGTCTTGCACAGCGTTCCGTTATTCCAATTCCATCCTCTCCAAACGGTACCGTGACGGCTCCGTACTGTGCCGCACGTGCGTAGAACTTGTCAACGCCGTCTACGACAAGTGAGCTATGGATGGCTCCGTGGAGCCTTCCCTGCGATGCATTCGCAGTCTCCATGAGAAGAGCAAGGGTATCGGTGTAGTCCCCCAATTCCCTATGTGTGAGGCCGTGCAGGTTGGTTGGGGATTTCTCGATCGAAATGGAGAAATAGTCCTCGACATCCCACAGCGCCATGTTTGCAAGCTCAATAGCGTTCTCATGTGCAACGATTGCATTGACTGTCGTGTATTCGGGGGATGCCTCGTGGAGGTCAACCGTTATGTCTATGTCCTCTTCGTTTATGAGGGACGTGATTCCATAGGCTATCATCTCAGTCAGGTTGCCGTTGGCTTTGCCGGGGTAGGCTCTGTTGAGGTTTCTGGTTTCGCTGCCGCTGAGGGTCTGTCCGCTGGATGCGTGTACATAGACCTCGCTGTCAGGCCATTGGTCCGTTGGGTTGGTGGCTCTGCTTCCAAAACGGAACCATCGTTCGCCACCATCGGTCTCGATGAAGTACTTCATTGGTGCGGCTTCCTGGGGGTCTGTGCATGTGAAGGCGCTGTTGTTGGCCCTTGGGATGACATAGAGTATGCCCTCCTCCGGCTGGCAGTATTCGACGAGCATGACTGCAGAGACGACGCCGCTTGGTTCGTTTGGATGCGTTCCTCCAAGGACGAGCATCGAGGCCCCTTCAACACCGCTGTCAAGGATGTAGACCTCAGTGTCGCCGTTCGTTCCCTTAAGTCCAGGGAACCAGTCGGAGAGCATCTTCATGTCTGTAACGCCTTCGCCTGCATAGATTGGTTCAGGGTTCCTCATTGAGGAGAACGTGATGCCAAGATATACGACAAGGGCTATTACGACCAATGTGAGGATTACTGCGCTTATTATGTGTTTTGGTATCTTCATACGGACCTCACTTTAGAAGAAGCAGACGCAGAAGCAATGTGACCATTACAAGTGCAGCATCGATCTGGAAGAACAGACTGTCCTTCTTGCGGTACATATTGTAGGCAATAAGGGAAAGAATGAAGGCCACGATGGCTAGATAGATGTATTTGAGCATATCGGGGACCTCCTTATACAGTCAGGAACGACAAAGCGTTCGTGTTGAGTATACATACCACAGCAACTGCTATGCAGAACAAAAACGGTATGATGCAGTTCTTGAGTACAGGCTTGTACTTGAGCTCAACGATCTGTGCAGCATAGTTTCCAGCAAGCGCCGTAGGAGGCATGAGGTCTCCCAAACAGCATGTGAAAGCCAACACCGCAGCTACGACTATGTCGTTGCAGCTTGTGTTCTGGATCATGACCAACAGGAAAGGTACGCCAATTACCGATGCCGCACCGTAGGAGCTGACAGCGCCAAATGCAGGCATGATGGTGAACGTTGCTATGTAGACGAATACCATTCCAAGTCCAAGGCAGCTTACGACGATCCAACCTCTTGCACCAACAAGGGTCAGGACCTGTATGAACATTCCAACTCCCATGAGCTTTGCAAGGACAGGGATGGTCGTCTCCATTGCATCTGCGCTTTCCTTGAGGAAGTTGAACTTCCTACCTGTGAATAGACCAACGAAGGACGAAATTAGGAATATGAGGCATGTCCCAAGCTGAGGGAACGAAGGGAGAGCCTTCGAGACCACAAGCAGCACTATGAGTACAATGATTGGAAGATACAGCTTGAAGCCGTACTCCTTCCCTATCTCCGTATTCAGCTGACTCTTGAGCTTTTCTATGTCAAGGTTCTTGCAGTACTTGAGTCCAAGGAAAAGGACTGTGAAAATGGAACATGGAATCGTGAGCAGGAACAGAGGCCCATCGAATCCAATGTATGGCATGTCTACTCCGCCGCCAATGAGCATTGCAGGAATGTTGATTGGCGGGGCTGCCATTCCCATGATTGCACCAATGGCAATGATTGCACCAGCCTTCGCCTTTGGAATGCCTATCATCAAAAGAACTGGAGCGACAAGTGCACCGGCGGACAGGACGGCAGCCGTTGAAGAGCCTGTGATCATTCCAGGAAACATGATGACGAACATGAGAAGTATGAGCATCAATGCTGGTATTTTGTAGAACCTTGTCACGATTGCAGCATTCAGGGCCTCAAGGGTACCTGATTTCTGCACAACAGTCATGAACAGCATTGCCGTGGATATGATGAGCATCGTATCCACGTATGTGAACGTCCCTTCGAAAAGGTGTCGGAGTGGAATACCCTGCCCGCCGACAAGAGCTCCGGCTATTGCACCAAACATCATCGAAAGGCTTACAGGGAGCTTGATTACCATGTTGGAGACCAGAAAGACCCCCAGCATGGCAAGAAGACATATCAATTCTAGATCCATCTTATCCTCTCAATTGTAGAGGCTCTTGAACACATCGATGCAATCCTTGGTTCCATAGATGAGGGAGACTGGAAGGTTGTGCTCAGAGGCGTACTTTGTGAACTTGTAGTCGAAGTTGGCGTCTTCCTTGAGAACGAGGTAGCTGCTCTCTTCAAGGACCATGTCGGTGAGGACATCGGAGATCTGGCCTCTTCTTGCAGAACCACCAATATGTACGCATATTACGGTTATGTTCTCTTTCTTGACGACATCCATTATGGCCTTGGCCCTTGCAAGTTCGTCGTCAATGGAGATTCCTGCTGCTCCAAGCCCCTTTGTGGATGCACCAACTGCTATTACGAGGGTCTTGACTCCAGAGATCTTGTCCGCTGTAGCCGTAGGTGAATACGTATAGTTGAGCTTGCATCTCTTCATGACGGTCTCAAGCATGGCACCTTCTGTGCTCTGTCCAAAGGACGTGATGAAGATGGGCTGTGAGTACAATGACTTGTCAACAGTACCCTTTGTTACGATTCTGTTCTTCGATGTCGTCTCCTGGACGAACTCAACTGTCTTGTTTGGGTCGAACTCGGAATCGTTCGTTCCCTTTGACGATGTGTAGTCGTCTGCAAAGAGACCTGTACACACAAGTGCAAGTACGATAAGTGCAAGAGCAATCTTTTTCATTATACTAACTCCTTTTAATTTGTAGATTTAAGTATTCCACCGAGGCCCATTTCCACCATGTCCTCGTATGTTCCAAGATTTGTGTCGAACGATATGCATCTTTCAGGGACGTACTCAGAGAACCCTTCTGCAAGATATGCAATGGTAAGGATGTGACGGGCCACTCTATTCACAAGTGGATAACCATCCTCTGGAACATCGAAATAGACATAGCCGTCCTGGTGAGCCTGATAGTAGTTTGGCTCGTTTCCGTTGATGATGAGGTCGTCGTCCATCTTTCCATGAAGCGGTCCCATGGATGGGTTGTACGTCTCCATCAATGTCATCATGGACTCAGTGTTGTCTCCAAGGCTTCTATGTGAAAGGCCATAGCTGTTGACGCCGGAATACTCCGCCCTCATTGTGAGGTCGTCGAACTCCATTGACAGGCACATGTAGCTTGCAATGCTCATTGCAAGGCTGTTGTCCGAATGCTTGTTGACCATAGTGCAGTCAAGATAGAGGAATTCAGGGGAGCCTTCGTGCATATCCATCGTTATGTCTACGTTCTCTGTCTTTATGAGATTGTAGATTCCATAGCAGGCACGCTCGGTCAGCACTCCCTTTTCGTTTCCAAAGTACATCCTGTTTATGTTCCTTATCTCGGCGCTTTCGGTTCCAACGAGCTTTCTTCCAGAAGATCCTTCGTAGTATGTCCTGTCCGGCCACTGGTCAACAGGATTTGAAAGCCTGTTGCCTACTCTGAATGTACGAGTGGAACCATCGTCCAACTCTATGGAGAAGAAGTCCTGCATTCCATCAAGTGGAGATGTATGCGAGAAGCCGCTTCTATTGGTCCAAGGGATTATCATCACACGTCCCTCTGTGACCTCTATGTTCTCAATGAGAGCAATGGCTGCAACAGGTCCTGCGCTTTCGTTTGGATGAGTGCCTCCAAGGACAAGGAACGTTCCACCTGGAACTCCGCTGTCAAAGACATATATTGGGGTATCCAAGTCCGTACCAACAAGGCCTTCGCTGTAGTCTGAAAGCCATCTAATCTCCGTGAGGTTTGGATTGTCCGCAATTGGTTCGTCGTGATGCATTGCAAGGAAATCAATGGATGCAAAGACAGCGAAGACAGCAGCGACAAGCAGTATGATGACATGCCAAATATATTTCTTCATTACATGCCTCCTACTTTATGTGCAGTGCCCTGAGCACGAACGTGACGATGACGATTGCGAAGCATACAAGCTCCTGAGGTTTTCTCTTTCTGAAGAATCCGTATACAAGAAGAATGGATGCAACGGTTATGATTGAATAGTAAACAGCCTGAAGCATTCTGTCCTCCTTATAGAATCAGCATGGAGAGGTTGTCTCCCAAATAGACCCAAACCAAACCCATGCAAAGAGTTGCAACAAGTATTGGAATCATTTGCTTGATTATTTCGCCATACTTGCAATCAGTGCCAAGAGCCTTGGAAACCCTTGGAATGAGCCCGCCTCTGAAATCAAGAACGCTTACACATGCAAGTCCGGCTGCGCATCCTGTAACGACTACTGTATTTGCAAGCCAACCTATTGGGAACACTGCGTATGTTATTAGGAATGCAGGGATAGGTTCGCCAAGGAAGGTACCAATGACAAGCGAAGCCAGAATGAGGACAAGCATTACGTTTGGAACCTCGTAGGGAAGGATCCAAAGGCTGTACAGTCCACGGACGCCGGTCATTGAAGAAACCTCTATGAACGATCCAAGAGCGAATATGAATGCAACCGGCCACACGGCGTTCTCCATTCCATCGCAAATGGTGTCAAGGCATTTTCTTGCAGAACCAAATCCTTTGTTTGCAACAATAAGCAGGATCGATGCAATGGTGAATATGAGCGTGCCGCCTCCAATGTAGACGAAGGATGAAAGAAATCCTTCGACAAGCAAAAGGATGCATACGGCTGCAAAAATGATGATTGAGAAGGTGCTCTTCTCTTCCCTATTCGTTTCCGTTACGGCTGACAGGGTCTTCATGTTCATAAGTGTGAAGATGATGTATGAAGGAACCGCAGTAAGCAGCAATGGAAGGAAGAATCCAATGTAAGGTGTTGGCAGGACGCTTCCAGCGCCATTTGCAGCAATGATTGCCGGGATGCAGTTTGGAGGCATTATCATGCCTATGAACGATCCACCAACAATGACGGTCGTCGCCTTCTTGCCATCCATTCCGTTGGCTTTGAGATTGTTTCCAACGATCTTTCCAGTAGTAAGTACCGATGCCATTGTGAAACCGGTCAATGCGGCTGGAAGCGCGATGAACAGCAGTACGGCAAAGGATTTGACCACTCTGTTCTTTATCTTTGTAATTGGGGCGAAAAGCGAATCGAAACAACCGCCTACGTAAAGAAGCCACACGAATACTGACGCGCATACAACATTGAGTGATGAGTCAAGGAATCCAAAAGGACCCTCGACTATCTCTCTGAAGCGTATGCCCATGCCAGCGACAAGTGAACCAGCGACAGCTGCAGCAAGAAGGAATAAGACGCTCCATTTCCTGTCGTTTTTCTTCCACACAGAACCAATCACGCTTATCGCAATCATCACTGCGGCTATAAGAATTTCCTCTCTCATGGGAACTCCTGTAGTAATACGGGGATGCCAGGACGAATCCCGACACCCATGAGGGAATTGCAAAGCCTAGTTTTGCAATTCCCTTCCATCAACTCAATTATCAATAAGCACTTGCGCCATAGTAGCGTCTATGGTCGCCAACAGCTCTGAAAGTGCCGTCTTCAAGAACCTCGACGGCTGCAAGTGAACCTACGTGGGAGCTGTAACCTGCAGAGATGTCAGAGCCTATGACATCAAAGCCCATGTCAAGGAGCCCCTTGTATGTCTCAAGGCTGTAGTTCTCCACATAGATGCTCTTGCTTGTCATGTAGTCTCTGTATGTTCTTGGAGCATTGACTATCTGTGCTGCATCAAAGCCAAAGTCAACATAGTTTATTATGGCTTCGAAAGTTGCAGAGCAGGTGCACCAGTTTCCAGGGGAACCAAGGGCAAGAACAGGCTTGCCGTTTGCATCGGCCACGATGGTTGGGCAGATCGTCGAGGATGTCTTCGCACCTGGAAGGAGTGCATCGACCTTGCGGAAGCCCTGGTTGTCGAACAGCATGAGATGTGCGGAGAATACGAATCCCGTTCCTGGAACAGCAAGTGCAGAACCAAAGTTCTGACCGTTCGTATTGGTCGTAGACACAACGTTTCCGTACTTGTCCATGCAGACAAGATGAGTCGTTCCACCTGGATCGAAGACATCTCCGTTCTTGACCTTCTCGCCTGTCTCCGTCAATGAAACCTGAAGTTTGCCTGCGGAAGCCGTCCTCATCTTCTGGTTTGGAGTGAGGAGCTTAGCTCTTTCAGCTGCATATTCCTTGCTTGTGATGGTATCGATTGGCATGTCATAGTAGGCAGGGTCGCTTACGAACGAAACGCCGTCCTTGCATCCAAGAAGGAAGGATTCGGCCTTGAGCTGCACTGTTGTTGGGTTGTCGAAACCAAGAGATGCAAGGTCGAAGTTCTCAGCTATGTTGAGGGCCTCCACGAGAGCCACTCCTCCCTTCGTTGGAGCGGATACCGTTATGACCTTGTGGTCTCTGTATGTAGTCACAAGAGGCTCTCTGATGACTGTCTTGTAGTTTGCAAAGTCCTCGTGCGTAAGGATTCCACCAAGGCTCTGGATGTAATCGACCATCATATCCGTGAAGTCGCTGTCGTAGAAGCCTTCGATTCCTTCGTTTGCAATGAGCTCCAGGGTGTCCGCCAGGTCATCGTTCGTGATGATGTCACCTTCCTCATAGAAGAAGCCTTCGTCAGTGTAGAGGTTGAGGGTGTATTCGTATGCAGAGATGTTCGCATACCTGCCGTCAAGATTGGAGTTCCATCTTGCAGGGAGCTCAAAGCCTTCGCGGGCAAGTTCGATGACAGGAGCAAGGACCTGTGCAGGTGTCATTGTTCCGTACATCTCAAGTGCTGTGAGCGTTCCGTGGACGACGCCAGGGATTGCAATGGACTGAACCGATGGCGGATTTGAACTGCCATCAGTGTCGGTCTCCCCTATCCTGGCATTGGAAGGCACCTGTGTGAGGTACTCGATGTTGATATACTTGTCCTGGTCTGCAAGGTAGACGAGCATTTGTCCAGCTCCTCCAATACCTGAGGCTGCAGGCTCAAGAAGGCCAACTGCATAGATCATTGCAACGGCAGCATCGACTGCATTTCCACCCTGCTCAAGGATTTGGGTGCCAATCTGGGCGGCAATTGGGTTTGAACAGGCAGTTGCTCCGTTCGTACCAACGGCGGCACTGTTCCAGACATCGCTCGTCCAACCGGAATCCACTGGCTCCGGAGTGCTCATGAAGTCCACAGGTTCATACCATGAGTAGTCTTCCTCTACGATAGGTTCCGGTTCCGAAACCGCTGCTACTATGGTTGCAGGATCCTGAGTGGAGACCTGCGAAAGTCCGTCTGTCACATGTCCTGATGCCGCGCAGGAAACCGCAACGGCGAAGACAACTAGGGCAACAGCGAAAAGGGAAAGGTTTCTTTTCATCTTCACATCCTAAAAAACGCCCTCATTGCTGAGGGCTTTTTACTAGTCTAAAAGCGTCTAAGTCTTTAGATTAGAAGAATTTGACTGCAGCAATTCCGCAACCTGCAACAAGTTCCGTTGCAAGAGCGTCTGCGACAGGGACATCAACGACGGAGCCATCGAGGTACTCGATCTGTGCAACCTTTGCATCAGCGACAGCTGCATTGAGGGATTCGACGGTCGAAGCTGCATCTGTAAGGAATACGATGGCGGCGCTGTCGAACGTGATCGATGCAACATTGACTGCATCGTCGGTGTTGGCCTTGAGCTGGTATGGACGAAGAGCCATGAAACCATTGGACTTGTGATGGATGAGTCTGTCCTCAAGGACCCTTGCAACCTCGTAGTCGGTTCCATTGTACTGTGCGCTGACAGGTGCCTTTGCTCCGTACTGGGCAAGAAGCGTTCCAATCTGGATTGCGTTGTAGTATGAACCCTTCACGTTGCCTACTGCGTTTGGCTGCTTGCCGTATACGGACTTGGCGCAGAGAGCGAATACTGCTCTCATGATCTTGCCATCTACAGGTGTGGACTCTGGAGTGACTCCTTCTGGAACGACGGAGTATGCGTTCTGGATGAGTCCTGCTGGTGTCTGGATGTTGACCGTGTTGAGGTCGAACAGGACTGTGGACTCAGCGACATCGGCCTTGGACAGGACGTAAGTCTTGCCTTCGACGTCGGTTACGATGTAGTTCTCTGCATCGAGCATCTGCTTTTCGTTGGAGATTGGCTCAAGGGCAATCTTCGAAAGTGGGTAGTCGTATGGGACGTAGACCAAAAGCTCGCTGCCTATGGATGAGAAGCACTGGTAGTAGCACTGGCTTGAAGCTGCCTGGCCCTCGCCTACGCAGATATCGTATTCATATTTTCCATTGGTGTCCTTTCTGAAAGCTATGTACTTCTCGGTGAAGAGCTTGGACTTTGCGTTTTCCTTTTCAGAGTAGTTGGCCATGTCAAGGTATGTGTCGTCGAAAGTACCGGTTGCACACAGGGCTGTTGGCTCAGGCTGGAACCAGAAGTCCTCTTCGACGATCGTCTTGATGCTGTAGCCACCCCACCACTCAACAGCGTTGAATGCCTGACGGATGATGTCTGACGATGCAAGCTGTGGAACGGTTGCGATATCGCCTGCCGTCTCAGGTGCATCGAGTGCTATGACTGTAAACTTTGCCTCTTTCTGTCCAAGTGATGCACATGAAACTGAAAGAAGAAGAACAACTATGACCAGTAGAGCATTACTGATTCTCTTCATTTTTTCCTCCTAGTTTTTTTCACTGTTTTTTCAGTCAAACACACAAAATTTGTGTTGTCAACAGGAAAACAGAACAGTTTAGTAAAAAATGTGATAGCTGCAACAACAGTTTCATGATGATGGAAAAATGCGTTGTATTAATGAACGGACCCAACGAGTGGGCGAAAAAACATGTTGCTTTACTGCTCTGGATCCTTTAACTCATCCTCAACGTGGAACATCTCAAGGGCCATGTGAATGAAGTCCTTGGCGAAGCCGCAAAGGTATCGGTCTTTGTTGTACCCAATGGCTATGGTGTCCGATATGCCTACTTTTCTGAAATGGAAGCAGCGTACCTTCCTTTTGAGTTCCCTGTCGTGGTTGGCGGAGAACACGTATGGGCTGTCCAGATAGATATCCGGGCTTATGGTCATGCCCATGCCCTCCCCTGCAAGCGCCAAGGCCGTTTGGATGTTGCTCGTTTCAAGCCTCACCGTTGGACGAACACCGGCAAAGCGGAACACGTTGTCCGCCATGGTTCGTATGCGGTCGCCTTTGCTTAGAAGTATGAACGGGACGTTGCGGAACAGGCGTATGTCGTTTGTCTTCTCATATTGGGCTACCACTTCGTCAGCATGTCCGGGGAAGCATTTTTCAAGCAGAGAATCCGATACGACGATGGAAAGGTTCTCCTTCATGAGTTCATGGTACACGGCGCCTTCAACGAAGAAAGGTCCAAAGCCTATGAGTATGTCTATTCTACCTTTGAGCAGGTAGTCCTCAAGAACACGGGAGGTGTCTTCGATGACTTCTATTTCGACGTTTGGGTACATGGAGCTGAACTTTGGAAGAATAAGCGGCAGAATGGCCTGGCCTCGTGTATGACCTATTCCTATCCTAAGCTCGCCTCTGGAACTTCCATTGATGTCGTCTATTGCAAGAAGGGTCTGGCGCTTGAGGTCAAGGATCTGGTTGCAGCTTTCAAGGAACCATTTGCCGCTATAGGTGAGGTTCATGTTCTGCTTTCTGTCGAACAGTGCGCAACCAAGTTCCTGTTCCAACCTGGCTATGCTGTTGCTCAATGCCTGCTGAGAGAGGTTGAGCACTTCAGCAGCTTTCGATACGCTGCCCTCGGATACAACGGTGATGAAGTATTCCATGTTTTTGAAGTTCATCTTTGCTCCCCTTCTTTCTTCCCCGCCTCCTGCGCATACTACACAATTTTTTTGTTGTGGTAAATCTTGTTCTGCAACTATTTTTTGTTTTACAGCAAAGTTGTCGCAAGGTACAACTTTTTTGTTGTTTTTTCCATCAGAAAACAAGTGTTTGCCATTTCCAGACGGTATCAACTAGAATGCCACAGAAAGAGGAAGCCCAATGAGAGAAATAAGATGCGAAGACATTACGAAAACGGTCAGAGACCTATGCATCAAAGCCAACAGTTTCCTTCCACAAGATGTCAGAAGCAGGATATGCCAAGCCTGTGAAACAGAGAGCTGGCCACTTGCAAACAGCATTCTTAGAACGATTAGGGAAAACTTCGAGATAGCGGAGCACGACGAAGTCCCAATATGCCAGGACACCGGCGCCGCATGTGTATTCGTCACCATGGGCCAGGATGTATATGCCGATGGTTCGATTGCCGCCGCAATCGACGAGGGCGTCCGACAGGGATACGCAGATGGCTATCTTAGGAAATCCATTGTATCCGACCCACTTGACGGAAGGGTCAACACAGGAGACAACACCCCTGCCATGATCTACTGGGATGTGGTTCCAGGAGATGCATTCAGAATCACCGTAGCTCCAAAAGGCTTTGGGTCTGAGAACATGAGCAGAATCAAGATGCTTCGTCCTGCAGATGGTGTGGAAGGCGTGAAGGAGTTCGTCGTCAAGACCGTCGAAGAGGCAGGGCCCAATCCATGCCCACCAATAATCGTTGGCGTTGGCATAGGCGGAACGTTTGACAAGGCGGCTCTTCTTGCAAAGAAGGCTCTTATGAGAAGCACTGACGTGCGTAATCCAAAGAAGTACTACGCAGACCTAGAGAAGGAGCTCCTTGACAGGATAAACGACCTTGGAATTGGACCGCAGGGCATTGGAGGAAGAACGACATGCCTTGCAGTGAACATTGAGGAGATGCCAACCCACATTGCAGGACTTCCCGTGGCTGTGAACATCAACTGCCATGTGACGAGACACATTACGGAGGAACTGTGATGGAGAAGAGAATCAGCTCTCCAATGACGGAGAAACAGGCAAGAAGCCTCAGAAGCGGAGACTCCGTCCTGATTTCAGGAACCATATACACGGCAAGGGACGCCGCCCACAAAAGACTGTGTGCACTGCTTGCGGAGGGAAAGGACCTACCGTTCGATGTAGAAGGCAGCATCATATACTTCGTTGGCCCAACCCCTGCAAAGCCAGGCCAAGCCTTGGGGTCTGCTGGTCCAACTACAAGCTATAGAATGGACCCCTACTCCCCTGCCCTCATAAAAGCGGGACTCAAGGGTATGATAGGCAAAGGGAAAAGGGATTCCAACGTCATAGCTGCCATGAAGGAGAACGGTGCTGTGTACTTTGGGGCCATTGGCGGTGCTGGAGCGCTCCTATCCAAATGCATAAAGAAGTCCGAGCTCATTGCATACGAAGACCTTGGCTCGGAAGCCATAAGAAAACTTGAAGTCGAGGATTTCCCGGCTTTCGTGATAATCGATTCACAGGGCAACAACCTCTATGAAACCGGAAGACAGGAATACCTGGACGCAACAAAGGAAAAATGAACATGGAAGAGAAGAACAACGAAAAGAACGTTGAAAAAACCGCTGAAGCGAAGCCAAAGAAGAAAATCGTCATTGGAGTCATTGGTGCAGACGTCCACGCTGTTGGAAACGCAATTCTGAACAGAGCGTTCCTTGATGCAGGTTTTGATGTGACGAACCTTGGTGTCCTCGTACCTCAGGAAGAGTTCATACAGGCCGCAGTGGAGGTTGGAGCCGATGCAATCCTTGTCTCCTCCCTCTATGGTCAGGGAGAGATAGACTGCACGGGAATGCGTGAGAAATGCGATGAGGCAGGTCTCAAGGGAATACTCCTCTATGCAGGTGGCAACCTGGTAGTTGGAAAGGTACCAGAGGAAGAGATCGTGGCACGCTACCGTGCACTTGGATTCGACAGGGCATTTGGTCCTGGTACGGACCCTTCCGTTGACATCGCATGCCTTAGAAAAGACCTCCACATGGACGACTGATGGCCAGATGAGCAACATTCTTCTCATTGATTTTGGAAGCACATATACAAAACTCACTGCTGTAGACACGGAGACTGAAAGCATACTTGGAACCAGCCAAAGCTATACCACAGTCGAAAGCGATATCATCAACGGCTACGAAAACGCACTTTCAGAGCTCAGAAAGCAGACAGGAGGCATTGTGTTCGACAAGCGAATAGCATGTTCGAGCGCTGCAGGAGGGCTCAAGATGGTGGCCGTTGGGCTTGTACCGGAGCTGACATCCAAGGCCGCACGACTTGCATCCCTTGGAGCCGGGGCAAAGGTCATCAAGACATATTCATACGAGTTGACCAAGTCCGATCTTGAAGAGATAGACTCCTCAAGGCCCGATATTTGCCTTCTATGCGGTGGAACGGATGGAGGAAACAAGGAAGTTATAATCCATAATGCAGGCATGCTTGCAAAGAGTACTGGACACTTCCCTATCGTATACGCAGGAAACAGGAATGCAGCGGATGAATGCGCAGAGATTCTTGCATCCAAACAATGCATAGTATGCTCCAACGTCATGCCCCGCTTGGGAATCACCGACTCCGCCCCAGTCCAAAAGGTCATACGTGAGATATTCCTCACCCAAATCGTAAAGGCCAAAGGGCTATCCAAGGCCCAGGATCTGGTAGGAGGCATACTCATGCCTACACCATCTGCCGTCCTAGCTGCAATGAAGCTTCTTTCAAAGGGAACCGAACGTGAGGATGGGATTGGAGATCTGGTTGCAGTGGACCTTGGAGGAGCAACGACTGATGTATACTCCATGTGCAACGGCCATCCAACGAATCCAATGACCACTTTGCGAGGTCTCAAGGAAGAGTATGCAAAGAGAACGGTCGAAGGCGACATTGGAATGCGCTACAGCATAAAAGGGATTCTGGAAGCCAGCTCACCATATGAAATCTCAACCATTTCAGGATTTCCTGAGGACATCTGCCTTGAAAAGATAAACCACCTTGCAGAGAACACGGATGAGCTTCCCTCTACAGAGGAAGACCAGAACCTGGACGTTGCACTGGCCTGCATTGCAGTCAGAACCGCAGTTGCCCGCCATGCAGGGAGAATTGAGGAGTACTACACCCCAATGGGCGTTTCGTATGTACAGACTGGAAAGGACCTTGGCTCAGTAGAGACTATAATAGAGACAGGTGGCGCATTGGTGCGCACAGGCTACGCCGAGAAGATTGGACAATACGCCCTCTACTCCCCCAAGGATCCAATGTCCCTACGTCCAAAGAAAGCAAAAATACTGACTGACAGAAAATACATTCTTGCAGCCATGGGTCTTCTATCCACGGAATACCCTGAGGTTGCACTTCACATAATGAAAAAGGAGCTTGTCTGATATGGCGACAGATATAAGGAACAAGAAACTGAGCGATGACGAATTCTTCCGCACCCAAAAGGAGATCCTCCAGACTTGGGAGACAGGAAAGGATGTGAACTTCAAGGAAGCTGTGGATTTCCATAAGAGCCTTCCAAAGCACAAGATATTCTCTGAAAAGCTTACGAAGGCAAAGAAGGATGGCAGAACCCTCATACAACCAAGAGCCGGCGTTGGACTGCTTGAGAACCACATAAAGCTGCTCAAGCACCTTCAGGACTTTGGAGGAGCGGACCTGCTTCCAACCACAATAGACTCCTATACAAGGCAGAACCAGTACCAGAACTGCGAAGAAGGCATAAGAAGGGAGAAGGAAGGCATGGCGAACGGGAACTTCCACCCCTACCTCAACGGCTTCCCCGCAGTCAACCATGGAGTATCCGGTTGCCGTGAGCTCATCGAGGCCTTGGATACGCCAATACAGGTCAGGCATGGAACCCCAGATGCAAGACTCCTTACTGAGATAGCATATGCCGGAGGCTTCACAAGCTACGAAGGTGGTGGAATCTCATACAACATACCCTATGCAAAGAACATCCCAATTGAAAAGACCATGAGGGATTGGCAATATGTGGACCGTCTTACAGGAATGTACGAAGAAGCGGGAGTTCAGATCAACAGAGAACCGTATGGGCCTCTTACAGGAACCCTTGTTCCCCCTTGCATCTCGCACACTGTAGCCATAATAGAAGCACTTGTCGCCGCAGAACAAGGGGTCAAGAACATAACCGTAGGATATGGTCAGCTTGGAAACCTTTTCCAGGACGTTGCGGCGATAAGATCCCTTGAAGAGCTGACGAACGAGTATCTTGCAACGTTTGGACACAGGGACGTGAACGTCACGACCGTCCTTCACCAGTGGATGGGGGGCTTCCCTGCAGACGAAGCCAATGCCTTTGGTGTCATAGCCTGGGGAGCAGCTACAGCTGTTCTTGCGAATGCAACCAAGGTAATCGTCAAATCCCCACATGAGGCGGCGGGAGTTCCTACCGCAGAGGCCAATGCACAAGGATGCCGCACGACAAAGCAGCTGGTTTCCATGCTCACAGACCAGCATGTTGGAGGATCAAGGGTTGCAACCGAAATAGCCATAATAAAGGAAGAGACAAGATGCATCCTCAACAAGACCTTGGAGCTTGGAAACGGAGACTGGATACAAGGCACTGTTGCCGCCATAAACGCAGGAGTCATAGACATTCCATTTGGACCTGCAAAGTGCAACAAGGGACTTATGCTCCCTGCCCGTGACAACATGGGTGCAGTGAGGATCCTTGAACTTGGGAACCTTCCATTTACAAAGGCCCTCAGGGACTTCCATGCCGACAAGTTCCAGGAACGTGCAGCACATGAACACAGAAGCGTCTCTTTCCAGATGGTCGTAGACGATGTATACGCCGTTGGAAAAGGCCATCTTGTGGGAAGACCCGCAGGATGCGAGGACTGAAGATATCCGAAAAGAAGATTGGGACAGGAAAACCAAACTATATAATATAGAAATAGGAGATATATGATATGAAGATAGTCAATGTTGTCTGCTCTGTAGGTAGAACAGGATTCTTTTTCGATGACCAGAAAGCAATCAAGGCCGGTGCCGTTCATAATGGAGAGACATATGTAGGCCAGCCTGCGACGGAAGGTTTCAAGTCCATAAGAATGCCAGGTGAATCCATATCCGTGATGCTGGTGCTTGAAGATGGTCAGATCGCCTACGGAGACTGCGCTGCAGTCCAGTACTCTGGTGCAGGTGGAAGGGATTCCCTATTCCTTGCAAAGGACTTCATTCCAGTAATAGAGAAGTACATCAAGCCTGTCCTGGTTGGGAGAGAAGCGGACAACTTCAGAAACCTCACGAAGGAAATGGAAAGCATTCAGGTCGAAGGAAAGAGACTTCACACAGCCATAAGATATGGTGTAAGCCAGGCAATCCTTGATGCAGTTGCAAAGTCGTCGAAGCGTCTCATGGCAGAGGTCGTTGCTGATGAGTACGGCCTTACTGTGTCTGACAAGATGATTCCTGTCTTCACACAGAGCGGAGACAACAGATACGACAACTCGGACAAGATGATAATCAAGGGTGCACAGATCCTCCCCCATGCCCTTATCAACAACGTTGAGACAAAGCTTGGAAAAGACGGTTCCCTCCTTCTTGAGTATGTGAAGTGGCTCAGAAACAGAATAATTGAGCTAAGGACCGACGAAAGCTACAGCCCAATCCTTCATATTGATGTATATGGAACCATTGGACAGGCATTTGGAGACGAGAACTACAAGGCAATGGCCGATTATCTTGCAACGCTTGAAGAAGCAGCCGCCCCATTCCACCTTAGGATAGAAGGTCCAATGGATGCTGGCGAGCGTGAGAAGCAGATGATCTGCCTCAGAGAGCTCAGAAAGGAGCTTGATTCAAGGAACATCAACGTGGAGCTTGTTGCAGACGAATGGTGCAACACCCTTGAGGATGTCATATACTTCTGCGACAACAAGGCCGGCCACATGGCACAGATCAAGACTCCGGACCTTGGTGGAATCAACAACACGATAGAAGCTGTCATCTATTGCAAGAAGCATGGTTTTGGTGCCTACCAGGGCGGAACATGCAACGAAACGGACCGCAGCGCCCAGGTGTGCGTGAACTGTGCAATGGCAACGCAGCCGGATCAGATCCTTGCAAAACCAGGCATGGGTGTAGACGAAGGCTACATGATAGCATACAACGAAATGAACAGAATCATTGCCCTTAGAAAGGCAGGACTTTGAGGCTAACCATGGAAATCATTAGAAAGGCATGGGCGGGAACAGGCGAATCAAGCGATGCATACGTATTGGTGTCACCTGCAAATACATTGGAGATAGAGATTTCCTCTGTTGTATACAACCAGTATGCAAAGGCAATCGACAAGGCCGTAAGGGAGACCCTTGCAGACTTGGAGGTTGAAAAAGGAACCATAACCATCAATGACAAGGGGGCTCTTGACTGTGTCATTCAGGCAAGGGTCGAAACCGCAATCAAAAGGGCATCGGAGGCTGGAGTATGAGACGGTCAATGCTTTTCATACCCGGCAACAGCCCTAGCCTTCTAATGAACGCCGATGTCCTTGGCGCTGACAGCATAATCTTTGACCTTGAAGATGCCGTTTCGCCAGCGGAGAAGGACTCGGCACGAATCCTCGTCCGCAACCTTCTGAGAAGGTTCGACTATGACAGCTGCGAAGTCATAGTAAGGATAAACTCTGTTGACACTGAATTCTGGACAAAGGACCTGGACGAGATAATCCCCTTCCATCCTGACATGATAATGCCTCCAAAGACCAATTCGGAGGATGATGTAAGGCTTGTATCTCAATACATTGGAACGCTTGAGGAAAAATACGGAATGAAGAAAAACTCCGTGAAGCTCATTCCATTGATCGAGACTGCCATGGGTGTCGAAAACGCCTATAGGATAGCTTCTGCCGACGAAAGGGTTGCAGCCATCTTCCTGGGGGCCGAGGACCTTTCAGCAGACCTCAGATGCAAGAGGACCAAGGGAGGTACGGAGATTCTGTATTCAAGGCAGCGCCTTGTAGTAGCCGCTCGGGCAGCGGGTGTGGATGTCTACGACACACCGTTCACAGACGTGAACGACGACGAAGGAATCCGCAAAGACGCGTCCGTTGCAAAAGCCCTTGGCTTTACAGGCAAGGCATCAATATCACCAAGGCATATCGATGCCATAAACGAAGCGTTCAGTCCAACGCAGGCCGATATAAAGTATGCACATGAGGTCATGAACGCCATAGAACAGGCTGCTCTGGAAGGCAAAGGCGTCGTTGCACTTAGAGGAAAGATGATTGATGCGCCTGTCGTTGCAAGGGCGAAACAAGTCATTGAAATGGAAAAGGCCATTTACGGAGCTTGAGATGGAGTTTCAAATGAATAAAGTCGTAGATTCTATTCAACAAGCCATAAAGGCTTCAGGACTGAAGGATGGAATGACCATATCGTTCCACCATCACATGAGAAACGGAGACTATGTCATGAACATGGTCCTTGATGCAATCGCACAGGCTGGAATCAAAGACATAACCGTCAACGCCTCCTCTTTCTTCGATGTCCATGCCCCTATTCTGGACCACATAAGAAACGGCGTTGTGACAGGTCTTGAATGCAACTACATGAGCTCCCTCATTGGAAAGGCGGTCTCTGAAGGAATCCTGGAGAAACCTGTCGTGTTCAGAAGCCATGGTGGACGCCCCTCTGACATGGAGAAAGGTACAAGCCACATTGACGTAGCGTTCGTTGCCGCTCCCACATGCGATGGGTCTGGCAACTGTACAGGAAAGATTGGAAAGAGCGCATGCGGCCCAATGGGATATGCAGTATCCGATGCAATGTATGCAGACAAGGTTGTTGCAATAACAGACAACCTTGTTGAGAAGCTTGATGATATCTCCATTGATGGCAAGTACATAGATTTTATAGTGAACGTTGACCAGATTGGAGACCCCAAGGGTATAGTCTCAGGTACGACGCAGATCACAAGGGATCCCGTAGGCCTTAGGATGGCAGAGAACGCTGCAAAGGTCATAAAGGCTTCAGGTCTTTTGAAGGATGGATTCTCTTTCCAGACAGGAGCTGGAGGCGCAACGCTTGCAGCTTCCAAGTTCGTGAGGGAGATGATGATCAAGGAAGGGATCCAAGGCAGCTTCTGTCTTGGTGGAATCACATCCTACATGGTCCAGATGCTGCATGAAGGCCTCTTCAAGGAGCTTTTGGATGTCCAGTGCTTCGACTTGGATGCAGTTCGTTCCTTGAGTGAAGATTCGAACCATAAGGAGATCACCGCAAGCGAATATGCAGGCGTCTGCTGCGACAGCGCAGTGAACCATTTGGATGCTGCACTGCTTGGAGCGACCCAAGTTGACTTGGATTTCAACGTGAACGTCCATACGGACTCCAATGGCTATATCATTGGCGGTAGCGGTGGACACAGCGATGTAGCGGCCGGTAGCAAGCTTTGCATCATAATTGCGCCTCTGACTAGGGCAAGACTTCCTCTTGTTGTTGACAGGGTCGTTACAATCTCCACTCCAGGAAACACTATAGATGTGCTTGTCACACAGCGTGGCATTGCCGTCAACACAAAATACGGCAAGAACAAAGAACTCAAGCAAAGGCTCATAGATGCACACCTTCCAATAATGGAGATTGAAGACCTTAAGCGTATAGCCGAGCAGTACAGCGGTGTCCCCTCTCCTCTTGAGACGTCCGACAGAGTCGTTGGAAACGTCATCTACAGGGATGGAACCCAAATCGACACCATAAAGATGGTTTTGGGAAACTGATACCCAATTCCAAAGCAGGCCGGCAAAGAAACGGCTAAGCCTCCCGTTAAAACATAATGTTCCCTTGCCTTTGCAGGGGAACATGTTTATCCATGAAGTGTGACGTTGGTCAATGCAGCTCCAAGCCCGGGGCTTTGGACGGCGGATTGGATTACGAATCCGGATACATTGACCAATGCCACGACAATTGGAGGCATAAGAATGAACGACAACGTCTACAGACTCTTGAACGACCAGATAAACATGGAGTTCTATTCCGCTTACCTGTATTTGGATTTTGCCAACTACTTCGCATTCGAAGGACTGGATGGTTTTGCAAACTGGTACAGGGTCCAGGCTCAGGAGGAACGCGACCATGCCATGCTGTTCGTTCAATACCTTGAGAACAACGGCAAGAAGATAGAACTCAAATCCATTGGCAAGCCCGATTGGGCTCCAACAGACCGCATGGAACCTCTTAAGAAGGCCCTTGAACATGAAATGCAGGTCACTGCATCGATCGACCGCATCTATACAGCAGCAGTCGAGGCGAAGGACTACAGGACAATGCAGGTTCTGGACTGGTTCGTAAGGGAACAGGGCGAGGAGGAGAAGAACGCCAATGACATGATCACAAAGATGAAGCTCTATGGAGCCGATTCGAAGGCGCTGTACCTCCTGAACAACGAGCTCAAGGAACGAACATACTCCACCCCTTCCCTACCGCTTCTCTAAAGGCATCACAGTAAAGGCATCACTGCCCGCTAGGGCTTTAGATACATCTTTTCCAAACTTTTTCTATCCAAACCTTTCACCACCATGGGGTCGCTGCTAGCATGTAGCGGCCCCAACCTTTTTACGGCGCATCACGGCGGATTAAGGCGTATCAAGGCGCTCTACGGCGCATCATTAAAAAAGCCCTTTCAAGTGTGCCAGCGACATGGTAGAATGGTTTCCACAAGTGAAGACTCAGGAACATCGGTCTAAAGAAGAATTGTTCCAAGGATGTGTCCAAAAGTCGTCGAAAAGGAGATTTCATGCAGAATTTGATGAAGAAGCTGGATGAGGCCAGCAAGTACATAGCAAAGCGCACGGGCGGTATGAAGATAGAGATGGGTCTGGTGTTGGGTTCCGGGCTTGGGGACATGGCGGACGAGATAAAGGATCCAATCAGAATCGATTACAAGGACATCCCAAATTTCCCAGTGTCCACGGTTCCAGGCCATGCAGGTAGGCTTATGATCGGCGAGCTTGAGGGACGCAATGTGCTTTGTATGCAAGGACGTTTCCACTACTACGAAGGTTATGGAATGGATCAGGTGGTGTTCCCTGTGCAGGTCATGCACATGCTTGGAATAGAGACGCTTGTGCTCACAAATGCCGCCGGTTGCGTGAACAAGGAGTGGGAACCTGGAAACCTCATGATAATAGGCGACCACATACGCCTCATTGCAGAGAACCCAATGCGTGGACACAACGAGGACTCACTTGGCCTTAGGTTCTTTGATATGTCAAAGGCATACGATCCAAAGCTAAGGGCCATTGCGAAGGAAGAGGCTGCAAAGCTTGGAATTTCTGTCAAGGAAGGCGTATACATGTTCTTTGCAGGCCCATCGTTCGAAACCCCAGCCGAGGTCAGGGCCGCCCGCATCCTTGGAGCCGATGCCGTTGGAATGTCAACTGTGCCTGAGGCAATTGCCGCCGCCCATTGCGGCATGAAGACGTTTGGAATCAGCTGTATGACAAACATGGCTGCTGGCATCCTTGACCAGCCTCTGAACCACGAAGAGGTCCTTGAAACAGGTCTTAGAGTGAAAGGCCAGTTCTCAGCTCTCATAAGGGCCATAGTAAGGGCCTTCTAGAAAAGCGCTGATTATAACAGTCTAACAGCTCTGATCCCTGAGCATTGCAGTGAGGGTCCGGTCCAGGTTGTCGGCAAAGGCCTTGGCACAGGACCCTTTCATTTTGCTTTGCTGCTCGGCAAAGACACCCATTTCACGAAGCTTTTGGTTGACAAGCCTGTTGCCAAGGCGTGCGTTTATGGTCTGGGTCGTGTAGCTCTCTCCCCTGTCGTCTATTGCCCGTGCTCCCTTCTCCAGCATACGCGATGCCAATGGAATGTCATGGGTTATGCAAAGCGAATTTGGATTGGAGTTCTCCACTATGTAGTTGTCTGCGCTGTCAGAACCGTTTTCGACCACAACCATGCGGATCCTTGAACGGCATGCCCTTATTGCAGCTTTGTCGGTCTCCCCTGCTTCGCGCAATGCCTGCCTTAGGCGGAATGTATCCTCCTGAATGAAAAGCTCTACATCTGGAAGCGTCCTGTCCGCGACGAAGAACGCTGGCAGGCCGGTTCTCACAGCAGCCCGGAGTATGATATCCCTTAGGTTCTTTGGAACGGAGTCCGCATCTATCCACAATTCCATACCGCTAGACACATCTTTGCACATGCAATCACTATAAAGCAAAACGACCATTGTTTTGAAGACATAGCCATGACAATAGTTATGGCATTGCTTGGATATTGAACAATGTGAGTACAAAAAAGTAAAATAAGGACGTCAATTGAAATACTATTGAAACACTATGGAGGGATGCAAATGAAAATCTCCGCATTGCAAAAGGCAAGATATGAGTACAGTCCAAAGCTTCCAACCGTCCTCAGAGGCGAGATTGGTACAGTAGTTCCAACATACGGACAGCCAACAAATGCAGCAAGCGACCAGGAGGCCCTAAAGGCTCTGTTTCCAAACACATACGGACTTCCAAAGGTGAGCTTTGGCAAGGGAACGAACAAGGACGTTGCAAAGAAGGTCAACGTTGGTGTGATCCTCTCAGGCGGACAGGCCCCTGGCGGACACAACGTGATATGCGGCCTCTACGATGCCCTGAAGAAGGCAAATCCTGAGAACCAGCTCTATGGTTTCCTTGGCGGTCCTAGCGGAATCCTTGAAGACAAATACATGGTCATGACAGACGAGCTCATAGACCAGTACAGGAACACTGGTGGATTCGACATAATTGGATCCGGAAGGACGAAGCTTGAAACTAAGGAGCAGTTCGCTGTGTGCACAAAGGTATGCCGTGAGCATTCCATCAATGCAATCGTAATCATTGGCGGTGACGACTCCAATACGAATGCAGCGGTCCTTGCAGAGTACTTCAGGGCAAACAACGAACCTGTGTGCGTTGTAGGCTGTCCAAAGACCATAGACGGAGACCTCAAGAACGAGAGCATAGAGACCTCGTTTGGTTTCGATACCGCAACGAAGACCTACTCTGAGCTCATTGGAAACATAGAGCGTGATGCGAACTCGGCCCGCAAGTACTGGCACTTCATCAGGCTCATGGGAAGAAGCGCAAGCCATATCGCCCTTGAGTGCGCAATGCAGACACAGCCAAACATCTGCCTTGTGGGTGAAGAGGTTGAAGCCAAGAACCAGTCCGTAGAGGACATCACCAACTACATTGCAGACATCGTTGCAAAGCGTGCGGAAAAAGGCCTCAACTTTGGCGTTTGCCTTGTACCTGAAGGACTTATAGAGTTCATTCCATCCCTTAAGGTCCTCATTGCTGAGATAAACGACCTCCTTGCAAAGACAGAAGCACAGTTCAATGCACTTGAGACTTCAGCCGACAAGATCTCGTTCGTGGAGCAACGGCTTTCAACTTCCTCCAAGAGCGTATTCGACAGCCTTCCAGTTGAGATCAAGGCCCAGCTTCTTGCGGACAGAGACCCACACGGAAACGTCCAGGTCAGCAAGATAGAGACTGAGAAGCTCCTAATCCAGACTGTTGGCGCACGCCTTGCCCAGATGAAGAAGGAAGGCAAGTACAACGGCAAGTTCAATTCCCAGAACCATTTCTTTGGCTACGAAGGACGCTGTGCATTCCCATCCAACTTTGATTCCGATTACTGCTACAGCCTTGGCTACAACGCATTCTTCCTTGTGAATGCAAACCTCACAGGCTATCTCTCAAGCGTGACGAACCTTGAGAAACCAGCCGATCAGTGGCAGGCAGGTGGAATCCCAATCACGATGATGATGAACATGGAGCAGCGCCACGGCGAGAAGAAGCCTGTCATCAAGAAGGCCCTCGTCGAGCTTGACGGAAAGCCATTCAAGTACTTCGAATCCAACCGCGAACAGTGGGCTTTGGAGACTTGCTTCACCTTCCCTGGTGCAATCCAGTACTTTGGTCCGAGCGAAGTCTGCGACCAGACGACAATGACATTGGCGCTTGAGAAGAACTAAGACCGATACCTTTGTGGTCTCGTTTTAGAAATCGTTTCCAAAAGAAAGGCTGCGTTTGTGATGTTTCACACCGCAGCCTTTTCGTTTCAAGTGATTGAACTTAGAAGCTATTTGAAGACGTATGTCTTGATTGGTGGGAATCCATTGAAGTTCACGCTGGCATAGCTTCCAGTATATGCACCTGCGGCAAGGAAATACACTCTATCCCCAGCCTTGAGGTCTACAGGCATTGGATACTTCTGCTTTTCATACATGATGTCCATGCTGTCGCAGGTAGGACCTGCAAGGACCACTGGAGAAGTCTCATGTGTACAGTCCATATCGCACGAACACACACTGCTGTATCGTATGCTCTCGTCTATGGTCTCTATCATGCCGTTGAACTTGCCGGTATCAAGGAACACCCAACGATAGTCCTCGTCCCCTCCTTTACGTGCAACTTCAACAACGGTTGAAGCAAGAACGCCACTGTCTGCAACAAGGCTGCGCCCAGGCTCCATGACGAATCGGGGGCGAGTCGAGGCATTGGGGAAATGCTTTTTAATATAGCCTCTTATGATTGCAGCATACTCTTCAAGGGCCATTGTCTCGTAGACGTATCTTGCCGGAAGGCCTCCTCCCATATCAATCAAACTAAGCTTGCAGGGGAACTTCTCAAAGATATCGGCACACATGCCAAGAGCAACGTCCCAGACGGTGACGTCACGCTGCTGTGACCCGACGTGGAATGACAGTCCAATTGGATTGAGGCCGTTCTCTTTTGCAAGAGCAATGAGGTGGAGCACCATGTCGCTGTGGCAGCCGAACTTGCGGGAAAGGGGCCAGTCTGCGCTGTCGCTGGCAGGAAGAAGGACCCTGAAGTACACGTTGGCCCCTGGTGCCACGCGTGCTATCTTGAGGACGTCGTTCTCACAGTCGCTGGCAAAGGTCGTGACACCTTTGGACCAGAAATACTCTACATCCTCCTCCTTCTTTATTGGGTTGCCGTAGAATATCTTTGAAGGGTCTACTCCAAGGGCCAGGACCTGGTCAAGTTCGTAGCGGCTTGCAATGTCGAAATGAGATCCCATTTCATTGAGCATTGTGGCTATCTCGTTGAGAGGACAGGCTTTGAGCGCAAAGTATATGTCTGCATAGTCGCAGGCTTTGGACATCCTTTCGTAGTATGAACGAACAAGTTCAAGGTCAACTATGACGTGGGGTGTCGGTAGGGTCTTGGAATACTCCACTATCTTTCCAAAGTTGGCGCGGCTGGCCAATGGGTTCTCGCAAGGCATGCTCTCCTCCTGTACACAGGACATTATAGCCAAAAAGATATGCAACTCAACATAAAAGATGATAAAATCAGCTTTAGGCGGTCGTGTGATTGGCAACAAACTGACAGCCAATGGAGAGTTTATGGAACCCAATCTTGGTAAAATAGTTAATATGAGGATTTCAAGGACGATAGAGAACCTTGGAAAGAACGGAATCAAAGGAGTCTACGTCCCTACTGGAAAAGAAGCTCTTGCACTGCTTGAGACACTGCTGGTTCCTGGAGAGACCATTGGGGTTGGAGGGTCCGTCACTTTGGACCAGATTGGGGCATTGGAGCTCATTCGCAATCCAAAGTACAGGTTCATTGACCGCTATGAAAAAGGCCTTGATGCAGAGGCCCTGCATATAAGACGCCAGCAATGCGTAATGGCGGACACCTTCGTTACAGGAACCAACACAATAACGGAGGAAGGTGCCCTCTACAACATTGACGGCACGGGAAACAGGCTATGCGCCCTTGTGTTTGGGCCCAAACGTGTAATAGTGATTGCAGGTTACAACAAGATAGTCCCAACCATGGAGGATGCCATGCTTAGGATAAAGAACGTATGCGCCCCGGCAAATGCAATAAGGCTTGGTATGGATACATACTGCGCAAAGCATGGACACTGCATATCAAGGAACCTGAACGGTCGCAACATGATGTTCCCTCCTGCAGGGTCCTGTACCTCCAGGCTGTGCCAAAGTGCAGTAATCACCGGCCGCCAACCAGAGGGTCGCATGATAGTGGTGATCGTTGGAGAGGAGCTGGGGTATTAAAATTTGGAATTAAAACAGAAGGCTGCGTCACCGCAGCCTTCGAACACTTTGGGAAGTCCCTTTATGAAACTTATGCAATCACAGCAAGGACATCCTTGATGTCAAGGATGAGATACTCGTCGCCGTCTATCTTGACGCTTGTGCCGCTGTACTTGTCATGGAGGATCTTCTCCCCTACCTTGACTGTCTTGACATCATCGCCAACAGCCTCGACTACTGCAATCTGGGTCTTCTCCTGTGATGTCTGAGGAATGAAGATACCACCAGCGGTCTTCTCCTCTACCTTCTCCATCTTAACCAGAACTCTTTCACCAAGTGGTCTTACCTTCATATAATGCACTCCTTGTTATTCATAGTCGGCCGCGCCGCATTTCTGGAAATCCAAAAGCTGTACGCGAACACCACCAATAATAATCAAAAAAAAGCGAACTGGCAACTTCAATAGCGATACTTCAATTGCAATTTATGGCAGCAATCTATAGACATTCACAGAACAGTTGCAAAAGCCTTTATGAAGTCCTTGTTGTAGTTGAGAAGAAAATCCAGTTCCTGAGAGACGTGTCTGTCCTTTGTAGCGCGCTTGAACCGGTATGGATTTGAGTCGAACAAACCCAAAATACGAGGAAGTTCTCCAACCGGAATTGGATATTCAAGCCTTGTTGCAGCATAGTACAGGTCTACGAACGCCTTTTCGATGAATGCAAATCCACCTTTCTGGAGCGTGAAATCATTGGATCCAAGTATGACGTACTGGATTCTTCTCTTGAGGTTCTCGTCCGTCAGCATTGAGATGTCGCTTTCAGTCAAAGCAAGGTCCAATTGGCGCATGACTTCCATTTGGACATCCTTCACTTCATGGGTCCTGCAGCAGAAAAGCACAGGATAGCCGCTTGCAACCTCAAGACCAAGGCCGTTCATGCAGTCAAGGCCCGTCATGTAGAAATCGAAACCGCTTTTGTCCATGAAATCGTATAGGAGACAGCTTTTCATAGGTATATGCGAAAGACGCTCCTCAACCTCTGGAATCGACTGCGACAAGGAATAGCTTCCATGGGAGGTACGCACGACCAAACCCTCTCCAAGGCAATTGTAGAGATGCCAGGAAACGGTCTTTGGGTTCATGTCGCAGAAGAAGGAGTATATCTCCTGGGTGGACATGCTTCCATTCTCCCTAAGAGCACCTAGAAGACGTCTCTGAAATTCCTTAGCCATCAGGCTCCTCCAAAATCACATCAAATGCCAATCAATAGAGAAAACTCTCTATCTTCTCCCCTATTGTGGAGGTTTCGGTTGCAGGATGGTAGCTCTCTGGAAGGGAATGCAGCATGAGCTGTCCGTATCCCTTCGTCACGATACGGGAATCAAGGATAAGGACAATGCCCCTGTCACTTGTATGTCTCATAAGCCTGCCGTATCCCTGCTTGAGACGCATGGTGGCGTCTGGGAGCAGCAGTCCAAAGAAACCGCTTTTGCCATCGGCCTCCATCTTGTCTATGCGAGCCCTGTAGATTGGGTCGTCAGGCATTCTGAAAGGAAGCTTGGTGATTATGACAAGCCTGAGTGTGTCGCCAGGAGCGTCAACGCCTTCCCAGAAGCTATCGGTTGCAAAAAGAGTGCTGTCGGTGTCTGTCTTGAATTGTTCAAGAAGGCTGTATCGATCGCCGTCGCCCTGCTTGAAGCTTGAAATGCCCAAAGCGGCGAAACGAGGAGCCAACGCAGTATACGCATACTCCATGAGCTTGAAGCTCGTGAAAAGCACTAGAGCGCCACCGCCTGAGCTTGCCACAGCCTGGTATACGGTTTCGCATATATAGTCCGCATACTGCTGCTCAGTCTCCCTCGTGAATACCGGTGGATCTGATGGTGTGAGCAGCATTAGGCGGTTTCTGTAGTCGAATGGAGACGAATACACCTTACAAAGGTATCCCTTGCCTTCCAAAGGCAGTCCAACGCCAGAGTTCCAGTATCCAAAGCCATCGTTCAGGTCAAGGGTTGCACTTGTGCATACGACAGAGTCCAGTTTGCCGAACAAAGCTTTTGCCAATATATCCGACACCTCAAGAGGTGCATTGTTGAACGTGACGTACCTGACCTTTGCATGCTTCTCTATGTCAAGGTAATATATGCCTTTGCTCCAATCACGGCATTCGATGAAGGACCTGAACAGCTCTATCATGTCCGCTATGCGTGAGATATGGACGACCATGTCGTCGCATTTGGTACGTACAATCTCGTCGTTCGATTTTATGGAACCAGCGAAGTCGCTGAGCTTTGAGACGAACTCCTGGCCTTTAGATACGACGTTCCTTGCAACCTCACCTATCTGACCAAGAACCTTTTGGGCGTTTGCAGTCGTAAAGAGAAGGTGCGCCATCTTGTTCAAGTCAAGGATTCCAATGGTCATGAGGTTCAATGTGTCCGCCTGCATCCTAAGGTTGTCGTACAGGGAAAGGATATCTTCGTACAAAGACCTGTTTATGCTGAACTGCAGAAGGTCGTCCAGCATACGTCCATAGCCTGCACCCTTCGAGGCCTTGCGGTCGTAGATGTAGCTTATCTGACGCATGAGCGAGTAGCTTGAGAACGTGGATGTGAACAAATCCGTTGCATGGCGCTCCATGTTGTGCGCTTCGTCCACCACAAGATGTCTGAATGCAGGAAGCACGGCATCGTCGCTGTAGTCTATGTCCTCTTCATAGCGTGAATGGCTGTCCACGAAAAGAAGGTGGTGGTTGCATATTATGATTGATGCATCACCAAGCTTCTTCTTGGCCTTAAAGAAGAAACAACGGCTGAAGAACGGGCATTTTCCGCCCATGCACAGGTCCGAGTCGGAGCATACGCTGCTCCAGATCAGAGGATCGAGCCTACCGTTGAAGTCGCTTCTAAGACCGGTTTCAGTTTCGTTTGCAAACCTATGCAGGCGAGAGATGTCTGAAACCCCATCGTCCTTGAAAAGTGCGTTTCCCTCAACTTCGCCGGCAAGACGCCTAAGGCATATGTAGTTTCCCCTTCCAACGGCTATGGCTACGGGACAATCGAATCCCAACACCTTGAAAAGCGTTGGTATGTCCTTCTCCAAGAGCTGTCTTTGGAGATTGATGGTGGATGTGGCAACCACAGTACGATCCTTGTCACCTGCCTTTATCGCCTCAGCGGCATAGAAAAGCGCAGGAACAAGATAAGCAAAGCTCTTGCCAATGCCGGTTCCAGCCTCTATTGCGCCAATGAGGTTGCCTTCGTAGCATTCAAGTACGTCAAGGGCCATGTCGAGCTGGCCTTCCCTGAATTCGAAGGAATCAAGGCCGTTGCAGAGAAGTCCATCCTGATCGAAAATCTCGTAGACCTGCTCCTTAGTCATTAGAAAGCCTTGGTTCAGATCCAGTCGTATTCGACTCGTACTCCTGCATCTTACGTATTATCGTCTTGCGCCCTATTCCAAGCATATCGGCGGCTTTGGACTTGTTTCCCTTGCAGTACCCTACGGTTGCAAGTATGACGGACTTCTCCGCTTCGTCCATTGTAGAGCCAAGAGGGATCTCTATTGAACTTTCTGTACTTGCACGGCTTACGTTTGGAGGAAGGTCGTCCACTTCTATCACCTTTCCACGGCACATGACGACGGCGCTCTCGACGCAGTTCCTAAGCTCCCTTATGTTGCCGGGCCAATCGTATGCGGCTATCTTGGCCTTGGCCTGGGAGGAGAAGCCCTCCACATCCTTGCCATTCTCTTTGTTGAACTCGTTGAGGAACTCGGTCGCAAGCAGGAAGATGTCCTCCTTGCGCTCCCTTAGGGGCGGCACTTCAAGCCTTACGACGTTGAGCCTATAGTACAGGTCCTCCCTAAAATGGCCTAGTTTGATCTCTTCCTCAAGATTTCTATTAGTAGCGGCTATCACGCGGACATCGGTCTTGATGGTCTTCTCGCCGCCCACCTTCTCGAATTCGTGTTCCTGGAGGACCCTGAGGAGCTTGATCTGCGTGTTGGCATCGATCTCTCCAATCTCGTCAAGGAATATCGTGCCGCCGTCCGCAAGCTCAAAACGCCCCTTCTTGTCCGATACCGCGCCCGTGAAAGCCCCTTTGACGTGCCCAAAGAGCTCGCTCTCAAGCAAATTGGCATTGAGCGCCGCACAATGCACCTTCACGAACGGCTTGTCACGCCGATCCGAATAGCTCACTATTGCATCGGCCACGAGCTCCTTTCCAACACCGCTCTCACCCGTAATCAAGACCGATGCCTTTGAGCCTGCAATCCTTTGGATCGTCTCAAGCAGGCGAACGACCTTTTGGCTCTTGCCTATTATCTTGGTGTAGCCGCTTTTCTTCCTAAGGTTCTCAAGCTCTATCTTGAGCTCTCTGTTGCGGTCAGCCAAATCCTTGTTGGAAAGCGTTTTGCGTATGAGAACTGAAAGATGGTCAAGGTTGACGGGCTTTGTCAGGAAATCCACCGCACCGTTCTGCATGGCCTCTACGGCGTCTTCTATCGTGCCATGTCCTGTGAGAACTACGACAGGTATGGTTGGATATGTGGAGTATATCTTCTTGAGAAGCTCGCTGCCTGACATCCCGGGCATCCTTAGGTCCGTTATGACCATGTCTACAGGGGTTGAGTTTATGATCTTCCAGGCTTCGTCTCCGTCAGAGGCCTGAAGCCCATCGTATCCGTCCATGGAAAGGGCGGCGACAAGACCTTCGCGTATGTGTTTCTCATCATCTACGACAAGAATGGTCCGGCTCATGGCTGCACCTCCTCATTGCAAGCTTCCACATAGGATTCAGAATAGTCGGAAGAACCTGACGAGTCGCTGCCAAATGAGATTCTGAACCTTTCGTCCTTTGGAATTGGAACCCTTATGATGAACTCGGAACCCACACCCAAGGTCGAATGCACGTTCACATCGCCGGAAAGCTCCTTCATTATCTTGAAAAGAACCGTAAGTCCAAGCCCTGTGCCATAGGACTTGGTTGTGAAATACGGCTCGAATATCTTCTCCATTTGCTCTTCCGTCATACCGCAGCCAGTGTCTGAAACGCTCAATGCGGAATATTCACCGTCTATGTATGAAGTTATGGTTATACGTTTTTCCTTGGAGCAGGAATCGCCGCTCTTTTCCGCGTTTCCTTCCATGGCCTGCATGGCGTTCTTTACAAGGTTGAGGACGACCTGTTTCATGAGTGCAGGGTCGATCATGACGTTTGGCATGGACGTAGCGAGCCGTAGATCAAGAGAGATGCCTTTTCCGTCAAGTTCTGGAGCGACTACCTTTGCCACATTGTCCACTATGTCGTTGAGGCTCATCTTTTCAAGATTCACGCTCATTGGCTTCACTGCAAAAAGGAAATCGACGGCTATTGCGTTTATCCTATCGACCTCCTCCTTCACTACAGACAGGTATTTATCGGCTGTCGCCTTGTCCACGGAGCCGTTTCTCAACAGCTCCCTATCCAAAAGCTGAAGGTATATGGATATGGAGGCCAAGGGGTTCTTTATCTCATGGGCGACGCCGGCTGCCATCGTGGTCATGGAGGCAAGGCTCTCGTTCTTTCTGAACTCCTCCTTGAACCTATGGAAATACGATACATCGCTGAACGTGAACAAAACCCCATCGAAGTCCCCAGGCCTTAGCGTCATGCAGTTTATATATCTTTTCCCGGCACCTGGATCATCGAACTCGAACACATTGGACTGAGCCGGCTTTGAATCGCCAAGGCAGGCGTCTATGAACGCGAGAAGTCCATCGTCCATTACGACCCTATGAACCAAAGTGTTCGTGTATTTCTTTCGCTTGTAGGAAGGTACGAGAAGAACCGCCTGCCTGTTCATGTACATGACGGTACCGTCGTTCTGTACGAGCATATAGCCAATATATGAGTTGTCCAAGGCAAGGTTGCGAATCCTTAGCTCTGCAGACTGTGTGTCTATGATTCCAAGGATCTGCTCGTCCGATAGTTTGGATATCTTGCTTGAAGCCTTCTTGACGAACTGGTTCATCCAAGCACCTCCTTGGTTCTGTATGCCACGTAGTCGAATGTGAGCCTCTTGTTCTGGTTGAAGAGCCTTCCTTTTGATACCATTTCGTTTATGCCCTCTATGAGATAGTCCGCCTTCCTTGGGTCTATGCTACCGTCAAGCCTTCCCCTGTACAGATCATCCACTACGTGCGAAAAGAAGATGTCCCAACCTTTGCAACTCTCAAGCTCCGCTACGATTGCAGGAATGTCTGCATTGTGCATTGCAACGAGGCTGTGAGCCATGGATTTGAGCTTTGCATCGTCTATGCCCCCACCTTCAAGGAAGAACTGCTCAAGGCTTTCGTACTTGTTTGGGTTTATGAAAAGCGAGTTGAATATGTATTTAGTCCGTTCCTTGTCCAATGCTTGGAAGCGGAACTTCCTCACTCTACTGAGTATGGTTGCAAGTATGCGTCCAGGGTTCGCCGATATGAGTATGAAATAGGTGTTCGCAGGCGGCTCCTCAAGCGTTTTGAGAAATGCGTTGACCGCAGCCCCCAGTGCGTTTTCAAGGCCCTCCACAACGACGAGCTTCTTCTCTCCATCCATGGATGAAGTGGAGCACCAATCCCTTATGGCCCTCACCTGCCCTACGCTTATGGCCTGGGTCCTGTTTGAGTCTGCAAGGGCCAAGACGAACTTCTCAATGGAGGCAAGAAGCGAGTCAAGCTCGTTGTCCTGAGCCTTGTCCAGTTTTTCCATGAGCTCAGATACCTCTGCGGCATCTGAAAAGCGTTTCTTGGCTGTCGACGTCTGCTCGTCCATGAGGGCTCCGTGGTACTGTTGGAGAAGGACGCTTACACTGTCCTTGAGAAAGTCCTTGGCAGCCTTGTTCCTGGATTTTCTTAGGAGTGCTACGGCGCTCATGATCCTATAGCTGTGGTTCCTGTCCGAGACGATTATCGTGTTCTCCTTTGGAACCCCCATCTCCTTGGCCACTGACATGGCGGCGAACATCCTTCCACTGCAGGGCTCTCCATGAAAGAGAGACGACGATGGAAACTCATCCTTTGAGATGAGCTCTGAAAGCTGGGAGGCTATTTCAGGTTGGGTTGCACTAAGCTTTTCGAACATCTGTCGTCCCCGTTTTCTATTCCTCTCGCCATGGAGGGCTCAGACAATCCCTTCCACAAGGGTCTTGAACCACTCAACAAGGGGAAGAATGAGCCTTGTCGAGAAGAAGCTCTCGCTTAGGGTCGTTCCAAGATCGACAAGGTTCTGGTATTTCATGAGCATCTCAAGTATCCCAATTACGAGGATGCTCTCAACAACGCCAAGAGCGAACCCAAGAAGATTGTCCACAACAGCTATGTTGGCAGTCTCGCAAATGCCCCCAAGGGCGGATCCAAGACCTTTCATGACAGAATAACCTGCCATGAAGATGACAAAATACGCTATGAATGCGGCGAACCATCTTGGAAAGGACATTTGTTCTATGAGAACATTCGACAGGGCCTTTGTGAACATTGCAGCCAAAAGGAATCCAAGAACATACCCGAACTTGGACGAAATCTCCTCTATGAAGCCCTTTATGGCACCCCAGATCCCTCCAATCATGAGGAGGACGAAGATTATATAGTCGATAGTCTTAAGATACTCGCCCATCGTTTGCCTTTTCCTTTTTTATGTATGGTCAGTATAAGGAATCGATGGCAATCTGACAACCAATCCTCCTCCATTGCATTACATTGACTTTGCGTTGGCACATCTTTGCTTTGGCTTTGCCAGTTACCGCCATTTTGGGTATACTGTCTACATGGCGAATTTTTTGGCGAAGATTTTTGGAACGAAGAAGGACAAGGACATAAAGGCCCTGCGTCCTATAGTAGATAAGGTTAATTCATTCGATTCATGGGCAAAGGGCCTCAAGGACGAGGACTTCCCTGCTCAGACACAGGCTTTCAAGAAGAGACTTGCAGACGGCGAAACGCTGGACCAGATCCTTCCTGAAGCATATGCACTTGTAAGGGAGGCCTCATTCAGGGTTCTTGGCGAGCGTCACTACGACGTCCAGATAATGGGAGCCATTGTCCTGCACCAAGGCAAGATCCTTGAAATGAAGACAGGAGAAGGAAAGACGCTCACAAGCGTGCCTGCAGCCTATCTCAATGCATTGGAAGGCAAAGGCGTGCACGTTGTTACAGTCAACGACTACCTTGCACAGCGTGACGCACAATGGATGAGTCCAATCTACAACTTCCTAGGCCTCACCGTTGGGGTCATCGTCTCCAACATGGACAATGCAAGACGCCGCGATGCATACAAATGCGATGTCACCTACGGCACGAACAACGAATTTGGATTCGACTACCTGCGCGACAACATGAAGCTGCGCTACCAGGACAAGATCCAACCCAAGCACCACTACTGCATCATCGACGAGATAGATTCGATCCTCATAGACGAGGCCCGCACACCACTCATCATATCAGGACCGGCCGACGACGATACCCAACAGGCCATCAACGCCGAGAAGATAACACCATACTTCAAGGAATGCGAAAAGGATCCCGATACTGGCGAGTATCCAACGATATCGGCCTTTGCACGTTTCGAGGACGGTGCCAAGCTGGAACCGGAAGGCGACTACATGCTTGACGAGAAGAGCCGTCGCATAAGCTTCACCAAGCAGGGAATGCTCCACATGGAGGAGCTGCTCCAGCGAATGGGCATCATAACCGGTTCCCTCTATGACGATGAGAACTTCGAATACATCCACTACGTGACGCAGGCCATGGTTGCAAAGCACCTGTACCACAAGGACACGGACTACGTCGTCCAAGACAACCAAGTCCAGATAGTGGATGATTTTACAGGCCGTATCCTTTACGGAAGGCGCTACAGCGACGGCCTGCATCAGGCAATAGAGGCCAAGGAACACATAAAGGTCTACGGCAAGAACAAGACACTTGCCACCATCACGTTCCAGAACTTCTTCAGAATGTACGATAAGATCTCTGGAATGACCGGTACTGCTGACACAGAGGCCCCTGAGTTTGCATCCATCTACAATTTGGATGTAGTCGTAATACCAACCCACGTTCCAGTGCAGCGCGTTGACAAGGACGACCTTGTATATTTGAACGAGCAGTTCAAGTACCAGGCAATCTGCAACGAGATAAAGCGTGTGCATGAAACGGGTCAGCCTATCCTCGTTGGCACTGTATCCATTGAAAAGTCAGAGCTTATTTCCGCTCTTCTCAAACGCATGGGAATCCCCCACGAGGTCTTGAATGCAAAGAACCATGCACGCGAAGCGCTTATCATTGAGAACGCAGGTGCAAAGGGAGCAGTCACGGTAGCCACGAACATGGCAGGACGTGGAACAGACATAAAGCTTGGAGGCTCCCCTGATGCCTTGGCACGTAGACTCTGCGGTACAGAGGCATCTGAAGAGGAGTTCAGGGCCGCAAAGGAGAAGACTCGCGCCCAGTGGCAGGCTTCATATGAAGAGGTGAAGGCTCTTGGCGGTCTCTACATCCTTGGAACGGAGCGCCATGAATCAAGGCGCATAGACAACCAGCTGAGAGGAAGAAGCGGCCGTCAGGGAGACCCAGGTGTGTCACGCTTCTATGTAAGCTTTGACGACACTCTACTTCGCCTCTTTGCAAAGGATAACCTCAAGGCAATGGTGGGCCGTCTTGGCATGAACACAGGTGAGCCAATCGAACACTCAATGGTAAGCCGTGTCATAGAATCGGCCCAGAAGCGCGTTGAGGAAAGGAACTTTGACATAAGAAAGCGCCTTTTGGAATACGATGACGTTCTCAACGAACAAAGGAACTTCATCTACTCACAGCGCGACGAGATACTACTTGATGCCAATATGGTGGAAAGGGCTTTGAACGCTGCGTTCGAGTTCGTGGATGAGGCTGTCGAAGCATGCCACACCAAGAACTCCAACAATGTCGTTGAGCTCCATCAGGCCCTTATGGACAAGATTGGATTCGACTACGAACCGGCCACAGGAGACGAAGGCCTGTCCAAGGATGCCTTGGCTTCCAAGATAAAGGACCTTGTCCGCAGCAACGTAGAGGCAAAGGTGGCTGTCGTTGGAGAGCAGTCGTTCAATGAGTTCATTAGGCAAATCTACCTTAGGCAGATAGATACAAGATGGCAGAGCCACCTTGAGGAGCTTGAGGACCTAAGGGATTCAGTTGCACTGCGCTCGTATGCACAGAAGAACCCTCTTCTTGAGTACAAGCTTGAAGGATTCGACATCTTCGATGCCATGATAGACAAGATCAAATCATCAGTCGCAAAGACGATAATTAGGGTTCAGATCCGCTTGGACGCCAATCCCTCACGTCCAGTGCAGGCACGTAGGACGGTTGAGTCCCATGGCGAGAACACGCAGTTCTCCAACATGGCTGCAAGACAGGCCGTCCAGGCCCGTAGCTCCGCCAATGCAAACGCCCAGTCCTCCATCCAAATCGTGCGCTCAACTCCAAAGGTTGGACGCAATGACCCATGCCCATGCGGCAGTGGCAAGAAGTACAAGAACTGCTGTGGCAGAAACCAAGGCTCAGAAAGCTGAGCCTTGGGGCATGATGCCGCATTTGCCATTTGTCTTGGACGTCTCTTGAAAGATTTCAATTGTGTCGATCATAATCGACAAATCTCTATGGTTTCTGTCGAACGTAATCGACAAAGCCTGCAACAACCCTTCTGTTGTTAACCTATACAAGAGCATCATCCAACAGGAAGTCTATGATGCCTATATTTAGGATGCCGTTGTCGTCATACCAACGCTTTCGTATGTCATGACGAACAATGATTTTGGGGAATGAGTCGCCTGTCAGCAGAAAAGGCTTGTTTTCTGTGATTTCCTTATCTTCAGAACCCAAAGCATAGGCTGACTGGATATAGGTCTTCTTGCCTCCCGATGTTGCAATGAAGTCGATCTCCCTTGCAACCTGAACAGTCCTTCCCCTGTTATTCTTCTCATTGCTGTATACAATACCAATATCAACTGAGCATTCACGAATCATAAGTTCATTGAAGATGATGTTCTCCATGATATGTGTCATCTCCTGCTGACGGAATCCGACACGTGCATTTCTCAGTCCAATGTCCTCGCAGTAGTATTTGTTGGGATAGTCGAAATAGCTTTTGCCTTTGACATCCCAACGTTTGCATTCAGTGAAGAGGAATGAATCTGATAGGTAATCCATATAAGCCTTTACAGTATTCAAGGCAACCACGTTTTCACCGCTGCGTTTCTGCATTGTGTTGATGGAATCTGCAACCTTCGTTGGGTTTGTAAGAGAACCTACAGACGAACAAAGCAAATCCAAAATGGATGACAGTACGTCTTCACGTTTGATTTTCTTTCGTTCTACAATGTCCTTGAAATAGACCTCTGAGAAAAGTGATTTAAGGTAAGCCATCTTTGAAGCATCAGTAGGTCGGGACAGAATAAACGGCATACCGCCATAGAAGGCAAAGTCGTCAAATGCTTCCTGCTTGTCACCGCCAACGACAGAATAATACTCCGCAAATGAAAGAGGATGTACTCGAATCTCATCACTTCGACCTCTGAACTGGGTCAGAATATCTGAAGACAGCATTTTTGAGTTGCTCCCTGTCACATAGATGTCCAGGTTGGACAGAGATCTCAAGTCATTGAGTGCATCGTAGAAAGTGATTTTCCTTCCATCTGGATTGTATGGATTGAGAACTTCATCAGACATCTGGATTTCATCCACAAAGAGGTAGTACTGCTTCGTACTATGTTCTACAATTCCACGGACATGGGATGCAAGCTCCAAGGGATTGCGGTAGCGAATGTCCTTTGCCAAGTCCAATTCAAAGGACAGGATATGGTCTTCTGCTACTCCCTCCTCAAGGAGGTAGTTCTTGAACAGCTTGAAAAGCAAATAGGACTTGCCGCATCTGCGGATGCCGGTAATCACTTTCACCTGCCCATCCCACATGAAGGAGATGATTTTCTTCAAATAGCGGTCTCTTTTTATTTCCATGTCGCAACCTCCATTGAAAACTTGCTTGTATTATCACGCTACTTTTCAATGAAGATTATACACAAGTGTACGAGAAAAATCGATGGTTTCATTGAAATGTTTGTTGATAAACCTGCCAACATTTCAATGAAATAAAACCTCAAGCAATAAAAAAGATAGAAAAACTGCTTTAGAATGCCTCTTGTGTTTCAAGTAATCGAAATACAGCCCATTGCTCCACCTCTCCAATCAAGTGAATGTACAAACTCCAATATACCAATATTAATTATTTACACCATAATTAATTACCAAAAGCCTTCAAAAATCTTTCCAAAACCGTGAATGGAAACAGCAGGTTTCTTGGAATTAGTAATATGAAAGACTCTTGGGAGCTTTCAAAGTTACTTTTCAGGAGGTGTTTCCATGACAAAGAAGCACAACGTTTCACAAAGGGTTTTCGGAAGGACGAACAGAAGGGACATCCCGCTTGAGAACGATGCCATGTTCGCAGAGGTCATGAGACGCAAGGATGCATGCATAGGATTGCTGGAGACCATATTCGAGGGTCGCAGGATAAGGGACATAGTCTATGAGGACGACTTCTACACAGAACCGCAGAAGAACATCATATTCGACCCAGGAAACAAGAGCATAAGGCTGGATGTCTACTTTGAGGACGAGGACGCCGTATACGACATAGAGCTCCAGAAGGTAAAGCGCTGGAACCTTGCCAAGAGGTCAAGGATGTACTCGTCCATGATGGATGCGAACATGCTGGACAAGGGGCTTGAGTACGATGCACTTAAGAAAAGCTATGTGATATTCGTATGCATGTTCGATGTCTTTGGAAAGGGGATGAAGTCGTACCGCTTCAGGACCATGTGCGAGAACGTGCAGGGCTTGCCTTTGGACGACGGCAGATATATCATTGTCGTGAACACGAAGGGCTCCGCAGGCGACTCGACGGAGGACATGGATGCGTTCTTCAGATACCTTAATGGTGGAATCAAATCCATAGGCACCGGAGAGCACAGCGGAAACAGATTCGTGGAGAAGCTTGACAGATACGTGCTGGACATAAACGGTGACGAGGACTGGAGGCAGGGCTATATGAAGTATGAACTGAACCTCATAGAGAAATACAAGGACGGCAAAGCCGAGGGAATTAACGAAGGTCGTGCAGAAGGAATCTCGATTGGCGAAGCCAACGAACGAAGCCGTATGGTCAAGGAAATGATTGCTAACGGAATACCAATCCCTGTCATTGCAAGATGCGCCTCGATTTCTGAAGGACAGGTCGAGGAGATGTTGAAAAGCTGACTGTTCGAGCCGTGGACTATCGGATTGGTTCACGGCAACCTGCAACGGATATTGAAGGGCGTGATTCACCATGTATAAATACGAACTGAACCCCATTGAAATTCAGTAAAGCATATAGAACGGGCGGAGAGGTTGCCCCACTCCGCCCTGCTTGGTCGAAACCCCTGGACGCACACGGTTTTCGTTGTTGCGATTGTTGTTGTTCTGATTGCCGCTGTCGAAGTTCTGTTTCCATGCGTTGTCTGCATTGTTCTCGGAACTCGACCAGTAGTTGTTGTTGGCGAACGAGCCCAATGACGAAGGGAGTGTTGTTGGATACGAAGCGTTCCATACCCAAGCGATTCACCTCTTTCGAGACCCCTTCTACCGCTTTCAACCAAGCCACGGCCCACTCTTCTCCACCTTGGCGGAGAAGACCCCGGCCTAACGGAAGGACTTCCTCCAACCGTTGATCTGACGGCCTATGGAATCCACAAGCCGGGAGATTCCAGCGTATTTCCTTATGGAGATGAGATGCAGGTCCATGGAGAGCCTGAGTTCGAACTTCAAGACCTCGAAGTCGTCCATGAACGCATCGAACTCAGGGTTCTTCTCCACCGCCTTGTTGACCCTGTATATTGACCTGACAAGGACTATGGAATCCCGTCTCATGTCCTCCCCAAGGTTGAACTTGTATTCCTTGGGGAACTCCTTGGTGTATTGGAACACAAGTAGAACGAGGGAGTGTACATCCTTGTAGATCTGAAGGTCGTAGTACAGGGCCATGGAAAACGTTAAACCTTCGAAGAATCGTAGATTGCCTTGATTTCCTCAAAACTCCCTTTTTTATCCTTAATCACATTTTTTAAGACCACATTGTCAACGCCCAAACCTTTTTTAAAGCATTTCGAAAGGAATTCTTTGTTTGTTTTTTTCTTGTTCTCAGTAGAGTTTGGATTTGAAATGCACGCAACAGCATCGCAAAGTTCTCCCAATACGAACAGGAACATATCAATGTTCTTCGCAGCAGGATAAGGGACATACTCTGAGGTCTGAACGTATCCACCATCATTGTATTCGACCTTTGGATACGAAGCCTTGATAACGGATAGTTTGTCCGCAAGCGTAGCAAAACCATCGTTTCTCAACCTATCCCAAGAAGTATCTCTATTGGTTCTGAAGAAATTCCTCCCAAATTCAAGGAAAGATAGGGCTGTCTTGCAATACCTATCGTATGCAACGACATTGCCAGTAAGTCCAAGCAGTATCTTCGTGAACAGGGTATCGGTCATGTTTCCGGATATACCATCATTTGAAGCTTTTACTTCGTCTCCTACTCCATAGACATTTGCAAGTTCCCTTCCAAAGGCTGTAAGCTCCCCACTGGAAAGAGGCCCCTTCCACAACTCGTCATTAGAGAATATGAGCTTGACTGGCTTGATGTGGATCTTGTAGCTTTTGTCCAATAGGAAGGACGAACCTCTGTACATTCCCCAACTCGCCAAATAAAAGGCTAAATTCAGGGCCATATAGTCGTAGTCCTGCTCAGATAATTCTTCCTTACGGGCATACATGCATTGTGCAAGGCCATAGCAGTAGTCCCAAGATGCAAACCTGTGCATGCAGTCTTTCTGGCTTACGAACACATTTGCAATCTCTACAACACTTGAAGCATTCTCATTTAGTTTCAATTCGTTCAATTTCATATCTCCTCCTTGTATGTTTGGGGACATATTCCCCAAACCCTTTGAATCGCTGAATAGTTGAATGGTTTAGAAAGCCCTGACTGGACGCACACGGAAAACGCTGAAGCGACTGTTGTAGTCCTGCATGCCGTCGTCGAAGTATTGAGTCCATGCGTTGAATGCATTGTCCTCGGAACTCGACCAGTAGTAGGAGTAGTCGGCAAACGAGCCCAAACCATTCCTGTGAAGGTTCTCATACATGAGGTTCAGCTCGTCTTTGCTGGGAAGATACCAGTCGTCATATCCACGATACTCGTAGTCAAGGCACTTCCTTGCGGCATATTCCTTCACACCTTCTCCAGAGCTACCCGAATAGGCCTTGCCATCCATGTCCATATGCTTCTTCAGGTTCTCCGTATTGTATCTACCAGAGCCGATTGCTGTTGCAGTTCCAACAACGTTGTTGTTCTCTTTGTCAGACCTGTAGTATTCGAATACAAAGCCTCCTATATCCGAAGGTGCCGCCTCAAGGTACCTCCATCCATCCGAATAGAATCCCTTGTCGTAGAACACCAATCCTCCAGCAGGGCCCGCATCCCCAATGGAATAGACCGTCGTCGTCAGCTCATCCATGCCAAAGCCCTCCCCTTGGTATCCGGCATCGACAACCGCACTCCCCTTCCAATCAGAGTACAAGACCTTCGAAAGGTTGAAGTCATCGTAGTAGTCGTTGATGAAGCCCATGTTCGAGCCGTCGCCTTTGGAATCGAGTTCAATGGTGTTCAGCTCCCCCCAGTGGTTTCCGGTCAGGTCGAACTCAGACCGCTCCTTCCTGTCCGTCGTTATGGTTATGGGTCCGCAGTTCATGAAGTTGGAATCGTTCACGCTTGCCGCAAGCTTCGGGAAGGTACAGCTGTTGAATTGGATTCGGGACAATGCGGAAACCTCTCTTATCTGCAAATCACAGTTGTTATACGTGACATACTTCTGAACATCCTGTGCTGAAGCAACTTTATCCGTAGAGACATGGTTGTTGTACACGAAGCAACATGAAGTTTCGAGGGACTTTCCTTCGAACGTGTTCCCATCGACATTCGCCGAATACAGGTAGATAGTGTCTCCATCGATTTCATTGCTTGCCACGAAACCGTTCTTTACTGAAACGTTTCCATTGACCATGGAGTCCTTAAGATTCCCTGAAAGACAACACTCGTCATTGGAATTAGCTATGTTCCCGATGGCCCATCCGTTTGCGGTTATCTTTGCATGGTCTATGTCGCAATAGCCGCTTATGCCGTTCTTAAGCCCTGATACGCTTGCATGGGATATGACGCTGCCGTTGTCGTTGACGAACTTCATTCCGGACCAGTTGTCTTCGCCGGGTCCAATCCCGTATATGGATATCCTTTCACCTTCCGTTCCCTTGGCTTCAAGCCTTCCCTCGACCTGCAGGTAGTAGTCACCTTCGAACTGAACATCCACACCAGGTTCGATCTTCAGGACATCGTCCTTCTCGACAAGGAGGTCGCCCGTCACGAGATATGGACTCCTCTCCTTCGTCCATGCAAGGCCGTCTCCCTTCAGAACCCCCTTGACCTCGGTCTTCTGGTCAGTGAGCGTGACAGTGGCCGACACTATGTCCGACTCGTTACCGGCGCGGTCTATGACCTTCACGTAGACTGTCTTTTCCCCGTTGACACCTTCAAGGATCCAGTCAACGGCGGTCGCATAGCCCATGCTGCCGGAACTGTTGAAGTCGTTTATGATGATTGTCCTGCATCCGCTGCCGAGGTCCTCCGCATCGACATGGATGACAACGTTCCTGTCCGCAGTGGTGTTCGAGCCGTTGTTGATCGTTATGGATTTCAGGACAGGGGCTGTGGTATCGGTCATGACGACCTCCGGAAGCTCCCTCCTCTCCAAGGCTTCCAACCTTGAAGCCATGGCTTGGCTCGTACCGTTCCAGCCTTCCTTTGAATATTGGACGGTGTAGACATCGGCAATCGATACACCTCCGAGTTCATAGCGGCCGCTCATGTCCGTGGATGTCTCGCGGACCCTCCCATCCCCCATGTCAACCGACACTTTGACGCCATCGCCCGTCAATGCGTCCTTGAGGGTGACCTTGCCCGTCAGGGTGGCGGTGTTCGGCGTGAGCGTTATGGTCGAAAGCTCGATCCCTTCGGATGCCACGACCTTGACGGGAATCGTCATGTCGGAGCAGTCCTCCCTCCTGAAGCGCATTGCATAGTCTCCCAGCGGTACATGCTCGAAGAGGAACTCGCCCGTGGATGTCGTCACGAACGGACTGATGGAGGCATCTCCATCGAAGCCTATGGTCACTCCGCTTTCGTCGTCCGTCGTAAGAACATCCACCTTGCCATGAATTGAAGTCCTTAGACACTTCAACTCCATATCAGGTATAGCATAGGTTGAATTGGTCAGTACCGGTATGGTAGAGGCATACGATGTCGTCTCGAAGTCCTCGTACTCGAACCTGAGCCCTCCAGGGTAGTTGCCCGCGGGTACGTTGAACGAATACGAACCGTCCTCTGAAGTCGTGGCCTCGTAGTCCGTTCCAAGGATGGAGACCTTCACGCCGCTGTGGTTCGAATGGCCTTCGAGCCTTGCGATTCCAGCTATCGTTCCACGCTCTATCTTCAGACTGACGGAGCCCACATCCAGAGGCTTGTCATCCACGACCTTGACGGTGGGAAGCGTAATCGAGGAGTATCCATTGCACGATGCAACAATCTGATACTCACCGGAATACATCTTGGCAAAGGTGAACACGCCTTGAGAGTTCGTTATGGCGGAGTAGATGATATCCGTGTTGGAGATGTTCGTTGCAGTGACCAACGCTCCGGAGAAATCGGTCCTGCCTTCGAGCGAAACCTGTCCCCTTACTGACGTGAACGCTATGTTCATCACTATTGAATCCAATGTCTTCTCCACGCCTTTCTCAACATAGAGGTCCTTTACGGATACGTTGGCATATCCGTCCTTGGAGAGTATGAGTTCATATCCGCCGGCCTTGACATTGTTGAACACATACTTTCCGTTGTAGTCGGTGGTGGTGGAGAACGTAGTCTCGTTCTCAGTGGATTTGAGAAGTACGTTCACACCAACGGAGGACGATGAACCTTCGAGAGAGACACTGCCTGCAACGGTTGAGCTCTCGCTCTTCAAGGTTATGGTCTTCACCTGCGATACGCTTCCGACTGCAATAGACACCTGCTGGGTTGCGTCAGTGATGTAACCGTCCTTCTGCATCTTCAAGGAGTATTTACCGTTTTCAATGGACATGAAGTAGTATGCCCCATCGTCCGTCGTCGTTGTGGTGTAGAACCGGGATGCATCAACCAAAGATGTCGCGCTTACCGTGACTCCCGAATAGTTGGAACCCCCTTCGAGCACGACCCTTCCTGTTATCCCCGCAGTTCCCGATACAAGGGTCTTCGTTCCAACGTCGTAGGTCTTTCTGCCAATGATTGGAACATCGTTGCATACGACGTCTATGTAGCCGCTCTTGGTTATGGAGACAGTGTATGTACCTATAGGAACCGTAGAGGAAGAGAACTCCCCCGCCTCGTTGGTCGAAAGGGTCACGGCATCCCCTGTTCCATCCATGTTGGTCATATTGACGACCGCCCCGGACACTGCGTCTCCAACAGCGTCAACGACCTTGCCCGTTATCGAACCATGGTTTGGCTTCATTCCATCCAGATTGATGGTATAGAGATGTTGTCCAGCGACGACGGTCACGACCTTGGACGATTCGAAGTACCCCTGCGCATTGGCCCTTATGTAGTACGTCCCGGATTCGACCTTGAACGAATAGGAACCCGTGCCTCCCGTGACGACCGTCCCGAGGGTCCTGCCCTTGTCGTCCTCGATGGTCACCGATATGTTGGAGGCATCGTCATTGTCCGCATAGGACACTCTGCCTGCTATGTCGGCATACCTGCTTACAAGTACGATGTCGTCCTTGATCTCGGTGACGAGCGAGGGCTCCACGGTGTACGTCCGCTCAAGCGTAGTCGTGAGGTAGTCCGCCTTGCCTGCGGATACCGTATAGGTTCCGACGGCAACGTCCGTCTTGGAGAACGTACCGTCCTTGGATGTGGTTAATGTATAGGAGTTTCCATCGCTCGATGAAATGCCCACGGTCGCGGACTCGATTGAGTCTCCGTTCGCATCCACGACACATCCCTTGAGTGAACCGTATCTTTTGGACAGTTTCTGTAGGTTCAGTTCAGAGACGGTTCCGCTTGAGACGGTCACCTTGTCCTCACCCGATGAGCCATAGCCGTCAGAAGACGCTATTACGCTGTAGCCATCTCCTATGGGAAGGTTGGCTATCACGATTATGCCCGTACTTGTAGTGGTGGCGCTGAAGACCAGCGTACCGTCTCGGTAGACATTGACGACTATGCCCGTTGGGTCGTCCCTGTCAACAAAGGACACTATGACCCTTATGGAGCCGAACCTTGACTTCAGCTGCGCATCGGCGGTCGATCCCACCACCTTAGACAGGCGAATATCCATATCAATGGGCGA
>OQVQ01000012.1_pt1 | contig 78630 bp, 72 predicted proteins | sample 1691491 | NCBI WGS metagenome assembly OQVQ01 (sample SAMN03418252, study PRJEB22391) | human gut metagenome | biome: human-gut; feature: organic feature; material: feces | host: Homo sapiens | place: Tanzania | collected 2013-01
CGCGAAGTCGATTCGTATGTCGGCAAAATGTTTACGGTGACTTTCCCGTCGCGCGACAATTATCAAATCAAGGCAAAGCTGACGGTTATGGCGCCTTCGGCGGCGGGAGCGCGTCCGACGTACGAATTGCGCTTTCGTTTCAATCAGCCCAAGGACTTTCTGATTCTGCCCGATATGACGGCGGAGGTCGCTTTGCCGACAGGTAAAAACACGAACGGGGTGTTCGTTCCGTTTTCCGCCGTGTTTTATCGCGAAGCCGAGCCTTTTGTCGGGGTTTACAATCCGAAAACGCGTCAAGTCAAGCTTGTTCCCGTCAAAATCGGCGCGGTGTTCGACAATCAATCGGTTGAAATTTCAGACGGCGTTTCGGCGGGGGATTTCGTTGTGGCGGCGGGCGGCGGACGTTTGGTTGAAAACGCCGCGGTATCCGTTATGAATCCGGAGGTTTTGTCCGATGTCCGTGATTGAATACACTTTGAAGCACAAAGCGCTGTTCGTTTTTTTGACGGTTGTTTTGCTGATCAGCTTCAGACAGTGGCTGAATGGATAGCCATTTGTTATAGATTTTTTCCAATGTCATATTATTCGATGTTTTATATACCACCATGTATCTTATCGTTTGCTTCAATCCTATATTACGCCACTAAAGCTAGCAAAGGTAATGTCGCAATCAGTGAGTTTAGATTTGTCATGGTCTTGGTGGGCTGGTTGACTAAATACGTATTGATGGCATTTTATTCATTCTTATAAAATATGCCGATGGCTTTGATAAACTCAGACATAACAAAATATTACTAGTTTAAGAATATTGTGATTTTATACTCTCTCCTCCATGTATTTCTCCGGGTCGCGCAAAAAATCCATAAGATTTATAATATACACGCCTTCTTCATTCATGTAGGTAGGTTGTAACCCGTTTACAATTACGATTCTGCGAAATCCGTCGCGAAGTTTACGTAGTGAGGTCAGTTCTTGATCTCGTTTTTCTTCTGTTTCCATCGCATAGGCCGATTGGATGTATACTCGCTCATAGCCACGGTTGCAGACGAAATCGATTTCCAGAGTCTTGCGCTGACGTGATCCATCCTCGATTTTCACTTCGGTAAACACCTGTCCTACATCCACCTTCATTCCAATAGCACGAAGCTCGTTGTAGAGCATATTCTCCATCATATGCGTTGGTTCTACTTGCCGAAATCCTAATCGGGCATTTCTCAGTCCCAAATCCTCAAAGTAATACTTAAACGGCGAATCTATGTATTTTCTTCCTTTAATGTCATAACGAGTAACACGTTCCAACACGAACGCATCCTCCATATATTCCAAGTAGAGACGTATGGTATCCACCGAAATGCTACTATGCTTTACACTTTTAAAAGTGTCTGCAATCTTTGGAGGATTGGTCAGACCACCCACACATGATGCCATGATGTCCACCAGTTCTGACAAATCGCTATCTTGACGAACTTCATATCGCTCTTTTATGTCACGCAAATAAGTATGCTCCATCTGCTGTTCCAGATAACTCACCTTCTTGTTGACATCGTTTTCTAAAACGACCTGTGGCAATCCTCCATAGAGCATATATTCACGAATCATATCTTGCGAATAGTCATCACGGAAATCTGCTACTTCTCTGAAGGTCAATGGACGCACGTGTATTTCATCCCCTCGTCCACGAAATTCAGTGATTACATCCTTAGACAGGAATTTTGCATTAGAGCCAGTAACAAACACATCCACATTGCTTATGCTTAGGAATGAGTTCAGTACATCCTCAAACTCGCTGACCATCTGTACTTCATCCAGCATAACATAATATTGACCGTCTGATGAAAGACGGCTATCTATGTATTGAAGTAATGCGTCGGGGGCTCTCAAACTTTTATTCAGTCGGTTCTCCAAATTTACCCCTATGATATGGTCTTCTTTCACTCCTTGTTTTATGAGATAGTTCTTGAAAAGGGTGAACAACAGGTATGACTTGCCGCATCTGCGCATTCCTGTTATCACTTTTATCAACCCATTCCCACAACTGTGGATAAGTAGATCCAGATATTTATCTCTACGGATTTCCATATTTCTATTCGTTTATTTTGTGTAAATACACATTATTAACGACCACAAAGTTAGCCTTATTCCTTTGTACACGCAAATTTCAAGGCAAGAAAATGAGTCAATGGTCACATTTTTAAGTCTTACAAGACAGTTTTTCCTTCATACAACGCCGATAGACATTATCAATAGTTGGGGCATCTCAAAGATGTATGCCACCCAAATTGTCAAGAATGTCAATGGCGAAGACTTCACCATGGCGGCACTTGTCATGCAAGTGAATGGTTTCCAATTTCAAGGTAAGATATAAATTGCTTTGGATGAAGGCTCTGATTACTACCGTATCTATGAGGAAAAGGATGGAACGACTAAAGAATATCATCATGATATTGCTTTTGATGAACTTGGCGATGTACTTGACTTAATGATAGAGACTGGAGGTATGACCAAGGAAGAGTACCAAGCAAAGGTGAAGGACTTTGTTTGTAGCCTCTAACATAAAATCTATTGGCGCAATAGTTAGTGTTAAACACGAGGAATTTATCTTTATTCTAATGGTTTCATACTAACTTTGTACCAATAATGGGATATAACGCTACATCGTGCTACAAGACGCTACAAGTAGGCTACATATTTCAATGCCTATAAAAGCTATGCAATATCTTGAAAATCAATGATGCTACATGAAGATACAACTTTCAGAGTCATATTTGACTTATAGGCATTTGAATAATTATGGTAAGATAGTGGTCATGATGAAGTATTATCCCCCTTTCATAAGGGCAATTCATAAACATAATACAAAGGCAATGAGAAGATAAACAGAAAACAATGGCAACCGACTTGTTTAAAGTAAGAAGCGAGTGTCGTAATGCCATAATCTCCTCAACGATTTGAGGAGTGGAGTAGAAAATAGAGTCGATAGATTTCTTAAAATAGTTAAATTGTGTAACAAAAGTCATTCATACACAGTGTTTTAAGACGTTTTGTCTTGCGCCAGTTCTGCGCCATTTTTCGTGCAAAATAAGCGAAAATGCCTAAAGACGGCACTTGAATATCAACGAGTTACAGAAGATGGTAGAGTGGTATAAAATCCCTCTCTCTCCGCAACAGAGTCCTGTAAATCTTGCGATTTACAGGACTTTTCTTTTTTATATTATTTCTTCTATATCAATTTCAAAATCTTCCATAGCCAATATCTTTAAGTTTGATAATTAATCGCTTTCATACAATTCGCACAAATTGCTTATACAACATTTCATGGTCTGCCTTAGCGACTGTGGCTCCATCACTTCTATCATCGTCCCAAAGCTCTGCAACTCCATTATGAAGTCGTAGGTGGGACGAAGCATAAGTTCGAAGTCGGCATAGTCGTTGCAAGAACAAAGCTCTTTCTGTGAGAGATGCAACGGAAGAGAGCGCATGTAGTGTTGGTGTACACCAAAGGCACGAACAATAATTCGTTGCAAGGGTGTATCTTCGTCTATTACAACACCGAAGAATGTGGAGAAAAAGTCTTTGGCATTGAAGTCGCAAGGGAACTTGAAATGATCTTTCGTTATTTCTATATTCTCAAATCTGTCAAGTCCGTAGATACGCAATTTGTCCTCGTTGATGCTCAGTGCGAGTACATACCACCGCTTCTGGAACATTTTCAGACAGTAAGGCGCAATGGGGAACGTATAGGAATTTTTGTAGTGGAAATTCCGATAAGTTGCCATTATGACGTTGTTGCCCTTCATGGCCTCAACAATATCCGTAAGGAAATGGCGGCTTGACGGAATCTCCTCTACAAGGATGCGATCTTTGAGCGACGTGTTTTGCGACAACGTATTGGCTGTAGAATAGGTATCGAGCAGCCAACGCGACAGTTCGCCATTGGCAAGACTCTCGGGGTTGGAAATGTAATAACGATAGCCACCTTTAAGTCGGCAGTCAATATTTACTCCAAGCGACATGAGTATGTTGTCTTTCCAACGGTTGAAGGTCTGACGCGGCAGAGGTTCGCCATAGCTTATGCTTTCGTCACGCTCCCACTTGTCGCTGAGTTCCTTCAGCGACAGTCCGTGGCTACCAGCACGATATAGAGCGTTAACCAACCAAATGTATTTTTCCAGTGTTGTCATGCGTTACCAATGTATTTATTTGTCCAAGAAGCTGACCACTTCGGGTATTTCCTTGTTTAAGAAGTCGTGCCAAAGTTGAGGACTATAAAACCTTGAAGTGTGATGAATCATATAGAACGGGAGTTTGTAGCCGTCCTCAAATTTCAAATCACCTACCATGGGCCATGAATTATTGACTTTTGCATCAAAATATTTAATAGAGTATTTTACATTTTTCTCATCAAGAATATTAATGCCTTCTTTATTTCTTAATCCAAAAAAGATGCACACATTTGGCTTTATAATTTGAATAACATCTGCAAAGCATTTCCATGCCGTTTCACAATCAGCGTGGGAAGGCTTTTCGTTTATGCTTTTCATCGGTTCTTGAATGAAATTATAAGAAGCCACCTTATTCCAAAATGCCTCAACGTTCATGTTTGCTTCATCTAAGAATGTTTTCTCAAGATATTTATGGAAAGACCAACTACCAGGACTCCCTATCTCACAACCAATGATTCCTCTTGTGTACTCCTTGTCAGAAATGCATCTGTCGTATTCTTCCTGACAAAATTCTTTTGTGTTCCTATCTATTGTATAATGAGAATCGCCAATGATGAGCACACGCTTCGGTGCTGAAGCATAGTCGCTACCTATCCAAGGGTAGTGCACGAGATTCGCCACTTTGTCAAACTGCGAATCAAACTGTTTGTCAGATGTTGCCATAGTTATTATTGTTTAATGATTAATGATAGAATTTCAATATTGCAAATTTATAAAAAAAGCGCTTCGCATTACCTTCCCTCTAGTTAAAAAACACGAAATCATTCATTATATGTAGCATAATCGTATTCCACGGAGATTTCCACATTAAAATCGCGCACCCATAAAAGGTCAAAGATCGAGAAGCATGTATGTTCATAGAGGTTGTGAAACGGGTATATGAGATGCATGTCGGAAGTCAGCTCTGGATCCAACCCTTCGTTCCAGTTGTCGGTCTTCTCGCTCAAGTAGAGCATATTATTTTCCGATTCGGGTTCACCACCGCTATATTGCCATCCAGACGAGATTACCCCATCTTGATAAAACGGCACAAAATCATCGTATGCGCCGCACAAAATATTCCAAATCTCTTTTTCGTATTTTGAATGTTTGGGATGTAAAGGAGAAAACTGATATGCCATGAAGCACTTGCCTATGGCAGTAACGTCATGGTCAGCTGTCGTCTGCTTCACCGCATTATAGGCAGAGATGACGGCAAGGCGCATTTGCAACAACTGCTCCGTCATGGCTTTGTTAAATTCATTGAGCAACTGCTTATAATTGTCATCCATGACAAACTCCTTGTCGAGCAACCGCTTGCGCACGGCAAGCAGTTGTTTAATTGCCTCTTTCTCTGCTTTGTTGTAATAGCAATGATGCTCATACTGCCAATATAGATCGCATATTTCAGTTTCGATAAAATCAATAGCTGGCAATCTGAATATTTCCTGTGCTGTCATATTTAATCTTGATTTAAAATGTCGTTTAACCTTATATAGATTTCATCTTCCACTTCATACGGAACAATCGTGAAGTAGGCATTGCCGTTCAGCATTGCCGAAAGATTTGCCTTACTCTTGTTGTAGAAAACAAACACTGGGATGCCGTGAGCTTCGGCATAACCAAGTTCATAGCCAACGCCAAGCGATGGACATGTACATTCGGCTATCACCATGTCGCACTCTCGAAGCCATCCAGTATCCCGCTCGTATATATGAGTGTCGATGGCCTTCGTCTGGGCTTTAAGACTCATGTTTGACTTGCCTATGTGCTCTGTCAGTACGTCATTGGTTCTTTTCATGTAGTCTATCATTCTCTTATACAAGGCTGCATCGTCCCTGCCACCACGAATAGATCCGGCAAAATATATTTTCTTGTTCATAGTTATTATTTTTATCGTTATTTGCCGGCAAAGATATTGACGTGCTGACTCAATTATCAATACAGGTTAAATGTTTCTTATAAAAACTCACAAAAACAGAAGTTTTTTCAACCTGTGATAATAATTGGCACACCTTCATAATACTTTTGCCGCAGACATTAAAGATACAGTTATGGAAAAGTCTACAAAATATGAAAGCGCTGTAAAGGATGCGAAGACATTGGAGTCCGTCATTCCGAAACAGCTTGCAGAATACACGACAAGGGCATTAAGTAAACTAAACGAAGCGCTTGGGGGCGATGCCGGCGGATATGTAGCAAACAGACTGCACATGAGCCATGAGGAATTGAGGGAAGCATTGGCCGCCGAGCAAATCGATGGTGTTGCATTGGCCATTTACAATATAGAGAAACGTGGACAGTCGGTAGTCATAGGTGACCAAACGGGTATAGGCAAAGGTCGACAAGCTGCTGCCATGATACGCTATGGACTGTTGTCTGGTTATCTGCCAATATTCTTCACCGACCGATATACCCTGTTCAGTGATATGTACCGCGACTGTAAAGCACTTGGCATTAAGGAGGCACGACCACTGGTGGTGAATGCTGGTGTGTCAGTTGTCGACTTTGACCATGTGGTTGAGCAGAAAGCGACATGTACGCCCGACGAGATATGGTCTCCCGCAGACGAAGAAGATAACGAAAAGTATGAGGCGGAGCGCATGGCGCTCTACCAGAAACAGTATGAGGTGGTGTACAAAGCTCCCAAGAAATCTGTCCTTCAAGAAATATTCATAAAAGGTGAACTGCCACAGGATGCTTTCGACTATCTCATGATTACCTACTCCCAACTGAAAGATGCCAAACGAGACATGACACGTCTTAACTTCCTCATGGCGTTGTGCGAGCAACATCGTGTGCTGTTCATCTTCGACGAAGCCCACAAAAGCAGCGGAGTGAACGCTGGCAAAGCATCGGTTATCACACAAGGCATAAACATGATTCTTGAGGAAACGCCTCAGACGCAATGCGTGTTTCTTTCTGCCACTTTTGCCAAGCGCCCAGAATGTCTGCTCACCTTCATGAGACGCACGACCCTGAGTGCCTTGGCTACAGAAAACACGCTCAAGGATGCCTTGCACTGTGGAGGAGTGCCCATGCAAGAATACGTTTCATCTTGTTTGGCTGCCGAAGGACAAATGATCAGGCGCGAGCACTCTGGCGAGGGCTTGCCTACTCCTGTCTATACATATCTTGATGAAGACCTCGACGTACATGGCGAGCAGTTTGACAAGGTGATGTTCTTCTTCCGTGAAATAGTAAAACTCTCTGCAATGGTTCGCACAATGGTTAATCATGCCCTTATGTACAACGTGCTTCTACCCTTCAAATGCTATCCCACAAGAGCACAACTTTTCTATATCAACAAAGTGTTGTTGCTTTCCTTGAAAGCGAAAAAGGTGGCACAAGCCGCCATTGAGAATGTAAAGCAAGGAAGAAGTGTGGTGATTGGCATGAGCGACACGCTTGAGTGTATCGTACAGGACGTGACAGTGAACGAAGACGGATCCGTTCGTGGCGACATATCTGCGTTGTTGTTGCGTTTGTTGGAAAAGACGGTTTGTGGAATCGCCCCTACCGACAGTGCCAATCGACCTGTTTTTGAAATGGTAGAAGAATTGGAAGAAATGTCATTGAAGGCAGAAGCCAAAGAGATAAGCGACTACTACACAAGTATCAAGCAAGACATAACCGAAGAGGTGTTTCATCTCCCCGTGTCGCCTATCGACGTAATACGGCAGCTGATAACTGCCGAGAAGTTTGTTGCGCCCAATGGTGAATACCTAAACATCCGTTTTGAGGAATGTACTGGGCGAGCACACCAACTGGATTATCTCTCACCTGAGGGCGATGACGACTTCATCAACGCTGTTATCGGGTCAAGAAAGAAACGTCACTCTAACCTCATATTCAATGATTTCCAAAACAACAAGTTAGACGTTATTCTTATCAATGCCTGCGGAGCTATAGGTGCAAGTGCGCACGCCATTTCCACCGCCGAGGTGCCAGAGGACCAAGTGCGCCAACGCAAGATGCTTATAGTGCAAAACGATCTTGACGTGAATATCGACTTGCAGAAGCGTGGCCGCATCAACCGAACTGGCCAACGTGTCGACTTGCCTCCATTGTATGAGTACATCATCACGGCCATTCCTTCGGAGAAGCGCCTCAACATGATGCTCCGGGCAAAGTTGCGGTCGCTTAGTGCCAACACTGCCGCATGGCAAGACCAAGACCGTGAACAAGCCGACTTCGTGGACATTGACAATAAGTATGGCAATGAGGTGGCAAAAGAGTATTTGTCTGAACACACAGAACAAGCTGTGGTCCTCGACCTTACACGTAATGTGACAGCAAGCCGACTGCTCGCACGGAGTGCCATGCTAAGTGTGGCGGCACAACAGAGCATCGTAGACGACCTGATATCGGGCTACACGACGCTTGAGGCTGAGCTTCGCCGATTAAACCAATGGGACCTGGAACGTGAATTCCGTGATTTCGAGGCCGACTTTGTAAGGGAAGAACTTTTCACTACTGCCAAGGCGAAGACAAGGCTTGGAGGGTGCTCCTATCTTACAACCTATAAATGCAGGCAAAAGACGTTTCCGTATAGCTATGAAACCGTGACTGAACTTTGCCAGAAAGCTAAGGCGGTTTACGGAAATCCATATAAGGAGAACCCTGCCTTACAAAAACAGGTAAAAGATTATTATGCCCACCGAGACAAAAATGCCCACCGCCGCTTCAAGGCACGCTGCAAACTGCTGCATGACGGTGCAAAACGCATATTGATAACATATTGTGGTGATGAGGAGTTGGCAGACACATGGTTGCAAAAAGCATGCACGCCTGTAGACAAATGGAGCTCAACAGAATTTGAAGATGTGAACGAGCAGAAGCGTGCCAAGCGAATCATGCAGAAACTGGTTTCGTACTCTAACGAGTACAACCATCTGCTTGACGCAAAAAAGCAAGAGATGAAAAAGTACGCAGAAGAAAGGAAAAGACTTGTCAAGGTCTTGTCAAAAGCGGAAATAGGAAACGGATACGTCATCACTGAGAATGTGGAGGGCGAGGTAATGCCACAAGATGGAATTAAAAGTGTATTGATAGACATACGATTTGGTAAAGATGAGCAATCCAGATTCCTTCCCTGTAAAGTGGAGTTTGTATTTGCATTGACAGCTGTACACACGGAAATTCGCATCAATTTGGTTCATAATAGCAGTTGGAGCAATTACAAACGTCTTTGTGATATTTTTTATTCAAGAGCTTGGCAGCCGAGCGCAAGCGTTTGGAACAAGGAGATTGCCCTCTACAACAACAAGATTGTGGAGCGCAAGATTATCACCGGCAACATTCTTGGAGCATACGTCCATCCTGCCATCGCCGAACTGAAGCCTCGCTTCATATCCTTCTCGCTGAAGGAAAAGAAAAGAGGCAAGGCTCAAACACAGATCGGATTACTCTTGCCTATGGACGAGTCGAAGATAAGAAAAGCGTTAGACACGGTTTCCATTCCTCTGCACGAAGGGTTCAAATATGCCACTAATACCAACACAAGTTATACGATAGCCGGCTTGGGGGTGAACTTCTCGCTAATGCCTTACAATGGTCCGATGTATGTGGTAAGCGTGAACGATAAACACTCCAAGGAGTTTGAAAAGGACAAGCGTTTTGACAGTATACGCTCTCTGTTCTTTGGCACTCCTATAAGTTCGATATACGACAAGGCAAAGGAAGACAAAGAACAGCCAGACAAGAAAAAACGCAAGACGCTTATGCACTATCAGACAGAACAGTTGCCTTTTGAGTCGGAACCATTGCAGACCATCATACAAACGCTTGCCCAGATGGATGCTGTGATTGTCGTGCCTCGCGAACAGATAACTTACGGCGATGTGAAGGAATTCGAGTCGCGCTCCGAACGCGACGACAACGAGCCTTGGGAAGTTCTTGACTGGAAAAATGCGGACGAAGTACCTATGCCTCCAATAAGACAGAGCCTCATGTTGCGTATATCCGCCCCTGTAGCCATGGGAGAACAGAAGGGCAAACCTGTGTTCAGACATTCCGCGCACTATTGTCTTGCGCAAGAAACAATGGCCCTCGAAGGGTTGCCCCTGCCTCATATACAGCGCAGCACAATAGACGCCCTGCGACGATGCTACATGGAATGGAAAGAATACTTCCGCCTTTCTACATCAAGGGTTAGTCAACAGCAAGAGGTGCAACCCTCGCTCGTAGAACAGCGTGAGGTGTGCCGTGATTTGCAGCGTGTGATAGGAAACAAGGCATCTGCCGTAGAGCTTGCCCCAAATGTCAAGGCTCTGCTACAAGACATTCTCGACAGCGAGTATTTGGACACCAACGGACTCTACTATGCCAAGTTCGAAGACGAGATGATGTTCATGTCGCCCGAAAAGTCTGTGGCACAGGCATTTCTTGATGCCTTGCCTTGCTCGGCTACACTGGATGGCATAAGGAAATGCATAGAAGACTATCTTGAAGACAAAACCGACATTATTAATTCACCCGACAAGTGGTAATATGAGCTATATAGGTATTATAGGTGCAAAAAGACTTGACGATAGCAATGCTTCGTCAGGTCTTATCGAAGCACAAAAGAAGGCAGTCCAACTGCTTCGCTGCAGCACGGATATGCACATGATAAAACAGCAGACAGGTTGGGAAATGGGTGTAGACGGCAAATGGCGCTATGAAGTGGCAGACCCTTTCCACAATACTGTCGAAATAGAAGACCATCTGAAACGCCATTTTGGTGAGTCCATAAACATCAGCCTATGTATGCACGACATCAGCCTGCTCATAGCATACCCTGCTTTCGAACGGCTCAGTCTATACGCCAGATACACACCGACCAACAAGTTTTCAGGGTATTTCAATCCTTTGAGCTACGGCATGATGATTTGCATGGGAACGCTAAATTCTCCGTTCCAATACCAGACCGAAGGTGTGTTGCTGCATGAGGTGCAGCATCTTATACAGGAGGAAGAGGACTTTGCCCGTGGTGGAGACCTATCACAAGGAAGAAGACGATATTTGAGAATGGCTGGCGAGGTGGAAGCACGAAACGTGTGCATTAGGCACTCGATGAGTCCTGAACATCGCCGCTCGTCGTTGCGGACAGACACGCAGGATGTGCCAGACGCAGAACAGATAATAGAGTTTTGGTAAAATTTTCTGATCGTGGATTATCCATAAATATATGAAGGTATGACAATAGCAGAATGTTTAAGAAGCATATCTTACTGATTGTGAAATGGCTTGATAAGAGATGAGCCCAGTCATTGATAGACCAAGCTCATTTCTTATTTTCGGAGGTCATCGAACTGTGAGACATTATAATACTCTGTATAGACACCACCCTTGCTTTTGTTTCCACAAGAATGAGCATGTCCGAATACATGGAAATGGGGATGACACTGATATACTTCCATCAATAAAGAAATACTTCCCCTACCATCATCAAGGATTCCATCTGGTGGAATATGGGTAATCAGAAAATCTATATTGGTAGCAAGGTGGACGTTTAAGCTCTTATTTTGCAAACTCCTCATAGAGATATTGCCAAACTTAATTCCATCAAACTCGTATGTGGAGTCATGAAGGAAAACAACCTTTTTAGATAAAAATGACTCTGCAACCTCTGGAGTATCCTCCAAGAACAACTCATGATTACCTGCGACAAAAATATAAAGGCTGGCAGGATGGCTTAACAACCAAAAGAAAAAGTCACCGAAGCCATCCTTGCCAATGCCAGAAACAACATCGCCGGCACATAACAGAATGTCAGCAGACTCAGGAATATAAAGCCGTCTGTGCATCCCATGAGTATCTGAGAAGGCAAATATCCTATGTCCCTTATAATTTAATAGCATAATCCATAATTTTTAAAACTTATACTTTAATGGCGAATCTATACAAAACTTTTTCCGTCCACACTTCTTGCAATGGCTTCCATTCCATACGAAATCAAATTGGTTAATGGCTTGCTCAACAAAGAAAGGATCGTTAGTGAACATACCTGTCTCAAAGTTTCTATTTGTCTCACTCTTCATTCCGATGCCTGCGCCTGTGAGGTTAGCAGAACCTACATAGACCGTCTCCAAATCCATAATGACCATTTTGAAGTGTACCCTCGGACATAAGAACCTTTCTAACCGTTTGGAAAGAATGGGATATTCATCAAAGTCCTTGCGAAAGTTTGGGCCAGGCTCCTTGGCATGTATAAGCCTAACCTCTACTCCACGCTCAATCAATTGGGAGATGACCTTAAGAAAAGGTATGATAGTGGAGCCGCTTTTTACATACAAATCCTTGATGTCTGCAGTTCCTATCCAAAGGTGATGCTCCACTTTTGAGAGCTTGGCGATGACATCTGTGTAATGGTCACCATTGCTGATATATTTATAATATGTAGTTTCTGACATAAACAACTTCATTTATGCCGCAAAGGTAGTTAGGAAATGAGAAAAATATTTGCACACCTAAAGAATTCTAAACCTGTGCAATACTTTTTCCCATTTTTCTTTATCTTTGTACCGAAATATTAAAGATTAGAAGAATATGGCTATCAATCAACTCAACAAATATGTCTGGCTCGTGGAAACCATCCATAGGGCAAGAAAACGAGGTGGCATTACCTTGAAGGAAATTCAAAGCAGATGGTTGGATTCTGACATTAGTGAAGGAACGGAACTCTCTCGACGAACCTTCATCAACAATCTCCATGCCGTCGAGGAACTGTTTGGGATTACCATCGAATGTGGCAACGGATACCGCTATCACGTAGAGTGTGGCGACTGTTTCGAGGAAGGAAGTGCAAGAAACTGGTTGCTAAACGCCTTCTCGCTCAATGTAATGGTGGGCAATAGTCGTAAGCTCAAGGATAGGGTACTGCTGGAGGACATGCCTTCGGGCAGAAACTTCCTGGAAGACATCATCAAGGCGATGCGCGACAACCACGTCATATTCATTTCTTACTACAGTTACTATAACGAGAAGTATTATGAGTTTGACATCCATCCTTATTTCGTGAAGGCTTTCAAGAAACGTTGGTATGTGGTTGCTTACAGTCCTGGCACCGATGATGTCCGTTGTTATGCGCTTGACCGCATGGAGAACGTCATTATCTCAGACAAAGTGTTCAAGATGCCTAAGAAATTGGAACCGGCTGATTACTTCAAAGATTGCTTTGGCATCATCAATAACAAGAATTCTGAGGTTCAGAAAGTTGTGCTCAAAGTGGATGCCTTTCAAAGTAACTATATACGCAACTTGCCTCTCCATGACTCACAAAAGGAAACAAAGCGAACTGACGAATACTCTATCTTTGAGTATCACCTGAAACCAGAGTTTGATTTTGAACAGGAGATTTTCTCGAACATGGACGCCATGGAAGTGCTGGAACCTCTATGGCTAAGAGAAGAGGTGAAGGAAAGAATAAAAATTCTTGCAAGTAAGTATCTTTGAAAGGCAACCCATTAATGTTCTTTTATCAAGGGACTATATATCCAGTCCCTTGACACAATCTATAGCTTCGTCAAACATTATTGAGAAATCATTTAAAGTTTTACCATTCAGTAAGTCTTTTATCCCCGAGGCATTATCCCAATATTGATTTCCATTAAAAACCTTCCAAATCCAATATTGGTCACTTTGGGGGGAATAATTCTTTAGAACATTTTCCCAGTCCTTTACATCTTCACGCTTGGCTTTAGCTTTTGTGCGAAAGCCAAAGTATGGATTTCTCATTCCTCCGTAATTAAATCCAAATGCAAGTCTAAGATACTTCCATTGGTGATTATAAAATGATACTACTGAATCCGATTTTTTCATCCAATTCTCTGTACAATCATCTCCCATAATCAACCCTTTGCTTTCTGCTAAATCCCTTAATTTAGGAATAAACACGTCATTTATAATTCTGTTTACAACAATATTTTTATTGTTTGCAATATCATAAATTGCATCTAAATTTTCTTCTTTGCTCAAGATATCTAATAGCTCCTTATTGTCTTCCATAACGTTATTTGTTAATATGTCAATAGTACTAATATATTGATTGATAGTTTCTCTCACGAGTGGAGTTCTTGAAGCCAACTCCACGCAACGATCAAGCCATCCTCTAATATCACTCTTATAGGATAAGCAAACTATATCATTTTCCTTTAAATCTTCACCCAAAGATTCTTTTGAAGGAGAACAACCATCCAATGTCAAGTAAATCAATACAAATGATTTTTCCGTATCGTTTCCTTTTTGTGACAATCCATAATTCCAGTATCTTAGCATCTGATGATGCTGGTCACCTGCATAGATTTTATTTTCTATAATAATGCTATGCTTGCCATCGGAAAGATAAACATCTATTCTGCCACCTTCACTATCAGTTTGCCTACCTATATATTTCTCTACTTCTACAGAAGCGATAGCCGTGTCTAATTCTAAACTATCTGCAGATATTGCAGGAAACGATTTTTGTAGCATTTTCAAAAATACCTCAAGGAATTTTCCTCTTTGTCCGTGACTTCCTTTTGGGTTCAGCAGGTTTGCCAAAAACATAGAGTGTAGATGGACTTCATCGGACATGAAGCCTAAATCATTGAAAATATTATAATTTTCACCACGCTCAAACTTTTCTCTTCTTTGTCCTTTTATTTTTTGTGAAACTATTCGAACTTGGTTTAGAATATTGATTATATCATTCATCACATTATTAACTATAATTGTTTACCTTAGAAACGAAATTCCATATAAATTATTGTAGAAGTTGTTATTTTTGCCAATGAAAATGATTACGCAAACACTCTTGGTACATAAGGGCACGACGATTCATGTTATTTATCTCCTTTTCTGGATACCAGTAAAAATAAGCCATGAAAACCATCAACATAAGGATATAAAGCGCAATAAATTTTAGGGCACCATAAAACCAACGTTTCATTTGACTGTTCTCTTTGGTATTTAAGATTTGAATTGCAACTCTCACATCAGCCTTATCAAGACCTTTGCTACCTTCAACTTTTACAAGATGTTCTCGTTGAGAAAACAGAAAATCTTCCTCATCATCAAGAATTATATATTGATAAGGCTCTTTGGCGTTCAATCCCAACCATTCTGCAATCTCCAAGCCTTTACACCCATGTAAGCCTTGCCATTCCTCCTGCCCATCTACATTGCTAAAGTTAGTGGAATTGCAAGAAGGGGTCAAATCTATAACTTCGCCAGGCAATTGGTATTCCTGCCATAATTGCTGTATGTACTCCATGCCTTGCAATCGCCAAGTGGAAGAAATGACGACCTTAGCATCAGTTCTTTCCAACAAGCGGCGTAAATTGGTCACAGCGTTTTTATCAAACTTACCTTTTGGAGTATTGATTACTCCATCAAAATCTAAAAATATATACTTCTTCATTTCTGTATTATTTATAAGATGTTAAAATACTACTTTACTCTTAGAACGAGATGGTTTACATGACGTTTGCATAAGCATAATAACCCAGCGTTAAAATATCTGATTTTCTCTATGAGGGAAAGACTTCTGAAGTCCATGCCTCCCAAGATGCTTCTCAAATAAGGTTTATTTTTCATAAGTGCTAATATTTATAGGGTGAAACATATTTTTCCATAATCATATTTAAATATGGTGCAAATATAGCCCATACCTGTGCAAGTCCGTTTCACACACAAGAAGTTTTTTATTCGCAATAATTTTTCTTACAACACACCTTATTTAGCAGAGAAATATATAATAAAACAATGACACAGACACGAAAGACGTACAATACACAGAACAAATAATAGAGTTTAGATAAAAAAATCAAACCTGTATATCTTTTTGGTACACCGCATTCATATCTTTGCACCAAGTTTATAAACAAACAGAGGAATTGATATGGCAAAAACACGTATACAATACATCAAAGAAGCCGCAAAAAAGTTGGTTGACAGCAAACTACAGCGATTGGGTGCGGCAAAGACGCAAGAAATATTCAAGGGCGTCATGCAGACTGTCGGGCTTGAATCTATGGAGGAGGTATATCTGTTTGTGGCACAGTTTGACCTTACCTGCCGTGATAGAACATCAAACATGGATGACTTGTCATCATACTTTGAGTGCTCGTCACTGGATATGCTCGAGTATATCCCTGCACTCAAATCATTGGAGCGTAAAGGATTGTTGGTGCGCCGCAGCAAGAGAGAGAACAACATCTTTAAACAAGACTTTGTGGTGAGCGATGCCGTGATGGCAGACATCATAGAGAATAGACCTGTAACTATAGGTAAGGTGGACGTTAGCAATGTACAGACGGACAAGTATGAGTTCTGCAAGAGCATTGCGGAAAAGGCTGATGACTATGAAGTGGTGACCGATGACTTGGTGCTATTCACAGAAAAACAAGAACAAAGTTGCGCTCAACTACCATTTGTGAAGAAGATAAGAAAGGATGTCCCCGGTATTCTTGACCGTATCTTGTTCTATGACATGTGTCGTGACAACTTCGAAAATGATGGTGAGCGTAATTCAGACATAGCTACGACGATGAAGGACATATTCTCCAACATCGGTCAGCGCATACTGAATAAAAAGGCAATTATGGAAAAAGAACACATTCTTATAAAACTTGGATTGGTGGAGCTTGTCGATGACGATGAGATAACGCTTACCGACGAAGGCAAGGAGTACTTCTATGCCGAGGATATACAGGCATTTTGTAAACCGATGAAATGTGATGACATATATGCCTTTATAGAGAAAGTCTATGTCTATTTTCATTCCGACAATTATAACTCGAGCAATGCAGACTGTGTTAACAGACTAATAAAGACAATTAGTAAACTTGAAAATGCCAACCAACATATTCCTGAGGTTAAAAGGATAAATAATCTCATACCCAATGAGTGTGAAAGAGTTTTGTTTTATACTGTAGGGCAATCTATGATAGAAAACGATCCCATATCACTTTCTTTCGAAATTCAAAAACTATACCCTGTCAGAAAACGGAAACAGGTACTGAATGATTTTATGCACAACAAACATTATCTTCAGAAAACAGACTTGGTAGAGATTGAGAAAACATCATCACTATTCGGCGAGAGCACCATCATTGTACTTACCGACAAAGGCAAGGAAGTACTACTTGGTGAAGATGCAACACTATATATAGATAATGTGTCAGACAAGCAGTTACTTGCTTGCGATAAGATAATAGAAAAAAAGTTGTTTTTCTCTGGCGAACTGAAAGAGCAACTATCGCTCCTCAGCAACAGCCTAAATGAGGAACATTACAAAAATCTCTGTGAAAGATTGGAAGAAAATCATCTACCTAAAGGCATCGCGGTATTGCTTTATGGTGAACCTGGTACTGGAAAGACTGAAAGCGTGATGCAGATAGCCAGAGCTACAGGGCGCGCTATAATGCACGTAGACATCAGTGCTACTAAAACTTGCTGGTTTGGTGAGAGTGAGAAACTCATAAAGAAGGTATTCACCGACTACCGCCGACTTTGTGAGAAAAGCAAGATAAAACCGATACTGCTTTTCAATGAGGCTGACGCTGTGTTCTCAAAGCGCAAAGACGTTGGCAGCGGTAGCGTGGCACAAACAGAGAATGCCATACAGAACATCATACTTGAGGAGATGGAACAACTTGACGGCATTCTCATAGCCACCACGAACCTTGCAGATAACCTCGACCATGCATTCGAGCGACGCTTCCTGTTCAAGATACGTTTTGATAAACCTACGATAGAGGTCAAGACGAATATATGGATGAGTAAGTTGCCGTCGCTTTCTAAAGATGATGCTCATACGCTAGCATCTAACTACGACTTCAGTGGAGGACAGATTGAAAACATCACAAGAAAAGTTCTAATGCAAGAGATTATAAATGATATTAAACCATCTATCAATGACCTTATTACTATATGTAACGAGGAAAAATTGTCGAAGAACAATACACGACGAATAGGATTTTAGCTAAAGAACTTGAGTTTTGTTTTCTATTTTGACTATCTTTATTATAAAGGCTCATTAGTGCCACGTAAATGTGACACTAATGAGCATACTTTTACCAAAATTTGGCAGTTTTCTTTATTTAACCCTGAATTCTTAGAGAATATCAAAGAAAAAGTATATATTTGCATACAAAAAAGGAATCACCAACACACAAAATGGGTAAAAGAATATCGACATTTATAATAACATTTGTTGCATGGATAGCAGTTTTTATATTGCAGAAGCCATTGTTTATGCTTGCTTATAATGGTAAGTTGCCTTCTGATTGTGGCATTATGCAATATCTTGAAGTTATATACCATGGACTACCGCTGGATTTATCGTTGGCAGGCTATCTCACTTGTTTGCCTGCTCTGATGTTGATAGCAAGCGTGTGGATAAAGAAAGATATTGTTAAGGCTATAATGAATGTGTATATCGTTATAGCTGCACTGATAGTGGCGGTAAGCTTCTGCATAAACATAGGATTATACGAATATTGGGGATTTCCATTGGATGCAACGCCTGTTTTCTATTTCCTTTCATCGCCTAAGGATGCTATGGCAAGTATGACTATACCTATGGCTATTGGCGGTATTGTAGGGATAATAGCGATAACGGCTTTGATATCTTGGATATTGATAAAATTGATAGTAAAGGCACCATTTAGCGGATTTAGCGACAACCATCCTGGAGGCAACCGCATTGTTACTTCCATTGTATTACTCGTACTATCAGGCTTGCTGTTTATCCCTATTCGTGGAGGTTTTACTGTTTCTACCACTAACACCGGCAAAGCATATTTCTCAGAGAAAGCTATATTGAACCATGCAGCTGTAAACCCGCTGTTTAGCTTTATAGAATCTATGTCGCACCAAGAAGATTTTGCAAGTCAATATCGCTTTATGGACGACAAAAAGGCTAACGAAATATTTGCAAAGATGAGCAATACTTCATCAGAAGGAAATATCATAAAGCTAAAGAGCAAACGCCCTGATATTTATCTCTTTGTGCTGGAGAGCTTCTCAATGGAACTATGGAAGACGCCGGCTGTACCTAATCTAAAAGAGATAGCTGCAGAAGGATTATTCTTCGAGAATTTCTATGCTAACTCGTTTAGAACAGACCGCGGTCTGGTGGCTGTGCTTGGAGGTTTTCCTGCGCAACCTACGATGAGCATCATGAAATATCCTAAGAAGACGGCTAAACTACCATCTATAGCAGCACAGCTGAAGAAGAATGGATATGACCTAAAGTATTATTATGGTGGAGATGCCGACTTCACTAATATGCGCTCATATTTGGTAGGGCAAGGTTTCGAAGATATTGTTTCGGATGTAGACTTCCCTGTAAAAGAGAGAATGAGCAAATGGGGAGTACCTGACGATAAGGTGTTTGCGAGATTGCTTACAGACTTAAACCATGGACAAAACAAGAAGCCAATGTTTAGGGTGCTGCAGACATCAAGTTCGCATGAGCCATTCGACGTACCATACCATAAACTGGCAGACGAGAGCTTGAATGCTTTTGCTTATACCGACAGTTGCGTAGGCGATTTCATAAAGAAGCTAAAAGCATCAGACAGATGGGAAAACAGTTTGGTGATAATAGTTCCTGACCACCTGGGCTGTTGGCCAAAGAATATAAACAACGACCATACCAACCGCTATCATATTCCATTGATATGGACTGGCGGAGCGATAGCAGCTCCTGAAAAAATAGCAACAATAGGTTCGCAGCAGGATATTGCAGCCACGCTGTTAGGTCAGTTGGGTATTGACCACTCTGAATTTATATTCAGCAAGGATATTCTCTGCCCTACTACCCCACACTTTGCCTTCTTCACCAATAACGACTTGTTTGGCGTAGTAAGCGACGACAATGCCATCGTTCATGACAACAAATTGCAGAAAACGGTGGTAAACACAGGTAAGATAAAGGATGCAAACCTCGAGAAAGGTAAAGCATATCTGCAGAAACTATACGACTATATCTCTGAACTATAAACAAGAGCCATCACATATTATATATATGGAAATACATCCAATAGCACATTTCCACTCTCCCTTCACCTCGAAGTTTGGTATACCAAAGCAGAGCGGACTTGTGAAAGAACTGTGCGGAAAGATTGTTTTTATGCCAGAATACCGTAATCCTGACGCTCTGCGTGGCATGGAGGAATTCGACTATCTATGGCTTATCTGGGAATTTTCTGCCAACAAGCACAAGGCAAACAGCCTCATGGTTCGCCCACCATTGCTCGGTGGCAACACAAGGATGGGAGTGTTTGCCACTCGCTCACCTTTTCGTCCAAACAATATAGGATTGTCGTCGGTAAAGATAGACAGTGTGGAATACGACACTCCGCAAGGTCCTGTTATCCACGTAAGAGGTGGCGACTTGATGGATGGTACGCCAATATTCGACATCAAGCCATATGTCACCTATGCCGATTGCCACGTTGGTGCACGATCAGGTTTTGTTGATAGCAATCCTATCAAGCGTTTAGAGGTTGAAATACCTGATAACTATGCCAAGATGTTTTCAATTAGTGAGATAGAAGCATTGCGCAAGACCCTTGCCTTAGATCCTCGTCCACACTATCATTCTTCACCAGACAAGATTTATGGTATGCCATTTAGCAATTACGACATACACTTCAAGGTGGCAGACAATGTATTAAAAGTGGTGGAAATAGAAAAGTTAAGAAGTTAGAGAAGTTAAAGAATAAAAGAATAAAAGAAATAAAAAAAGAAATGAAAGTAATAATCAAGACATCATTAGGCGACATTACCGTTCGTCTCTACGACGAGACTCCTCTACATCGCGACAACTTCGTTAAGCTTGCTCGCGAAGGCTACTATGATGGCACACTCTTCCATCGTGTTATCAAAGACTTCATGATACAAGGTGGCGACCCTGATTCTAAGGGAGCACCTGCAGGCAAACAACTTGGCATTGGTGGTCCTGACTATACCATCGAGGCAGAAATCAAGCCTACTTTGTTCCACAAGCGTGGAGCTTTGGCTGCAGCACGCCAAGGCGACGAGGTTAACCCAGAACGTCGCAGTAGCGGTTCACAATTCTATATCGTTTGGGGTCAGGTATACAACCAAGGTCAGATAAAGCAGTTTGCTAAGCAAATGGAGATGCAACAGATGCAACAAGCCTTCAACGCTCTTGCCATGAAGCATCGCGAAGAGATTATGCAGCTACGTCGCGACCGCAACCGTGCAGGATTGCAAGAATTGCAAGACAAGCTTGCCAATGAGGCTCAGCAGCAGGTGAAAGCAAATGGTGCTGGTATGACTGCAGAACAGCAGAAGATATACACCACCATTGGTGGCACACCACATCTCGATGGTCAGTATACTGTGTTTGGCGAAGTGGAAGAAGGTCTTGACATCGTTGACCAGATTCAGCAGGCTGCCACAGGCAGAGGCGACCGTCCTATAGAAGATATAGAAATGAAAATGGAAGTGATCGACTAATCACTCCCATTTCATCATCTATTTAGCATTCAATATCTTCCTTGCGTTGTCCACACGCTCCTTTGTTGGCGTAGGCACATCGGCAAGTGGATATTCAATGCCAAGTTTTTCGTATTTAAATGTTCCGAGCGTATGGTATGGTAAAACATCTATACGCTCGATATTTTTTAATGTAGACAGGAAGTCGTGCAGACGATGCAGATATGCATCATCATCGGTGATACCAGGCACCAGCACATGGCGTATCCACACAGGCTTTGCTATCTCGGAAAGATAGCGTGCGCAATCGAGGATATTCTCGTTGCTAAAGCGTGTGAGCTTGCGATGCTCCGCATCGTCAATATGCTTGATATCAAGGAGAATGGTATCGGTGACAGCCATCAGCTTTTGGAAATTATCAAACCATGGCGACTTGCGAGTGAAAGGTTGAGCCGATGTATCGAGACAGGTATTTATGCCCATAGCATGTGCCTTCTCGAAAAGTTCTGTAACAAACTCCATCTGCATCCAAGCCTCACCACCGCTCACGGTGATACCACCTTTATCGCCCCAATAAGTGCGATAGCGCAAAGCCTTTTCAAGCAGTTCGTCGGTTGTCATTTGTTCGCCCACTCTCGTCTTCCACGAGTCTGGGTTATGACAATACAGACATCTCATCGGACATCCCTGCATGAACACTATGAACCTTACACAAGGTCCATCTACCGACCCAAAGGTCTCAATACTATGAATATATCCTATTTGCATACTTAGATAAACGCTATCGCCACCTTTTTATTGTATCCATTTATGCCATTAGAGTTTTTTTGTGTAATTTTGCAACCCAAATAGCATACAACAATGATATACCCACAGAATTTTGAGACAAAGATAGGATTTGACGAGATAAGAGATTTGCTCAAGCAGCGTTGCTTGTCTACCCTTGGCAAAGGAAAAGTCGATGATATGGCTTTTTCTTCAGATGCCGACGAGATAAAGGAATGGATTGAGCAAACTCGAGAGTTTAGGCGCATTCAAGATGGTGCCGACGACTTTCCATTGCAATATTTCTTCGATGTCAGAGATGCGATAAAGAGAATAAGACTTGAAAACACCCACTTGGAAGAAAGCGAGTTGTTCGACCTTCGTCGTTCGCTCCAAACCATCAACGATATAGTACGCTATCTAAATAGAGCAGAAGACAAAGGCGAAGATGTTGATCCAGCTCCGCTGTATCCTGCATTATACCGACTAACACAGGATGTTGCTACTTATCCGCAACTTGTTCAGGGCATCGACCAGATATTGGATAAGTTTGGTCATATACGCGACAATGCATCACCAGAACTTCTAAACATCCGCAGAGAACTTGCACGTGCCGAGAGTTCAGTATCTAAAACTCTATATAGCATATTGCGCTCAGCTCAAAGCGAAGGTTTGGTTGACAAGGATGTGACACCGACATTGCGTGATGGCAGATTGGTGATACCTGTGATGCCTGGCATGAAACGCAAGATTAGCGGTATCGTTCATGATGAGAGTGCTACTGGTAAGACTGTCTTCATAGAGCCTTCTGAGGTTGTAGAGGCAAACAACAGAATCCGCGAACTCGAGAGCGAAGAGCGCCATGAGATAATACGTATCCTCACCACCTTTACTAATAAGGTGCGCCCCCACTCTCGCGATATCTTGGAGTCATACTCCTTCCTTGCAACAATAGATTTTATCCGTGCAAAGGCAGAGTTGGCAAAGCTAACGAAAGCTATTGAGCCAGAAATCACAGACAAGCCACATGTTGACTGGATACAATCGCGACATCCTTTGCTACAGCTTTCGCTTGAGAAACAAGGAAAGAAGGTGGTGCCTCTCGACATCATCCTCAACAAGGAGAAACATATTCTGATAATCTCTGGTCCTAACGCAGGAGGTAAGTCGGTGTGTCTCAAGACTGTAGGTTTGTTGCAATATATGGTGCAATGTGGACTAAGCATCCCTGTTGGCGACAGGTCTACCGTTGGCATCTTCGATAATGTGATGATAGATATCGGCGACGAACAAAGCTTGGAGAACGACCTTTCCACATATTCGAGTCATCTGCTGAATATGAAGAATATGATGCGTCAGGCTAACAACAAGACTATCATCTTGATAGATGAGTTTGGTACAGGTACCGAGCCACAAATTGGTGGTGCTATTGCCGAAGCGGTATTGGAACAATTCTGCAACAAAGGAGCATGGGGAGTCATCACCACCCACTACCAAAACCTAAAGCATTTCGCAGATTCCCACGAGGGTGTTGCCAATGGTGCTATGCTCTACGACCGTCATGAGATGCGAGCTTTATTCCAGCTTGCCATAGGCAGACCTGGTAGCTCGTTTGCTATAGAAATAGCTCGAAAGACTGGACTTCCAGAGGAGGTGATACAAAAGGCTTCCGAGATTGTGGGTAGCGACTACATACAGAGCGACAAATATCTGCAAGATATCGTGCGCGACAAACGCTATTGGGAAGCTAAGCGACAGACTGTTCACCAAAGGGAGAAAGACTTGGAGCGACAGATTGCGAAATACGAAAGCGATGTTGCTGAACTGGAGAAGAAGCGTAAAGAGATTCTCACCAAAGCCAAAGGTGAGGCTCAGGAATTGCTTAAAGAGAGCAACAAGCGTATAGAAAATGCCATCAAGGAGATAAAGGAGCAACAGGCTGAGAAGGAGGAGACAAAGCGCATACGCGAAGAACTCAACGAATTTAAGAGTGTGGTTGCCGATATCGACACCAAGGCTATGGACGAAAAGATAGCCCGCAAGATGGAACAGATAAAGCAGCGCAAAGAACGTCATGCCAAGTTTAAGAGCGAAAAGGAGGAGAAGCAGAAGAAAGCTGCAGAAAGTCTGATGCATGCAGCTCTAAAGGAAGAGAAGAAAGCAGGCAAGGCTAAGCTTGAAGTTGGCGATACCGTTAGAATGAAAGGCACGAAGACTATCGGAAAGATAGAAGCCGTAGACGGAAAGATGATAACCGTGATATTCGGCGACATGCGCACAAAGGTTAAAGCAGACAGACTTGAATATGCTGAGGCAAAAGCTAAAGAGGAAGATTTGGCTACCAAGCTCCAGGCTTACTCTGTGAGCAAAACCACGAGAGCAACTATCGATAGTCATAAGTCTTCGTTCAAGCAAGATTTGGATGTTCGTGGTATGCGTGGCGACGAAGCACTCACTGCCGTACAGTATTTCATTGATGACGCCATCCTCGTTGGTATGCAACGTGTGCGCATCTTGCATGGCAAAGGCAATGGTATCTTGCGTCAGCTAATTCGTCAATACTTAGGCTCTGTACCAAACGTTATCCACTATGCTGACGAGCATGTGCAGTTTGGTGGCGCAGGAATAACTGTTGTGGATTTATAAAAAACATATATATCAACTAAAAAGGCATAGTTCAATATTGCAAAGAGATATTGAACTATGCCTTTTCTGTATATCTTTCCTTAACAGAAATATATGCACAAAAAAAGGATGCATATCAAATATGCATCCTTCTGTTTGAGCCTCTTGTCGGATTCGAACCAACGACCCCGAGATTACAAATCACGTGCTCTGGCCAACTGAGCTAAAGAGGCGGGTGGGCAAGCGATTCATATCGCACCGCTACGACCTGATACCCTTGCTATGTTCCCATCCTGGGGGGATTTTCAAGGAGCTGGTCGTATGAGACTTACCCATGTCTTGTAAGCGGGTGCAAAGGTATACATTTCGTTTCAAACAAAAGAATATTTTGAAGAAAAAGTTCCTTTCGTTAACATCTTTTCACTACTTTACATATTACAAACCAACAATATGAAACCACCAACTATCTATTAACAATGGTCAGTATATGACAAAAAAATCAAATTTTTAGATACTTATACCTTATATTAAATAGAAAATGCGTAATTTTGCACACATATATGATTAACGTTACAGCTTTAGTTCAGTTGAAAGCCTTTGCACGTCAAGATGGCGTCTTATTGGCTCTGACATGGATAGCAAGTTTTATCCTTATGATCTATACCCCACAGTATTCGTACGGAAACTTGTTGGCACTAGCCACGCCTTTTATAGTTGGCTGGCGTCTTTGCGCTTTTCGCAACTACGCCCTTGATGGTAAAATCTCGTTTCGTCGCGGTTTTGCCTATTCGTGTTATACCTTCTTCTACGCCTCGTTGGTGTTTGCCCTCTGCCAGTATGTATATATAAAATTTATCGATGGCGATAGCATAAAGAATATGTTGGCAGAAACAGTAAAGGTTCTAACACCTGTATACCAGGAGCAAGGCTTATCGCTAAACGAGATAAATTCGGCAGCAAGCATGATGGCATCGCTAAGACCTATCGACCTATCGATAATCTTCATGATGCAAAATCTCTTTATAGGATTGTTGCTCAGTCTTCCTTTGGCTCTAATCTTCAAAAGAAGCGCAGCACCTATCAAATAACATAACTAGAAACAAACAATAAAGAAACATATAAGAAAATGGATATCTCCGTTATAGTTCCTCTCTACAATGAGGAAGAATCAATACCAGAATTGTATGCCTGGATAGAAAGAGTCATGAAGGCTCACAACTATACATTCGAAGTAATATTTGTCAACGACGGTTCTACCGACTCGTCATGGCAGATTATTGAAGACTTGCACAACAAGTCGGAACATGTTAAGGGCATCAAGTTCCGTCGCAACTATGGTAAGAGTCCTGCTCTATACTGTGGCTTCAAAGAGGCTCAAGGCGACGTGGTGATAACCATGGATGCCGACCTTCAGGACTCTCCTGACGAGATACCAGAACTATATCGCATGATAAAGGAAGACGGCTACGACCTCGTGTCTGGCTACAAGCAGAAACGCTACGACCCTATCTCTAAGACCATACCAACAAAGCTCTTCAATGCTACCGCAAGAAAGATTAGTGGCATTAAGAATCTTCACGACTTCAACTGCGGACTAAAAGCTTATCGCAGCGAGGTTGTTAAGAACATCGAGGTTTATGGCGAGATGCACCGCTACATTCCTTATCTTGCAAAGAATGCAGGTTTCGAAAAGATTGGCGAAAAGGTGGTACAGCATCAGGCTCGCAAATATGGTCAGTCTAAGTTCATGGGCTTAAACCGCTTTGTTAATGGTTACCTCGATTTGCTCACCCTTTGGTTCTTGAGCACATTTGGCAAGAAACCTATGCACGTGTTTGGTTTCCTTGGCTCTATAATGTTCTTCATCGGTTTCCTCTCGGTGATATTCATTGGTGCCGACAAGATGTACGCTCTCATCAATGGCATACCACAGCGCCTCATCACCGACTCGCCATGGTTCTATATTGCCTTGACAACAATGCTCATCGGCACCCAGCTATTCCTCTCGGGATTCCTCGGCGATTTGATAAGTCGCTCTTCGCAAAACCGCAACGACTATCAGATTGAGAAAATAGTAAAGTAAACAACGAGAATGAAGAAACTACTGTATACAGTTTGTTTGGTCATGGCTCTGGCAGCATGCTCATCGATAGATTGTCCGCTCAACAATGTGGTGTATGCCAAATATAAACTAAAGGGCGACGTCACTAAGCTTGAAGACTATCTCACAGTGACTACCAAAAGGGCTGATGGCAACGACACCATATTGCTAAACTTGCTTCAGAACACCGATAGCTTCAGTTTGCCTGTTAGCTATGGTCAAACGGTTGACGAGCTATGCTTGGTTAGAACTAATGGCGACGCAATAAAGCGCGACACCATATGGATGGAAAAGACCAACGAACCACACTTTGAGTCGGTAGACTGTGGAGTGAACTACTTCCACACCATAACTGGAATAAGATACACCAACCACTATCTCGACTCGGTAAAGATAAACAATAGAAACGTAAGCTACGATGCTGAAAAGACACATATATACATCTACTATCGCGAATAAACTGCTGGTAGCTTTATGCATGCTGTTGCTTCCGCTATCATCATATGCGCAAGTAAAGAAGATGATTGTAGAACAGCCTGACACTACACCACTATTCAAAGGCGTACAGATAATGGCCGATGTGGTGGGAGCTGTACAGTTGGCAGTGAGCGACTATGGTCAGTATGAAGCCGGAGTGAGAGTAAACCTCAAGGACAAATACTTTCCTGTGGTAGAGATTGGTTATGGTAAAGCCGACCATCACAATGATGTGACGCAGATAGACTATAAGACTTCTGCTCCTTATGGCAAGATAGGTATCGACTTCAACGTGCTGAAAAACAAGCATGATATATATAAGGTATATGCAGGAGCACGCTACGCCTTTACATCTTTCAAGTTTGATGTGGCTCATCCTGATGTCACCGACCCTGTATGGGGAACTGTCACTCCATACGGAGGCAAAGATATCAAAGGTCGTTACCATTGGATAGAGGCTGTGTTTGGTGTTGATGCCAAGATAGCCGGTCCTATACACTTGGGATGGAGCGTAAGATACAAGCGTCGCATGTCGCATAAAATAGACGAAATGGGCAACTGCTGGTACGTGCCAGGATATGGCAAAACGGGTAGCAACCTTATAACAGGAACGTTTAATATAATGTTCAACATCTGACAATATGGCTAAAAACAAGAAACTACTTTGGCAATTGCCTTTCCTCGTGTTGCTCATTGTGGGTACCGTGATAATAGTTAGGCAACAAAAGAATACACCTTACCAGCACGATGCAGGCTTTGTGTTTGGCACCGAATATCATATCACCTATCAATGTTCCAACAATCTGAAGGGCGATATAGAAAAAGAATTGCAGAAGATGGACTTCTCCCTATCGCCATTCAACAAGCAGTCTACTATCACCAAGGTGAATAACAACGAAGCTGTGAAACTCGACAAGATGTTTACCGATGTGTTTACCATGGCGATGAAGATTTCCGACAACACCGACGGAGCTTTCGATATCACGGTTGCTCCATTGGTAAATGTATGGGGCTTCGGTTTTAAGCAGGGCACTCAACCTACAACTGCCGTGATAGATAGCTTGAAGCAAATCATTGGCTACAAAAAGGTGAAGCTTGAGGATGGTAAGATAGTGAAAGCCGACAAGCGAATAATGCTCGACTGCAGCTCTATTGCCAAAGGCTATGGATGCGACGTGGTGGCTAAGTTTCTTGAACATAAAGGCATCGAAAACTATATGGTCGAGATTGGCGGCGAGATTGTAACCAAAGGTATCAACAGTAAGAGATTGCCTTGGCGCATAGGTGTTACTAAGCCTACCGACGACTCACTGAATGTTAGCAACGAATACCAAACGGTGCTCAACGTCACTAATAAAGCGATGGCTACAAGTGGCAACTACCGCAATTTCTACTATAAAGATGGTAAGAAATATGCCCATACCATAGACCCACAAACAGGCTATCCTGTGCAGCATAATATATTGTCGGCAACAGTATTAGCCAACGACTGTGCCACTGCCGACGCATATGCCACAGCATTCATGGTGATGGGATTGGACAAGGCTACAAAGCTATTGGAGAAACATCCTGAGCTTATGGCATACTTCATATATTCTGACCACAATGGTAACAACAAGGTATGGTTCTCCCCTACTCTTAAAGAAAAGATTGTGAAATGAAAAATACGAATCTCAAATTCTATGACCAGCTACTGAAACTACACTTGTTTCAAGGTGTAGGCAGAAGCGACTTGGCTCAGATAGTGGGGCATTCTAAGATAGGATTTGAGAGCGTAGAAGAAGGCGAGACTATTGCTCACTCAGGTGATAACTACGAGAAAATGCTTTTCCTTACGAGTGGTAAGGCAAAAGTCACAGTAGCTGCCTTCGACAATTCTTATTCCATCACGGAGACAGTATCTGCACCATATACCATATTGCCAGAAAGGATATTCGGACTATCGCAGTCGTTTCCTCGCACATTCGTAGCTCTCACCAAATGCAACATTTTGACAATGAGCAAGGAAGAGATACTGAAACTCACCGACGACATCCTGATATTCCGCATCAACCTTCTGAACACCTATACCACTATGGTTCAGAAAAAAGACAATGAGCTATGGAAGATGCAACCGCAATCGTTGGAGAAGCGGATAGCCAACTGGATGTTGGCACGATGTCTGCGGCCTGCTGGCGAGAAAGAGGTAAAAATAAAGATGGAGACATTAGCTCAAGAGCTCAACGACAGCCGTCTTGATATCTCTACAGCACTCAACAGCATGCAGAAAGCAGGCTTGCTAACTCTTTCAAGAGGTAAGATATTCATTCCACATGCAGAAAAACTATAATTAATCATCATACAACACAGCACAAACAAGAGATATTCAACACACAAAACTAAATATGTTATGAACGATATAAATACAGAGAGAACAAATCCATTTTTCACTCCATACGACACCTTGCACAACACCGTGCCTTTCGATAAGATAAAGATTGAAGACTACGAAGAGGCTTTCATGGAAGGTATCAGAAGGGATGATGAGGAGATTGACAAAATCATCAACAACCCTGAAGAGCCAACTTTCGAAAACACTCTTACCTTTGTTGACGAGTCGAAGGGCAAGGGATATTATTCATTGCTCGACAGGGTGTCGAATGTATTCTTCTGTCTGCTTAGTGCAGAGTCAAATGACGAGATGGAGGCATTGGCACAGAAGATAAGTCCTATTCTCACTAAACATTCAAACGATGTAACGTTCAACAAGAAGTTCTTTGAACGTGTGAAATATGTATATGAGCATCATCGTCCGCTCAACGCAGAAGAGCAGATGCTGTTAGACAACTGCTACGACGGCTTTGTTAGAAGTGGTGCTTTGCTCGATGCTAAAGGCAAAGACAAATTGCGCAAACTTACCGAAGAGGCAGGATTGCTTTCTTTACAGTTCTCACAAAACTTGCTAAAAGAAACTAAAGCTTACCAGCTACATATCACCGACGAGGCTCTTCTCGACGGACTGCCAGAGACAGCTCGCGAGGCTGCAGCACAGACAGCACGCGAGAATGGTAAGCGTGGATGGGTGTTTACTCTCGACTTCCCAAGTTATTCTCCATTCCTCACCTATGCCACTCATCGCGAACTGCGTCGACAGCTATATATGGCAAAGAATACTGAGTGTTTGCATCTCAACGAGGCTAACAACATAGAGATTTGCAAGCGACTCATCAATCTGCGCCGCGAGATGGCTCAGCTCTTGGGCTACGATACCTTTGCCGACTATGTTTTGAAACATCGCATGGCTACCAACGTGAAGAACGTAGACAAGTTGCTCAACGATCTTATCAAGGCATATAAGCCTAAGGCTAAGAACGAAATAAAGGAGATTGAACTCTTGGCAAAGAAACTCGAAGGCAAAGATTTCCATGTGGAGCCTTGGGATATGAGTTTCTATAGCCATAAGTTGCAGATGGAGAAATATAATCTCGATGCAGAGATGCTTCGCCCTTACTTCCAGTTGGATAAGGTTATCGATGGTATCTTCGGATTGGCAAACCGCTTGTATGGCATCACATTCAAGGAGAATAAGGATATTGCCGTATATGCTCCAGATGTAAAAGCTTACGAGGTATTCGACAAAGACGGCTCTTATCTTGCTGTATTCTATGCCGACTTCCATCCACGAAAGGGTAAGCGTGGAGGTGCATGGATGACAGAATTCCAAGGACAATGGATAGACCGCAAGGGCAACAACGTGCGTCCACACGTTAGCGTAGTGATGAATCTCACTAAGCCTACAGAGAGTAAGCCTGCGTTGCTAACTCTTGGCGAGGTAGAGACATTCTTGCATGAGTTTGGACATTCGCTCCACGGCATGTTTGCCAACACTAAGTACGAGAGCCTATCAGGTACCAATGTATGGTGGGACTTCGTGGAGTTGCCATCACAATTCATGGAGAACTATTCGGTAGAGAAAGAATTCCTCAAGACATTCGCCTTCCATTACCAAACAGGCGAGCCTATTCCTGACGAGCTTATAGACCGCATCATGAAGAGTCGCAACTTCAATACAGGTTATGCTTGCTTGCGTCAGGTTAGCTTCGGACTCTTGGATATGGCTTACTATACAATGAAAGAAAAGTTTGACGGCGACTTGATAGCTTTCGAGAAGAAGGCTTGGCAAAAGGCTATGGTAACAGAGCAGTTGCCAAACACCTGTATGACTGTGCAGTTCTCGCACATCATGGCTGGTGGATATGCCGCAGGCTACTACAGCTACAAATGGGCAGAGGTGCTCGATGCAGATGCTTTCAGCGTATTCAAGGCTAATGGCATTTTCGATAAGACAACAGCACAACGCTTTAGAGACGAGGTGTTGTCGAAGGGTGGAACAGAACATCCAATGACTCTCTATAAGAGATTCCGCGGACAAGAACCTACCATCGACGCCTTGCTTGAGCGCAACGGCATAAAGAATAGTTAGTAGAACCAATCAAAATCCATATATCATCATGGCTACATCAGAACATTCAGCTGTAAAGCAACACCTTCTCGATGCACGATACTTAAGAATGGCACGCATCTGGGCAGAAAACAGTTATTGCATACGCCGCCAAGTAGGCGCATTGGTAGTGAAAGACCAAATGATCATAAGCGATGGCTACAATGGTACTCCAAGCGGATTTGAGAACAAATGTGAGGATGACACCAACGTCACTTATCCTTATGTGCTGCATGCCGAGGCTAATGCCATAACAAAGTTGGCTCGTAGCTCTAACAATAGCGATGGCTCTACGCTCTATGTCACAGCTTCGCCTTGCATAGAATGTGCTAAGCTCATCATTCAGGCAGGAATAAAACGTGTGGTATATGGTGAGAAATATAGATTGGAAGACGGAATCGACCTTCTGCGCCGTGCAGGAGTAGAGGTTGAATTCCTTGATACAGAAAAACAAAACAACAATGAAGCAAAATAAATCATACAGATATATGCCGCTTATAATGGCGGTATGTGTGGTAATAGGTATCATGATAGGTAGCTTCTTTGCTAACAGATTTTCGGGCAACCGCCTGAATGTCATAAATAGCGGAAGCAATCGTATCACCAACTTGCTTAGAATCATCGACGATATGTATGTCGACAAGGTTGACATCGACTCGCTCGTTGAAGATGCTATGCCTAAGATATTGGCAGAGCTGGATCCTCACTCTGTGTATATCAGCGCCAAGGATGTACAGTCTACTACCGACGACCTTAAAGGTTCGTTCTCCGGTATTGGCGTGGAGTTCATAATCCGTCAAGATACCATCCGCGTGCAAAACGTCATAAAGAACGGACCTGCAGAAAGAGCTGGCATGCTGGCAGGCGATAAGATTATTAGTGTCGACGGCAAGAACTTTGTTGGCAAGATCGTTACCAACGAAGAGGCTATGCGACGCCTCAAGGGGCCAAAGGATACTAAGGTAAAGGTTGGCGTAGTAAGATATGGTCACGAAAAGCCTGTGTATATGACTATCACACGTGGTGAGATTCCTACAAAGAGTATCACCTCGGTATATATGCTCGACAACAAGACGGGATATATAAAGATTAAGAACTTTGGCGAAACCACATATACAGAGTTGCTGATAGCTTTGGCACAACTCTCGCAAGAAGGCTTCACCAACCTCGTTATCGACCTTCGCGACAATGTGGGTGGCTACCTCGATAGCGCTGTACAGATGGCTAACGAGTTCTTACCAAAGAACAAGCTCATAGTATATACCGAAGGACGAAAGTCGCCACGCAGAGAGTATCGCACTAATGGTCAGGGTAGCTACCAAGATATACCTTTGGTAGTACTCATCAACGAGGGTTCTGCTTCGGCTTCTGAAATCTTTGCTGGTGCTATGCAAGACAACGATCGTGGCACCATCATCGGCCGTCGCTCGTTTGGTAAGGGATTGGTACAGCAGCAGATAGCATTCCCTGATGGTAGCATGATACGTCTTACCATTGCTCGCTATTACACACCATCTGGCAGATGCATACAGAAGCCTTACACCATTGGCGATAGCGAAGACTATGCTCAAGACATAGTAGCACGATACCAACATGGCGAATTCTTCAACCAAGATAGCATCAAGCATGTAGGTCCTGCTTACCACACAACTTTAGGTCGTGCGGTATATGGTGGTGGCGGTATCACTCCTGACATCTTTGTGCCAGAAGATACCCTCGGTATGACTTCTTACTATAAGCAGGCTGCCATGAGCGGACTGATACTTCAGTTTGCTTTCAACTATACCGACAACAATAGGCAGAAGATGCAGCAGTTCAAAGAACTACTTGAGCTGGAGACTTATCTGAAGAAGCAGAATATGGTAGAGCAGTTTGCAACCTATGCCAACAGTCATGGTTTGCAACGCCGAAACCTCTTGATTAGAAAGTCACACACGCTACTCGAGAGATATATCGACAGCCGAGTTATCTATAATATGCTTGACGAACAGGCTTGGAATCAATACCTCAATGCCGACGATAATGTGATAAAGAAAGCATTGGAAGTATTCAAAAACAATGCGGCATTTCCAAAGGCTCCAGCCAAAAAGGCCAAAAGATGACAATAGATAAGAAAGAACTAAGAAAACTGATAAGACAACGCAAACGACAATTCTCTGACAGCCAACTGCAGGAATTGTCGCTTGCTGTAACTGAGAGTCTTGTCGCCCACCCTCGCATCAAAGAGGCAAAGGTGGTAATGGCGTATTGCTCATTAGCAGACGAAATTTACACCCACTCTTTGATAGACAAGCTCAGGGCTATGGGCAAAATCGTGGTGTTGCCAGTAGTGCTCGACGAGACAAGGATGGAAGTTAGAATCTATAATGATGCTAACGACCTAAAGGAAGGAGCCTATGGCATAAGCGAACCTGCAGGTATACGCTACGACGAAATAGAAAACATCGATGTGGCTATAGTGCCAGGCATGGCTTTCGATAAAGAAGGCCACAGACTTGGTCGTGGCAAAGGCTACTACGACCGTTTCTTGTCGCAGATACCATATATATATAAAATAGGTGTATGCTTCGGATTCCAACTGTTGGACAATGTGCCATCAGCAGAATACGACATTATAATGAACGAAGTTGTCAATACACCTTGATATCGCTAATGATGAAGCTGCCCACCTGCTCGTTAAGTCGCTTAACGAGCTGTTGGCGCATCATAGCCAAATCCTGGCGTAAAGCAGGATTCACGATTTTTACATACAACGTTTGATTTTGTATGAACTTCTCTGTGGTATAACGAGCCACTATGCGCCCCGTCACCGTTTCCCAAGAATCGATGAGGCGCTTCTGCTGCAATGGTGTTTCAAGACCTTCTTCGCGAAGAAGCTGCTGCAATACGTCGGCTACGGATTTTACTTCACGTCTAAACATCTTGTTCCTCCTTTTTCTCTTTTATTATTCCGTCGGCTACATCGAATAGTTTATAGTCGAGCACCGAATGCTGCAATATCTTATCAAGATGGTCACGATTGGTGTCGGTGATAAATATCTGACCATAGCTATCGCCAGAAACCAACTTCACTATCTCCTCTACCCTCTTGGCATCAAGCTTATCAAAGATATCGTCAAGAAGGAGCAACGGAGTGGTTTTGGCTGCTGTACGACGAAGAATATCAAACTGCGCGAGCTTCAAGGCAATAACGAAAGTCTTGGTCTGCCCCTGCGACCCCTCACGTTTCATCATATATCCGCCAAGTTTCATCTCTAAATCGTCGCGATGAATGCCATGCAGACTATAACCTACGGCTCTATCCTTAAATCTGTCACGACGAATAACATCGAGCAATGGTCCTCGCTGGCAATGCGAAATATATTCCAAACTCACTTGCTCCGAATTGCCCGATATACGTTGGTATACGTTTTGAAATATCGGTACAAGTTCGTTTACAAAAGCTGCACGTTTAGCATATATTATCTCGCCCTGCTGAGCCATTTCTTCTTCCAATATCTCCATCAACATCACGTCAGGCTCATCCTCTTGTTTAAGCAAGGCGTTGCGCTGTTGCAAAGCCTTATTATACTTATTCAGAGCCTCTATATATGTGATATCGCATTGAGCTATAACCATATCCATCAACCTACGTCGCTCCTCGCTACCACCCTCTACAAGTAGAGAATCGGAAGGAGAAACAAAAACCAACGGAACAAGTCCGATATGTTGCGAAAAACGTTTATATTCTTTCTTATTACGCTTAAAATGTTTCTTTGAGCCACGCTTCATGCCGGCATACACCACATCCATATTATCATTCTCGTCTGTGTATGTGCCTTCAACAACAAAGAAGTCGGCATCGTGCTTAATATTCAGCGAGTCGATATTAGAATATGCGCTCTTGCAAAACGACAAATAGTAGATGGCATCGAGCATATTGGTCTTTCCCATACCATTATGTCCGACGAAACAATTTATATTAGGCGAGAAAGAAAGTTCTGCGCTCTCTATGTTCTTATAGTTAAAAATCGATATCTTCTGTAGTATCATAATTGTGATGATGCTGGTGGCAAAACTGCCGTGTATAGCATTAAGCCAATGCAAAGTTACCCATTTATTAATGAAAAACGAAAAAAGTATATGATAAATTTCCATAAGTGAAAGAATTTCAGTAATTTTGCCACGCTTAACTATGCAATAATAAAAAATCAAAAATAATAATGGCAAACAAAAATGAGAAGACAGTTCAAGAGACTGTCACAAAATCAGAAGCTTTCTTCGAGAAGAACAAGAAAGCTATCGCCTATGGCGTAATCGCAATCCTCGTTATCATCGCAGGTTTCTTCTGCTACAAAGAGTTCGTTGGCAACCCACGTGAAGCAAAGGCAAGCACAGCTTTGGCCCGCGGTCAGGAGTATTTCGGTATGGAGCAGTATGACAAGGCTCTTAATGGTGATGGCGCAGGCTATGCAGGATTCGTTAAGATAGCAAGCGACTACAGCAGCACAGACGCTGGAAACCTCGCAAACCTTTATGCAGGACTTAGCTATGCTTTCCTTGGCAAAAACCAGGAAGCTTTGAAATACCTCAATGAATATTCTACTTCAAGCGACGCTATGGTTAGCCCTGCTGCTATTGCTGCTCGTGGTAACGTATACGCTAAGCTTGGTAAGCTCGACGAGGCTGTCAAGGACCTCAAGAAGGCTGCAGACATGGCAGACTCTAAGGCTAAGAACGGTAAAAACATGAGCCTTTCTCCAACATTCTTGCTTCAGGCTGGTATCATCCTCGAGTCACAGAAGAAGAATGACGAGGCTGCTGAGATTTACAACAACATCAAGAAGAACTATGTCAACTGCATGCTCGTACAGAGCCAGGAGATTGACAAGTATATCGAAAGAGCTACTTTGAAATAATGGCAACAGCACTTCATAACCTATCAGATTACGAGTTCGACAAGATTCCTGATGCCAGCAACATGTGCTTCGGCATAGTAGTAGCAGAATGGAATCCAGAGATAACAGGCGCATTGCTTAAGGGTGCTGTAGACACTCTCGAGCGTCATGGAGCCATCGACGAGAATATCCATGTAAAGACTGTTCCAGGAAGTTTCGAACTTGTATATGGAGCACGCCAAATGGTTTTGAACGGCGGCTACGACGCCGTGATAATTCTCGGAAGCGTGATACGTGGTGAGACTCCTCACTTCGACTATATCTGCGAAGGCGTTACATACGGCATCGCTCGTTTGAACGCTACACAGGACACTCCTGTAATCTTTGGTTTGCTGACTACCGATGACCTTGAGCAGGCTCAGGCTCGTAGTGGTGGTAAGCTCGGCAACAAGGGTGACGAATGTGCAATAGACGCCATAAAGATGGCTAAGTTCTAAAAGAACACCTCTATTTATCATACGATATCAAATTCAATATCATACGACACAGCAAAAGGCTGCAAGGGTTTTATCCACTTGCAGCCTTTTCTTTTTATTCTTTCTTCTTAAAAGATTAATGCATAAAATTAGCTTAGTAAGTCCTCATTTCTTACTAAAGCCAAAAAGTCTATTATATAACCGTTTCGTTCAACAGAGGCTGAACGGTAAAGTAACATATATTAAATGGCAAAGTATAACGCTTTCTATGACCGTTCAACCGCTGTTGAACGAAAGAGATACTTAGCATTCAATTTCTATACCTATATTATTATAGGGTTGGACAATATATATTTGTGTCCATTTCAAGTGTTATACACCATCATCATCGGCATCCTCAATGTCAACATCGTCGGCAGTATCGAGCAGAGTATCCTTAGTAATCTGTATACTGCCAAGGCGATGAAGCTTAAGCACAAGAGGAATATACTCGTCGCTCGACTTATCAGGCGAACCTACGCTTGCTGCAAAATACAGATAGTTGTCGTCACACTTCACATATACAATACCGAGCAATGCTCCATTCTTGCGATACTGCTCAGTAAGACAACTATTGAAATCTTTCTTTGAGAAAGTATGAGAATAGAAAGTGGTGCCATCAGCTCTTACCACACGTAGACGAATAATGTTGTCGAAATACTTGGTAGCACCCTCAGTAATTTGTGGCAAAGAGTCGCAAGCTGTGAGCTTTGTCTCAATGGTATATGAATTATCAAGCCAGTTGACCTTCATAGTCTGCTCATAGTCACCCATCTTTTGTGTAGCCTTTGGCTTTGTGGGCTTAGGTTTTTGGGTTATAATGATATTCGATTTCTTTTCTTCCTTACAGCCTGTGATAACAGCTGCCATCATAGCCAAGGAAGCAAGTAGTAAAGTCTTCTTCATCTATTCTCTGTGGGTTAAAAAGTTAAATTGGCATTATAGGATGCCAATATATAATGTTTTGTTGTTTTGCAAAGGTAGTAATAATTAAGTAAAATAACAAAAAAAGCACCCCCTATTCACATAGAAGATGCTCATGCTTATTAATATAAGCCACTGACATTGAGTTATTATACATAAATTACTCTGCGTTTTCTCCAATTGTCAGCTGCTGGTCATTTTGCTGTCCCATACCAGGACGACGACCTTGCATGCCTGGGCGACGACGGAAGTTAGCCTTGCGGTTTGCCTTCATCTCGTCGTATTTCTTAGCTTGCTCGGCAGTAAGAAACGACTTTAATCGTTCGTCGTATTTCTCCATCTGCTCCCTGCCGTTGGCAATCATATCGCGAAACGACTTAACCTTTGTAGTATCATTACCAAGTGTTGGACGTGGAGGTCTGCCTGGGCGAAGAGCACCCATAACATCAGCATATTCTGTATTTAAAACCAAGAGCGAATCTGCCTGGGCTGCATTAAGATTTAATTCTTTAACCATACGCTCTGTACGCATCTTTGTCATTTCAGTCTTGTCGAAATGACGGCGAGGACGATTTGCGTTCTGCTGCTGAGCAAACGACATTGTTGATACCATCAACGCCATTGCCATAATCATTATTACCTTTTTCATATCGGTTATTGTTTAAATTAAGAGTTCTATAGTTGTTACTTCCTTTTTGTGTCAACACAATTATATGACGCAGCAAAGAGTGAAAAGTTTAAAGCGAAACTAAAAAAACATGTTAAACAATATAAATATGGCATTTATTTCGTATCTTTGCCAACAAAAAGCAACGAAACATGAAGTTTTTCATTTCATCATTAATAATATCCTTAGCTTTGCTTTCCGCTTGCACAAAAAGTGAAAAGCAAGAAGTAAAGCCTGAGCCTGTAAGCATCGACACTATACCGACAATGGTGATGCAGATACAGAAATGCTCACGATTATACACCACAGAATATAAAATAAGGAGAATCATCACTCACAACGATAAGAAACAAATGTCGGGTTCGATAATGAGCAAGAAGTTTACTATCGATATTCCTGTGGGCGAACGACAGATTGCAATACCTGTAAATGCTACTCTAAAGGCATATATAGACCTAAGTTCTTTCTCTGCTGACAACATTAGGAAGAAGGGCGAGAAGATAGAGGTGGTATTGCCAGACCCACAGATTATAATGACGAGCACCAAGATAGACCACGACGAGGTGAAACAACATGTGGCTATGCTCAGAAGCAATTTTACCGACGAGGAGCTGACGAGATACCAACAGCAAGGTCGCGATTCTATCATCAACGACATTCCAAAGCTCGGGCTGATAGAAGCATCGCGCGAGAGCTCGGCTCGCACCATCATTCCAATATTGGAACAGATGGGATACAAACAAGAGAATATCACCGTAACCTTCAGAAAGAGGTTTACTTTGTCTGACCTGCCAAAACTTTTGAAGAATGGAGAAATCTAATAAGACTAAGGTCATACTCAACTTGCTATTCGGTAACTATAAGCTTATAGTGCCAGCAATAGTTATGATAGCCATCGTAATAGGTATAGTTGCTTGGCTCAATCGAGATAACAGTATCAAGATAGGAAATTCTAACGACGATATAGAAATTAGTGATGCACAGATAACAAGCATACGCAACATTGGCGAATTGGAGTTTATGTCGATAAACGATGAGGAGATTGTAGATACCATTAGACGTGGTTTCTTTGGCGACGACCAACTGGCACGTATATATTATGGTACTGTGCGCTTGGGCGTAAACCTGCATGAAGCTGCAGAAGATTGGCTCACTATCGACAAAGATACCATCATAGCTAAAGTGCCAAAGATAAAAGTGCTCGATGAAGACTTTATCGATGAGGCTCGCACTCGTGCTTTCTATGCTGAAGGCAAATGGTCGGCAGCTGACTACAAGGCTCTATACAAACAAGCATACAGGAAAATGCGCGAGAGATGTCTTACACCTTCGAATATAAAAAGTGCTCAAAACAATGGCGATATACAGATTGCCAACCTACTCCACTCTATGGGCTACGAACATGTAAAGATAGAATGGGAGAAATAATATAGTATTAACGACAACAACACAAAACATGCAACTGATCAACGACTTCTTTGCTTCTATCAGCAGTTTGCTCTGGGGATGGCCTATGATGATACTGCTTTTGGGAACACACATCTTTCTGACGATACGCTTGCGTTGTCCACAACGCAAACTGTTTACAGCCATACGCTTAAGTATCAAGCGCGACAAGGATGCCTCAGGAGATGTGTCGCAATTTGGCGCTTTGGCTACTGCCCTCGCAGCTACTATAGGTACTGGTAATATAATAGGTGTAGCAACAGCCATAGCTCTTGGCGGTCCGGGAGCTGTATTCTGGTGCTGGATAACAGGTGTATTTGGTATTGCTACCAAATATGCAGAAGGCTTGTTGGCAATAAAATATCGTATGCAGACTCCTACAGGCAAGATGCTTGGCGGACCGATGTATGCTTTGGAAAAGGGATTAGGATGGAAGACCATGGCTATTCTCTTTGCTATCTTCACGATGATAGCTTCGTTTGGCATCGGCAATACCGTGCAAGCAAATGCTATAGCTACTATTGCCAACAACACCTATGGCATTTCGCCATGGATAATGGGTGCTGTGGTATGCGGACTAACAGCAGCCGTAATAATTGGTGGAGTAAAGAGCATAGCTAAAGTTTGTGGAATGCTCGTACCTTTTATGGCGCTGTTTTATATCGTAGGTTGCATCTACATCTTATTCGTAAATCACAACTATGTTTGGCCTGCTATTTCTTTGATATTGAAGTGCGCCTTCTCGCCCGAAGCTGCAGGCGGAGGTTTCGCAGGCTCCAGCATCATGATGGTGGCTCGCTATGGTTTGGCTCGTGGCTTGTTTAGTAATGAGTCAGGTCTTGGTAGTGCACCAATAGTTGCTGCGGCAGCACAAACTCGCAACCCTGTGCGCCAAGCTTTGGTTTCTTCTACAGGCACATTTTGGGATACCGTTATTATCTGTGCGCTTACAGGTATCGTCATCGTTAGTAGCATTATAGCCTATCCCGATATCAGCTATCATGATGGTGCAGCATTAACAAAGATGGCATTTGGCAAGATACCATACGTAGGCGAACCTTTGCTGAGCTTCGGTTTGCTTACCTTTGCTTTCTCCACCATCCTTGGCTGGAGCTATTATGGCGAAAGGGCTGTAGAATATCTAAAGGGAAAGAAATGGTCGTACGTATACCGTCTGCTATATATTGTGGCAGTATACGTAGGTAGCATAGCAAGCCTAAATATTGTTTGGAACATTGCAGACTGCATGAATGCGCTCATGGCAATACCAAACCTTCTGTCGCTTCTGTTCCTCAACGGCATACTGGTACACGAAACAAGAAAGTATCTGTGGAGAGACAGACTTGATAAAGAAATGGAAGAACAATAATAGATAAGGTATAAAGCTGAGCCTTTATATTTTAAAGCTATGCAATTAATATATAAAGGCTCAGCAATACTATATAAAAAAAAGAGTTGGGAGAAGAATAACAACCCCAAGATTATTTATTCTTCTCCGAACTCTCACGTATTTTCAATATCATTGGCACCACCTCGCGATATATCATTGTATCGCCTTTTATTTGGCGCATTAGAAGTTCACAAGCTTTGCTACCCTGTTCGCCTGCTTGATCCATGATGACAGAAAGCTTAGGAGTAACGAAAGCTGCAGAATCGCCATCAGTAAAGCCAATAATAGCAACATCGTCAGGAATTCGTAGACCTAATGATTTTATAGCATCGAAGGCGGCATAAGTGATGATATCATTGAAAGCCAAGATAGCATCAGGACGATTCTCGGAAGTCAAGAGTTTGATAGTTGCATTTCGGGCAACATCAAAGTCTATCTTGTCGCAAACTACCAATACTCTATCAATAGGTATACGAGCGTCTTTCAAAGCTTGCAGATAGCCATGCTTTCTGCGCTTTACCATATCAAGGTGGTTTGGACCTCCGATAAAAGCAATACGCTTAGAACCTGTCTCCAAAAGATGAGTTGTGGCATCGTAAGCAGCAACATCGCCATTGGCAACAACTTGCGATATCTTATCCGACAAACAAGTACGCGCAAACATCACGGTAGGAACGCCCTGGTCGCACAACTGCTCTATATGACTATAGTCAACGGTATCTTGTGCCAAACAAATAATTATTCCCTCCACATGAAGCGAAAGGAAATTCTCTATCGCACGCTTCTCAAGTTCACAACTCTCATGGCTATTCGCACTAAACACCGAATAGCCCATCTTGGAAGCATAGCATTCTATACCATCCAATACTGCTGCGTAATAATGGGTGACAAGATTAGGTACCACCACGCCAATAATATGTGGTGCTTCCTTGCGTAAGCTTTGTGCAAAAGGATTAGGACGATAATTGCGTTCGGCAGCCAAAGCCTTGACACGAGCTCTCATTTCTTCACCAACTTCATGGCTTCCATGTAGTGCTCTTGATACCGTAGCTATACTAACGCCTAATTCGTCTGCTAAATCCTTCAATGAGGTTCTATGTCGTTTCATGGTCTTTATACAATTAGTCAGCTTTTTCACTTTTATAATTGTAAAATTTACAACATATCAATTGCAACTTACCAATTAAAGTAAAACTAGCATTATCAAATGCAAAGATAACAAAATAATCGATATTCGCAAACGTTTGCGTGGCTTTTTTTCACAGAAATGTTTGTGTATTCTTAAGAAAAGCTGTATATTTGCAGCAGAATTAGAAATGAGTAATGAATAGTTGATAATAAGTTAGTTAGAAAACAGGACCAATATTGTCGTGAGACAATTTGGTCTTTTTTTTATGCCCATATCTAACTAATATGAGTTTGCCTAATTAGGATAACGGTAACTAACAAAAAAGAAATACATTACTAAGTAGGTTTTCTTAATATATTAATATAATCTTCTTTACGTCAAGTCTTTGCATCATACTTCTCAGTTTCTATAAACTGATGGTCGAAATCAACATCATACATTTCGCCCTCTTTCAGTTGGCTAGATGCAAACATACAATTGAGCAGTAAAGCATTGAGAGTGTCAGCCGTGTTGAAATCGTAGTTCTTACCCGTATCTGATGTATATGAGATGTTTTCTTGCGTCAGTTCTTTTATCGCTCTGAGGATAGTATCAGAACTACAAGTACGAAGTGTCGGATGAAGCGAGAGATGGGTCATCAAATGAGTAGTGACATCCTCTATACATGAGCCACCACAGAAATAGATACTCATGAGAGAACGGATGATTTCGCTGTACTAATAACCGAAGGTTTTCGTTAAGCCAAATGAGCAGAGCTAAGTTTACTTAAGCTCTGCCATGGCGAGAAAACGTGCCATGAAATGGAACGATTTGCATCTTTGACCGAGGGTTGAGTCGATTACAGAAGACAATGTGGAGTCAAATTGCTCCATAACCCAAAAATATTCCTCCAAAAGGAGTGAGTTTCTCAGATTTAATTTGTATTTTTGCCATGTCTATCGTTGAATTTTCTTGCTTATTTTGCAACACTAAGATAAGTAAATTCTTCGACATGAAAAAATTCTGGGCAACTTTTGTTGCTCAGGTACTTAAAAAGTTTAAGTTACAATAGTGTTGCGGAATTAAGGATTTTTCAAGAACTTACAACAAAAAAACTCTTTAGATTAGGCTTGTGCACTTTGGCTGACGCAGTAAATTCGCAAAATGTTTCAAAATGTTATAAAAGACAGATCTAACGCAAATTATAAGATTTTGCCCTCTATAGATAGGGAAATAACTTTAAAATTATCTATTTGTTGAGGACAAAGAAGTGTAGTACATTAAATATTTTTTTATGAAAAAGCAAATTTTTATGATGGTGTTTCATACAGCGTGTATTATTTTACTCATACTATTTGGCATTTCTCCTCAAATAGTATATTCTCAAAACGTGGTTTATGTTGACTATGTTGAATCATTCAATGAAATGCATGATACAAACATGGTTTCATTGCCAATTATAAATAAAAAGAATAGACTTAAATCAAATTCGTGTATTTCGTTCAAAATTGAGCCTGACAGTAACGTGCCAGATTCTGTTGTGAAATGTTTAGAAGTAGCTACTGATATTTGGCGGTCATGTCTGAATACTAACTCAAGCCATATCATCAAGCTACAATTATTATGGGGTGATTTATCAGCAGGTGAAGATATCAAAACTAAAGTCTCGTATTTTAAAGATGCTGACAACAACAATGACTATGTTCCTGCCAGTTTGTATTATAGCTTGCATCCAGATTTGCAAGACGATGACTTTTACGATGCGATTATAACAATCAACAAGAATCTTGATTGGGATTGTGGATATAGTGCAGAAAATACAAATAATGTACGTAGTCTAAATTATGCGTTGCTCAGAAGTATTGCCGTTGCATTGGGATTTGGGAGTAGCCTATCCTTAACACCTCTAAGTACAGGTTCTATCATCAAGTTTCCATTCACACAAGGGCATTCTTTATTTGACAAGCTTCTTGTCTCAGATAATGGAATTTGGCTGAAGGATCTTAATAATAAAGGAAGAATTCAGAACCCAGAAATAGTTGAGTTCTGTACCGGTGTAAAAGGTGAAGTATATATAGATGGGCTATATAATAACTCTACCGAAAAGAAAAACTATAAAATGTATACGCCCTCAAATTATGAAAATACGAAATCTCTTGTTTATTTAGACAATGAACAATCGTTGATGCATTATTCTCTAGACAAATCGTTTAAAAAATTACAAGTTGATAATATAACTGCAAATGTATTAAATAAGATTGGCTGGAATTTGATTGCCACTAATCAGAATAATATTAAGATAATTGGAAATGGCATACCAGACTCAGGTATTACTTCCGCATATACTCCACATCAATTTTATTTAGATGGGGTTGGGACAGAACAAATCATCAATGCAAGATGGTGTTTTTATATTCCAACTATCGATGGAAATGAATCTTTACAAAAGAGTACGAATGGAACTTTATCATTTAGCATTGATGAGATTTCTTTCCCTGGTAATTATGCAGTTAATGTAAATGGAGATATTTATGGAAAAATAATATTTACAGGATTGCTGAATGGCACCGAGATATGTTTGCAATATAATTTAACATTAGAACTTAAGCCGTCTATTACAAACGTGACTTTTGTCAAACGCAATAACGTTAATGGAAATTCCTATGATGTAGTATGCAAAGTTGATTATAAAGGGTCGGACTATCTTTATGTGACACTTGAAGAGGAATATGGATCGTCTTTAAGAAGTCAGTTCGTTAGAGAGCCATATTTAGCACATTTTGTCTGTAGCAACATTAATTCCCCATACTACGCATGGATAGATATAAAGGTAGAAAACACTTATGGTAGTGATATATATACAATTGAACTACCACCAGATTACTATATGAGAAGCCCATTAATTCCGAATAATATACAGTCATCATCTAATAGTGACTTTACGGAAATAAAGGTGTATAACTCAGGGGGATGTTATATAAAAACAATAAAAAGAGATTCAGAGCTTAATAATTTTCCACCAGGTTTGTATGTTTTAAAATATTATAAAGAAAAATCAATGGTGAAAACATCAAAATTTTTAAAATGAAACGCATAACTTTGTTTTTTATTGTTTGTTTACTATCTGCTAACAGTATAGCGCAAAAAATTGCCTCATCAATTCTGTTGCAAGATGGAACAATTATAGATTCTTCTCACATTTTCATGGATGGTGAAGAACCAACATTTTATGTCGAAAATGGCCAATATGAGAATATCGTTTGGTCGTTTAGTTTTCTTGGTAGAGATGGTGAGAAATATAAATGTATTGAATCCAATGAAAGAACAAATACCTTTACGTTCAAAATAGATCCCAAGATATTTTCGGGGACTAACTTAATTAGCAATTGTCAATTAATAGAGTTCCCAAATGATTCCTCTGTCTATTTTCGTTGTTCTGTAGATTTGCTGCAGAATAACGTAATAAAAGACAACGTTACGATTCTACTCAACGTGTTTCCTTCGCGTGCTAAAATAAAAAAGGCTTCTATTTCCGGTAACTTTGATTTTGAAGACGGTGGATATAATCCTTTTGCAGAATTAAAGTTATTATGCTCTTCTGACAGAACGAATGACTTCAGAATTGTATCATATGTTTCAGATAGTTTATATGTATTTCAGTTTCATGAATATTGCACACAAATCTACGATGAAGTCACCACAACCAAGATAGAACAAAATTTATATGAAATTAAATACGACTATGCTGATTGGGGAAATTTCTATACTATTGTCTCTTATAATAAATACGGAGCGATTCGCGGAGATACCATATTTACCAATGACATTATTGTTGACAGTGAGATTGTTCATTTCATAGAAGAATACCATAACCAAATAACATCCATTGATGAAACACGAAATGACGATGTAAAGTTATCGTGGAAAAACAATTTTCTTACTATAGAAGGCCTCTCATGCTCGCAAATTCTATTAGAAATTTATACAACAGACGGAACATTAATAAGCAGAAAAACCAAAACCAAAATAATAGATATGAGTGATTATTGCAGCGGTGTATACATTGTCAGAATAAAACATAATAATCAGATAATAACAAAAAAAATATTCAAGAGATGAAAAAGGTTACATTATTTTTATTATTGTTAGTTGTGGCTCTATCCATGAATAGCCAGACCCTTCTAGAGTCAGACTCCTATGGATTAGACCAGTACATCGAGAAATGCTCTGACATTCCCGTGTTGAGACAAATTAACGGAGGAACAGTATTCAAAATCACCTATGAGCCTGAAGAGGCCTGGGATAATGCGATGAAGGGAGCCTTCGAATATGCGTGCAAAATTTGGGAAGAGCAGTTGCCAAATACATTGCCAATCAACATACATGCAAAAATAGGAGTAATACGTGGTTCTAATAATGGTAAACTTTTATCTAAAGTACAACCAACATCTTATAACTTCTATAATACTGATGAGAATTTGTCAAGCCGAATAAAGTATGTTCTTTTAGAGGAGTATAATACAGGCTATAATGCCACTTTCACGGACTCAATTGTAAGTGGTGATTTTTTCAACAAACCCGATATTACAATTACGTATAACAAGAATATGCTTGACGAGTTCTCTTATTCTCTTTATAACACTCCAGTTGATAAATACGACTTTGTCACTGTAGTTTTGAGAGACATAGCAAAGGGTTTAGGCTTTATTTCTGGTTTTACGGCAAATTCTTCTACTGGGGCTTTTCAAAATCTTAACAAGCCTACGTTATATTTTGAGAAGATAATTAAAGAAGCCCTTGGGACTGAAAATATTCATGTTGCATATCAAAACGCTACTAGAGGGACTTTATCCCTTCAAGTACCTTATTACGGCAATCTGAATCTATACGCTCCTAATGATTGGCAAAATGGAGTTTCACTGAACTATTTTATACCAGATAGCACAAAGAACATAACCGAAATTCTAAACTATCAATTAGGAAGAGGAAGTGTTATAAGAAACATTACTGATAATTATAATAAGTTGTTTCAATACTTACAAGGATGGCAAACCTACAATATTACAACGGGTTATAATGATAGAGTAAGTTCTAGTGGCTCAACAAATAATAAGTTTGCTTATAATGGTTCGATTAACATTGCATTAAATTCTATTGCATCAAATTCAAATAATCAGTTCGATAATAAAATTACCCTATGCGAAACAATTTCCGAAAATACACAGAACCAAAATGAAAATTTTATACTTTCAAATTATTTGTTCCCTTATGATTACAAATATCCGGATTCAGGAGGAAGTGGAAGTTGGCTCATTTCATTATTAAAGAAAGATGGTACTTGGGACCTAGTATATAGGCAGGATACAGGAGGTTTTGACATACCACTTCAAGTTAGTATGTCGGATTTAAACATCAATCCTGATCATAGCCAATATCAACGTACATGTGATGGCTATTTACGATGTAGAATTACTCATTACAAACAAGAATATGACCATCTGTATCACAGACCAATATATAAAATACAAAATCGTTATTATGTATTAGATTATTTACCACAAAAGGTAAAAATGAAATACAATTCGACAATTTCTACGGTTTCAAATCTAAATAATATTATATCTGATGATTATACACGAGATATAAGAATTAGTATTAATGGACTCGAAGGCGTCAACAGAGTAGTTGTGGAACAATTAGATGAGGGTAATGATTTACCAGTTAGATATGAGGTGCCAAATTTCAAAAAGGGTTACTTTACAGCTACTGTAGATAAGGAATTATATACCCAATTTGCCATATACTCATATAACAATAATGGTAGTACAAAAAGTGATTATCTAACCATAGAGCCACTTTATACTGTTCAACAATTATTCGATATACAATTAGAAAGTAATGAAATATTTTTAACCTATAATAATAGGCGCGCTCTACCTAAGAACGTCAAATACAATATTTATTCAACTAATTTTAATAATGTTTCAATTCTTAAAAAAGGTGTTATTGAATCAGAAAACAGTACCATTGATATTAGTGAGATTAATAGCGGTAATTACATTTTGAGGATATACGCAGACGGCATCCAACAAAATTTGAAATTTTCGAAATAGCGTAAGCATTCAAAATTTCCCAACATTCAAATTGGAAGCGGCTAGAATGATCAACCTCCATTAAGTAGTCGAAGCACACTTGTTGAGTAGTTTACAGAAAATTTCAAATAAATATTGCTATAACCAATATATCCAGCACTAGTTACTTTATTTCGTAATTACCTAAACAACAACTGACACTCCATCCAACGACGGTGTTCGATGTATGCGCTACGTTTGCCGTTGAAGTGGCAAAAACCGAGGAATTCGAGTAAGATGTCACGGCGGCCTGCTTCAAGTTTTTTGAGCAGGTCGCTTTTTGGCTTCTTGCTATTGCCGAGCAAGACGGCTGGACCACAATTGTAGCTCAGACAGGCTAGCAACAGGGAATCACGCCCGTAGGAGCGGAACATGGCGCAATGCTTACGCAAGTCTGAGTGCAGTATGGCATCGGCTTTCTCTGGCGTTATTGGGTAAGTCAGGTTTTCGCCAGGCTGAATGCGTTGGCCATAGCCGATGTAAGGATAATGTTTCCGCGTATGCCATTGTTCGTAATACTTGATGATTCGGACGGCTCGCTCAAATTGCGGCAGGTTCATCAGATTCAGCCACGCTTGTGCAGAGGACGAGAGCGATACGCCGAAGAACAATGTCAATGTGAGTAGTAAAGTTCTCATGGGAAAAAGATATTTGAAAACCGCCAAAGTCACCAGTATATGTGGCCTTGGCGGTTTTGGATTAGCGGTGACAGTGAGGACGTTCCTCCTCTTGTGGTTCAGGTTTCGGTATCTCTCGTGAGGCAAGGCGTTCCTCCTACTGCATCTGCGCCACTGCAGGTTTCTCTGCCTCTTTCACCTAGGGCGGTGTGTACTCCAGCCCTTGGTCAAGTCGCTCCTGAATATTGTCAATACAGGTGCAGAGCATAGACGAAGCCCTCTTCACGTCAGTCAATGTCGTTTTGAGGAAATCGGGCGACTCCTTCAGGTTGTCCAACCACGATTTCAGATAGCAGGCACTGTCCTCCTTGATTTTCTTGGCAATACCTTGATATACAATATAGGTATCCGTTAAGAGAAAGAAACTGTAACCCCAAGGTTATGGAGAGTCTTTTGTTCCCATCGGAAAACGAATGGTTACGATTGACAGACTATATCAGATGCACCAACTTATCTTCAAACGTAGGGTAATAGTCATCAACCTGCATTAACTCTAAAGTACTTTCAAGGTAACCGAGGTTAACGCTATCACAACTTAACGATGTGTTTATTTTGACGATGAAATCCATTTCACCGTCAAAACACTCCGCAAACACTAACTTAAAGTCTGTCAGACGTTTACCTCGTATAATATCGTAGCCGTTTTTGGTGAGGTCGGAGTTGTATTTCTCTATCAGATTGTCAATGGTGCGTTCTGTTACTTCATAAAATTCAGCCACCTGTCGTTTTATCAAGGTGTACTGTCCTTCAAACATTTAAGCTATATAAATAATTATGAACACCTACTTAATATAATGATTGTATCAATTATCACTCCTAATATAAAATTAAACGGCTAAATATAATATTCAGCACTATCTACTAAGCCTGCGCGAAGTGCATACTTAGTAGCTTCATGCACATTATTTACTCCAAGCTTACGGAATATGTTCTTACGATGAGTGTTTACAGTATGAAAACTTGAGAAGCGCTTATCAGCAATCTCTTTGGTAGTCATGCCAAGGGCTATATCTTTCAATATCTCAGTTTCCGTCTGCGTGAGTTTTACCTTCTCTTCTTTCACCTCTGGCACCAGCATCATCTCCATAGTGCGTTGGCAGATATAACGTTGTCCGGATAATGCGGCTGTTATAGCCATACGAATCTCAGATAAAGCACATTCTTTCAACACCACGCTAAATCTTTGGCATGACGCCAACACCATTCTTACAAAATCGATACTAAGGTCTTCGCTAAACAACAGCCACTTGATATTTACATATCTCTCTGCAAATACCAATAGTTCTGAGGCATCGTTGATATCAAATAGTGTGTAATCAAGCACCACAACACTATTAGGGCAACTCTTGAGTTGCTCTATAAGTGCGGCTTTATCTTCCACACTCTTACATTCTGCATCCTTATGTTCAGCGAACAGATAGAAAAGTCCCGCACGTGTTATACCCTGATTGTCTGCTATTATTACATTCATCGTTTATTCTATTTGGTTACAAAAGTACAAAAATAGAAGCAAAACAATGAAAGATTGAAAGAAAAATATCCGCAACAACTATATTTTTATTATTTAATACAGTTATTGCGGACAATTTGATATATGCGATACTATTAGAATGTCATTCGAATCATAAACCTAATGCCATCCTTGTGGCAAGTAGGCAGATACTTATAGTTCAAACGCTTTACGTATTCTATATGCAAGAGCTTGAAGATGTTGTGAACACCAGCTACAAGTTCTACGTATGGGCGCTTAGGGTCCATAATGTAGCTACCCTCTGGGAACTGCCATAAGATAGGGTTATTGGCATTCTCGGCAAGAGTAGGATTGTTCTTGTCTGTTAACTTACCCCACAGGCACTTAACACCTATGTACTCACGCCACTTCAACTTTTTGATGAGTGGAATACGGTTAAGAATCTTTCCGTTCATATCCCAGCTTACATCTAAGCTTGCATAACGGTCGTTGAGGAACTCCATATTATTGATGAGGTTGAAGGTTTCGTCCTCAACAATATACGAGAGATTGGCGGCAGGCATGATAAGCAAAGGATAAGGCACTCGATTCCATTGTGCTCCTGCCTTGAGATAAGCATCTATCTTACCCCACGAGCCCATCCAGAAGCGCTTATATATGCTTGCTTCGGTAAGATTGTAGCGATAGTCGCCACCAAGGAATCCCTTGAAACCAAAGGTATGACCAAGACCAAACACAGGAGCATCAAGATTGATAGGCAAACGACGCTGCTTGGTGTTGATATAAGTGCGACCAGGGGCCAACTGCAACTGCAACGACAGTTCAGTAGTGTTAAGCTTGTTTGTTGGTCCGAATGTAAGGTTGCCCGCAGCCTCATTCTCCTCACGCTTCAAACTTAGTATCGACTTCAATCCCCAGTCTTGCTCATATTCGAAAGCCACCTTCTGACGATTATAGAACATCATCTTGTCTACCGTAGCCCACTTGAAAGCGGTGAAGACATTATCCTTGTCGGTAGGCATATACTTATCAGACGGTGCCATAACATCGTATGAAGACTGTATGGTGATAGTACGCTTAGGGAACTCGCGTGGCAGATATTCCTTCTTGTTTAAAGAATATATCAGCTGACCATCATAGTAAGTCTTCTTAGAGTCTACGCCTCGAGCAATATATCCACTTGCAAACCAATGCTTGTTGAGGTTTGCTGTGGTCTGACCAGACACACGGAAACGATAGCCATCGATGAAGTTCTTGGATATCATGGTGTTGATAGGACCAAAGTCGAACTTACTTGGATGATTCATATCGCCAGTTTCCACGAAGTTTTCTATCAGCGCCTTACCTGCAAAGATGATATACTTGAAGCCCTTAAGCTGTTCGATGCGATGAATGAAAGCATCCATAGAAGACTCGCTCTTGGTAAGCTCTACCGATCGATATTGATTCCAGAAAGCCTCATCGCGCATCATAGCATCAGCCTCCTTACGCTCCTTAGCCTTACCTTTGAAGAGAACTTTCGGAATCTCGTCGAAAGCATAATCGCTCAAGCGAGTAGTACGAGTGACGAGGAATTTACCAAAAGCCTTGGCAAGTCGCATTTCTACAATCATATCATCTACCGTCAATGCCCATTCGCCATTAGGAAGCTTAGAATACTGCTGCGAAACCTGCAGATTCTCAACGAAGTTTACATCGCTTCGCTTTGGTATGGTAAGGTCGCAACGCTTAACATGCAACGTAGAGTCGGCAAGGATATAAAGTTCGCCACGGAAGCCGAAGTCCTGCTGATTGTTAGGCAAGAACTCCAGATGATAGCACAAGTCGCGGTCTACATATACCGTGTCTTGAATATAATAACGATAGAAGGCGATTGCATTCTTTCCGATAGGACTCACGAAAGGATATTGCAACAATCTCACATAGTCGTCGTAGATATCCACATCTGTAAACACATCCTTGAGCGTAACGTTAAGGATGTCGCCCGTCTGGATAAGCTGGTTTATACCCGTAGAGCTCTGTCCTTTGATGATACTCTTCTCTGACTTAGGGTCTTTGCGATATATCTGTTGCGACACGGTCTCGTCGACCGATACTGGCAAGATGAGTTTATGATTAAATGGGCTTGTCTCTATTTGATCGATGAGCCATTGCTTCTTAGCAAAGAAGCCACTATCAAGGTCAGAAGGCTTGATATCGTTGAGAGCAAGCGTAATCTTCTGATATTTATTATATTGCAGATAGTCATGGTTCTGCAAGTCGGTCTTCTTCTTTGCAGCTATCACCCTGCGCATCAATTCTACCGCAGGGTTATCCTTACGGCTATACTTACCGCGCTTGGATTTCACCACAACTTCTTTAAGTTGCTTAGTATCAGGCTTCAACTTCACATCAAGCTTTACAGGAGTAGCCGAGGTAACGTTTATCGTCTTCGACTTATATCCCACGGCACTAAACGTGAGTTGCCAACCATTATGTCGTTCGATGGCATACTCACCCATAGCATTACCGCTCACAGCCACATGGTGACCTTTATACGAAGCACTCGGATAAAGCAGCGTGTCGCCATTCTCGGCATCAACGATAACGCCATGTATCTTCTGCGCATTGGCGTTGAGAGCCATCATAAAGAGTAAGAAAACAAATATCTTTCTTATCATATTTACCTATTGAAAGAACTTTTTTTTATAAAGGGGAGTTATATTTATTGGGGTGTTATAATTGGGGTGTAGAGAGAGGGTGTTATACTATAATATATGAGGATGAGAGATGATGAGAAATCAGAATTAAGCCAATAGCTGAGCCAAATCTGTTATCACCAAGTCAGGGATAGTCTCGTCATACTCCTGCTCTGTCCATCCTTCGCCCTTAAACCATGCTGCGTGGCATCCAGCCTTCTTTGCAGGTTCTATATCCTTATAGAAGCTGTCGCCAACAACCATACATTCCTCAGGCTTCAAGCCAAGGGCTTCAACCCCGAGGAGATAGATGCGATGGTCGGGTTTGCGTATTCCTACTACTGCCGACTCTACGATGCTCTTGAAGAAGCCATCAAGATGGAATTCTTCCAACACCTGCGAGATGTTGCCATAGAAGTTGCTCACCAATACCATAGGATAGTTCTCTGCAAGCTTAGCAAGTACTTCTGCGCTATGAGCAGTAATCTCAACAACCTTCTGATAAACATCTTCGAGCACAGCATTATGCTTTTCCTTAAACTCTGCCTCATCGGCATTCCAAGCTCCAGAAGTACACAGATGCTCCATTTCAATACGAATCTTCACATCAAGAGTTTTATGGAAAGTATAATCGCTCTGTATTATTGGTGTACGACCAAGGGTACGCTCGCCATGAACGTAAGCCTCGCGAAACTGTTCTTCAGTAACAGGCACCTGCTGACGCTGGTATGCATGCCACAACATCTGTCCCCAATGACAGCCTGCAGTATCGAGTGTACCGCCGAAATCGAATAGATAGCCTTTTATCATTGTTATATTATATATAATAATGTGTATAGTTAAGTTTACTTTATCTTATTGTACGTCTCCTTGCAAAGAGCCTCGTGCTTGCGATGCATGTAAACATACATAGCCTGCATCACGGTAATCTCGAACACCATGTATATCCATGGCTGACCAATAAGGGCTGAGATATAAACGCAGATAGCGCGGGTGTTGAAGGTAAGGATATTTGTGAATGGCATGAGCGGACGGCTCTGAGCCAAGAACTCTTGCTTCACATCTTCTGGCAAAGCCTCAGCACCATTATATTTCTTCTTCATCTCAGCCATCAAGCGTTGGAACTCAGGGGTGCGTTTCTCCTGGCTCTTGCAGTAGTTAGCATAGTTAAAGTAGAATGCGCGACCAAGAACATCTTTCTTTGCCAATCCTTCATAGATAGCACGCTGCGAAGCATAGTTGTCGAGCTCGCTACCATTCTTGCCTTTAAGGAAGAAGAGGTGAATCTGACGATAATAGTCGCTAAGCGAACTTTGAGGAGAATGGAACAAAATGCCAGCCACAGCAGCCAACACCCATGCCCACCATCCCCACTCCATGTCGGTAAATGGAATATTGTCATCCATCAGTCTATAGGCGAAAGCTGCATAGATGCAGAAGAACCAAACATCGCCCGAGAATCCATCGAGCATACGACCTATCAAGGTTTTCTTGCCTGTGAGTCGTGCCATCTGACCGTCGGTAGAGTCGCAGAAGTTAGCAAACATCAGCAACACCACACCAAGGATATTGTGCATCATGTCTTCAAACATGAACATGTAACCCGAGCCTATTCCGAGGAATATCGATAATATTGTAATCACGTTAGGGTGAATGTTCATGCTATTCCATAGCAACGCAAACACCAGACCTATAGGACGTGTGAAATGTACGTCGAGCCACTCTTCTGTATCGTTTGACTTGAATGAAGCCTGCAGCAATTCTGAAAATGATTTTTTCTCTTTATTAGTTTCCATAACAACCTATTATAAATCTTTATCTATATTATAGTAAATGCAAAATCCAGTTTTTTTGCTTTACCTTATTATATTATTCGCTTTGCAGCCTCGGCTATTGCCTTAGCCGCATCTTCGCGACATCTTGAGAAACTTGGCCAGTCGTTGAAGTCGATGATGCAGAATGTGCCATCGGCTCTAACTATAGCATCGCCACCATAAGCGGTTATTCCGATGGTTCGAGCCACCTTTCCCACTTCCTGTCTCAAGGCTTCCGCATCGAAAGCATAATGGTTGGCTTTGCCGTTGATAGCCTCGTCGCCAAACTTGGTGTTGCCATCGTCTGAAGGATAATAATATCTGAAGAATCCTCCATCTACAGCATACCATTTCACCAAATCGCCAACTACATGAGCCGAAACCACATAGTCGTCAATGCCCATAGCCTTGAAGTCAACCTTGGCTTGCTGCAATTCTTCGTCGTTCTTGCAATAGCGCACTTCACCTTTCGTTTGTGCAGCCATGTCGCCACGCTTTATCCAATAGCCATCATCGCCTACGGCAGGAGCCAACGGAGTTTTGATGCCATGCATCACGGTTTCTATTATTGAGCGCGTGCAAGCCTTGATGCTTAGCGGATTGTTAATTACTTTAAGCCCCTGGGTAGCAAGCAAAGCCAATTTGTCGAGATTACGAGGTTGGCGTGCCATACTTAGACAAACGTCGAAGTCAGCAACATCGTCGGGGATGTTATCCTCGTCGACCACTACCACATCGCTACTCAAACAATTTGCTGCAGCCAGCAGTATCGCCTTGTCCTTATCAACGCTATTGGGCGAAAACACCACATCACGCATTACAGCCAATACCTTCATCACTTTCCCGACTCAAGAAACTGTTCTGCCTTTTCTACATCCGTAGCATGATCCACATCCAACACCTTGCTGAAAGGATAAGCCTTTAGCTTCAATCCTCCTGTCACCAAGGCACGCTGGAAGTTGCGCATACGGCTCACTCCATTCTGCATACACTCTTCGAGTATGCGAATGCAAGGGGCTGTAAGACCATATATACCGCCTGAGATATAACGAATACCGTCTTCATACTTATCGTAGAAGCCGGTAATATCATCAGCAGCATCTGTAGCTACATACAAAGGTTTCTCGTCGTCTATATAATCGGTTACGCCCATCATGCAGTCGTAACCCTGAGCCAATGCTTTTTCAAAGTTTTCTACATAGGCAGAAAACTCCTGCTCACGAAAAATAGTGTCGACGGTAGTGAGCACCACAGGGCCCTCGCCTACCAGTCGACTTAATTCATAAAAGCTATGCATAGAACTTGGTGTAGACTTCACGATATGTCGGAGCGGAAGCGTCTTTCCCTCGTAGCCCTCTGTCTCAAGTTGAGTCAGATGCTGAGCTACGGCAGTAGCCTGCTCATTGCATATCACAAAAATCTCATCAGCTGCATTGCTTGCAAATACCCTTACAAGTCGATCTATCAGACATTCGCCATGCACCTTGACAAGTGGTTTTGGTGCTGCGATACCTTCAGACGCAAGTCGTGAACCTTCGCCTGCTGCTATAATGGCATATTTCATTATCTATATAGTCTTGAATTACGCCTGCAAAGGTAGTAATATTTCACGGATTAAGAAAACTTTTTATAAGTTTTTTAGTTTTCTAAACTTTACTTCCTACTGCCACGAACCATCAGTTCGGTAGTGTCTATATTGCCTGTACCTCTTACGTTCTTACTCAACGACTTAACAGTTCCTTCGAGGTCGATATTGCCTACTCCGCTCAGCAGACAGTCCACATGGCCTGCATTTACAAATTCAACGTCGGCATTGCCTACGCCAAGCATAGCTATCTTAGTACGATTGGCTGTAAGCTTATCAACTTCCAAGTTGCCAGCACCTTTTACTACAAGGTAAGCCTCATCACACACAATTCTATCAAAATCTATATTGCCTGCGCCATTAAGCTCTACGTTTAGAGTATCGGTATCAAGAAGATTCTTAGCTTCGAAGTCGCCAGCTCCACGCATGACAACAGAAATCAAATCAGGCGAAGACACATAGATATCAGCCTTCTCTGAGCGATCTACTCGAAACCAGTCTTTCTCGTCTAACGAGAGATATAAGGTTTGGTTTTTCACCTTTACCTTTACATTATCCACTATACTCTTGCGTCCTTTGACAGCAACTCCTCCACGTGAAGCCTGCGAAAATTCAACATCGAGTGCGCCATCAAGCACAATCTTATTGAAATAAGGTAGACTCTTCAGCTGCTTGGTAACCTTGCGACCATCATAAGTTAAAGACTTGTCATTCTTACTATCTACGCCAACCTTGGCATTACTTGAATTACATGCGGCAAAGCCGAACATCAACGCTACCGCCATCATAATAGAGAAAAATCGCTTCATAGTCGTATTGTATTGATTGTTATGCATATAAATTATTATTTAACGATGTATACCAATTGTTTTTATCGGTCTCTATTTGTTTAGACGTAGATTAACGAAGATTTGTTGCAAGCATCGCATGTTTTTTTGATTAATCACTAAAAAAAATGCGAGTAGCCTCGTTGGCTCATGCGAATAGTCGCAATAGCCAATGCGACTAATCGCATAGGCTTATGAGGCTATTCGCATTGGCAAATACGATTAGTCGCATAAAAAAAAGCCAGCCACAAGGCATTCCACCCGTGGCTGGCAATAATTATAATCCACCTAATGATATTATATAAAACCCAACATTAGTTCTCTTCAAACTTCTTCACAGCTCTGAGCTGATGACGCATGTTGCTAAGAAGCTGCTGACTCTCCTGCAAGAGGTTGAGGTAAACCAATCCTGCCTGCAAATTCTGAGTATGAGAGGTCTGCATGCGGTCGATGTGGCGTTTACGAACTACCGAGAGCTCATCCTTAAGCTTGTCGGCTTCCTTGAGAGTCTGACGATAGTTGTCGAAGCTACGCTGCGAAATGCTATCGGCAGTAGTCTTGAGCAATGCTTCTATCTTCTCCTTCACAGGCTTAAACTCGTCAACCATCTCCTTAGAGAGCGGAGTGAAGTTGTTGTCTACATGCTCCTTCACAGGCTCGAGCATACGAGTGAGACAGTAGATATACTGCATAGAGGCGTTGATACCTACGTGGAACCAGGTGTTGCGCTCTATCACGATGTCGGCAGGCAACTTACGAAGTGCCAATATCTGGCGGCGACGAATCTTCTTGAGCATATCACGCTTCTTGCTCAAGTCACGTCTAACGTGGCGAAGCAAACTTGGACGGTTGTCTACCAATCCTTCTTCTATGCCCTGGAAGCAAGAATCTGCAAACTGAGCCATACTTGCCTGTACTTCGGCAACATTCTTGCTCAACAAATCCCATACTATCTCTGGGTCGCGTGAACGCATCATCAAACGGAATACATCTTCGTTTGCACCTGCTTCGGCACTCTTCTTAGAAGCCTTGTTAGAGCGGAACAAGAGGAATACTACCAAGGCGATGAAGGCAAACTGAACTGCCAAACCTCCGAACGACATTGCCAAAGCTACAATGCCACATGCGGCAAAGGCTACACCAGCAGTAATAAACCATCCACCAATAACCGAGATAACACCAGTTACACGGAACACGGCACTCTCACGACTCCAAGCTCTATCGGCAAGACTTGAACCCATGGCAACCATAAAGGTTACGTATGTGGTTGACAATGGCAACTTAAGGTTGGTACCTACAGTAATAAGTAATGAGGCGAGAACCAAGTTTACGGCTGCACGAACCACATCGAAGGCGGCTCCATTATCCAAGACAACTGCCTGCTTATTAAATCTGCTGTCAACCCAAACAGCCACCTTACCTAATACTGGCACATGAGAAGCTACCGAAGAACACCTGTCGGCTGTCTCCTGGCAGAATCTTACGATGCTACGAGCAGCAAGGCTACTACCAAACATCTCGTCGCCTTCGTCCTGACGGCTGAGGTCTACGCTTGTCTTGATAACATTCTGTGCTTTCTTAGATGTTGCCATGGCGATAATCATTATCACGCCTGCAAGCAAAAGATAGAAAGGAGGAGTCTTGGCGCTCTCCATAAGAGAGGTCATAAGATAAGAATCTGCCGATACGCCTTGAGCATTTGTAGTGAAGTCGAGATAAGAATCAAGTCCTGCCAAAGGAACACCAATAAAGTTTACAAGGTCGTTGCCTGCAAATGCCATAGCCAAAGCGAAAGTACCCATCAGCACAACGAACTTGAAGACGTTGACCTTAACAAGTTGTGCAAGTAGCATAGCTATTGAACTAACAACGAATGTAGCACACAATAGCCAAGTAATATTTGCATCCATAAAATCGCGTATATCTGCTGAAATATATGGCGATTTACCTAATCCCTTAAGGAAAATAAAATATGACAAAGCGGTAAAGGCTACACCACCAAACAAAGCTGTTGCGATGTGTGAAACGCGAGAATAGTTGAAGGTGAAGATTACACGCGAAATCCATTGAACTACAACACCAAAGAAGAATGCCACGGCTACCGAAACAAAGATGGCTATAATCACGGATAGCGCCTTATCGGTATTCAGAAGGTCGGAGAATGCTAAAGAAGGGTCGGCATGCATCTTCAACAAGGCAAGAACAAAGGCTCCACCAAGCAACTCGAATACCAACGAAACGGTTGTTGATGTTGGCATTCCAAGACTGTTAAACATATCGAGCACAATAACATCCGTCACCATTACCGCCAAGAACACTATCATCACTTCATGGTAAGAGAAGTGGGACGGCAACATAATACCATGTCTTGTCACATCCATCATTCCCGACGACATGGTGGCTCCAAGAAGTACACCCAACGATGCCACTATCAACACAACCTTGAAAGTAGCGACCTTAGCTCCAATCGCTGACTGCAAGAAGTTTACGGCATCATTGCTGACACCTACGAAAAGGTCGAAAACTGCCAAACAAAGCAGAAAGACCACGATTAGCAAATAAATTGTTTCCATATTTCTTGTTTTGTGTGGTGCAAAGGTAAAACACATATGTTACACAGAGTTTAAGCACATGTTACAATGATGTTACACCTATTTTTTTGTTTCTTTCTATTAAAATAGGTATAGGATTTTTCGGTATTCCAGTTTTTATTATTAATTTTGTACGCAAAATAAATAGGTTGTTTTTAGTACCCCCGTATCATCTGCGGGGAAGTAGCAAGCAAATGAGCACACAACAGATTACTCACATTCTGACACAAACCGTCGATAACCTTTCGGAAGAGCAATCGCTGAAAGGTCTTTTTCATCAGCATACCGACGGCGACCCACTTCCTTCAGGCAAGAAGCTTGAAGATATTATTGAATTGGCAAGGGCTATATTGTTCCCTGGATATTATGGCAAGTCGTCGGTAAATCTTAAAACCATTAAATATCAGATTGGCGTCAACGTTGAGCGACTTCATCGTCTTCTCGCTGAACAGATATTGGCAGGCCTTTATTTCGGAGAGAACAACGAGGAGACTCCTGACGTATATCATCCGGAGCTTAGAGAGAAAGCCGACGAGCTGTCAGCAAAACTCGTGGCACGACTACCCGAGATTAGGCGCATACTGGCTACTGATGTCTACGCAGCTTATTGTGGCGACCCTGCAGCAGAGAGCAATGCCGAAATCATTGCTTGCTATCCTGTGATAAAGGCATTGACCAACTATCGCATAGCCCACGAGCTTTATTTGCTCGGAGTGCCATTGATACCTCGCATCATCACGGAGATGGCGCATTCAGAAACAGGTATCGACATTCATCCACAGGCTTCTATAGGTAATTACTTCACTATCGACCATGGCACAGGTGTGGTGATAGGTGCCACATGTATCATTGGCAACAACGTGAAGCTGTACCAGGGTGTAACGTTAGGAGCAAAGAGTTTCTCGCTCGACGAGAATGGCAACCCTATCAAGGGTATTGCTCGCCACCCTATCTTGGAAGATAATGTGGTGGTTTATGCCAACGCCACCATCCTTGGCCGAATCACCATCGGCGAAGGCTGCATAGTGGGTGCCAACGTATGGGTGACTGAGAATATGGAGCCTCAGACTAAGAAAGTGAACAAGAAATAACATCATATAAGAACAAAACATATAAAACAAAATAGACAAAAATGGAATTCGAACTCATCGCCAAAACCTTCATGGGATTGGAGCCAGTATTGGCACAGGAGCTTACACAATTAGGTGCCAACGACGTACAGATAGGTCGCAGAATGGTATCTTTCACAGGTGACAAGGAAATGATGTACCGTGCTAACTTCCAGTTGCACACAGCCATCCGCATCCTTAAGCCTATCAAACACTTCAAGGCACAATCTGCCGAAGATGTGTACAACGAAATTCAGAAAATAGACTGGAGCTTGTATATTCCTGAGGGGAAGACATTCTCTGTAGACTCGGTAGTATATTCTGAGGAGTTCCGCAACTCCCGCTTCGTAACATATAAGGTTAAGGACGCTATCGTTGACCAGTTCCGTGAGAAGACTGGCACACGTCCTAACATCTCAATCTCTAACCCTGATATCCGCCTGCATATCCACATCGCAGAAGACAAGGCTACTCTCTGTCTCGACTCAAGTGGCGAAAGCTTGCATCGTCGTGGCTATCGTCAGGAGAGCGTAGAGGCTCCTTTGAACGAGGTATTGGCAGCTGGTATGATTCTGATGTCGGGCTGGAAGGGCGATACCGACTTCATCGACCCTATGTGTGGTTCGGGTACTCTCGTCATCGAGGCTGCCCTCATCGCACGCAACATCTCGCCAGGTGTGTTCCGTAAGGAGTTTGCTTTCGAGAAGTGGCCTGACTTCGACCAGGACCTTTTCGACACTATCTACAACGACGACTCTCAGGAGCGTGAGTTTGAGCATCACATCTATGGTTACGATATCGACATGAAGGCTGTTAACACAGCACGTCTGAATGCTCGTGCAGCAGGCTTGAGCAAGGATATCACTATTGAGCAGCAGGATTTCAAGGACTTCACCCAGCCAAAGGAGAAGGCTATAATGATTACCAACCCTCCTTACGGCGAGCGTATCTCTACTCCTAACCTCCTTGCTACATACAAGATGATTGGCGAACGCCTAAAGCATGCTTTCTGTGGCAACGAGGCTTGGATATTGAGCTACCGCGAGGAATGCTTTGAGCAGATTGGCTTGAAGCCTTCTATCAAGATTCCTGTTTACAACGGAAGCTTGGAGTGCGAGTTCAGAAAGTATTCTATCTTCGATGGTAAGTTCAAGGAGTTCCGTGCTGAAGGTGGTGTAGTAAAGACCGACCGTGAAAAGGCAGAGATGGCTCAGAAGCATCGTTTCAAGAAGAACCGTGAGTTCAAGGAGCGTATCACAGCTACTGAGGAGAACGACGAGGGCGATATTCGTTCATTCAAGTTCCATTCTTTGGAAAAGAAGTTTGATAAGGATGGCGACAAGCCTCGCTTCGCACGTCGTGGCAGAGACAACGATGGCGACGACCGCAGAGAAGGCAAACGCTTTGATCGTAATGGCGATGGTAAATCGTTTGGCAAGAGCGACCGCAAATATGGCGATAAGGACGACCGCAAGTTTGGTGGCAAGGGCGACCGTAAGTTTGGTGGTAAGTTCGAAAAGGGCGACCGTCGTGGTTCAAGAGACGACAAGCGCTTCGACCGTAAGGGCGGCAGCAAGTTCGGCAAGAAGAACTTCAGCAAAGATTTCAACTACGATGAATAAACGAAATTGATTATCATGAACATAAAGAATAAACTGTTTTCACAGATTGCATCATTATTGTTTATAGCAATGATTCCAATAAGCGCATCTGCACAGCAGAAATCATTCACCCTGGAAGACCTCAACTACGGAGGCACAAACTATCGCAACATGGTGGCACAGAACCGTTGGTGCACATGGTGGGGCGACGAGCTGGTACGCCAGGATGTTGATGCCTGCTATCTTGTAAACAAGAAGAATGGCAAAGAGACAAAGCTCTTCGGCATCAATGATATCAACAAGTGGATTGCTCCTACCAAGGACATCAAGGTAAGAGCCTTGTACAATGCATTGTTCCCCTTCGCTGGCAAGAGCATCGTTGTGCTCAGCAACGGAAGCAAGACTTATATGGTAGACTTCAAAAAGCACAAGCTGGTTAATGAACAAGACTGGGACGATGGTGAGACTTTCCTTGAGGCCAATGCCCAGCAGACAGCTTTTGCTTATCTGAAGGACAACAACCTGTATGTGCGCATCAGCGAACCTATTAAGGATGGATACATAAATCGCAAGTTTTCACAGCTTTCAAATGATGGTAGTCGAGAGATAGTATATGGTCAGAGTGTTCATCGCGATGAGTTTGGTATCTCGAAGGGTACTTTCTGGAGTCCTAACGGCGAAAAGCTTGCTTTCTATCGTATGGACCAGAGCATGGTGACTGACTATCCTCAGGTAGACATCCCTGAGGTTGGCTTCAACCATCCTGAGACAGAGAGCTGCATAGCAAAGGCAGCTCCTGATAAATATCCTATGACAGGCGAAACATCTCATAAGGTTACCGTAGGCGTATATGATGTTAAGGCCGACAAGGTAATATATCTGAAGGCTGGCGACCCTACCGACCGCTATTTCACAAATATAGCTTGGAGCCCAGACTGCAAGAAGATTTATATGTTCGAGCTTAACCGCGACCAAAACGATTGTCGCCTATGTGCTTATGATGCAGAGACTGGCGAGAAGACTGGCGAACTATATCGCGAGGTTGATGAAAAATATGTGGAACCTCTCCACCCTATCATGTTCTTGCCTTGGGATAGCAACTCATTTATCATGCAGAGCCGCAAGGATGGCTACAATCATCTGTATCTCTGCACTCTCGGAAAGCATGGCAGCCGTATGGCAAGCAACACAGAGTCGCTCGAGATTAAGCAGCTCACAAGTGGCAAATGGGAGGTAATGGAAGTTTTGGGCTTCTATCCAAAGCATAAGAATATCATCATAGCAAGCAACGAATACTCGCCTATTCAGCGCAACATCTCTATGGTGGATGTAGAGACTGGTAAGCGCACGCTGATAGATGCTAATGGCGAAGGATGGCATAATGGCGTAATCAGCAAGAGTGGCAAGTATCTCTATGATAACTACTCTACTCCTACCGTGCCTCGCAAGATTGCTATCGTGAATATGGAGATTGGCGACCGCCTGGCTTACTTTACTGCCGAGAATCCTTGGAAGGATTATAAGGTGCCTGAGTATAGCTGCGGCACTATCAAGGCGGCTGATGGCGAGACTGACCTATATTGGCGTATGGTTAAGCCTGTAGACTTCGACCCTAACAAGAAGTATCCTACCATTATATATGTATATGGTGGTCCGCATGCCCACAACGTGGATGCTCGTTGGAACTACAGCAGCCGTGGTTGGGAGACTTACATGGCTCAGAAGGGCTATCTGCTCTTTATCCTCGACAACCGTGGTAGCGAAAACCGCGGAAAGGCTTTCGAGCAGGTTACATTCCGTCAGCTTGGTCAGGAAGAGATGAAAGACCAGATGAAGGGTGTGGAATATCTTAAGAGCTTGCCTTATGTAGATGCCAACCGTCTTGGCGTTCATGGTTGGAGCTTTGGCGGATATATGACCATCTCGCTAATGACAAACTATCCTGATGTTTTCAAGGTTGGTGTTGCAGGCGGTCCTGTTATCGACTGGCATTGGTATGAGGTGATGTATGGCGAACGCTATATGGATACTCCTCAAACAAACCCTGAGGGATACAAGAAGACTTCATTACTCTACCAGGCTAAGAACCTAAAGGGTAAGCTTCAGATTATTCAGGGATTGAACGACGTAACTGTTGTGCCTCAGCATTGCCTTACATTCCTCAAGGCTTGTATCGCAGCTGGCACTCAGCCTGACTTCTTCGTATATCCTGGCGAACCTCACAACATGAGAGGTCATCAGAGCGTTCACTTGCACGATCGCATCAGCCAGTATTTTGACGACTATTTGAAATAACAAAACAATAAAGAAAGGAGATACAATATGAGTAACATTAAAAGCAAATACGAAGGTAAAGTTACATCAGAAACAAAAGCTACAACTATAACAAGTGAGAATAAATCTGATATAACTTCAAAGACAGAAATGCATATTGATTCAAATATCGATGCAGCAACTGAACGTGCGGCATTTCTAACAACAGCAAAACGTAACGCTGCTATCATGTTCTCTAAAGATTTGTAACTCCAATGAAAAAACAAAGTTATGTAAAATGTCAACTATTGGTAGGTGATATAGAGCGTGACGTTATAAGGAAAATAAGCAGAATGAAGCAACCTTACTTCGATGAGGTTGTGGAAAAGATAAAATCTACTATTTTCTAAACATTAAACACTAAACATTAAACACTAAACATTAAACACTAAACATTAGTTATAATGAAAATTTTATTGTTAGGAGGCGGTGGCCGTGAGCACGCCTTGGCATGGAAAATCGCTCAGAGCGAGAAAGTAGAGAAACTCTTTATTGCTCCTGGCAATGCAGGTACAAGCAACTGTGGAGAAAACGTAGCCATAGGAGTCAACGAGTTTGATAAACTCAAAGACTTCGCAGTAGAGAATGGTGTCGACATGGTTGTAGTTGGACCAGAAGATCCATTGGTAAAGGGTGTATACGACGACTTCAAGAACGACGAGCGCACAAAGAACATTCCTGTCATCGGACCTTCTAAGGCTGGTGCCGTATTGGAAGGTAGCAAGGATTTTGCCAAGCAGTTTATGAAGCGCCACAACATTCCTACTGCTAAATATGAAACTTTCGATGGCACAACTATCGAAGAGGGCTTGAAATTCCTCGAAACTCTTAAGGCTCCTTACGTACTTAAGGCTGATGGCCTATGCGCAGGCAAGGGCGTACTCATTCTTCCTACTCTCGAAGAGGCTAAGAAGGAATTCAAAGAGATGCTCGGAGGTATGTTCGGCAATGCTTCCGCTCGTGTAGTGATAGAGGAATTCTTGAGCGGTATCGAATGCTCAGTATTCGTTCTTACTGATGGCAAGAACTATCAGATTCTTCCTGAGGCTAAGGACTACAAGCGTATCGGCGAACACGACACAGGCTTGAATACTGGTGGTATGGGTAGCGTAACTCCTGTTCCTTTCGCTACTAAGGAGTGGATGCAGAAGGTTGAAGACCGCATTATCCGTCCTACCGTAGATGGTTTGGCTGAAGAGAATATCGACTACAAGGGTTTCATCTTCTTCGGTCTTATCAATGTTGAGGGCGAGCCAATGGTTATCGAATACAACTGCCGTATGGGCGACCCAGAGACAGAGAGCGTGATGCTTCGCTTGAAGAGCGACATCGTAGACTTGTTCGAGGGTGTTGCTAATGGCAATATTGCAGAGAAGAAGGTTGAGTTCGATGAGCGTGCAGCTGTCTGCGTGATGCTTGTTAGTGGCGGTTATCCTGAGGAATACAAGAAGGGCTACGAGATTACAGGTATCGAAGATATTGATGGCAGCATCGTTTTCCATAGCGGTACAGCTTTGAAAGATGGTAAGGTTGTCACCAACGGCGGACGTGTTATTGCTGTTAGCTCATATGGTAAGGATAAAGCAGAGGCTCTGCAGAAGAGCTTCGAAGAAGCACAGAAACTTCAGTTCACCGATAAATACTTCAGAAGAGATATCGGACAGGATTTGTAATGATTAAAAGAACACAAAACAGAATAGCCGAAAGCAGATGGGCGCTCCCCATCTGCGCGGCTTATACCTTATTAATATGTATTATCAGCGGATTGTTTGCTGAAGGCATCTGGGTACAACTGGCACTAACGGCTGGTGCTACCTTATTGATGGTTGAGCTCAACAACCGCAATTCATTAATACGCATATATAGCCGAATGGTGTCTTGTTCGTTTCTTGTACTAACGATGATGACACCTCACAAGATAGAATCCACAGACGGTTGCATCGTCAGCATGTGTTTCGTGGCTTTCTACCTTGCTTTGTTTCATGCCTATCAAGACAAGAAGGCAACAGGATATGTGCTTTGGGCATTTACCGCAATTGGCATAGCAAGCACAGTATGGATACAGATATTGTTGCTCGTGCCTGTGCTATGGGTGCTCACAGGAACCAACATCCTTGCTCTAAGCATGCGCACTTTCGTTGCCTCTATAATGGGAATATTACTTCCCTACTGGTTTATCTCTGCCTACTACATTTACATGGGCGACATCACTCCCCTTATACAACATGTTGCATCAATAGCAGAGTTTGGACAACCTTTCGAATTCTACAACTGTAGCATCAACGACCTTCTGCCTCTTGGCTTCATTGCTTTGTTGGCAATAACGGGTTCTATTCATTTCTTGCGTACCAGCTACATGGACAAGATACGCACAAGAATGATCTACGAAATGTTCATCACCATGACAATAGCAACTATGGCATTGATAATCTTACAACCACAGCATGCCAACATCGCTACGCATATGCTCATCATATCTACAGCGCCGCTGATAGGACATTTCCTTGCTTTGACATCAACAAAAATAACAAATATAGCATCATTGACTTTCATGGCTATCGCATTGGTCATCACAGCTCTCAACTTATGGACATAATAATAAACTTACTGATAGAATATGGCTACTGGGGCATGCTCGTGGCAGCATTCTTGGCAGGCAGCTTCTTTCCTTTCAGCAGCGAAGCTGTATTTGCAGCCTTGTTTGCAGCCGGACTTCAACCAGTAGAGCTTACAATATATGCCACCATAGGCAATGTGGCTGGTGGCATGTTCAACTATGGTGTAGGCAGATTAGGTCGTCTTGACTGGATAGAGAAATATCTACATGTAAAGAAAGAGAGTCTCGACAAAGCCACACGCTTTATGGGTGGACACGGAGCATGGATGGGATTCTTTGCTTTTGTCCCTATATTGGGTAGCGCCATCACCATCTGCTTAGGTCTAATGAGGTCTAATATTCCTATCTCTATAACGAGTATCACATTGGGCAAGTTAATCAGATATGTAATCTTAGCCTACGTGCTGGTGGAGGGAAAAGAACTCATAGTATAATCATCACTCGTGGATAACACGACAATAAATAATCAACAATGAGAAAATATCTATACCTTATTATATTATTAGCAACTATCATCAGTTGTACTGATAAAAAAGAGCAGAATCTTGGCAACACCATCTATGTGAGCATAGAACCGCTAAGATATTTCGCTGAGCAGATAGGTGGCGATAAGTTTAATGTTAAGTCATTGGTTCGTCATGGCTCTTCGCCAGAGACTTATGAGCCTACAGCAGAACAGATAGCTGAACTGTCGAAATGCTGCATGTATATCAAGGTGGGCAACCTTGGCTTTGAGCAGACATGGCTTAAGCGCATCATGAAGAATGCTCCTCATACCATCATCAACTCTGCAAGCGACGGAATATCTGAGGTCAACTCTGCCAACGGCATTCCTGATCCTCACACATGGATGAGCACTACCAATGCCGCTATCATAGCAAAGAATATCTGCAGATATATGATAGCCATTGACAATGCAGACAGCACATTCTTCAAAAAGAATCTCGAAACATTGCTCTCACGCATAGAAACTGTCGACTCTGAGATACGAAAGCATCTCGACAACAATGCCACTCGTGCTTTCGTCATCTACCATCCTGCACTCACCTACTATGCTCGCGACTACATGTTCCGACAATTGCCTATTGAGGAAGAAGGACGAGAGCCTTCGGCATCGCAACTGCAAGACATCATCAAGCAGGGCAAGAAACTTGGTGTAAAAACAGTATTGGTACAGCAAGAGTTCTCAACATCTAATGCCAACATCGTGGCTAAAGGTTTGGGAGCGGAGATAAAGACTATCGACCCTTTGGCATACCAATGGGACGAGGAAATGATAAAGATAGCAAACATCTTGAAATGAAACCACTTATAACAGTAGAAGGCATCTCGGCAAGCTATGACGGCAAGAAGGTGCTCGACAATATATCGCTCACCATCTACGACGACGACTATCTTGGCATCATAGGACCTAACGGCGGTGGCAAGACTACCCTCGTAAAGGTGATTCTCGGACTCAAAAAGCCCGACTGTGGCAACATATCCTTCTACCGCAATGGCGAGAAAGTGGAAAAGATAAAGATGGGGTATCTACCGCAATATACTCTCATCGACCGCAAGTTTCCAATATCTGTCTACGATGTTGTACTCTCAGGACTAAAGACCACCAGACATTTCTTCCGCCCATATACCCAAGAACAACATCTGCAGGTTGCCGACACCTTAGAGCGTATGGAGCTAACATCTTTTGCTAAGAAAAATATCGGCGAACTGAGTGGTGGTCAGCTACAGAGAGTATTGTTGGCAAGGGCGATAGTATCAAAACCCGACATCATAATCCTCGACGAGCCTAACACATATATAGATATAAGGTTTAAGGAGCAGATGTATCAGATGTTGGAAGTGGCAAACCATCAATGTGCCGTGATGGTGGTAAGCCACGACATTGCCGAGATATTGCAATATACCAAGCATATCGCTTGCGTAAACCACACCATGCACTATCATTCTGCCGCCAATATGCCGAAAGAAAAACTCGAAGAGCACTTCCTGAATATGAACCGCAAAACAGACAGCATATATGAAAATAACTAAATTCTTAGGCTGTTATTCTCATTATATGACACAAAAGTACTATCTTTGCAAGGTTAAATTCTATTCTGCATAAAATAAACAAGCGAATAAGTAAGCAAGTTATCGAATTAAATATCATTTACATATAAAAAAATGAAGCAATACAGATTAGTGGACAATATCATGGGATGGGTAGCGTTCTTGATCGCTGCCTTTGTATATTGCTCTACCATTGAACCGACAGCCAGCTTCTGGGACTGTCCGGAGTTTATCACCACAGGCTATAAGCTTGAAATTGGTCACCCACCAGGCGCACCTTTCTTTATGCTCACCGCAAACTTGTTCTCACAGTTTGCAAGTGACGCAACTCAGGTGGCACGCATGGTAAACACCATGAGTGCGTTGCTTAGTGCAACCACCATCTTGTTCTTGTTCTGGACAATCACCCACCTCACAAGGAAGCTCATCCTTAAAGATTGGTCGGAACTCACTACATCCAAGCTCATCGCTATCCAGGCGAGTGGTCTTGTTGGTGCTCTCATCTACACCTTCAGCGACACATTCTGGTTCTCTGCAGTAGAAGGCGAGGTTTATGCCTACTCTTCTGCATTCACAGCTATTGTGTTCTGGCTGATATTGAAGTGGGAAGACCATGCCGACGAGCCTCATTCCGATCGTTGGCTTGTGCTTATCATGTATATGACAGGTCTTAGCATCGGTGTCCACTTGCTCAACCTGCTTTGTATTCCAGCCATCGTATTGGTATACTGCTATCGCAAATTCCCTAACATCGAGACCAAGGGCTCATTGATAGCTCTTGTCATCTCGTTTGTTCTCGTTGCGGCAGTTCTCTATGGCGTTGTGCCAGGCATCATCACCGTAGGTGGATGGTTCGAGTTGTTCTTTGTCAACACTCTCGGCATGCCATTCAACTCTGGCGAGATTGTCTACATCATACTTCTCGTATCTGCTGTTATCTGGGCTATCTACGAGAGCTATACCGCTCGCAACACAAAGCTTGAGAACATCTCGTTCCTCATTGCTTTCGGTATGCTTGGTGTACCATTCGTAGGCTACGGATGGTCGGCAGTAGGCATTGGTGCTGTTATCCTCATTGCTCTTTGGGTTGTTCTCAACCACAAGAAGGTTGTCAACAAGAAGGCTGTATACACTATCTCTTCACGTCTGAAGAACACAGTATTGCTCTGCATGCTGATGCTTATGATTGGCTATTCTACATATGCCGTTATCGTAATCCGCTCAGCTGCCAACCCTCCAATGGACCAGAACTCGCCTGAGGATATCTTCACTCTTGGTAGCTACCTCAGCCGCGACCAATATGGCGATAGCCCTCTACTCTATGGTCAGGCTTATACCTCTCAGGTGGCTCTCGATGTAGATGGCAACATGTGCAAACCTCGTATCAAAGAGGGTGCTCCTATCTACTCACGTGTAGAGAAGAAGTCTGCCGACGAACCAGACCGCTACTTCGTAGTAAGCCACAAGAACAAATATATCTATGCTCAAAACATGCTCTTCCCTCGTATGTGGGATAGCGGTCGTGCATCTCTCTACGAACAGTGGATGGGTGGTGTTGATGGCACAGAGATTCCTTACGACCGTTGTGGTGAGGCAATGACTGTGAAGATGCCTACACAGTTGGAGAACATTCGTTTCTTCCTCTCTTATCAGTGCAACTTCATGTACTGGCGCTACTTCATGTGGAACTTTGCCGGACGCCAGAACGATATCCAGGGCAATGGCGAACTTGAGCATGGCAACTGGATTACTGGTATTCCATTTATCGACAATGCTCGCTTGGGCGACCAAAGCAAGTTGCCTGATGATTTGAAGACCAACAAGGGACACAACGTATTCTATTGCTTGCCTCTCATCCTTGGTCTCATAGGTTTGTTCTGGCAAACATTCCGCGGACGTCGTGGTGTTCGTCAGTTCTGGGTAGTATTCTTCCTGTTCTTCATGACAGGTCTTGCCATCGTGCTCTACCTCAACCAGAATCCTGCACAGCCACGTGAGCGCGACTATGCTTATGCTGGTTCGTTCTATGCTTTCGCTATCTGGTGTGGTATCGGTGTTGCTGCTATCATCGACTTGATAAAGAAACATCTCAAGCTCGACAGCATTGCCGTTACTTCCGTAGTATCTTTGGCATGTCTGCTCGTTCCTATCCAGATGGCAAGTCAGACTTGGGATGATCACGACCGTTCTGGTCGCTACACATGCCGCGACTTTGGTCAGAACTATCTCATGACTCTTCAAGACAAGGGCAATCCTATCATCTTCACCAATGGTGATAATGATACCTTCCCATTGTGGTACAACCAGGAGACAGAGGGTGTGAGAACAGACGCAAGAGTCTGCAACCTCAGCTATCTGCAAACCGACTGGTATATCGACCAGATGCGTCGTCCTGCCTACGACTCTCCTTCTGTGCCTATCAACTGGCCACGCTTGGAGTACTGCTCAGGTACCAACGAATATGTTCAGATCAATCCTTCGCTGAAGTCTCAGATTCTTGAATACTACAAGACAAACCCTGAGGAAGCAAAACAGGATTTCGGTAACGAACCATTCGAACTCAAGAACATCATCAAGTATTGGGTACGTGGTGGCAAGGGCGATATGCATGTCATCCCTACCGATACCGTATATGTCACCATCGATAAGGAGGCTGTCAAGAAGAGTGGCATGATGATGGCAAGCGACACTATCCCTGACAAGATGGTTATCTCGCTTGCTGGCAAGAGCGCTCTCTATAAGGGCGACCTCATGATGCTCGAAATGATTGCTAACTGCAACTGGACTCGTCCTATATATGTTGCCCTCACCGTTGGTGCAGAAAACTATATGAACCTTGGCGACAACTTCATTCAGGAAGGTCTTGCCAACCGTATCAGTCCTTTCACCACCAACAAGCCTGGTGCCAAGAACTTCGATACCGAGAAGACCTACAACAACATGATGAATCGCTATCGCTATGGTGGTCTTGACCAAAAGGGTCTGTATATCGACGAAACAGTGATGCGCATGTGCTACACCCATCGTCGTCTGTTTGCTCAGCTTGCCCTCGCTCTCATCTCTGAACAGAAGAACGATAAGGCACTGAAGGTATTGCAGAAGGCAGATAAGGTGATGCCAGACTATACCGTACCTTACAACTATATGAGTGGCGGTCTCGACTTTGCCAAGGCTTACGCTATCCTCGGCAAGAAGGCAGAGGCATCAAATATCCTCGACAAGGTATGGACCAATGCCGTGCAGTATGCACAGTATTACCTCCAGCTCGAAGGCTCACGCTTCTCGCAGAGCCAGCGCGACTGCATGATTCAGCTTTCTATCATGAATCAGGCTTGCGAGGTTTACGCTATGCTCGACAAGACAAAGGCTGCCAAGGCTGGTCAAACCCTCGATGCTCTATATCGTATGTATGTAGGCAAGGGTGGCCACGCTGACGCACAGGAATAACAATCAAGAAGTAAAAGTAGAAGAATAATGCTTATAGAACAACCTGCAAAATGGTTGCGCTGGCTTTATCCCAGGGCGACTTGGAGAATGGATCCTAACGAACGTTCGGTTTACATAACGTTCGATGATGGTCCTATCCCCGAGTCGACCCCCTTCATACTGAAAACTCTTCGCGAACATAATGTCAAGGCAACCTTCTTTATGGTTGGCGAAAATGTGTTGCGACACCACGACCTCTACAATCAAATCATTGCCGAAGGTCATCAGGTGGGCAACCACACCTTCAACCACATCGGTGCTTTCAAGCATTGGGCTGTAACATATATTTTCAATGTAACCCAAGCCAACGACATTATCCATGCCCACTTGTTCCGTCCGCCTCATGGATGGATGCGCCATAGCGTCTACTGGTGGCTATCTAAGAAATACCGTATCATCATGTGGGACCTCGTCACACGCGACTACTCAAAATGGCTTACCGCCAAAGATGTTGTCAACAATGTGAAACGCTACACACGCAATGGTTCCATCATCACTTTCCACGACTCACTGAAGAGCATCGACAAGTTGCACACCGCACTTCCCGAAGCTCTCACATGGCTAAAGGAACAAGGATATGAATTCAAGACTTTTGAATAATGACATCATAAAAGCCGAGGCCAAACGTCTCGGCTTTTTTGCATGTGGCATAGCAAAGGCTGAGCGTGTAGACGAAGCGGAAGAAAGATGTCTTAACCGATGGATTGCTGAAGGCAACTATGCCAACATGGAATACATGGCAAACCATACCGACATTCGCCTCGACCCTCGCCTACTTCTCAATGGTGCAAAAATCATAGTCTCTGTGGCTATGAACTATGCCCCAAAAACTCCTATGCCCGATGGTCAACCGCAGATGGCGGCATATTCCTATGGTCTCGACTATCATGATATAGTACGCAAAAAGCTCTATGCTTTGGCTCAAAACCTTGGGCTCAACTATGATAAGAGCATCAAGGAACCTGAGAAACAAGAGTTTCGAGTATGCGTAGACACAGCTCCCATCCTCGAACGCTATTGGGCTCAGAAAGCTGGCATAGGATGGCAAGGCAGAAGCCATCAGCTCATCATTCCGCATGCTGGCACCATGTTCTTCCTTGGCGAACTTATCATTGCTGCCGACGTGGATTTCTACGATAAGCCTATGGAAAACCATTGTGGCAACTGCAGCAAATGTATCGATGCCTGCCCTACCAAGGCGCTTAGTCCCGATGGCACATTCTGTTCTGCTCGCTGCCTGTCGTATATCACCATCGAAAGCAAAGAGGCTGAGATATCTGATGATATTGCCCACACCATGGGCGACACCTTCTATGGTTGCGACCGTTGTCAGCAGGCATGTCCATGGAATCGGTTTGCCACTGCCACCGATATTCCTGAGCTACAGCCAAAACCAGAGTTGCTCGATATGACTTGGGAGAAATGGCAATCTCTCACAGAAGACGACTATCGCCGTCTCTTCAAGGGCTGTGCTGCAAAGAGAGCTAAATATGACGGCATCATGCGCAACATCAGAGCAATAACAAAAGCCAGCAGAAAGCTCTAGATGAAAGGCTAATGGCTTTAACTTCTAGCGACCGCAGGGAGCGATAACTTCTTTAAATTCTATAACTTCTGAACGTGCGAATATTTAACTAAAAAAATGGAAAAAGAAATAGCAACATTCTTTCGCGACTTCGCTCTTCGTATTCTCACTATGGAGCATGCCGACCCTAATAGTCCTCGCGAAGTGAAGCAAGCATTAATCAACCACTTTGAGGAGATTTATCCAGCCTTTGCCATGACCGAAGTCTTCAAGCTAAACTTCGAAAAGGCTGGTCACGACAAGATGGTGGAAGCCTACAAGGCAAACTTCTCCCTCCTACTCTTGGGTAAACTGCCTGAGGTGTAATTATCATCCTATAACCTATTAATCAGATTATGAACAACAAAGTAAAAGGATATCTGCTTGGCGCTGTTGCTGCAGCCTCTTATGGTACCAACCCTCTGTTTGCACTTCCGCTGTATGCCAAAGGCTTCAGTCCTGACTCGGTATTGTTTTTCCGTTATCTTTTTGCACTTCCTATATTGGCATTCATGCTTAAGTGGCGTGAACACTCTTTCCGTATCTCTCGTGCCGACCTCGTGCCATTGGTGATACTTGGATTAATCTTTGCCTTGTCTTCGCTCAGCCTTTTCCTGAGCTACAACTATATGGATGCTGGCATAGCCTCAACCATTCTCTTCGTTTATCCTATCATGGTGGCTGTCATCATGGTTATGTTCTTCCACGAGAAACTCACCATCCAAACCATGCTCTGTCTGCTTATGGCTATTGGCGGTATCGGCTTGCTATATCAAAACGAAAATGGTGCCACACTCTCCTTTGTTGGCACAATGATAGTATTTCTCTCATCACTCTCTTATGCCATCTATATCGTAGCCATCAACCAAACTCGTCTCCACGATATGGTAACTCTAAAGGTTACATTCTATGTGGTGCTCTTCGGTTGGTTCCTTTTTGCTGGTCGCACCCTTATCTCTGGCGAACTGCAGGTACCTCAATCTAACGAGTGGTGGCTATGGGGCAATCTCATAGCATTGGCTGTGATGCCTACTGCAATATCTCTACTCTGCACCACAGGTGCCATACAGTATATCGGCTCCACTCCTACCGCCATTCTCGGAGCCTTGGAACCGGTAACAGCCGTATTCTTTGGTGTAACAGTTTTTGGCGAACAACTCACCATGCGCAGCACCATCGGTCTGATACTCATTATCGTTGCCGTAACCATCGTTGTTGCAGGCGGTGGCATCACCAAACACCTTGTTCGCTTCCGTAAGCTATTCCCAAGAATTATTAAAAAGGTAAAAAAGTAAAAGGGTAAAAAGGTAAAAAGGTAAAAAAGGAAAGGTAAAACCAACTTTTTTATTTACCTTTGCAACTAAATTTGTAATAAACAGAAAATGAGAAAACTAACATACTTGATGTTGCTCCTCATAGGAGTTATCTTAGCGGCTTCGTGCAACGACGACATGACTTATGCCGACCAGAAAAAGCGTGAACGTACTGCCATTGCCAAATTCGTTGCCGACTCGGCTATCCATGTCATCAGCGAAGAGCAGTTTGCTGCCAATGGCTATAAGACTGATGTTTCTAAAAACGAATATGTATTGTTCACATCCAAGGGTGTTTACATGCAGATTATCCGTAATGGTTGTGGCGAAAAGATAAAGGATGGCGAGACTGCCACCGTACTTTGCCGCTTCACCGAAAAGAACATCCTCACCGACTCTGTTCAGCTCACCAACGATATCCTCTATTATGGTTCTATCGTTGACAAGATGAACGTAACCAACAATAGCGGCACATTCACTGCCTCGTTCATCAATGGCGAAAGCCTTATGTTGGCACAGAATGGTAGCTCTACCAACACCTCTGTTTTGTCAGGCTGGCTCGTTCCTCTGCCTTATATTAATATAGGTAGACCAACATCCATCACCGACGAGATAGCAAAGGTCAAGCTCATCGTGCCTCACGATATGGGTCATAGCAACGCTACTTCAAGCGTTTACCCTTGCTTCTACACTATCACCTACGAGCGCGGTAGATAAACTAACGACACATTATTATATATATTACTATGACACTGATTAAATCTATTTCCGGTATTCGTGGCACCATTGGCGGACAGCCTGGTGATACACTCAACCCATTGGATATTGTAAAGTTCACAACTGCTTACGCTACCTACATCCGTCGCAACACCACTAATGGCAGCAACAAGATTGTTGTTGGTCGCGACGCTCGTATCAGCGGTCAGATGGTTTGCAACATCGTTTGCGGAACCCTCATGGGCATGGGCTATGATGTTGTTAACATCGGTCTTGCTACCACTCCTACCACCGAGCTTGCTGTTACAATGAGCAATGCCGACGGCGGTATCATCATCACCGCAAGCCACAATCCTCGTCAGTGGAATGCCTTGAAGCTTCTCAACAACAAGGGCGAATTTCTCAACAAGGCAGCAGGAAACGAGGTATTGGCAATTGCCGATAGCGAAGATTTCGACTATGCTGACGTTGACCATGTAGGCAAATATACCGAAGACAACAGCTTCGACCAGAAGCATATAGATAGCGTTTTGGCATTGCAGCTCGTTGACGTAGAGGCTATCAAGAATGCTCACTTCAAGGTGGCTGTCGACTCTATCAACAGCGTTGGTGGTGTTATCCTTCCAAAACTTCTCGACAAACTTGGCGTAGAATATACATTCCTCAATGGCGAGGCAAACGGCGATTTCGCCCACAACCCAGAGCCATTGGCAAAGAACCTCACTGGCATCATGGATCTCATCGCTAAGGGTGGCTACGACATGGGTATCGTAGTAGACCCTGATGTAGACCGCTTGGCTTTCATCTGCGAAGACGGTAAGATGTTTGGCGAGGAATACACCTTGGTTAGCGTAGCCGACTATGTATTGTCACACACTCCTGGCAACACCGTTTCCAACCTCAGTTCTACTCGCGCTCTGCGTGATGTCACCGAGAAGCATGGTGGCGTTTACTCTGCAGCTGCAGTTGGCGAGGTCAACGTAACAACCAAGATGAAGGAAGTTGGCGCCGTTATCGGTGGCGAAGGCAATGGTGGAGTTATCTATCCTGAGAGCCACTATGGTCGTGATG